>OLOL01002127.1_pt1 | contig 14869 bp, 10 predicted proteins | sample 1673081 | NCBI WGS metagenome assembly OLOL01 (sample SAMEA3136753, study PRJEB25190) | human gut metagenome
TGTGGGACATGCCTTACAATCTACCAAGTAGTTCATGACGGGCGAAAAACGGAGAGAAGGGGCTTGATGCGTCCTTAATGTTTCATGCGGATTGATTGATTTGACAGACGGTGGCGAATGCCCACCGCCCGTATTCGTATGAAACAAGGAGTCTCCATGCTCGCCTCTCTTTTCTCAAAGCCTCAATCATCGCTGTCCGCGCAGGCTAAGCACCTGGTGGCAATGCGCTTTCTCATCTACACCGGTTTTCAGACCAGCTATTTTATCGGCGTCATCGGGACGCTCACCTATGCGGACGGCGCTTCGGTCGTCGCGACATCGCTGGCCGTCCTGTTTATGAATGTATTCGTGATCATGGGATCCTTTGCGGGTGGCGCGGCGCTCGACGCCTGGGGTCCGCGCCGCCATTTCTTGCTGAGCATCATCGGCGCTCTCGCAACTGGCGCGGCGATCATCGCCTTTGACAGCACGACCGGCGTCGTCCTGCTCGGCGCGGTGTTTCTGGGCTTTACGATGGGATTCGCCCAGCCTATTGCCACATCCTATCCGGCCTACCTCACCGATGATCCCGTCGAGCTCAAAGACATCAACTCCGCCATCGCCATGTTTTCAAACGTGAGTATCATCGTTGGCCCCACGCTGGGCGGCTTTGTCGCGGCGGCTGCGTCGTCGCGCGCGGTGTTCGTGCTCATGATGATCTTTACCGTACTGGCGCTCGTCGCCGGTTGGGGCTTTAGGCCGCAGACCAGCCATGTCGCCGGAGATGCGGATGCCGATTCGGCAGAGGAAGGGGAGCGTGCGGGACAAAGCTCCAACCCCAGCACATCCACCCGCGCCACCTTCGCAGCCAGCATCAAGACAGTCTTCACCAACAGCGTCCTCGCGCTACTTTTCTGCATCATTTTTCTTTCGAACTTTGGCTACGGGGCCTTCGATCCGCTCGAGTCGTTTTTCTATCGCGATGTCCTACGCGTCGGCGTTGAGTGGATGGGCTGGCTCTCGTCGGCCTCGGGCGTGGGCGCGGTGCTGGGCGCCGTGGTCGCGCTCCGCTTGCCGCCGCACCTGGTCAACCTTAAAACGCTGCTCGTGGCGCTTATGTCTGTGGGTCTGGGAAGCCTGCTCTATGTGGGGACACCGTACGTGGGTGTGGCCTTTGTCGGCCAGGTCGCCCTGGGCATAGCTTGGGGTGTCGTCAACCCGCTCCACAACACCATCGTGCAAACGACGGCTCCGCTCGAGCAGCTCGGTCGCGTCAACTCGGTCATGGGCTTTGGCAACATGTTCGCCGGCGTGGCCCCTCTGGTGGTTGCACCGTGGCTGGCGGCAACATTTGGCGTACAACGGACACTCGTGGGGGCAGGCATGGTCGTGACGGCAGTTCCCGCGGCGTTGCTGCTGTTTGGACGCCGGCATTTTGATCGTGCCGCAAGGCAGTAAAACCATCACAACATTCGATGAAAATCGCGATTTTGCCGAAAAACGTCGAATGTTGTGATGGTTCGCGCCCCGGGTCCGGCCACCACAAAGGGGCCAGGCTCCTTTGTGGTAGTTTTGCACCAAAGCACCCCGTGCGCGCCTTGGTATACCATGTACACCATTTCCGATCACATTCAGCATCGCCGCACAACCCAGAAAGGCTCTCATGGACACCACCTTCAGCCACATCAAAGCCGTGTTCTGCGATATCGACGGCACGCTGCTCACGAGCCAGCACACGGTGTCCCTGCGCACCGTGGCGGCGATCCGCGCCCTGCGCGAGCGCGGCGTGCTCTTTGGTCTGTGCACCGGGCGCGACGCCCACGCGACCGAGGCCATGTACGAGCTCTGGGGCATCGAAGGTCTGGTGGACGTGCTCGTGGGCTGCGGTGGCGCCGAGGTCATCGACCGCGCGCACGACATCAACGAGCTGAGCTATCCGCTGCCGGGCGAGACCATCGCGCGCATTTGCGAGCACATGGCAGGCCTGCCGGCAACGCCCGTCATCCCCCGGGGCGGCGTGTTCTACGTGCCCCAGAGCAATGCGTGCGTCGAGCACCTGTCGCGTGTCGACGGCGCTCCCTACAAGGTGGTCGACTTTGCCGAGTTCCTGCGCGAGCCGCAGCCCAAGGTGATGTTTACCATGGCGCCCGAGGCGATGCCGCAGGTGATTGAGCGGGCATCGACGTTCGCCGACGACGCGGTTAAGGCGGCTGCCCTGCAGACCACGCAGCGGCTCTACGAGTTCATGGATCCGCGCGTGTCCAAGACGCGCGGCCTGCGGCGCGTCGCGGAACTCAATGACATGGGGCTCCAGAACATTTGCGTGTTCGGCGATGCGGACAACGACGCCGGCATGGTGGCCGACGCCGGCGTGGGCGTGGCCATGGCAAATGGCAGCGACGCCACCCGTGCCGCCGCCGACTTTGTAACCGCGAGCAACGACAAAGACGGCATCGCGATCTTTATCGAGGAACATCTGCTGTAGCGCTGAGGCAGAATCACCACAATGGGGACAGGCGCCTTTGTGGTGGCCTCAGGCGATTTGGGCGAATTGATACCGAAAATCTGCGCGCAAATTCAAATAAGGTTGTCTGAGCATTACGCTTCTAACCGCCGATGGGTTAAAGATATTCTCATCAGTTTGGTAGGATATTCCTTCCGGTTGATGACCTACTGCTCACGGTCGATTTTCGACCGTGAGCAGGATGTTTGCTCTTTAGCAAAAATTTGTGCAAAAAATCTAATGCCATTAAAAAATGATGTGCAACTAAATTACCAGTAGAAACAAAAATAGATAGCGAATAAACGAAGGTAAATCTGAGCAAATTTCAAGAGAATTGAGAATCCGCTACAAAAATGTCGGTTTTGTTGCTCAGATGTCTAAACAATCGTTACAATTTTTACAATAAACGTGCGCAATTACAGATTGCGCAGATACGTTTGATAGTGAAAGAGCAAGATCGCGGTCTCTTGGGGAGGAGACATCGATGAAAGCAAATTCAGACAAATCTAAGCAGAACAATAACGCGGCACACCGTGTGCTGGCAGGTGTTTTGTGCGGAGCTTCCGTTTTGAGCCTGGTACTGTCGCTCGTTATGCCCCCGATCTCGCAGGCCATCGCCAGCGACACCCAGACAGTTTCTAACGAGGAAACTGTAATGGGGTGCTCAAAGTGAAGAAGTTCGCCGCATGTAGCTTTATGGCAACTGTTCTCGTTGCAAGCACGCTGCTGTCCCCGTTCAGCGCGGCCACCTCTGCGAGCGCGGCTACCACTGTGAACAAGGGCATCTACAAGCCCACGCCTATCGGCATCGGTACGAATATCGATGTCTCTACCCCCGATCCCGGCGTGGCCACCTACGTCGGCCGCGACATGTACATCGGTGGTAAACCGAGCAACACTAAAGCTCTTGATGCGGGCAACGCCCCCGCCGGCTCATATGCCGTTGAGGCGGAGGGCCTTACCGTGGTCCGTGGCAAGCTTGCCATGAATCCACTCAAAGAGAGCTGGCCCTATGAAGGTATTGGCGCTGGTTTCCGCTTTGGCACCGTTGGTTTTGGTTCCCAGTTCCGTCCTGTCGACGGCAGCACCGTGCTTGCGGTGGCTGGAATCGACAGTGCGATCACCAACATGAGCGTTGGTTACAGCGGCGACTTGCCGGGGAAGACTACCGTTGGCGCTTGGAACAAAGGCGCTTGGGTCGGCAAAGCGAGAACGGCTGACTCCGCTGGCTATGACTACACCGCGAAGATCGCCGGTCCCATTACCTATTGGAATACTAATAACGGGCGCCAGTCTGTGGTGAAAACCCAGGGTTATTGGTACGCGGGCGAGAACGCTCGGGACAGTACTCTGTTCAACCAAGTTAACTTCCTCAAGGACATTAATGGCAAGGATTATTCGAATTACAGCGGAGAGACAGGCTATCTCAACACGCTTTCTAATCAGCTGAATTCGTTTGCGAAGACGGGCAAAGTGAGCTACGGCGTTGCTCCGGCGTGCGATAAGGACAACCGCTACATCATCAACAAGTACAACAAGACGAATTGTAGCTATGGCCTGGTGTTTGATGGGTCGTATAAGACCATCAATGAGGACTGCGCCGATACGTCGCTCAATGGTAAGCAATTCAAGAATAGCGAGCGTCTTATCACGTTTAAGGGCGACAACACCTCTATGCAGCAGGTGTTCACCATCGATGCTTCTCAGCTGAGCAATACATACAACAACGAGTATTATCGTGGCGTTGATTTCGCATTCGAGGACATTCCCGAGGGCGCCTCGGTTGTTGTGAACGTTATCGGATATTCGAATATTGAGTTCCACAATGGCTGGCGCTTTTGGTGGAACGGCATCGAGATTTCGCGTGGTTACGAAACTCAATATTCCGGCAAGGCACTGGGTGAAGCATACGCGACGGCTTCCCAGTCCATCATGTGGAACTTTGTCGATACGCAAAGCCTTACCATTCGGGGCGGCATCGCGGGAGAGGACCGCGCGGACTGGGAATACGATGGCGCAACTACCGGTGCCAAGTGGACTGACGACGATCCTGCGGCGGCTATGATCGGATCGATTCTCGTTCCCAACGGAAGCTTCGACGACCATGTGACCACCAATGGTCGTGTGTACGCCGGCGCCGATTTCTCAATGAACAGCCCGAAGGTTGCCGCAGCATTTGGTGAGGGTAACTCGGCTTCCGTTATCGATATGGACCAGGAGCGTCACAACTTCCCGTGGTCTGGCTCGTATACACCGGACGGTTCCTCCATTGCATGGAGCAAGGTCGACGCTGCGGATGGTACTAAGCTGCTTCCCGGTTCCTCGTGGACGATATACGGCACTGTCAAAGATGCCAAGAACGGGACGGGTCCCATCGTTACGGTAACGGATGGCGCTGCCAACGATTACGCTTCTACTGATGGCAAGCTTCAGTTCAACTATTTGAACCAGAAGGCCGATCCGAGTAAGGAGATCTCGGATTCTAATCCGGCATTCACCTATTACATCAAAGAGGAGACGGCGCCGGAGGGTTACCAGGTTTCGGACAAGATCTACTACGCAACCATGAACAATGCTGGTGAGTCGGTGAACTATGTCCAGGGCTACGTGGATGAGAACGGGAACGAGGTTCCGTTCACACCTTCTAACACCACGGGTGCCATCGCCAACACCAAGATCACCGGTACGGTGTCTTGGGCCAAGGTGGAGAAGGACGATGCAGAACACACTCCTTTGGCTGGTTCCGAGTGGAAGCTTGCGAAACTGGGTGCCGACGGCTTGACTGAGGCGCAGTCCTGGACCGTGAGTGACCAATCGACTCCGAGCGAAACCACTTGGGCCGATACCGACGCCAAGGATGGCAAGTTCACATTGGCCGATTTGCTGCCGGGCACGTACACGCTCACGGAGACCCAGGCTCCGTTTGGCTACGAACTGAACAAGAACACCTACAAGTTCACGGTGGACAGCACAAGCGGCTCCATTACGTGGATCGAGAACGAGCAGCCGAACATCGTTGATGGCATTACGTACATCTCCGACTCGTGCTCCGTTACGTCCGTGAAAATCCCGGTGATTAAATCCGTCCGTAATACGGACTGGCCGAAGGATTCCAGCGGTAAATACGTTGCGTTCGACTTCAGCATCGAGGCTACGGGGCCAAATAAGGATAGCGCTCCTATGCCTGACTCGAAGACTATTTCCGTCGCTCCCGCAGACTCCACCAAGGTCAACGACATCGAGGCATCTTTTGGCGAAATCTCGTTCTCCAAAGAGTACCTCGCCACGAACGACGCTTCGAACCCGACGGGCGCCAAGACTTACACCTACACGGTGAAGGAGGTCGCGCCCGACGCCGATGCCATCGACAAGCTCCGCTACTCCAAGGCCGAGTACCAAGTGGCCGTCACCGTGAAAGCCGTCTTGGACGAGAAGACCGGCAAGTACTCCGGCCTCACCACTTCCACCACGGTCACGCAGGTGAAGGACGACATGGGCAATACTGTGAGTAACACCATCGGCAAGGACGCCGAGCCCAACGCCATACCCGCCTCTACCTTCACCAACGTGAAAGTCCTCACGGACCTCCCGCTTACCGGCGCGGGTTGGACCGAGAACTCCATGTTTCTCGTGGGTGCCGGTCTCATGCTTCTGGGCGGCATCGCCGCGGGAGCGTATTGGTTCGCTACAAAGCGCCGCCAGGACGACCCGTCCGATGGCGCTGGTAGATAGATGTTTATGAATGTCGGGCTCATTTCTGAAAGGGGAATCATGAACCGATTCGTACAAAAGCTGATCGCCGGCGCCGCCGCCGTAGCGATCGCCGTAACCGGCCTGGTGGGCGGCGCGCCCACGGCCAAGGCTGCGGATCCCGCACAGCCGACGGAGGGCACCATTACCATCACCAACAACGATTCCGCTACGTATAACCATAGGTTCGAGGGCTGGAGGCTTGCTACCCTGAAGAACGTTACCGTTACCGGTGCGGGTAAAGATGCCTCTATTAACTTCGAGATCGATACCACCAACGACTTCGTCGCTGTTATTGAAAATGTCATGGGTGAGATGACCAGCACCGTTAACGGGCAGAGCATCAAGTCTGCTTACGACGCCGATGCTAACTACAACGGCACCGTGAATGGCACCGAAGAGAACCCTATGGGCTTCCTGATCGACAAGGTGTTCAAGACTGGTGATAACGCTACCGTTGAGAGCACCGAGGACCAGTGGAAGGGCAGTGGCTCTGCTCTTCGTGAGTTTGCTACTTTGCTTGCCAAGAAGACTCTGACCACCACGTCTACCGATGACTATAAGGCGGATTTCCAGAGCGCTAAAGATGCGGGCTATGAGAACAAGTGCAAGCAGGGCTTCTGGTTCCTGAAGGACGCCACTGAGGCTGCGACCGATACCAACAAGGATAAGATCGAGTCTCAGTCCATCCCGATGCTGCTTGCTACCAAGCTCGTTAACCCGGACGATCAAACTACCCCTGACTACGCCGCCGCGACCTCGACGCTGGGCACCGTGACCCTTAAGGCCAACGAGCCCTCCATCATCAACAAAGAGATTACCAAAGTTAACGGTGCCGCCGTTGACCCTGCGACCAAGACGGATGCTCGTATTGGCGACACCATCACCTATACCCTTACCACCACGATTCCGGATTACACTGGCTACAACGACGGCTCCCGCGTACTGCAGCTTATCGATACCGCTGCTCACGGCCTGAAGGACGTTATGGTTACCAAGGTCATGGTTGGCGACACCGAGCTTACGGCTGATGCTAGCGATGATACCGATAACAACGGCTACGTCCTGACGAATCTCGAGAATCAGAACGATCCCCTGGACAGCTGCAACAAGCCTGACGCCACCGTCACCACGGTTGACCTCGCCCACTACGTGAACTCGAACGACAATATTGACTCTGGTGCTACGGTTACCGTTACCCTGACCGCTGTTGTCGACTCCGATGCCGTTATCGCTGGTGCCGGCAACCCCAATACCGTCGAGCTTAAGTACTCTCGTACCCCGAGCGGTGAGGAGCATAAGGTTCCGGGCCCCACCGTTCGCGTGTACACCTACGACTTCAGCATTTACAAGACCAACATGGCCGGCAAGGAGTCGCTTTCTGGTGCTCAGTTCGCGATTGCCCGCGTGAACGGTAACGTCGAGACGTTCATGGCCCAAGAGACCACGACCAAGGCCTGGAAGGATCTCACTACTGCCAAGCCCGCTGCCGGTGCAGCCAATGATGGCGTGTTCACTACCGGCACTGACGGCAAGATCGCCATGTCTGGTCTCCCTGCTGGTGAATACCGCGTCTACGAGATTAAGGCCCCTGATGGCTACACCAGCATCGGCTTGCCTGACTTCAAGTTCACCATTAACCGTACGTTTGATACCGATGGTGTGACTGTGAAAACTGTGGAGTACAAGAAGACCACCAACACCGACGGCGACCGCGTCTCCTTCGGTACGGGCGACACCGCTTCTACGGCTACGGTCAAGAACGCCAAGAACCTCACCGAGCTGCCCTTGACCGGTGACCTGGGCATCAAGGTCTTCATCACCGTGGGCGTGCTGCTCATGGCTGCTGGCGCCGCCTTCGCCCTGAGTGCACGTATGCGCTCTTAATTCCCTAGCTTGATGACGCGGCGAGCGGGCGATCGTCGTCTCCTATCAGCGCCTGCGCACCGCGTTCTCATATTCCCTTTCGCCGCACCCCGTCGCGCTTGGACCCGCGGCGGGGTCGGTGCTTTAACCGTGTCCTCGCACCCACACCCCCGGAGGTGAACCACATGGAGGCAATCAAGCCCGTATCGACGATGCACACGCCGAGGGGCGGTTCGAACCCGGCTTCCACCAGCCGGCGTAAACCGCCCCTCGTCCTGTGCCTGCTTTCCCTTCTGTGCTTTGCCGCCGGCTTTGTTATCGTGGCCACGCCCCTCGTCCTGCGCGCCATGTCCCAGGCCGAGCAAACTGCCGCCGTTACCGCTGCGCAAAACACCGTGGATGGCTGGCCCTATCCGCAAGCGGAGGAGGCCCTCGCGGCCGCTCGCGCCTATAACGAGCAGCTGGCTGCCGGCGGTCAGGACGTTATCGGCGAGGTCGTGGACCCGTTTGGAAACACCTCTGGCGCCTCCACCGCCTCTGGCTCTGAGGATTCCATCGCCTCGCAAGATACCACCTACCAGGGACTCCTTAACGCGGGATCGGGCCTTATGTGCTCGGTGCGTATCCCCAAGATCGACGTGAACCTGCCCGTGTACCATGGCACCTCCAACGAGGTGCTCGCCGCGGGCGCCGGCCACCTGTACGGAACGTCGCTGCCCGTGGGCGGCGAGAGCACGCACGCCGTGCTTACCGGCCACCGCGGCGTGCCGGGCTCGCTCCTGTTCACGCGCCTAGACGAACTGCAGATTGGCGACTCGTTTTACATCGAGGTGATGGGCGAGGAGCTGGGTTACAAGATCGACCGCATAGACGTGATTGAGCCCGACGACGATTCCAAGCTGCGCGTGACCGCCGGCGAGGACCGCGTGACGCTCATGACCTGCACGCCCTACGGCGTGAACTCGCACCGCCTGCTGGTATCGGGTGTGCGTGCAAGCATTCCGGATGAGGTCCCCGTGCCCGAGGACGCGCAGGGCATCAACACCACCGCGGTGGCGCTGGGCGTTCTGGGCGCGCTGCTGGCGATTGTTGTGGGTCTCGTTGTGGCCGGGCGCGTGCGCAAGAAGCGGCGCGCGGCGCAGCGTGCCGCCGTTGCCGCCGCGGTGACGCTGGACGCCGACGCGGCTGGTGGCGATGGCGGAAACGGGTGGGCCGTGGGAGCCTCCAGGCCTGCGGCCCCCTTCGCCTCCTCTGCTTCAGCCTTCTCGGCTTCCCCCGATTCCGATGCTTATTCACCCGAGTATCGCGGGCGACACCTGCGGTAGCGCCCGCATTGGTGCTCAATATCGCTCGAAGTGCAGCGCCTTCGCTCGCTTCCTGGTCATTTGCCAGAACCGCGGCGCTATCCCGAACATGCCGTACGACGCGATGGTCGAGCTTCCCGCCTACATCGGCAAGAACGGCCCCGAGGTCATCTCGCGCGACAACATCCCGCTGTTCCAGCAGGGCCTCATGATGCAGCAGCTCAACTCCGAGAAGCTCGTGGTCGAGGCGTGCATCGAGGGTTCGTATGAGAAGGCGCTCAAGGCGTTCACGCTCAACAAGACCGTGCCGTCCATGACGGTCGCCAAGGAGATTCTCGACGACATGATCGAGGCCAACAAGGATTTCTGGCCTGAGCTTAAGTAACGAGGCCTTCGACGGCCCGACTGCGAACGGTTCGCAGCGGCCTTTGAGGTCCATAGGCTCCCCCTGGGGTCCATCCTAGGGGGGAGCCTCTCAGAAGCGCCCCGAGGGGCGCTTCTTGTGTATATGGAGGCAAAAGGGATATACAGTCTTCATATACGGCCTCCTTTTAGTAGGGTCGATTTCTCCGGTTGATTTCTGATCTCAGCTGAACATACTGAGCGGATAGGCCGTTCCCGCAGTTAGCCGAAAGCCCCCGGGGTCCCTCCCGGGCTCCGGGGCGGCATTTTCCCAGTTGAAGGAACGATGGAGATATGTTTCGATGGGTCCGGTGGCCATGCTCCGCCCTCCGCCCGGCACCTCTTCCAAGGGAACCGACGAGGGCGCCGGCGCCCAGTATGTCTAAGAGAACGGCTCTTTGGGCAATACTGCTTATGATTTTACGACTGATAATAAGGGCGAAAACAGCGTCAAAGGCCTCGATGCCGGCACCTACACGGTCGAGGAGACCCATACGCTCCCCGGCTATAACACCGTGCTCAAATTCACGTTCACCATTACTGCTACGGGTCTTAATCAGAACGAGGGCGAGAATACGTTGACGGTGACCACATCCAAGAATGGCTCTGGTCTCGTCACCAATTCCTCTTCTGGTGGCGGCACCGTTACCCTTACCGTCAAGAACAAGAAAGGCTCCGACCTCCCGCTGACCGGTCTTAGCGGCGTGACCTTCACTTGGATCGCTGGCAGCGCAGTGCTGTGCATCGGCGTGGCACACCTCATCCGCAGCCGTAAGCAGGCTGAGGAGTCCGAGCACGAGTAACGCTCGCTCACCCATCACTTTGGCAGGTGGGATGTGATGGCCATGAGACTTGCGGACACTTTTCTCGTCCATCTACGCTCTTGCTTCGTAGGCGCACGCGCGGTGCGGACGGTAGAAGGCAGTTGCGCCGCAAGCGCAAATAAGAATGCCCGGGGTTAGAGGCCCGGGCATTTAACAAAACCAGAAAACTAGGCCGCCCGCGCTTTCGAACACTTACGCGGGATGCGTCGTTTCCTGTAGCTATTGTATCCCGAATCGCCCCGCCGATCCGGGATATATTGAAAACTCAAATACGGGCTTATGTCCCCAACACACAGGGTGGATTCTCCCATCCCGATCCTCAAACATCTCAATCTGTAACATCTGGACGGGAAAATCGGCTCCACCTGTTACAGATCGAGACAAAACGCAGGGAGTGGACCGAGAATCTCGATCTGTAACAGTAAACCGGCTTGTGACGGCCTAGATGTTACAGATCGAGACAAAGTATCGGGCCAGACAAGCGTGTCGGCCAAAACCATCACAAAGGTGCCTGTTCCCTTTGTGGTGGCGCTGCCCTCGTTACGTTTTCGCTGCATTTGGGTAAAGCGCCTGCTCCAAGGCGCCCTCGCCCTGTATACTAGAGCGGTTTAACTGTTATGCGGAAGGGAGCGCCTATGGCACTCAGCGAGAAAGACGTGCGCGGCATCGCCGAGTACGCAAAGATCGCACTGACCGATGACGAGCTCGCCCAGATGACGTCCTACCTGAACGACGCCGTCCAGATGCTCGAGCCCGTCTTGCAATATGACTTGCCCGACGTGGAGCCCACGTTCCATCCTATCGGAAGCCTGTCCAACGTGATGGGCGATGACCTGCGCGAGCCCGAGCGCGACCTGCCGCTCGACGTCGCGCTCGAAAACGCCGGCAGCGCGCGCGACCGCTACTTCCGCGTGCCGTCCATTTTGGGAGAGGGGGAGAGCGAGTAATGGCGCAGAGCTTCGATTCCCTTACCGCCGCTCAGATCGCCGCGGGCGTTGCCGCCGGCGACTTTACCGCTACCGAGGTGGCCCAGGCCTCCCTTGCCGCCATCGAGGCGCGCGAGGGCGGGGTCCAGGCATTCCTGCAGGTGGCGCCCGAGCTCGCGCTCGAGGCCGCTGCGCGCGTGGATGCCGACCGTGCCGTAGGCAAGCCGCTGCCTCCGCTCGCGGGCGTGCCGCTGGCCATCAAGGACAACATGAACCTCGTGGGCACGCGCACCACCTGTGCTTCCCGCATGCTCGAGGACTACCAGAGCGTCTACACCGCTACCTGCGTCCAGCGCATGCTCGATGCCGGCTGCCTGCCTATGGGCAAGGCCAATATGGACGAGTTTGCCTTTGGCAGCTCCACCGAGAGCTCGGCGTTCCACCGCACCAACAACCCCTGGGATACCGATCGCGTGCCTGGTGGCTCCTCGGGCGGCTCCGCTGCCGCCGTCGCCGCGGGCGAGGTCGCGCTCTCGCTGGGTTCGGACACCGGCGGCTCCATTCGCCAGCCGGCGTCGCTGTGCGGCGTGGTGGGCTTTAAGCCCACGTATGGCGCCGTGAGCCGTTACGGCGTGGTTGCCTTTGGCTCGTCGCTCGACCAGGTGGGGCCCTTTGGCCGTACGGTCGAGGATGTCGCGCTGGCCATGAACGCGCTTACCGGCGCGGGCCACGATCCGTACGACTGCACCAGCCAGGACTGCGCCGTCGACTTTACCGAGCATCTCAACGACAGCATCGAGGGCAAGCGCGTGGGCATTATCCCTGCGTTTATGGAGGCCGAGGGCCTGACGCCCGAGGTCAAGGCCGCTGTTCAGCGCGCCGCCCAGGAGCTGCAGAACCAGGGTGCCGAGCTGGTCGAGGTCGACCTGCCTCACCTGGACGCTGCCATCGCCGCCTACTACGTCATCGGCCCGGCCGAGGCGTTCTCCAACCTGGCTCGTTTCGACGGCATTCGCTACGGCTACCAGGAGGAGGGCTGCGCCAACCTGTCCGACCAGAGCTCGCTGTCGCGCGCCCACGGCTTTGGCGCCGAGGCCAAGCGCCGTCAGATGCTCGGCGCCTACCTGCTGAGCTCGGGCGTGTACGACAAGTATTATTACGCCGCGCAGAAGGCCCGCACGCTCATCACGCAGGACCACGACGCTGCGTATGCCAAGGTGGACACCATCCTCATGCCCGCCTCGCCGCGCACGGCCTTTAAGTTTGGCGAGATCAGCGACCCCACGCAGATGTACCTCTCCGACCTGTACACCATCTCGCTCAACATCTGCGGCAACGGCGGCATCTCGGTGCCGCTGGGCCTGGGCGAGGATACTCAACTGCCCGTTTCTGCCCAGCTGGTGGGACCTGCCTTTAAGGACCGTCAGCTGCTCACGTTTGCCCGCGCCCTGGAGCGCGGCTTTGCCGATGCCGCCACGGGTGCGCCCGCGCTTTCCGTCGCGCCCGATTTTGCCGGGAAGGGAGGCGAGCTGTAATGAAGGAGCTTTCCGAGGTCCTGCAGGATTGGGAGGCCGTGATCGGCCTGGAGATCCACACCGAGCTCACCGCACTCGATACCAAGATGTTCTGCAACTGCAAGCTCAGCCACGATGAAGAGCCCAACGCCAACGTGTGCCCGGTGTGCCTGGGCCTGCCCGGCGCCCTGCCGGTGCCTAACAAGAAGGCAATCGAGAGCATCGTCAAGGCCGGTCTCGCCACCAACTGCGAGATCCAGCGCCACTCGATGTTCTACCGCAAGCACTACTTCTATCCCGATATGGCCAAGAACTTCCAGACCACGCAGGGTCCGGTCGCCTTTGCCATGTACGGTCACCTGGATCTGGACGTGACCGGTCGCGGTGCCGCCGAGCGCCCCGACTGCGCGTTTGGCGAGGCCGAGGCCCAGAGCCTGGCGAGCGCCTCGGCCAACGCCGAGGGCCTGTCCACGTCCATGACGTCGACCATGCGCGAGGGTAATCAGCGCGCCGGCCACCTGGCCAGCTATGACGCGACCAACCTGCAGATGCCCGAGCGTCGCGAGGACGGTTCCTACACGGTGCCCATCCGCATCCTGCGCATCCACATGGAGGAGGACGCCGCCAAGATGGTGCACGTGGGCGGTGCCGAGGGCCGCATTACCGCCGCGGCCGAGTCGCTCGTCGACTACAACCGCTGCGGCACGCCTTTGATTGAGCTCGTGACTGAGCCCGACTTGCGTACGCCCGAGGAAGCGCGCCTGTTTATGGAGAAGCTCCGTCGCATCTTTGTGACGCTGGGCATCTCGGATTGCTCCATGGAGAAGGGTTCCATGCGCTGCGACGGCAACGTGTCGCTGCGCCGCCGTGGCGAGACCAAGCTGGGTACCAAGACCGAGCTTAAGAACCTCAACTCGTTTAAGAGCCTGCATGACGGCCTTGCCTACGAGATTTGCCGTCAGGCCGAGGTGCTCGAGGAGGGCGGCATCATCTATCAGGAGACCCGCCACTGGGAGCCCAGCCGCAAGCGCACCGTGGTCATGCGTGTCAAGGAGACGGCCGACGACTATCGTCTGTTCCCCGACCCCGATTTGGCGCCGTTCGATCTGGACGATGAGTTCATCGACCGTTGCCGAGGCGAGATCCCCGAGCTGCCCGATGCCAAGCGTGCCCGTTTTGAGACCGACTTTGGCATTAAGGCGGCCGATGCCGAGCAGATTGCCGGCGACCCCGAGTTTGCCGAGTTCTTTGAGGCCGCCGCTGCCGGTATGGCTGGCAAGGAGGCCCAGACGGTTGCAAACTTGCTGGTCAACGAGATGATCGCCTACCTTAAGGGCGCGGGTGTCTCGCTGGTCGAGTCCGGTATTGCACCGGCTCAGGTGGCAGCCCTTGCCAAGCTGCTGGCGACCGATGCCATCAGCTCCAACCAGGCGCACGAGGTCTTTGAGGCCATGGCCCAGACCGGCGACGACCCCAACAAGATCGTCGACGAGCGCGGTATGCGTCAGGTGAGCGATGCCGGCGCGCTGCAGCCGATTGTGGACGAGGTGCTGGCAAACTGTACTGATCAGGCGCAGCAGTATCGTGACGGCAACCAGAAGGTCATCGGCTTTTTGGTGGGCCAGTGCATGAAGGCGAGCCGCGGCAAGGGCAACCCGAAGCTCTTCAACGAGTTGCTGAGAATGTCGCTCTCGTAAACGGGAACCCGGGAGCCCCGGCAGGGCGGGTGCTTCCTCAAAATTTCAAACAGTCCTGCGCAAGACGAAGGCCACATTAAGTGGCCTTCTTTGCGTGCGGAACT
>OLOL01002154.1_pt1 | contig 14732 bp, 8 predicted proteins | sample 1673081 | NCBI WGS metagenome assembly OLOL01 (sample SAMEA3136753, study PRJEB25190) | human gut metagenome
AGTTTCTTCATCTTTCTTTTAATTTTTAATTGGGGGTTATTAATTGGTTTTTCATTTCGGTGTCAAAAATACTAATTAATTAATCAATCCAGTGTAATTATTGTAGATATTTTCATTGCCCGTCTATATTTTTGGTAGAAAAAGAGTCGCACTATTCGCTATGTTATAATGATATTTTCGGCATCGCCCGAACAGTGAGCGATGCCGTTTCTACATCTGTAATGTGTGTTAAGTTAAATTATTCTTATAACAGAATACGTTTTCCGTCAGCTTGTACGGCATATAATTTGGCATTCATCATCAATATAGATGAAGGAATCTCGAAAGTCGTGAAGGTAGAAAAATAAAGTAATTTTCCATTTTCATCATTCTCTCTGAGTTCAAAAGCCACAGCTTCATCTCCGTTTTGGATGGAGACCTTGCGTCCTGCCAGCTCTGCCGTGATAGCTTTGGTTATCTTCTGATTTTCTTTGAATTGAGTGTAATATCCGACATCTCCGACTGCCGAATAGCGGTAGTCATTCGGTGGAAACTCACTTTTCTTTCTGTCTTCAATGTATTGGAAAGCATGTTTCGGGGCAGGGAATTGTGCCATGTATTCTTTTGCTTCCCGAATCATCGCATCACTTACATAGTATTTGTATGTTCCATACTGTTCGATAGTCGTATTGACAGGTTCGAAGAATCCCCACATCTCGAAAAAGTCTGTCAGGTTCTGATTGGCGGCTTTACTTGCCATTTTGGCAAATTCAAGTTGCTTTTTCCCGGGATCTTCACCTTCGGTCATATTCACTTCACGCATCAGTTTGAAAAGTGTTTGCCAGAAATCTGTTTTATATTCGCATCGGTGATAGTAAATCCATAGTTGCCAGTTCATTCTCATATGCGTTTCTGTGTCTTCGTTCTGGTGGGTTGCGTCTCCCATATTATACCAAGCCTGCCCGTTGGCATAACGGGCGGTTGCAACGCTTCCTAACCCGTTACCACGCGATTTGTATTTTCCTAATTTATAGATAATGAAATTAGAGAACAGATTATTAGATGATTCGGTAGAACTGGCCCAGTTAATAGCTGCCTGATGAACATGGCCAATTTCATGAGCTGGTCCCCACGCGTTATCTTCCGCTGCCATTACATTATCTTCCAACAAGATATTGCCTAAGTAGGTATAGACAAATCCGATTTGATAGTCAGAAGCCCACATATAACTTCCTTCCGGTGAGATGGCAAATAAATGGTTGTTGACTTGTGATGGGCGTACATCGTCAATTCCCATTAATTCTTGTTGCCAGCCGACAATGTTATCCCATAGATGGATAGCTGAGAGGATGTTGTTGGGTACATATTCCAATAATTTGTTGCGGTGGAAATAGAACATGATCTTTTTACCGCGTATGCAGAAGTATTTGTGTGTTGATTTTTTCAATAATTCAGCGTATTTTTCGTCTGTCTTATGTTCTTTCAGGTCGAAGAAACCGTTCACTGTGCCACTTCCGAGTGGTATGTGAATTTTGATGGGTTTTGCTGTATTTGAAGTCAGTTCGGTGTTGTACATGACAAACAATTGTCCTTCTCCTTTCATAGTCAGTTTGTTGACTCCGGGATTTAGCATATAGACATCGCCTGAAGAAGCTGTTTGCTTGTATTCTGTTCCTGTTTCCCAAATACACTGCATTGAAATATTCTGTCCGTATGTGTCACCAACCAATACGATGATATCGTCTCCTGCCTTGACGGATATACCAGTCGGATTGTCGAGATCACTATATTTCTTAGTCATTAATTTATCCGCCCATTCAGCAATATTACTGTATGGTTCATAGCTGCGAATGCGAAATTCTTTTTCCCATTTGTCGTATGTATTGTCACGAACCGCTTCTGCTATTCTGACGAAATAGTCTGGCAGAGCTTGTATCTGTTCGTTGGTGACGTTGTTCTTTATTTCCGTACAAGTTATATCGGTGAATACGGTAAGAAGTTGTTTATCCAGTGTTTTATCCGTATTTGTTTTGTAAAATTCCATTTCATCACAGCTTACAAAATCACCCAGACCGCTTAATACTTCGAATTTGATTCCGGTCGCTTTTATGCCTTCTGAAAATGAAACTTTGGAAGGAGCATTCTGCTCTTTAAAGTCATATTCTCCCTGTAATGTATAATCTGATCGGTCAGGATTGGTTGTTGTATATACTTTGACCTTTCCGAAGTTTCCATTACCGGATCGTGTATAATAAATTAAGTAGTCTATTTCCGTATCTCCTTTAAAATAGTATTCCAGCGTGACAGGGAATTTGGCGGATTGTCCCCACGGAGTGTGGAAAGGGGCAGCTCCATCAGTTGAAAATTTGCCATCATATGTATTTTCAATATCCTGTCCCTCCTGATGCTCACTCGCTTTGCCTCCGGTTGGTGTAACCTTGATGTCACCCTCAACAATTACTTCGCCTTTGGCATATTGATTAACGGTGATAGTATAGGTAGCAGTAGTTGATGTTACTTTTATGTTGGCTGTTCTTTTGGTTTCGCCTGTATTTTCATTCACTGTAATTCTCAGGAAAGTTCCTTCTGCTGCTGTCTTTTGTTTTGAGCATTGTAGCCAGTTTGCTTCATAAGAGACACTCCATTGAGCTAACTCCATAGATGTGTTAATTGGAATCTGGACAGACGTACTTGATTTATCCAGATTTTGTATCAGATATTCTTCACTGATACTGAAGGAGCTATTTATAATCGATTTTTCGGTATCCTTGCATGCCAGTGAAACTGTGAATAGAGTAAAAAGGGCTAATAGGTTAGTAATGAATCTTTTTATTGTCATTTTTTTGCTGTATTAGTTTTTAAGATAGATGAGGTATAAAAGGGTGAATCAAAAGTCTGACTCACCCTTTGTCTCTCATTTATTATTCGGACAGTATGAACAGACTAAATTCGCTCCATACAAAGAAGGAACCACCGGTCCAGTTGCTTTCACATTCAAAGCGTAAGGTGTTGGCAGCATTGTCTATTGAAACGTCGGGAGAAACATAAACTCCTGCAGCACCTGACGGGAGACCATCTTCATCCCACGCAAAACGCTTGTAAAGTTGTAAATTGTTCTCATTCGTTCCTGTATATAAATTGAACCATGCCAAAGCGGCATTTCCGTTATTTGATCTGTTTGTATAGGTGAAACGGAATGTCTTAGTTGATACGGGCAATTTTACTTGAACATAATGCTTGTCGGCAATTGATACACTCCACGCGCTGTGGAAGTAGGTACCTATGTCTCCATCCAATAAATTAGCTAAGGAACCTTCTGACGGTTCTATTGCATTACTGGAAAGCATGTCCGCTGTCAGACTGTATTTTTCAACAGATGCAACCAGTATAAATGGATTCGTGTCGAATTCGAAACCGTCTTTTCCATTAATTTCCAGAATCTTTATACCCACATTTCCGGAGGTCTTCGTAAACTTAGGGATATTAACCTGAACAGAAGATGTGTTTCCAGGCTCAAATGAGATGATATCCGAAACTAACGTTGCTCCTTCTAAGGTAGTAGTAGTTTCATCAATTGCTACTTTACAGGTGAAATTCCATTGGTTTTCGACTTGCAATCCTAAAGCAAGATCAATGATACCTCCACTTTGTGATAAATATTTAGTCACGGTTCCTGAACTGGATTCAGTGACTGAAAGAGAGGGAGTAATAATCTCCGGTTTCAGAACTAATGTGTTTTTATCCGCCAGGATGGAATCGGATGTACTGGTCAGCATGATTGGAAGAACACACGTTTGTCCCTCTTCAAGAGTCTGCTCAAAGATTTCTATCTCGTTGGTATTCAACTGTAAATTGATGATCTTATAGGTTTCAGCAGAAGAATAATCGAGTTCTTCCATGTTGAACGAATAACAATTGGCAGGCATTGCCACATAGTCCAAACCTCTCTCGGAGATATACTTCTCAAAATTGACTGCATCCATTGCACCGATATGGGCAGAAGCTGTCAATGTGGGTTGACTTCCGGATTTAATGACCGTTATTGAATAGTTAGTAGCCTCTCCTGTTTTATAAAGATCTACGGCTTGCTCACCGGTGGTCTGCAGTGATAGTATTTTCTCATATTCCTGCGGATAGGTATCGTCATAATTGTCGCAGGAAGTATTCATCAGAATCATCCCGCACAAACACAATGCTATTGATATATGTTTCATATATATTCTATATTGTTATGAATGAATAAAAAATAATTAATATCCGGGTGCTTGTACCATTTGCGGATTTTTGTATACTTCGTTGTAGAATACCGGATTCAGGTACATGCGGTTTTCCCACACATAAGGTGCATCAACTGTAGTTCGTTTATTAAATTCTTCGAATGTGGGACTTTGAACTTCTGCATTCAATCCTTCCCGTTTGTTTGCTCCAAAGTACTTGGCTCCTTCTGCCCAACGGCGGACATCGAAGAAGCGGTGACCTTCGTTCCATAATTCAACAAAACGTTCATTGTGTACCCAGTCTTTTATTGTCATATTATTTGTGATATCAGCCAATGTTAATTTAGGGATTCCGGCACGTTCACGAACAGGATTTAGTGCATCAATGGCTTCCTGTGTATTTCCTAATGCTGCATGGCATTCTGCTACGTTTAGGTAGAGTTCGGCCAGGCGGAATAAGATAGTAGGTGCGCTTGTTCCGCTTGTAGAACCGCCGGCTGTATAGAATTCAGTTACCGGATCAACAAACTTTTGTGTCAGGAACCCTGTGACACTATGGTCACGATTAAATAGAGACGGATTGTAACCGTGCATTTCCGAATTCCTCATTTCCAGTTTCAGAGGAGAACCGGCCGCAAATTTAGTTCCGTAGTCACCACCGTCAAAAGCCATCCATGCATAGAAACGAGGTTCACGACCCACATTCAATTTGATAATGTCTTCCCGTGAAGAGATACCTGCTGACTCAAACCATTCAGAGGAAGGAGTAAAGTCAAGGTCTTTTTCAGGTAGTTTCCCGTTAGCTGTATAGAAATGTTCGAACGTATATAATGTAGGAGATACACCACTATAACCAGCATGCCATGTTCCATCCGATTTCTTCAGAATACGAAGCGGATAACGGGAATAAAAATCAAACTGGTTGGATAATCCCCAGATAATTTCTTTGTTTCCTTCAGATTCACGTGTACTTACGGCATAGCGCATCTTCATTACGTTTTTCAGGAATTCTTTATTATCTTCCACGTCTGCTACTCCGGGAACAAAAGGTAAGTTCAGGGATTGTCGGGAGTAATATTCGTCGTCATCGTAAAGTTCACGGTCACCGGAAGTTGTAGCTAATGTAAGTGCTTCCTGACATGCGGCCAGTGCTCTTTCCCATTTGCTCTTGTCATAAGTATTGCTTACCAAAGCTTTACCGTAACCCGGAGTCTCGAAATTCTCATTCTGCCAGTTAGGGTAGGGGAAACTTCCGTTCCATAAAGGAGATGCGGCATAAAGTAACAAACGTGCTTTTACAGCTTTAGCTATAGTAGATGTAGCGCGACCCCATTCATTGGTAACGGTGCGGTTGGCAGGAAGTACTTTGGCGGCTTCATCCAGCTGGTTCGCAATCCAGTCTACACAATAGTCAAAGTGAAAACGTCCATTATACTCTGACGTTGGGGTATCCATCGGAATGTACGAGTCTGTAATTGGGATGGGACCATATCTTCTTAAAGTAGCGAAGTGGTAATAAGCTACCAGGAATTGGCATTCGGCTCTCCATTGTTCCTTTTCTGCATCAGATGCAATGTCGCTTCCCGCATTTTCCAACTTTTGTAAAAACAGATAACATTGTCCTATATATTGGTAAGTAGTTCCCCATAGCCAGTCTTGGTTAGTGGATGATGCAGTGTTAAATGCATAGGCGCCCCAATAACCGTCTGTGTTCCATGAATAAGGTAATACATATTCGTCTGTCGTAGAGTTTATTTCCTCCAAATAGGCACTGGGTAAGTCTGTTCTGACACCTCCATAACAGGAATAAAGAAATCCTAAAGCTCGGGTAGGGCTTGACATTGCGTCATCGATATTGGGTTGTTCGGGTGGAACAACGTCTAGATAATCACATGAGGTTAAGCCCAATGCAGTGATAATAACTGCTATACTTATATTTTGAAAGATGCGTGTTAGTTTCATATTTTTTCTCATAATAAATTAGAATTGAAGTTGAATTCCGACATTGACAGTCTTTTGCATAGGATAACTGTTCCAAGAAGACAGTTCAGGATCCCAAAGGTCAAACGGACTAAAGGTGAATAGATTGGCTGCGCTGACGAAAATACGTCCATAAGGTATTTTATATCCTACTTCTACATTCTTCAATCGGAGGAAAGAACCATTTCTCAACCAGTAACTACTGTTCACTGTATTGTTGGCAACGTCTGTTGCAAGTAGTCCCAAACGAGGATATTTGGCATCCCAATTCAGTTTTTCTTCTGACCAGTAATTATCGGCTATATATTTTAATACATTTCTGTTACCGACGGCTATTCCTTCTTGGAAAGGGTCAATACCGTTTGTCATGATAGAACGCAGGGCAGAGCCACTGAAGAAGACACCAAAATCAAACTTCTTGTAGTTGACAGTTCCGCCAAATCCGTATTGTAAGCGTGGGGTACTTCCATATTTGGAGATCATCGTCTGGTCATCCGAGTCAATGATACCATCACCGTTAAGGTCACGATATTTAATATCTCCGACCTTGGGTGTAGAACCCAAATTCTGGGCAGGGCTGTTATCTATTTCTTCTTGTGACTTGAATAAGCCTTCTGCTATGTAGCCGGTAATGCGTGAATAAGGTTTTCCGGTTTCTGACTTCCATATTGTCGGATATTCCGGTTCATCCACATAGACCATTTTATTTTTGTTGTAGGTGAAGTTTGCCTGTAGACTGACAGACAAATCTCTGGAGAAGTTATTGGCATAATTAATACTGAATTCTACTCCCTTATTATCCATTTTACCAATATTACTCCAAGGTTTGGCAATATGATAAGCCAGCGATTGTGGCCATGCTTCACGGTTCATGAAGATGTCATAACGCTTGTCGTAGAAATAATCGAAGGTAAATGTCCAGTTTCGGAACAATGTAAAATCAATACCGATATCGAGCTTTTTTACTTTTTCCCATCCCAAACCGGACATGGCGTAGTATGCCATCTGAGGACCTCCTAATTGGTAGTCCATATTTTGTCCGGAAGTCCATTTCAGATAAGACAGGTCGTTGTTTGTAATCTTGTCTATATACAGGTAATAACTTCCGCCGGCTGTTGCCAGATCGTCGCTACCTACAAGACCGTAGGAACCTCTGATTTTGAGATTGTCCACTACATTTTTCATTGGTTCGAAGAAAGCTTCATTGCTTATCACCCATCCTAAAGACACGGCAGGGAAGAATCCGAAACGGTCTTCTTTGGCCAGACGTTCGGTCCCGTTGTAACCGAAGTTAAACTCAAACAGATAGCGTTGTCCGTAATCATAAGTAAGACGTCCGGAAAGGCCTTGATTACGGTTGGGTAACACATCGCTTCTGTATTCGCGTTGTTTGTAGAGTAACATGGCACCTACATTATGCAGACCGAATTGACGGGCATAGTTTAGGTTGAACTGTAATTCAAATGTTTGGTCGGAAGACTTTCCGATAGCCGACTGACTGATATAATCGCTGCCATTCGAATTTAGCAGTTCCAATTCATAATTCGTATTTTCCAGGTCGGTTTCATCGTAGCTTCCGCTTTTTATGCGATAATAATAAGGAGCAATGCTACGATCAAAGTAAGAACTTGACCAGGTTTTGAAATTTACAAAAGCATTAATTTTAAGCCCTTTAGTGATAAAATCCAAATCCTGATCTATCTTGATAACTGTGTTAAGTGTATTTTCGTTCGTTTCGGCAAATGATGTCATCATCCTGGCATAGGGGTTCGTGTATAAGGTACTTCCTGAGATGATGTTGTTGCCGTACATGATACGCCCGTCTTGACTTGGATAAGTAACCGGAAATTCTATGGGGGTAGTAGTCAGAATCTGTTTGAACAAATCCTCGCTTGATACATTCGGGCTTTTTTTCTGACGGATCTGAGCGTTCATATTCATTTTGATTGTCGTCGTCGGCGTCAGTTTATAAGCAATATTATTCTGGAAGGTATAGTTCATTATATTAATATTGTTGTTCCATGAATATGCTTTCCCTGTGTTCAGCAAGCCTGAATCATGGCTGACATCCAAACTCATGTAATATTTAACTTTAGAACCACCACCGGAAATGTTGACGTTGGCACGTTGGCGCATACTCATGTTTTTGAACAATACGTCTTGCCAGTTTACATCGGGGTATAGGTATGGGTTGACTCCGGATGCCGTACGTTCCATGTCTGTAGCACTGTATTTGGGTGTAGCGGAAGAGTTTCTGGCTAATGAAGCTTTATTATACATATCCATATAAGTAGCTCCGTCCACAAATTCCGGGAACTTGTCTAAGTAGTTGAAAGAATTTTCTGCTGTAACGTTGATGGATGTTTTACTATTGTATTCTCCGCCTTTAGTTGTGACGATCATTACACCGTTAGCTCCGCGTGAACCATAGATAGCGGTGGCAGATGCATCTTTAAGGATAGAGAAACTTTCAATATTCTCGGCCGGCACATAATTAAGGTCACCGGATGATATTTCTACATCATCCAGTAAAATCAGAGGAGTTGCTCGTCCACCGAAAGTACCGATACCGCGAATGTAAAATTCGGCACCGGAGCCAGGCTCTCCGGAATTTGTTTTTGCGATGACACCCGCCAACTTTCCGGCAAATGAATTGGATAAAGTAGATGACGGCAGCTTGAGGCTGGCACCTTTTATACTTGTGATAGCTCCTGTTACGCTGACCTTCTTTTGGGTACCGGAACCGACTACGACAACTTCATTCAAGGTATGATCGTCTCCTTCCAGTACAATTTTGATATTCCCTAGATCTTCTACAGGAACTTCGCGAGTTTTATATCCGATGTAAGTTACGACAAGGATCGTCTTATTGTCGGGTATGGAAAGACTAAAATTACCATCAATATCCGAGATTGTACCGGTGTTCTTGTCACCTTTAATCGTGATGTTAGCTCCAATGATGGGGCTATCGTCCACTGCGTCTATAATAGTACCGGTTACAGTACGTTTTTTCTTTTGTTGGGTGTTATTCGTTTTTTGTACGTTAAGAATAACCTCTTTGTTTTTTACGATATAGCTAATACCGCTGTCTTTGAAAACTTCATCCAGAATCTCGTCAATAGGACCATTACAATTAATGTCTTTCCGTTGTTTGTCTTCGAGATCTGCTGCATTGTAGAAGAACGTGTAGTCGCTGTTTTTTTCTATAAGCTGGATAGCTTGCATAATAGTGATTGATTGCCCCTTGATAGATATGTGTCCTTGAGCTCCAAGAGCGGACAAGGGGTAAAAGAGCAAAACGAGTGCGATATGCTTCAGATATCGCCTCCGGTAACAACTGTGATTTTTTTTCATGATTTAACTTGTTGTGAGGTTAAATATTGGGTTAATTATTAGAAATATGGTTAATTATATATTACTATTTTTCTATTCTGTTTTTTGTATGTAAGGTTAAGGCTGAAACAGAGTTTATCTATCACGTCATCCAATGTTTCATCATAACGGATGCTGCCTGTGAATGAAGGCTGTTTAGTAAACTTTCCTTCTAGAATTATATTTGATTGGTATATTTGATTTACAATTGAAATGAGCTGGGATAATGGGGTTTCTTTGAAGTTGTATCTTCCGTCCTTCCAATTGATATCCATAACATTCTCAACTAATGTTTGTGCATTGTTTGGATTATACATTACCTTTTGCGATGGAGACATGATAATTTTCTCTCCTGTAGATTCTACATTGAATTCAATTTTACCATGAAACAGCGTGATTTCATTTTTTTCAGCATTAGTTTGCTTGATTTGGAAACAGGTTCCCTTTACTTCTATAAAAGCTTTATTAATATGTACTTGGAAGAAACTGCCTTCATGTTTATATACCTCAAAAAATGAGTTGCCTTCTAACCATACTTCTCTTTTTTTGTTGAAGGCTTTTGTGTATTTAATGGAACTACCTGATTCCATCCATACTTTTGTACTATCCGGTAAAACGTGCATTTGGTTTTGTTGTGCTATCACCTTTATAAATTCGTCGTTAATATTATCTCTGATTGAATTCATCCAAAATCCTCCTATTGTTAGTAAAAGAGCAAGTGAAGCTACGGCAAAATGCCATCTTAGTTCTGTTAGAACTTTGTTTCTTTTCCTATCTACACATCTTGCTTTTACTTTTTCCCAGATCTGTTCTTTTATTTTAAAATCTATAGCTTTATTTTCTGATTCATTCCATTGTATTTTAAGTTCTCTATCCACTGATTCCAGGTCAGCATAGCTCCTTCGCTGCTTTTTAGTCAGCTGTCCTGCCAGCAAACCTTTAATCAAACTCATCTTTGTATCTTTATCCATCCTATCTTACTTTGTTATTATTCTATTTATTATTACTCGTATATTATAAATACACTTGAGTTAAGTCTATCCCCACATCCCTTCGATAAAAAAAAATAGCAAAATTATTATTAAAACCACAACAACTTAATAATCAATATACTACCACCCAATTAAAAAGAAGTTTTTTTTTCGAAAAGTCATTTTTTTATCTTAGTTCTAACAGAACTTAGTTGAAATTAATAATTAGAATAGATTTTGAAGACATTATTAAAGGAAAAAAGGTAACTTTATTATAAATAAAAATCAAAAAAAATGTTGCGGTTAATAGTTATTTCTTTATTTTTGTAACACAATTGAAAAGAGATGGAGGAGACAATAATTCTGGAAAAGGTAAAAGCGGGAGATGCGGCTGCATTTTCTTTGCTGTATGACCTTTATTGGCTGAAGGTTTATAACTTTGCACGACTTTATATCACTTCATCTTCCGTGATTTCAGAAGTAGTTCAGGATGTTTTTGTGAAAGTTTGGGAGTCCAAAGAGTTTCTTGATATTACCAAGAATTTTGATGGGTTGCTTTTTATGATTACCCGTAATATTATATTCAATTATTCGCGTAGACATTTTAACGAGCTGAATTTTAAAATGACAGTTCTGAAAGGACTTGAAAATTCTTATGATATAGAAGAGGAATTGGATGCTGCTGATTTGAAGAACTATATTGATAATTTGATTTCGCAACTTCCGGCCAGACGACAGCAGATCTTTAGAATGAGCCGCGAAGAGCATCTATCTAATCGGGAAATCGCGGAACGTTGTGCAGTCAGTGAAAAAGCAATAGAACGGCAGATAACATTAGCATTGAAGTTCATCAAAGAGAACCTTCCTTTATTTGTCGTATTTATGGGATAAAGGCTCAAACGTATTCATACCCATGCTTGAGTCTGAATACGTTTAATTGCCTATATGGTGTTTCTTATTTTTTCAGTTTAAAGAAAGGATTCTTGCTAATCTTGACATCCGAAGGTTTCATCTTTTCAATTGTAACAGTACGTCCTAATACATCCCCTTCAATCTTATTGTTTGAAATAACTACAGATTTACATGCTTCCAGCGTAATACCTTCTTTGCGATAGTGATAAGGCTGGTAAGTCGTATCACGTATGAGTGTATTGGAGGAGAAGGTGAGCCCGTTTACCGAACGTGCGAAGAGTATCGGATAATCAAATAGGTGGAAGGTATTATCCATAATGCGGATATTGCGATGATAGGGGTACTTCTGTTCCGATGTCGGAATTTCCGGATCAATGCTGATCACGGCTTCACAGAACTGATAAATCGAAGAATTGCAAGGATAACGGAAATCATTGTTACGTATCAGCACGTCTCTGACAGCTCCTGACTCGTACCATGCATTTGCGTCTCCGGCAATCAGAATGGCAGAGCCGCTGGATTCGAATACATTGTTCTCAATAATAACCTTGCCGGGAGTAGATACAAGCAGACCACGTGCCCGGCAACTTCCGAAATGGCAGTTGCGTATTTCTGCATCAGGTGTGCAGGTCAGATTCTCTATTACATATCCGGCTTCCACTCCGGCTGGAAGTGGTGCTGATAATTCGATGATAAATTCAGCTTTATTTAGTGCTTCAAATTTATTCATTTTACCAGTAGCTACGGTACGCATGGTTTTATGCTCTATAAATCCGATTGTTTCGTCCGGACGTCCCCATTCCATCCCTTCACTCATGTCCTGCATGAATTTGCATTTGATACGGGTAGGAGAAAGAACTTCCATAATACGGGAACATGTTCCATGGATGTTAATAGGATCATCCATCAATCCTGCCCAACTGCAGTTCTCAATCTTGAGTAATCCGCTGCATCCCATGAAGTGGAAACCGTCGTCATGTCCGCTCAGCACACGTTTCTTGGAAGTGTTAGGGATGATATGTACATCATTGAAAGATATATTCTTGCTATACTGTGACAGAATTCCCAGTCCGCAGGTATGGAATAGTTTTACGTTTTCTAGTTTTGTGTCCATGCTGTGGTAAATGAAGATACCGGCGTGGTCTCTGGTGCTGTGTCGTAACACAAGGACCGTACCCGGCGCAGGGAAGAATTTATCAGCCTCCTTTTTAGGATCGGATAAGCGTATTAATCCAGGTTTTACTTCTGTTGCATCGTATGAGCGCCAGCCTAAGTTGTCACCTGTATTTGGCAGGACGAGATGGGTGTCGGGATCAAACTGCATGATCGCCCAAAGACTACTTTTCCATCCTTCACCGACAAAAGTCAGTCGTTTGTTTTCTATGATATAAGGATATTGGTGGGAGTCGATTTCGATCTCAAGGTATCCGGAGGTAGATTGAGTGACAATACCTTGCGCAGTTAATGGGATTTCCCAATCGACGGAGAAGTTCTTTAAGGTAATGTTCCGGCAATGATCCAAAGTGAATGGCTGCATCCGGCCATGCATAATAAACTCAGAACCATTACCGTCAATCGTCAGATCATTGATCTGCTCCAATAGCACGGCGAGAATTTTGGGATTAACATCGTAGGTGTTCGTTTCGTGATAATCTTTTTCGATAGCATGTTGTGCCCAGAAGTCATATCTTCCTTTTGGAAAGACAAGTGTGGAACCTGGATATTGCTTGCAAGCATCGATTGCCTTTTGTATAAATGGCACTGCGTTGATACGGCTGTCGGGTTTCAAACCGAAATCGGATACGGAAATAATCTTGCTTGCCGAAATGCTGTTTGCACAAAGTAAAAGTGCAGATAGTAAGCATGTCTTTAATGATAGGAATGTTCTCATGTGTTTTTATAGTTTAATTGGGGTAAATAGGTAAAATCTAATGTTTGTGTTTTTCCCAGACACCTCTGGTGAAATCCGGTATTTCTACAGGAATACTTCCGTTCAATACCGACTTCTCGCTTAATTCGGTGATACACGACCATTCGGCTGCATCATAAACGTCCATGTCAAGGGGCAGTCCGTTGCGCAGGCAATATATTAACCGATAATCCATTACATAGTTCATTTCGTTCGGTAATCCTTTACGATGTGCTTCCTCGCCGATGGTGGCGCTAAAAGGGTGTTTATAGAGAGTTAATACTTGTTCAAGTGCTTCGCCTTCAAGCGGAGTATCTCCATGAGAATCCAGGGCAATGCATGGTACCGGATATTTTTGTGCAAAGCCGAGTGTGCCGCATACTGTTTGCAGGCGACTGTAAGGGCGGGGAGTCGAAACATTATACTGAAGCATGATCGTTTTTCCTTTGGCGGTATGGATAAGCGTGGTGTTGACATCTCCCAGCTTATACTTCTGACGGGCTTCCGGTGAGTTCTCTCCGAATCTTTTCCGCGCATACTCGCTCATGCCGGCCTGATGGGTGGACATGGATACGAGATATTCCATTCTGTCATTGCGGTGGATGTCGAGAATCTGACATGCAGGTCCCAGTCCGTGGGTGGGGTAGGGATTGCCTGTATGTTCGATACTGTATCTTTTTCCCCAGTGATTGTGGTAACCGCCTTCGCTCTCTTCGGCAAAATACATGGAACGGAGATCGTGAATATACGCTCCTTCTACATGCATTATTTCTCCGAGTACACCTTGACGTGCCATTTCGAGAGTAGTCAGGGCAAAAGGGTCATAACAGCAATTTTCCAGCATGATACAGTGGCGTCTTGTCTTTTCTGCTGTATCGACCAGTTGCCAGCATTCGGCTATATTCATGGCGGCAGGAACTTCGATAGCTACATGTTTGCCGCATTCCATTGCATAGGTTGCCATTGGGGTGTGAGTGAGCCAGTCTGTACAGATAAAAATTAAATCCAGATCGTTGCATTCACACATCTTTCGCCAGCCGCCTGGTCCGGTATATCCCGTGGCTTCGGGGTGCTTTGCTTCTTTGAGTATGAGTTGGGCTTTGTTCAAGTTACCTTCCCTGATTTCGCTGAGAGCTTTGATTTCGGTTCCTTCTATTTGCAGATAACGTTGCAGGGTGAGTAGCCCTCGATTCCCCAATCCTATGATTCCGATGCGGACAATTGGGATAGGGGGGTGTGCCAATTGCAGTACGTGTGATTGCGTTGGAGAATCTTCCATGTTCTTAGAGGTTTAAAGTTATACAAAAAAAGAGAATCTAATTTCTCAGATTCTCTTTGAAGAGCGGAAGACGGGGCTCAAACCCGCGACCCTCAGCTTGGAAGGCTAATGCT
>OLOL01002161.1_pt1 | contig 14703 bp, 16 predicted proteins | sample 1673081 | NCBI WGS metagenome assembly OLOL01 (sample SAMEA3136753, study PRJEB25190) | human gut metagenome
GCATCCCCGACTCGGCCGGCTTCTCGTTTCTGGTGCCCGGTGCCGAGAACATCCTGCTGGAGAACCACTGCTGGTACGCCTACTACGACGCGCTGGAGGAGTTCTACGAGGCCTACTTCGACCTCATCGAGGAGTGCCGCCGCAAGTGGGAGGTGATCCAGTATGCCCTTGAAAAGGAAGCGGAAGGCGCAGACGCTCGCTGACGGCGTGGCGGACATCTACCGCGAGCGATCCGACCGGAAAACGCCCTTCGGGGCGGCCATCGCGCCCAAGAGCGCCGAAGACATGGACTTCATCGCCCGCCTCCACTTCTCGCGCGAGTCGAAGCGCGAGCGGGACATCGAGTTCGCCGACAAGGTGGGCTTCACGCTCTCGCAGAAGATCAAGTGCCACCGCGTCCCAGGAATCGGGAGCGGATGCCGCGCGGTCATCGACGGCGCGATGTACAAGGTCGCCTACGCCGACGAGGACGGCCCGTTCGTGTACCTGTTCCTCGACGGCGGATCTCCTTTGGGGGAGGTGCCCGGCGATGGAGCCGATTCTTGAGGCCATCAGCGACGCGCTTGAGAGGTCGGGCGAGGATCGCGTGTTCTACGGCATCGCCATAGGCCTCGACTCCAGGCGAGCCGATCCGTGGAACTTCACCGTGTACTCGCGGGAGTCCATCGACCCGAGCGCCAACAAGACGGGGCGCACGCGCCGCTACACCGTGGCCGTGACCCGCGAGTGCTACCTGCCCGAGGATGTGCTTCAGCGCGTGGTGGACGCGCTGGACGCCATCCCGGGGGCGCGCATCGACGGCATCTCCTACGAGTACGCGATCAACCCCGGCACTGGTAACCCCGTGGAGCAGGCCATCGTCACCGTCGCGAAGGCAGAGAAGCGATGAGCGGGTTTGCTCTGGACGTCGATTCCGTGCGCGACCTCGAAGTTCGCGTGCGGGCCTACGGCGACGGAGCGGAGGACGTTGTCAACGGCGTAATCCATAAGGAGGCAGGCCCTCTCATCTACGGTCGCATCAACCCGCTCATCCACCCGTCGGGACGCCGCTTCAAGGGCCACACGGCGTCCGCTTCGAAATCGAAGTGGCCCGTCTACCGCACGAACGAGAACCTGGCCGTGACCGTAACGACGACGGCCAAGTTCCGATACCTCTAATTCCCCAACGACGGGGGAAAGACAAGAAACCACGCCGGAGGCCAGCACTTCATGCTGCGGGGCGCGCAGGCCGCCGCCCCGACGATCATGGAGCGCTGCGTCGCCGCGCTGACAAGAGAATGGGAGCAGTAAATGACTGCAAAGGCAATCACGGAGACGGTGTTCTCGGAGTACGAGGTGCGCCGCCTCCACATGATCTTCCCCGCGCTCTCCGAGACGGAGCAGCCTGAGGTTGGAACCATCAAGTGCATCGGCTCCATGGAGGAGGCGAGCGAGGTCAAGAAGGTCACCAAGAACTGCCGAGGCGTGCCCGCTAAGGTTCGCACGCGCGGCACCGGCACGGGAACCTTGAAGCTCACGCTCCATATGCCATGGGCGCTCTACGTCCGAGTCCAGGCCCTCGACGGCGACAAGAAGCTCATCGAGGGCGTCAACGCCTACGGGCGCAGCTCGCTCCATCCCGAGTTCTGCCTGACCGCCGACGTCTTCGACGAGGACGACGTCGAGAAGTTCAAGGCGTGGCCCCGCTGCAACGCCACCACGGGCCCCGCCCGCAAGGTGGAGAACGGCGCGGAGGAGGTCGCCGAGATCGACATGGAGCTGTCGTTCATGCCCGACGACTACGACAACGGAATGTACGAGGCCCTTGCCTCGGATCTCAAGGACGAGACGGTGAAAACGAACTGGCTCAAGGCGTTCGACCCGTCCATGGTGCACGTTACGGAGGCTTAATTATGACTACCACGAAGAAGACCGCTGCCAACAAGGCCGTGACCGACAAGACCGACGAGCAGAAGCAGGCACCCGCTCCCGTGGAGCAGCCATCACCCGTTGAGCAGCCAGCGCCCGCCGAGGGCGATGGCGACGGCAAGGTGGAGGTCATCTGCCTACGCGAGTTCAACGATCTGGACGAGGGCACCCGTCGCCACATCGGTGACCGCTTCCGCGTAACTCCCGAGCGCGCGGCCGAGATCATCGCAAAGCACACGCCGGAACTCATCGCGGTGATCGGCGGCGGCGATGAGTAAGAACGCGAAGAAGCCGGCGCTCAACTCGCGCCGCAAGCTGGATCTTACCGACGGCTCCACGGTGCCCCTCACTCTTAACCACGCGCTGCTCTACCAGATCCGAGCCGAGTGCAAGGACGCCTACGACAAGTTCAACGACTTCATCATCGGAGGCGTCAAGGACTACTTCAAGCTGGTGGACGTTCTCTACGTCGCCTACCTCTGCGGCTACCTGGAGGAGCACGGCGACACCGACGGGGCCATGAGCGACATCGACTTCATGCTCGCGCTACCCGAGGACGCCAACATCGTCGCCGAGGAGGCGCAGTGGCTCACGGCCCCAAAAAAGATGAGGGATTCCGTGGCCCCTTCCAAAAGCGGACAGAACAGCTAGAGAGGCGCATCGAGCCTCCGAAGATCAAGGTACCCAAGCACGAGGTGCGAGACATCGAAGACCGGTACGTGTCCCTCGTGCTCATCGGCGGCGTGCCGGAGGACATCTTCTGGCACGCCGACCTTTCGTTTCTCCTCACCGTCGCCGAGAGCAACGCCGTCTACCGGCGTTGGCTCAAGTGCGAGGAGCAGTACCAGATGGAAAGGGAAAGGAGGTGACCTATGGCCAAGAAGGACGAGGCCAAGATCAAGTTCAGCGCAGATACCAAGGAATTCAGCGCGGCCATCAAGCAGGCCGGCGACACCATGTACGCCCTTCGCGGCGAGCTGAAGCTGAACGAGGCCCAGATGGCCAACACCGGGCAGAGCGTCGAGGGACTCGCCAAGAAGCACGATCTTCTCGTGCAGCAGGACGCGGCCCTCTCGCAGAAGATCGAGGCCCTGAACGGCAAGCTGGAGAAGGCCCGCGAGATCTGGGGGGAGAACTCCCAGGAGGCGCAGCGCTACGCCAACCAGATCACCGCCGCTCGCACCGCCCAGGAGCGTGTGCGCGGCCAGATCGAGGCCGTGAGCGAAGCCCTTGACGGCCAGCGCGAGGCAGGGCAGCGGGCCGAGAGCGCGCTCGGTAAGCTGAACGCGACCATCGACGAGCAGCAGGCCGAGGTGTCCCGCCTCGCCGAGGAGTATAAGGGAGCGGTCGTCCAGTACGGCCGGACGTCCGACGAGGCCAAGGATCTGGAGTCTGCCCTGCGCGAGGCCAATGCGGCCCTCAACGACAGCAGGGGGCGGCTCGCCGAGGTCGAGCGGGCCTGCGACGAATTGACCGGCTCGCTGGACGACATGGCAGACTCGGCGCTCGACGGCAAGAACTCCATCGAGGAGCTGGCGGCGGGCACCATGCTCGCCGACTTCGGCGAGGCCGCCATCGACGCCGCGACCGAGGCCGTGAAAAGGCTCGTGGTCGAGTCCGACACGGCCGCGAGCAAGATCAAGACCGCCTTCGGCGGCTACGCGTCCGAGCAGTTCGGCGAGCTTGAGGACGCGCTGAAGCGCATCTACGCCGGCAACTACGGCGACAGCCTGGAGGACATCGCTGACGCGGGCCGCGAGGTGGTGGCGGTGCTGGGCAACGACCTCAGCACCGAGAGCTTCGAGGAGCTGACCACCCAGGCCATCATCCTGCGCGACGCCTTCGACATCGACGTCAACGAGTCGATCAAGGCGGCAAACCAGCTCATGACCCAGTTCGGCTACGACGGCAAGGCGGCCTACGATATGCTCGCCGCCGGCTGCCAGGAGGGCCTGAACGCCAACGGCGAGTGGCTGGACGCCGTGTCCGAGTACTCGGTCTACTACGAGCAGTTGGGCCTCACCGCCGAGGATATGTTCAACACCATGGCCGTCGGCTCCCAGACGTTCCTTAACGGCACCGACAAGGCCGGCGACGCCATCAAGGAGTTCTCGATCCGCTCGGTCGACATGAGCAAGTCGACCGCCGAGGCCTACGCCAACATCGGCCTTTGCGCCGACGAGATGCAGTCGAGGATCTCCAAGGGCGGCGAGACGGCGCGGCAGGCGACCATCGAGACCATCCAGGCCCTGCTCGCCGAGGACAGCCAGCTCCTCCAGAACGCCGACGGCGTGGCGCTGTTCGGCACGATGTGGGAGGACATGGGCCGAGACGGAATGCAGGCGATGCTCGGCATCCTCGGTGCCGCCGCCGACACCGCCGGCACCATGGAGGAGATCGACCAGATCCGCTACGACAACGTGGCAGACCAGGCCGAGGGACTCAAGCGCCGATTCGAGGACGAGATGTTGATGCCAATCGTCGAGAAGGTGCAGCCCGCCCTCATGGACTTCTTCGACTTCGTCAACGACAACTTCGAGTGGGTGGCACCTCTCGTCGTCGGCGTCGCCGTCGCCTTCGGCATCCTGGGCACCGCCATGGCCATCTCTGGCACCATCCAGGCGGTGACGGGGGCCATGGCCGCGTTCAACATCGTCATGTCGATAAACCCGGTCGTGCTCATCGTCGCGGCCATCGCCGGCCTCGTGGCGGCGTTCGTGCTGCTGTGGAACAACTGCGAGGAGTTCAGGAACTTCTGGATAGGCCTCTGGGACGGAATCTGCCAGACCGCATCGGCCGCCGCAGACTGGTTCATGGCCAACGTCATCACGCCCGTCGGCGACTTCTTCACCCAGCTCGGGCAGACCGTCTCGGGCGTGTGGGAGTACGTGGCCGCATCGGCGCAGCAGGGATGGGACACCATCTGCAACGCCGTGCAGGTCGGCATCATGTTCGTCCAGGAGATCCTTGGTCTCGCCGTGGACATCCTCCTCATCCCGTGGAACTTCATCTGGGAGAACTTCGGCGGCACCATCACGGCCGCGTGGGACTTAATCACGTCGGTCGTCGGCACGGGCATCGACGCGTGCGCCGCGTGGATCGACGAGAAGGTGCGGTTCGTGCAGGCCGTGTGGGAGATCGTCTGGGGCGCTGTTTCGTCCAAGGCCTCCGAGGTCTGGGGCGTCATCACGTCCGTCGTCGGGGCTGGCATCGATGCGGTGTTCGGATGGATCGACGAGAAGATCCGTCTTATCCGGGCCGTTTGGGACGCCGGATGGAACTTCGTCTCCTCCAAGGCCTCCGAGATCTGGGACGGCGTCACGGGCACCGTTGCCGCAGGCGTCGGGTTCGTCCAGGACAAGTTCAACGCCGTCAAGTCGTTCGCTATCAACGTGTGGAACGCCATCAAGGACGCCATCTGCAAGCCGGTCAGCGACGCACTGGACACTGTGCGCGGCGTCATCGACAAGATCAAGGGCGCGTTCGACTTCCACTGGGAGCTGCCACATTTCAAGCTCCCGCATCTTGACATCACGGGAGGATTCTCCCTCGACCCGCCGTCGGTGCCGCATTTCGAGGTCAAGTGGTACGCCAAGGGCGCGGTGTTCAACCGGCCAACGGTGCTATCGGGCCTCGACGGAAAGTTCCGGGGCGTCGGCGAGGCGGGGCCGGAGGCCATCGCCCCCATCCGCGTGCTCCAAAACTACGTGGCCGACGCCGTGGCGGCGTCGAAGTACGGCGACGTCGACCGCATCTGCGCGGCCATCGACCGCCTCGGCGACCGACCGACCGTGCTCTACCTCGACGGCAACAAGTTCGCCGAGGCGGCCGCCGAGCCCAACGACAGGGTGCAGGGCGGCCGCCAGGAGCTGAGCGATCGGGGGGTGGCGCTGTGACGTGCGACGGATTCTCCGTGAGGGGCCGGCACCTGTGCGAGGACTTCGGCCTGTGCATCGCAGACCGCTCGCTCTCGGTTCCGGCCCAGAAGCGGGCAACGGTGTCCATCCCCTTCGCCCACGGCGAGATCGACTTCTCCGCGATAAACGGGGAGGTCTACTACGAGAGCCGCGAGCTTGCCTACTCCATCGACCTCATCGCCGACGATCCGGCAGAGCTTGAGGCTCAGGTGTCCGAGGTTGCCCAGTGGCTCGCGCCGGTATGCAACGACGACATCGCCGAGGACTCCATGCCGGGGTACCACTGGCGGGCGTCTGCCGCATCGGTGGGCGTCTCGCGCGACGACTCGGGCACGGCGGCGACGGTGGAGGCCAAGTTCTCGGCCTACCCGTTCGCCCTGGCCGACGAGGAGTGCGAGGCCCGCATCGCCGTCGGAACAAACCCGGTGGTCAACCGTGGCTCGATGAGGGCGCGGATCTCCATCGTGCCCGACGGCACGGCGACGCTCACCGTGGGCAATCTCAAGCAGACGTTCAACGGGCCTACCGCCACAAACCTATACCTCGCCCCCGGCGACAACGAGGTCGAGGTGTCCGGCGGGTCGGCCCTCATCCGATGGAGGGAGGGAATCCTGTAAGTGGATCTGATCACCATCTACAACCGTGGCGCGCCCACCATCGTCTCTGATCAGTTTGATAAGGTGGCCGCCGCCAAGATCGCCCGCGAGAGGAACTGCTTCGACTCCCTCTCATTCACCATCTACCCCGACAACCCCGGATACGACCTTCTGGCCCCGTTCTCGACCCTCGTCGAGGTGGTCAACGCCGAGACGGGTGCCGTGGAGTTCGAGGGCCGGGTCATCTCGCCCGTGCCCTCCGTCGGGGCCGACGGAACCGTGAGCAAGGCGGTGGTCTGCGAGAGCGTCATGGGCTACCTCTGCGACTCGCGGCAGCCCTACACGGCCGAGCGCCTGTGGAACGGCGACACCGAGCGCACGGGCCTCCAGGAGTTCATCGACTACCTGCTGGCCAACCACAACGCCAAGGTGAGCGCCGAGAAGCGCGTCTACCGTGGCCTTGTTGACGTCGTGACGTGGAAAACCACCGAGAACGTCACCAAGGGCACGAACTTCGACACGACGTGGAACTGCCTGAAAACCAAGATTATCGACGTGTTCGGCGGCGAGATGCGCGTGCGGCGCGGCGAGGACGGGCGTCTGTACCTTGACTACCGGCAGAAGCTGGGGCAGGTGCGGCAGACCCCCATCCGCATCGGGCGCAACATGGGCGCTGGCAGTCGCAAGGTGAACCTCGACGGCCTGGTGACGCGCCTCTACCCGCGAGGGGCCAAGCTCAAGGCCACGGAGACCGACGAGCACGGAAACGAGCGCGAGGTTGAGACCGAGGAGCGGCTGTCCATCGCGTCGGTCAACGGGGGAATTCCCTACATCGACGATGCCGACGGCATCCGCGAGTACGGCGTCATCGAGGGTGTGGCCGACTGGGACGACGTGACCGAGCCGCTGAACCTCAAGACCAAGGCAGAGAATTGGTTCGAGGACAACAAGAGGCTTCCCGTCTCAACGACGCTCACGGCCTACGACCTCTCGCTCATCGGCGAGGACTACGACTCGTTCGCCCTGCTCGACTGGTACCCCTGCTACAACCCCTACCTCGGCCTCGACGAGACGCTTGAAGTTGTCAAGCAGATCCTCGACCTCACCGAGCGCCAGAAATCCACGCTCACGTTCGGCGAGACGACCACCCTGCAGACTGTCAAGATCTCCACGCTCTCCGGCCTCGCCGGGGAGGTGGAGGTGGTCAAGTCGCAGAGCAAGACGACCATCGTCAACCTCCGCAACACGATCACCTACACCATGGCCGCCATCGAGGTAGCCGAAGACCGCATCGTGTCCACGGTCGGCGAGCAGATCGTGGAGACCTCCGAGCGCATCGACGGGGAGATAGCCGTAGTCCGCTCGTCGGTGTCCACCCTGGAACAGACCGCCGAGGAGATCAGGGCCAACGTCTCGCAGCTCGACGAGGAGCAGCAGGTCATGCAGGCCGAGCTTGACATCATGCCCGGTCAGATCGTCTCCACCGTGACGACCGCCTACGAGGCCTACGTCGACGGCGAGATCAAGACGGTCAACACCGCCATAAGCGAGGTGCGCCAGACCGCCGCCGGCATCGAGTCCACCGTAAAGAGCATCCAGGCAAACTACGCCACCTGCACGACGGCGGGCGCTACCGTGGCCAAGGTTGCGAGCGCCCCCGACTTCACGCTGTACAAGGGCGCGGCCATCTCCATCAAGTTCACCTATGCGAACACGGCCGACAACCCGACGCTCAACGTCAACGGGACGGGCGCGAAGCCCATCTACGTCGGCAACACGCGCATGACGGCTGCGCTCGGATGGAAGGCTCAGGACGTCGTCTCGTTCGTCTACGACGGCACGAACTGGCGGCTATCCGACTGCGGCTCGCGATCCTCCATCAAGCAGCTCTCCGACAGCATCACGCTCAAGGTGAGCAAGGGCGACGTGTCGTCTCAGCTATCGGTGGAGTCGGGGGCCATCACCATCGAGTCGAACCGATTCTCGTGGAAGAGCACCTACACGTCCATGACGGCCGCAGGTCACCTCACGTGCACGAGCGGCACGATAGGCGGGTTCACGATCACGTCGAATGCCATCTACAACGACGTCGTGAAGCTGCTCTCCGACGGGCTTTGGCTCGAACGGACAGGCGTGGACGTCGGCCACGTCGGCACCAACAACCTTCAAAACGACGCGTCGAAGAGGGGCCTCGTGTTCGATCTTGAGCACACGGGCACCTTCATGGCGTGGTCGTCAAAGGACAACGCCTCGGACACCGCCTACACCATGAAGCTCTTCTACGCCCGAACCGCGTTCAACGGCAACGCGGCGAACCGACTCCACGCCGGATGCGACCTCGATATGCACGGCTACAAGCTGCTGAGCGCATGGATCGACCCGTCGTCGGGCGGGTGCAACGGCGGCATCACGGGAACATTCAACTTCACGAAGATCACGAACGCGAGCAGCGACGGGTCTTTCAGCTACGCGAACAACTGCCACATGACATTCAAAAACGGAATGCTCACGTCGGCCACCTGGTAAAGGAGCTATGCAATGGAAGAACGAAAGTACGTCATGGTTGAGGCCGAGGTGCCGCCAGTGCACCTTCCCGAATCTGCCGGAGACGTCATGGAGGCAACGCCGCCGAGCGCCGGCGCTCTGGAGCGGATCGAGGCGAAGATGGACGCGGTTGTCGCCGCGACGGGAGCGGAGGTGGCCGGCTATGGCCCAACTGACTAACATCGAGATGGAGAGGATGCTCGGCTCCCTCGCGCCCCTGCTTCCGCAGAGAAACATGGTCGGCTACGCCGCCGCGCGAAACACGCGCATCCTGCGGGACTCGCTCACCGAGTACACGATGATGCGCGACAGCCTCGTGGAGCGCTACGGCGATCCCGTGACCGACGATGACGGAAACTTCACGGGCCAGGTGTCGATTCACCCCGGAACGGAGTCGTTCTCCAAGTTCGCGGAGGACATCGAGCCGTTCATGGGCATCGTCCACGACGTCGACATCTTCCGAATCGCCATCACCGAGGCCATAGGCCGCCTGTCCGGCGAGGAGATCCTGGCCGCCGAGTGGATGTTCGAGGGGGAGGTGGGGCCGGATGGCGCACTTCGCTAAGGTCATCGACCGCGAGATCCGGCCAGCGCACAACGGCCGAACCGTGGCCAAGAACGTCGGCGTGGACACAATCGAGTTCACCTTCGACTCCGAATGGGCCGAATGCACGTCGAAGGTGGCCGTCTTCAAAAACGGCCCGAAGGAGTTCCGCGCCGCCATCGACGACGACGCCGTCGAGGTGCCGTGGGAGGTGCTGGACGCTCCCGGTGATCTGCACCTGTCCGTCATCGGCTACGTCGGCGAGGACAAGCGCATCGTCACAGAGAAGATGGCGCGGCCGTACAGGGTTCGCGAGGCGGGACTGCTCGCCGGATCGAAGCCGACCGACCCGACGCCGGATGCCGTGCAGGTTCTGCTCTCGCGCGCCGTCACGGCCACCGACGCCGCAAACGGGGCTGCGGCGCGGGCCGAGGCCGCCCAGGAGGCGGCGGTGAGCGGAGAGGCGTCGCGCGGCGCGGCAGAGGAGGCCCGCCAGAGCGCCGAGGAGGCGCGATCCGGAGCCGAGGTGGCACGAGTCCATGCCGAGGCGTCCCGCGCCTCCAGCGAGTCCATGCGCGCCTCTGCCGAGGCGTCGCGGGCTACCGCCGAGGCGTCCCGCGCATCGGCAGAGAGCGCGCGCGCTGCCGCCGAGACGTCCCGCTCCACCGCCGAGGCGGCCCGCGTCGCCGAATTCGACCAGATGCGCCAGGACTTCCAGGGTATGCAGTGCATCCTCCTCGGCACCGGCGAGTACGACCCCGACACGTCGCAGCCGACCGTGGACGGAGACCCGGCGTACATCTACTACGTGCCAAACCCGCGCCAGACGGTCGGCGACCTGTACCTTGAGTGGCGCTACCTCGCCGTTTCTGATGGATCGTACATCTGGGAGCTGATGGGGGGTCGCGACAAGCTGCCGGACGCTGTCACGGTGGCCGACATCGACGCCATCGCTGCGGGAGGCACGGTGCCCAAGGCCGAGCGGTACCTGTCCCTGAGCGGGCTGGCGTACCTGTGGGCCGTCGTCAAGGAGTGGTTCGCGGCGAAGGTGCACAAGCACGACGCCGCCGACATCGAGACGGGGGAGGTGCCCGTTGCCCACGGCGGCACCGGAGCGTCCACGGCCCTGGCGGCACAGCACAACTTGCTCGGCGACATGGCGGCCGCCGATGCGGTGACCGATGCCGATCTGCAGTTCGTGCTCGCGCGCCCCGACGGCGGCAGCGAGACCGCCGGCGCGGTGTTCCGGGCGGCCGGATCGCTCATCTGGAACTGGCTAGACGCGAAAATCCGCTCCACGTTCCATTTCAACGCGTCTCATCAGCTAGAATCCGCAGGTATCGCCGACGGCGCAGTGACCAACGCCAAGCTAGACCAGACCCTCCGGGATTCGCTGTCCCGCAAGTTGACAGTAGGGGCCGCATTAGAAGGCGCGTCTCTAAATGCGAACACCGAGCTCAATCGACCATTTCAGATAACCGGCACCAGTGCATTAGGGCATTTGACCCTCATCATCTCCCTGTCGTCTATCTCTCTGTTCAACCACGACACGGGGCAGACTGTAGGTTTCATCCCATGGAAGCAGTGATTCGCTGTCCCGAATAACTGCAGAGCCACACCCATCGCACCCAGGCATGAACATATACGCGCGCAACAAGGATGGCTCCATCGCTTACAGGCTGTGCGCCATAGACTCCGAGCTGTCGCTGTTTTCTTCTAATGGCACCAAGTACTGGGCCAAGTAGCTACTTGGCCCATACGTTGGTGTTGGCCCCTTCGTGCCATCGACGGTAGATGAGCTTGCCGTCCGCAGACGCAATGAGCATATAGAGGTCTCCGTTGTCGTCGGTCGCCAAAGGCAGGGTCACCGATCGGTCGCCGACATCTCCCCAAAGGTCGGGTTTGACTGCGCGGGACAGCGAATCGCCCTTAGCCAAACACACGCCAATCTATCCACTCCTCGCCAACGGCCGATCTCGAACAGATTTTGACTCCCCAGTTAGGGAAATACGTTTGCGCTTTCCATCCGTTGCTTGTCGAGAGTTGAAGGCATATCCCGTATTCAGCTACGCCAGAGGGTTTGTTGAGTGTTCCTGGCCCGCATATACAAACTAGATCGCTGACTCTATTGAGGTCGGTTGCCGTAGTCGTCGAAATGAGCCGGGACAGCGAATCATTGGACATTAAGCACAGCAACTTGCCTCACAGATCCATCGACGGAAACGATGCGCAGATTCCCGTTCAGAATTGAGATCGTGTCGATGCACCGCCCCGACAAACCCGGGCTATTCTCGACCGTCTTCACTGCGAGGGACAGCGAATCACCTAGGCGGCTTGCGACAGAGCTTGAGGCCACGCGGGCTTCAGCAGAATACCCTTGTACATATCATCGGATGTCTTTCCGAGCAGACGCCTTGACACCTTGCGCTGGGCGCGCGTAATGGCCGCCCTCGTCATGGCATAGTAGTACCTGTAGCAGGTGTTTATGTTGCTGTGCCCGAGCATCGAGGCGGTCATCTCGATGGTGACGCCGCATTGCACGGCTATGGTCGCCCAGGTGTGCCTGAGGTTCTTCATGGTGATACTCGGCAGCCGGTGCCCCTTGATCCACCGCCGTATGCGGTAGGAGACCTGCTGGGGCTTCAGCTCGCCGATGACGCGGCCCCTGGGACGCCCGCGCTCCACCCATATCTGGTGCAGGCGATCCAGCGCCCATGGTGGCAGGTACAGGTCTCGCTCGCCCTTGACCGTCTTAGTGGGCCATTCGTTGAGCCCGTCGCTGGCAAGCTGCAGCGTGGCCCTGATGGGCACCAGGCCCGTGCGCCAGTTGATCTGCTCCCACTTGATCGCGTAGGCCTCGCCTGGGCGCAGGCCGAGGGACGCGCTCAGCACGAATGTTGCCTCGCACTCGCATCCGACCATGCCCCGTATGAGCCGCTTGAGGCGACGGTGCGTAAGCGTCTCGGGCCTGTAGGCGGGTGTCCTGGGCCGCTCCACGTGCTGCGTGGGGTCGTACACGCGAAGCCGCCACTTGGCGAGCGCCCAGCGGACGATCTGGCGCAGGCACTTATAGGCTTTCCAGGCTCCCCCGGGGCCTGCGGTCTTCACCAGCTCGTCCACCCATGCCTGCACCTCGTCGGGGTCGATGTCGGCTATGGCCATGTCGCCCCATCTGGGCACCACGTAGAGCCGGATGCTGCTCTCGTAGCCGTCAACGGTGTTGGTTCTGCGTCGCTGGCGCTTGGCGGGCAGGTAGTGGTTCAGGGCGATCTCTCCTATGGGCATTGCCTCGTAGCTCATGACTTCTCCTTCTCGAAAAACTCAAACCGCAGGGTGCCGGCTTGGCCCCCTGCGCTCTGGGTTTTACCAGAGAAGCCATCGAGAGAAAGGAAGAGCATGGAAGGAATTTGGATCGATTGGCACCCGGTGGCCGTGGCGGCGGTGATGATGCTGCTCGACATCGCCACGGGGTTCGCCGGTGCCGCTAAGGCGGGCACTATCGACTCCGGCAAGATGCGCGACGGCATCTGGCACAAGGCGGGCTTCTGCTGCCTGATCGTGCTGGCTGCCGTCTACGAGGTGGCCGTGGTGTGGATCGACTTCGAGACGGCCCAGGCGGGAATCGGAGTCGCCATCCCCGATCTGCCGGCTGTCGGCGTCATGTGCGCGTACATCGTGCTGACCGAGCTTGTGTCGGTGCTTGAGAACCTTTGCGCGCTCAACCCCGACATCGCGGGACTTCCCTTCATGGGCCGTCTCGGCAAGCACGACCCGGCCGCGCCCGATATGATGGTGGGCGTCGAGGACATTGACGACGTCGACGGCAAGCACGTAAAGGTGGGATAGCCATGGCTACCGCTCAAGACCTGCTCGACTTCGCCGCCGGCGAGGTGGGCTACGACCGCTACAGCGACCCCGAGAAGGGCACCAAGTACGGGCGCTGGTACGAGTCCAAGGTGGACAGATGCGCCGACAACTACGACTTCGGCGGCAACGGCGTGGCGTTCTGCGCCATGTTCGCCAGCTACTGCCTCGCCATGGTCGGCGTCGAGTGCGCCGGCTTCCCCGGGGCCTACTGCCCGAGCATCCACCACAAGCAGCACCTCAAGGTCTCCGAGCTTCGCGCCGGCGACGTGGTGCTGTTCGACTGGGAGGACGACGGCACCGACGACCACGTGGGCTTCGTCGTGAGCAACGACGCATCGTCCCGCGTGGTGCGAACCATCGAGGGCAACACCAACGGCGGCAAGGTGGCGCGCCGCACCCGCACGTGGAGCACCGTCTGCGGAGGCATCCGTCCGAAGTACGGCGATGCGGCCGCGCCGGCGGCCAAGCCCGCGCCGACCAAGCCAGCAGCGACGACCAAGGAGGAGAAGGTGTACAAGTTCCCGACTATCCGAAAAGGATCCAACGGCAAAGCGGTTAAGCTGTTCCAGGCGGCCTACAACGCCAGATACGGCGGCAGTATCGCCATCGACGGCGACGCCGGGAAGAACACGGACGCGGCCATCTACGACGTCCAGAAGCGCACCGGGATCAAGACCGACCGCATCTGCGGCCCCAACACGTGGGGAAAGATGTTTTTGGAGTAGTATCCCCAGATCATCGTGGTACTTATATCGTTGGAGTAATATCGAGATTGTCGCCTCCGGGGCCAACGTGGTTACCGTCTCCAACCTGTCGGACGCCACGGGCCTGACCAAGACCTACGACGGCGCGGCCACCTCGGTCTCCCCGACCGCCGCGGTGGCCGGCTCCACCTTCGAGTACTCGCTCGACGGCGTTAACTGGACTGCCGCCAATCCGAGCTTCACCAACGCGGGCACTTACTCGGTGTGGGTGCGCGCGAACGCCGCCAACTACGAGACCACCCGCGCCGTCCGCGCGACGGTGACCATCAACCCGCGGCCTGCCGTCATCGTCGCGAACAGCGCGACCAAGACTGCGGGTGCCGCCGACCCGATCTTCACGGGTACGGTGACCGGCCTGGTTTGCGCCGGAGATCTCGGTGCCGTCTCGTTCGGCCGGAGCAACGCGGCCGAGGGCGTCGGCTTCTACCCGGGCGTGATCGGTGCCACCTACCTGGCCAACCCGAACTACTCGGTGACGGTGGTTCCCGGCAACTTCACCGTCCTGGCCGCTACGGCTCCGGTGATCCCGGCTGCTGTGACGCCCGCGACGCCGGCCCCGGCTG
>OLOL01002164.1_pt1 | contig 14697 bp, 7 predicted proteins | sample 1673081 | NCBI WGS metagenome assembly OLOL01 (sample SAMEA3136753, study PRJEB25190) | human gut metagenome
TGCACATTTGCAGAAGGTTGCCGCTATGAAGCCAACGATGCTACTCATGATTACCGTATTCCTGACTTTTCCAGCCATTTCTCAGGCCGAGTCGCCATTCAGCTCGCTACAGTCGGCAAAAGAGAAAACCACGGTATTGCAAGATTTACGTAAAATTTGCACGCCACAGGCGTCATTATCAGACGAAGCGTGGGAAAAATTAATGTTGTCTGATGAGAGTAACAAACAACATATCCGCGAAGCTATTGTGGCGATGGAGCGTAATAATCAGAATAACTACTGGGAAGCGCTGGGTAAGGTGGAATGCCCGGATATGTGAATTTCGCACACCTCCGCGCTCAGGCCAGCAGCCGCTGACTTAAACTCGCACATCAGTAAATCACCTGCTTTTTCAAATTCCAATCAAAATTGAACCAGTTCATCAGGATTGTGGATAAATTTCCCTCTACATTATTTTCATTTCATCACATAGAAAATCTTATCTCATTGAAACAATACTTGTTTTTAATGCAGAAAACGAAGCCCAACGGATGGGCATAAAAATGAGCGAATTTTGATATCACCACCCTCTAAAAAATGGTGAAGTCTGAACAAAGAATGTTCGAAAGGAGAGAGTAGAGATGGAAAGCGCAAATCTGGATTTAGAAGAAAATAAAGAAATTGCCAGTAAGTTCGAACGTGCATTAGGTATGGGAGCAACACTTGCAGAGCTGCATGGCATAACCCCGGATACCCTTGAAGGCGTTTATGCTTACGCTTATAACTTTTATGAAAAAGGAAGACTTGACGAAGCTGAACTCTTTTTTAAATTTCTCTGTATTTATGATTTCCAAAATTATAACTATTTAAAAGGATATGCCGCCGTCTGTCAGTTGAAGAAAGATTATCAAAAGGCATTCGACATGTATCATATCTGTTTAATGCTATCTCCCGATAACGATTTCTCTTTGGTTTATTATATGGGTCAATGCCAGATGGGCTTAAAAAACATTAAAATGGCCACGGAGTTATTTAATACAGTCGTAACCTATAGTCAAAATGAAAAAATTAAAGAGATGGCTACTACTTATCTTGAACTTTTGACAGCCAATTCCGAAGAGGAAGTTCAAACAGAGTGAGTCGGCAAAATGAACATAAACGGAAAAAACGCTTCTTTTACGTCTGAAGAGTTAGCCAGGAAATATCATGAGGAAGGCACAGTTGATTTAAAAAATAACCATGGCGATAAAATAAATGAGAAGAATAACAATAAACACATTACTTACTTTCCCGTTGATGCCATTTTAGATGGGAATAAACATCTGCCATGAGTTAAATAAAAAAGAATTAATTACACCAGATGATAGCTTAAAAAGGAGGTGAATTATGTCGGCACCGATTACGGGACAAACGATCACGTTTGAACAAATCAGTGAAACATTGCGTACACAGTATAGCGATGCGGAAAAAAGACTGCAGGACAGCAGCAAAACGCAAGTTGATCCCATGCGGCTTAATAAAAACCCGAAATCCCTTGATAACGATATTCGCGCTCGTCTTGAAAACAAACCGATGCTTGCTCCGCCTACAATACAGGTTTCAGATTCAGACAACGCCACTACAGCAAAGACGAATGATGCCCGCCTGACAATGATTTTGGGTAATTTAACAGGCATTGCCGATCAGGATATTACAACACGTTTGCATAATAACCTTGACAGCACCCTGCTTCGACACGAAATGGCACATAATAAGTTTCGTGAATTAAGTGACGCTTACTCCTCGTCATTAGATGATGCGCAAAAAGCCGACGATATCATGCATCAGGCCAATAATAATTACAATGCGGTCGATAAAAAGGTGCAATCGCTGGAGAAAAAAGTCAACACATTGAATCAAGAGCTGTCGCAACTGCAACCTGGCGATCCGCAATATAATAAAGTACTGACGCAAAAAAATGCGGCTGAAAAAACACTCACGCTGTCATTACAAAAAAAATCGTTAGCTGAGAAATCGTTAAATACAGCCATTATGGATGCTGATGCTGCGATCGGCCAAAGTATGGAAATTTTTGACGAAATTCAACAGCAAGAACAGATTAATAACTTCACCACCAATATTTGCCTGACACAGGAAAACCAGAAAAATAGAAACGCGACAGCCACATTTATCCTTTTGATTACTTCAGTAATGGAAGTTATTGGTGATACCAATTGCGACTCTATTAAAAATCAATCTGAGGTAATGAAAGAGATTAACCATGTCAGGGAAAATAAACTCAATGAAACAGCACGTAAATATACTACCACGACTAAAGTTTTAAAAATCGTTAATGAGTGTGTAACTGTAGTTACCTTTGCCGTAAGCGCAGTCTTAATTGTTGTTGGTCTTCTTGCTGCAGTTCCAAGTGGTGGTTCAAGTATTGCGGGTGCATTGGCACTTATTGGAGGAATAGCGGGCGCAGTAGTATTAGGTGTAGATATCACTTGTCAAATCGCTCTGGGCACCACGGCTACCGGCTGGATTTTAGGGAAAGTTGTTGAAGGTCTTTCGGCTGCGATTAAAACAGTTGATCCCACTCTGCTCGCAATCACCGCGCTTCTGGACGTTATTGGTGTCGATCAAGATACGATTGAACTGGTTAAAAGTATTTACGCAAGTGCAGCCGCTTCTATTGTCATGGCGACAGTAATGATTGGTGCAGCTGTAATATGTTCTGTAGCAATAGGGGCCGTTGTTTCTGCATTATCAAAAACAGCCGCCGAAGAAGTCACCAAAGAAATAACAAGCACTATAAAATCAACCATTGAATCCATTATTAATTCCGTTTCAAAAAATATTATAAAGGTATTAGACAGCGTATGCAGCGTGCTACAAACATCAGCCGTAGTGTTGAAGTTGATTGCCAAAATAAGTAATGGCCTGGAGAAAATAGGCTTACTCATCTGTGCAATAGCAACATCGACGATGAATTGTTTTGTTGCTGGAAACTCTGCCGACATGGCAATTTTACAACAGGACATGAGTAATCTATCAAAAACGCGTGAACAAATGCTTTCAGTATTGCAAAGGGTGGATAAAACCGTCGAACAAGAGGTAAGCCAGATGGTAAGAGTATTACAACACCGAACTGAAGCCTTAAAATTTGCTTCCCATTCTATCGTATAAGAGGGTTTTAACATGGCCACCTATGAAATTAAAAATGCGACCAGCATACATAATATTAACAATCTCGATAAAACAATCTTTGATAGAGATTATGGTAAAGAAAACAACATACCAAATGATAATAAAATTGTGCAATACTATAACCTTAAAGATATTAAGCATGACATAAGCTCTCAGTTTATAATATTAAAAAATACAGACAGAGAAGTCTGTCCGGAACTAAGAGTAAAACTTTTGGATAATCTTAATTACTCAAGGAATACGCTAGATAATTTGAGGGGTGACCTTGACCAAGCTACAATTTCATTCAGTCAATCAAGCAGTTCTGCAGAACAGAGTTCTATTAAAATATCTAAATATAATATCCTTGATATGCTAGATAATTTGACCATGCGACAACAGGCTGTTATGGAGGAATTTTTAAGGGTATTCACATCAATGTATAAAGCCTCTGCTATGTCTGAGGCTATTATGAGCAACGTTTTTGAACAACTTGTCCAGTATCAGAAAACAGAAACCGTACACGCCACAATGGCAAGTTCGGCAGGTGTTCTTGCCGGGTCAACAGTTGGCGCAGCTGGAGCTGCAGCATCTGTTGTAGCAAATTTCAGAAGCCATCCCGAAAAGATGCAAACCCTTACACCTGATCAGAAGCACACTATCAGTGGAACTGATGATAAAACACAGCGAGGATTAAAAAGGGAAGTTCAAGATCAACAAGCTTATCTCAAGCAAATAGATGAAGAAATAAAAACAACAACGAAAGATACAACACTTGATGAAGAACAAAAAGAAGAGACCCTGAAATATTACGATAAAGAAAAAGAAACTACGGAAGAAAAAATTAGAGATAAAAACGAGCGTATTAGTATAAAACATAACAGGAAATATAATAAATATTTTACTATAGGTAAAGCAGATGTACTTTCACAGCTTGTTAATCAATCAACTCAAGCATCACTTAGAATTCTAGAAAGTACTACTCATGCAGAAAAAGACATTGTTGAACAGGCTAAAAATGTCATGCATTCAGTTATGAGTAGCTATCTGGATCAAATTAATCGTGATATTCAAGGAAGAGTTCAGGCACTCAATTTATTACAGCAAATAATACAAACCATTATTGATACTGATAGTGCTATCGTTCAAGGCATTCGCTCATAAATTATTGCAATAATAGTTTCTTATATTTAAGGAGGAATGACACATGATTAATAAAGATAATAATTTAAATATAGATATTCTACGTCAGCAGAATGCAAACATTCCTCTTCAAGAGGCATCCTCGCAAAGTGAGGAGCCTCATCAACTAGAAAACAGCAAAAGCGAGGGTAATTTGTATAACAGCGCCAGTAAGGATAATAATATTGGCGCTATGCTCAAGAAAGATGTTGAAAAACTATCAACTTTAGTCAGTGAACGTGGCCCGCGAAATGAAGACTGGAAATGCCAGCATGACATACAGCTTAACTTCGTTAAAAACATGCTCAGAAATTTCCCAACTGAGAACCTGTCAGAGAAAGGATCCGCGCTCTTACACGAAAGTTATTTGCTGATAAAAAACGTTCTGCAGCTTACAGAAAATGTTAATACTATTGACGTAAAATTAAAGGATACCGCTACAATATTGACCCTGCATAACTCTGTGAGAAAAACCCTGGCTAACGTTGCTCACAACACAACCGGGTCAAGTGCAATGGCAACGACCAAAGGTACCTTAAATCACGCTATCGCTTCTTTAGACAGTTCTGTGCCTGAAATGAGAAGTTCAGCAACCAGCAGTACTTTAACGGCCAGTAGTTCAAACGAATTTAAAAGTGATAAATATATATGCAGTGATATTGCTGATTTGATGAGTGTGCTCGGTAGCGACTACCTCGAAATCTATGCAAATAGCGTTGAGATAATGAGCGCATACTGGCAGGACTTCAGTGAACATATCCAAAGCAATATGGGAAAATGGACTCACTCTAATAAAAAAGGCGATGCGATAGTTTTTGACGTCAATGCATTCCAAAAAGCCTTGATGCATTTTTATTATATCGATAAATATCCTAATGGTGATTTCCACTATCATTACAATCCAGACTATGTTTTATACCCTCCGGCACCTGCTGACAAAATTGGTGTACCACTAGAAGAAGCAGAAAAATGGTGCGCCGCTTTAGGACTTCCGGTAATTCCACCCGATCCCAAACACCGCACACCTTCTCCGATTGTCGAAGTTGAACCGCAAGGTAGCGGTCTGTATGTTATTATTCCCAACCCTCAGATTATTGACAGTATGAGTCAGTCTTCAGACTCAATGGTGCATAGGGACGATAAAGGGAAGGAAAAAAATATATCTAAAGAATTCACCGGTTATGAAATAAGCACAGCTGAATACCAGGCATGGCTGGCGGGTTATAACGGCCAGGCAGAAAACATGAAAACCGACGTGCAGGTTATCACGACTAAATACAGTACAGCCAACTCCACCTACGATACAATTATCAAATTATTATCTTCAACCATTACTGCGTTGTTTGATTCAGCGAAAGATTATTTACGTTTCTGATTAAGTAACACCCACAATTATCGCCCACTATCTGGTCCCGAAAAATGGGACCAGCGTTTCATATTATTAAGCATCAGTTTTCATTCATTTCTTCATCACAATCTTACAAAATGAGCGTTTTTTGATAGAGCAATTCTGCCAATACTTTATTTTATATTAATCAAATTAATACTATGAATAGAGAAAACGGAAGGAGCGTTCTATGCAACTGCAACATGGAAAAAATAATACACAACAATATATATTTGGCGACTTTGTATTAAAAAACAATGGAATATTATTATTCAAAAACAAAGAATATCATATTCCCCCGAAAGAACTTGGCGTTATCATTCTATTACTTAATGCTGACGGTGAAATTTTTAGCAAAGAAGAGATTATCGATAAGGTCTGGAGCGCGAGTGTTGCCAGTGATGAATCTCTAACACGATGTATTTATGCATTGCGCAAACTTTTGCATGAGAATAAACAGTGTAAGTATATCGAAACGGTCTATGGTCGTGGATACCGTTTTACTGTACCTATTGTGATTGTGACCGATAATGAACCGGTAAAGTCGACCACCACTCTTGCCGTTTTTCCCTTTCGTACTGAAGGTTCGATCAATGTTCTAAAACTCCATTACGAACTTGTCCAGGGCCTTTCAAAATATGCTTTTTGTGGTTTAGATATTTTACCCGCTTCGGTAACAAATGAGGCCAGTGATTTCTCCACCATCCATCAGTTTATCAATAAAACAGGTCCAGAATATTATATTATGGGTCAGGTCGTTCACTATGGTAAAAACTGGCGTTTATTTATTGAGTTAATTCATGCCAGAACACATAAATTGATTGATCATCAAAGTATTGATTTTAACCCCGATAATCCTCTTTCCGTATTATTATCACAAGTAATTAATATTCTTATTGAAAAAATACCCAATATTAATTTTAAATCTATTAATACACAACAAATGCCATCTCTGGATTCTGCTGTTATGTATATGAATGGCAGAATGGAAATGTACCGTTATACACCAGAGAGTTTGAAACGAGCATTAGTAATATTTAGAGATTGTGTGAGTACGCAACCGCAAAATACCTTGCCCTACTGTTTCCTAGCGGAATGCCATATATCATTAGCCCTCCTTGGACTCAGTGAACAAAAACAAGCAATAACTACGGCAGTAACCTCCATTGAAAAGGCTCTGGAAATTAACCCTTCAAATTCTCAGGCATTGGGTTTACTGGGTTTAATCAGTGGGCTAAAAGATGAACATTCAGTGTCTAATGTGCTATTTAAGCAAGCACATTTACTCAAACCTAATTCGCCAGACGTTTATTATTATCAGTCTCTGCTATGTTTTTTGAACGGTGACCTAGCAAGAGCATTTAATTTAATAGAAAAAAGCATTGCTCTTGAACCCAATAAAATGGGCATAAGCATTCTTAAATTAATGATACTTTATTACACATCCCCCCTCGATAACGCGATATCTTTTGCATTAAATCTTAACAGTCAAAACACCTGTAATAATCCAATTATTACCTCTATTCTGGCTATGTTCATGGCACTGAAAGGACATAATGACAAAGCCAAAAGTTTATTGCTTAAACTTGAGCCTGAACATGGTCTTGATTACACCTGTGTTAACTCGCTTTATACGAAGTTTCTGATCTATGGCGCATCTATAAAAAATGACATTATGAAGTTACTGGCAAATATTAACACTAACAAAATCAATGGTGTGATCTTGCCGTTAATTTACACTGTTTATGGTAAGAAAGAATATGAAAAGCGCTGGCAACAATTAATTAAAGAGAATGATTTATGGTCAAATGTTTTGCTTCATGACCCCCGTTTACTCAGTGTGAAAAACGAATTTAATACTATTGGTGTGATGCGTACTTCTGCGTAATAACGAATATAAATTGCCCTGCTGATGCAGGGCAATTTAGTGATTACTTCGTTAATAATACTCTACGCACAAGCCAGAGGACTTTCCTGTTCCAAGCTCTGATATACCAGTTTCAGGATTAAATTTCTCGTGTACTCCCATGAGCTGAGTGCTTGTCCAATAATCCGTACCGCTAAAAGCGTTCCCATAAGTTTTTAAATTACCATATTCGCCCCACAACGTACCTACTTTTCGCGGTACTACCCCACCGCTTGGCCGCTGCGCTAATTCTAAAGATGACGGCATTTGACCATAGCTACATGAAGTGTTTATGATATCCCAGGTATTACTACTGGTAGCACCTAAACTAGTAAACCATTTTTTAATCTTGAATTTAAATACAACATCATTCCCTTTACCATTCTTGGGTTTCCCGGTAATAGTAACTTCACTTCTTATCAGCACAGATAATGTTACTTCTCCATTACTGTCAACATTAATTCCATAAATCCCAGCCGTCCAATTATAATCCGTATTTTTCATATTATGGGTTAGTAACAGCGTGAATTTTGCACCATCAAACCCTGTTTCCGGAAAACCATCTGTCGCCCTGAATTTTACACCATTAACACTCAGCAACTCGACTTCCACAAAAGGAAGGATGGTATAGGATGGTTGTCCGTATATACGCCAACCTTTAATCTCCATAAATGAAGTTAAATTTTCTCCTTCTTGGTAGGCCATATATGTACGTTCATATATGCCATCACCCACATATCTCCATTTTTCCCCTTCTTTTTTTTCTACATTTTGTAAGTACACTGTATCATCCAGCAAATCCAGACCGTTATCCACCGGATTTCCAAAATCATCAACTAATAAAACACTGACAGGTAAATCCGCCCCTTCCACTACTAAAACTTCTCGTATACGAAGCTGTGAACCAAGCGGACTCACTTCACCTGGTTTGATAGTGTAATTGTTTGAATAATTGGCATCGCTCCAACCAGCCATCTTCAGTTGCGCATTCAAATTCGCTTCCGCAAAATGCGCCATATACTGTCTTTGATATTGCCCATTGCCGTTGTAAACCCAATTATTGCCCTGGATAGGATCCGCATTCCTGACTTGTACGTTTTCCTCATTAAGCTGAACAACACCATCAGTAATAAAGTTACCCTGGGCATCTTTAAGAACAACGGTCACCGTTATGCTATCCCCAGCGATATATATCGTTTTGTCCGCGACAATCGTGGATTGATTTTTTGCCGCTGCACCTGGTTGTATTCCGTATAACGAGGACTTAATCTCCGTTGCCCATGTTTTTAATTTCAGACTGGCAACCAGATTTTCCTCGGCAACCCATGCTGTCCAGACAATGGTATATTCACCATTATTCTGCTCGACCCACCGCATAGAATCGGGAGTTGCGCCGCCTACCGCGAAACTATCAATATAAGACTCGATGACTTCTGATGTCAGCCCTAAAGCAGGGTTACCAAACTCATCCCGCAACGTTATTGTGACGGTTAATGGCTCCCCGGCGATATATGCCGATTTATCTGTCCTGATAGCAGAATTTGCCTGCACCGGAGCACCGCTGTGGATGGAATAACTCTCTGATTGTTTACTGCTGCCCCATTCAGACAACTTCAGCGTCGCGTGGTGAGAGTCTCCCGCCATTTGCGCCGACCATGTAGCAGTATAAACACCGGCGGTTTCAGACCATCCTCCTGAACGTACGGCTCCTTCTACTGTTACGTTATCACCAGACAATAAGGACTCGCCCCCTTCAACCAGGTTACCGTGCGCGTCTTTCAGCGTCACAGCGACGGTTATAGTGTCACCAGCGGTGTAGGCGTTTTTATCCGTAGCGATAGTTGATGTGGCTTGCGCCGGAGAACCGGACTGTATGTCATAGCGATCTGACGTTACGCCATCACTCCACGTCTGCAATTGCAGGTTGGCGTGCTGATTGGTACTGGCAATCGTCGCCATTCGGGTTGTGGTATACACGCCACCTGATTCAACCCAGCTTCCCGTTTCTGACGGGTCAGTGCCAGCCACCGTCAGCACACCATCAGCGGCTAACTGTGAAGCTGCACCGGTTACCAGATTATCGAACGCATCCCGGAGCGTTACCGTGATGGTGATTGTCTCTCCAACCGTATAGTTCGACTTATTTGTTTCAACGGTTGAAGTGAGCCGCGATGCATCACCAGGTACAAAGGTGACGTTCTGGCTCTGGCTACTGTTGTTGATGCTGGCGGTGACTGTACTGGTGCCCGCCGTCTGGCTGGTGACACTGATCTCCACCGTGCCGTCCGGCTGCGTGGTGACCACCGGAGCGACCGTTGCGCCGTTATCCGCCAACACGCTGACCGTCTGTCCGGCAAGTGCATTCCCGAACGCATCGGTGACCCTCACTTGCAGCGTATTCGCCGTCGCGCCGTCTGCCACCGCGTTATCCTGGCTAACGACCAGATCCGCGATCTGCGCCGTGCTGACATCCGCAATAAACGTCACGTTCCGGCTCTGGCTGCTGTTGTTGACGCTGGCAGTGATCACACTGGTTCCGGCGGTCTGGCTGGTGACACTGATCTCCACCGTGCCATCCGGCTGCGTGGTGACCGTCGGAGCAGTCGTTGCGCCGTTGCCTGCCAACACGCTGACCGTCTGCCCGGCAAGTGCATTCCCGAACGCATCGGTGACCCTCGCCCGCAGCGTGTTCGCCGTCGCGCCATCTGCCACTGAGCCGTCCTGCGTCACCACCAGCTCCGCGACTTGCGCCGTGCTAACATCAGCAACAAAGTTCACCGTTTTACTATCGCTGCTTTGATTGATCTTAGCCTCAACAGTGCTGGCATCCGCTACGGTACTGCTCAGATCAACCTCTGCCATGCCATGCGCATCCGTCCTGATATCTGCGCTCTGCCCTGTATTGGCAAATACAGCCGCCCCCTTCGTCACCGTAAAGGTGACGGTCTGCTCCGGCAGCACATTGCCAAACTGATCTTCCACCCGGACATTCACCGTATGTCGATCGCTGCCATTCGCCAGCACATCCGGGTTACCCGTTGTCACTTGCATCGCGACAATTTGTGCGCTGGCGGCATCGCCACTAATACTGTAATCATTTGAAGTCAGAGCGTTCGCCCAGCCGGACATCTGTAGCTGTGCTTTTAAACCGGTGCCAGGGAGTAAGGCGGTATACGTTGCGGTATAAATTCCTTTTTGATCTTCATTCCAGGCGATGCTTTCCGCTTTTGTATTTGGCAGCTGGATAGCCAGGTTGATAGCGTCTCGTTGCCCCCCGACCAGGTTTTCATAGCTATCCTTGAGTGTTACCGTAACTTTTATCGCGCCGCCCGCGGTGTAGGCCGTTTTGTCGGTAACGATGGAGGAATAAGCCAGCACAGCTCCGCTTTCGCGGATGGCATACGCATCGGATTGCTGCGCGCTACTCCATGTCGATAGTTTCAGCGTGGCGTAATGGCGATCGCCAGCAATCTTCGCGGTTCGGGTGGTGGTGTAAACGCCATCAGACTCTTCGCTCCAGTTACCCGTTTCATTTTTATCTGTACCGCTCACCTCGACCACACTGCTACCCGCCAGCAGCGAAGCCATCCCTTTCACCCGGTTTTTCTGCTCATCCATAAGGGTAACTGACACTTTTATCTTGCCACCCGCGGTGTATGACACATCGTCCGTCTTGATGGTGGAGGTCAGCTGCGAGATATCGCCAGTGATAAAGCTCACTTCCACAGACTGACTACTGCCATTGATCTCGGCCTTGATAAGACTGTTTACCGCCTGGTCACTGGCAAGGTTAACGCTGGCAATCCCGTCTTTATCTGTCGTCACAATACCGCCATTTGGATCGGCAAAAACCGCCGCACCATTCACGACCGTGAAGGTAACATTTTGTCCCTGCAGTAAATTTTGATGCACATCCCTGACCGTCACAGCGACGGTATTGTGATCGCGTCTGGCAACTGCGTTATTCGCGGTGATCTGCATCGCAGCGATTTTGGCGGTATCTTTATCACCCGCAATACTGAACGCATCCGAATGTTTGGTTTGCCAGCCGGGCATCGTCAGCTGGGCCGTTAATTTGTCGCCAATGAGATGGGCCGTATAGCTTGCTTTGTAAATTCCCTCACTTTCTTCCGTCCAGGCACTAACGTCATCAGCCTTCGTGTTGTCAACTTTAACGGTTTGTTTGAGAAGTTCTTTTCGTCCGGTAACCCCGTTGCCGTTATCATCTCTCAGGGTCACTTTAACGACTATCGGCTTACCCGCGACGTAATTATCCTGGTCTGTCTCAATCGTGGAGTCAGCGCGGGATGCCGTATTCGCCACGATAGCAATCAGCGCTGGCGTCTTAGCGATATCGTCGCCGTTAAATTGCGGCATCAGCGATAACGCGCCAGACGTCTTCCCGGCGGTAACTATTTGGGTATAGGTTCCGTTACCGTTGTCTTTCCATTCGCTTAAGGCGAAATCCTGCAAACCTTTCACCTGTGTTTTTAACGTCATACCTGGGATTGGCTTGCCGCTGGAATCTCGCGCGGTATAGGTCAGCGTTGAGGTTGATTTTCCATCAGCAAGCAGGATTTGCTGATCGACAGAAAGCGTTGAATCGGTGAGGTTTAGTGTGGTTTTTTCCACGACCACCATACTTTCTTCACGCCGGGAGAAATTTCCTTTCGAATCTTCCGCTGTAACCGCTATCGGGTAAGTGTTGTCGGTTTCAGGCATTGCCGTGAATCGGTAGGGAGGAATAGTGACCTGAATATCCTTGCCGGAAACTGCTACTTTTCCGCCCGCTGATTGCAGGGAGGCGGCTTCAATGTCATAACCTTTCAGCGCATATTTGGTTTGCAAGGAAGAAACCAGCGATTTAACCTCACCCGGCTTGCCTTTCAACGGATCGGTCAGCGTCAGCCGCACCAGCTCTTTCTTGCGATATTCGAGAACAATATTGTTATTACGATCGACCAGGTCATAGCGACTGCCTACAAGGCTGCGTCGTGCTGCAACTTCAGCCGGATCGAGCTGTTTTTGCAGTGAATGGCCGGGTTGCAACGTCAACTCCATACCAATTCGGGTGTCATTTTCCCCCTGTTTACCCTGCCGTTGCTCGGCACTAAAGGAGATCAGGGGAACGGGGGTGTAACTCAAACCTGCGGTAATCGCGTGAGGATCATTTTGTCGCTCGTCTTTACCAAACAGCGCCACTTCATCGCCATAATATTGTTCATAGACCAGCTTGCCGCCCAGCTGCGGCCAGGCCGGTAACCAGCCTTCGGCGCGAAGATCCCACCCGTTCGCCGGACGTGCTTCATAGTCATTGTCGAGTTCCGGTGCACTACGCCAGTTACTGAGGCGCAGATAACCGTTGCCGCTCAGTTTCAGGTAATCGCGCCAGTATTCAACGCCCATCCCGGTTCGGGTGTGATAGCGGGTCAGGTCATGATCGATAAACATATTGACGCCAGACATCCAGCTCGATGTGAAATAACGCCAGCCGATACCGTGGTTGGTTTGAGTGCGATCATCCGTACGGTGAAGTGTGTGCTGGCTGAAGACCAGGTTATACGGCGTTTCGTACCAGGGATGGAGAAATTCAAATGACGAGCTTTTAAGGCTGAAATCTTCATCCACACCAAGAGATACCCGGGCAGTTCCCCAACGACTGAGCCAGTCCGTTGCCTGCGCAGAGGCAGAAGAAGCCACCCAGCCACGCGCCATACTCGCAGCCTGTTCGCTGTCCATATCGCGCGCTAAAAGTGTTCCGCTTTGCTGCGCCATTTCCGCGACCTGCATTTGCGGATCTTTGCCGTCGCGCTCCATCTGCATTGCTTTCAGGTTGCGCGCTTCAGGGCTATTACTGTTAATGAGGGGCACATCTATTTCATCGCCCTGACGCACATTGTCAAAGCCCCGAGCAAAGGTACGGAACTGATTCAGGCGACGTAATTCATCAACGGTGATACCAAAGCGTGCCGCGACCGTTGGTGGCGATTCCAACGCACCCAGGGTATATGGAATAGTTTTAACGTTCGGCAGGATCAGTGACGCGGCAGTATCCGAGTGCGCAGGGTTAATATGCGTAGGGGCAGCTGCCATAACAGGGAATATAGTTTGTGTTATCAGGCAAATACCGGCGGTCAGACGACGTAAACGATCCCCCAATCCACATATGGTGTTATCGCCCCGACGATCGCCATTCCCATGAGCTTTCCCTGCCATTTGTCATCCCTGTCGCTATGCGTTCAGATTAAATGACCTTTCTTTAACATGAGGGAAAATGATGATTCATGATTAGCAAATGATGAATACAGGCGGAATAATGGAAATAACAACAAGATAAGAACAATACCTGATCAAGGGTTATCAGGGGGAAGAACAGGAGAGCTTTCCCGCCAGAGCAATAACCCTCCTGTAAATACGTTACTTCATTTTCACCTTTGCGGTGACCAATAACGCCGTCAGCAACATCAATGTGCCGGACAACATCAACGGCGAAGTCAGACCAATATTATCCAGCGCATAACCGCCGATTGCCGCGCCACAGGTATTAGCAAGCTGAATAACCGCCACCTGAATAGACCCGGCTTTTTCTGCCTGATCGGCCAGTGAGCGGGTGATCCACGTTGACCAGCCGACAGGAACCAATGCAAAAGTTAGCCCCCAGATAATCGCCACGCCGGTAGCAACGATTTTATCGCTTCCCCACAACGTCAGCACCAACGCACTCACAGCCAGTATTAACGGCGCGCCTGCTAAGGCCAGTTTTACCGAACGTTTAAGAATGAACGACGAAAGCGACGTACCAATAAAGCTGGCGATACCAAAACTCAACAGCACCAGCGTTAAGCCATCCACGCCGAATCCCGCCAGGTTCATATACACCGGGCGAATATACGTGAAGAAAGCAAACTGCCCGGCGAAAGACATGAAGATGGCGATCATCCCTGCCATCACACCCGGACGTTGTAATAAGCGGAAAGTATTTTGTTTCTGATGCGAGGGTTCGCCTGGCAGCGAAGGCAATGATTTGATAATCCAGAAAATACACAGCACGCCCATCACCGCCGCCGCATTAAAG
>OLOL01002183.1_pt1 | contig 14599 bp, 10 predicted proteins | sample 1673081 | NCBI WGS metagenome assembly OLOL01 (sample SAMEA3136753, study PRJEB25190) | human gut metagenome
GGAGACCTCCGGCGTCTTTTTTGCGCAAACGGCACAATATATTATTCAATTGAGATAATATAGTAATACACAGGCTGGCCGCCGGGGAGCAGGGACACCTCCGCCTCCGGGCAGGCATCCGCAAAGCGCTGCTCGGCCCGCTGGGCGTCCTCCTGGGTGACGCCGTCGCCATAGAACACGGTGATGAACTCCGCGCCCTTGTCCGCCGCCAGAGCCGCCAGCTGATCCAGCAGGGTCTCCAGCTTCTGATCCGTGCCGAACAGCTTCCCGTCCGTCAGGGCCAGATAGTCCCCGGCGCTGATGGCGAAGCCGTCGAAATCGGAGTTCCGGGCGGCATAGGTCACCTGGGCGGTGACCACGTTCTCCGCCGCCTCCGTCATGGCCGCCAGGATCACCTGGGGATCGGCCTCCTCCGGGTCCACCGCCATCATGGCGGAGATCCCCTGGGGCACGGTGTTGGTGGGCACCACGATGACCTCTTTTTCCGTCAGGCCCACGCACTGCTGGGCGGCCATGATGATGTTCTTGTTGTTGGGCAGCACGAACACCACCTGGCTGGGGGTGCGGTTCACCTCCTGCAGAATGGCCTGGGTGGAGGGGTTCATGGTCTGGCCGCCGGACACGATGCGGTCCACGCCCAGATCCCGGAAGGTGGCGGCCAGGCCGTCACCGGCGCACACCGCCAGGAAGCCGTAGCGCTTCTCCGGGGCGGCCACGCCGCCCTCCATGGCCTCCAGCTCCTCCTCCACGGCGTCCAGATCGTCGGTGCTCTGGGCCTGCTTGCCGGCCGCCAGCTCCTCCGCCTGGGTGCGCATATTTTCGATCTTGGCCAGCTCCAGGGTGCCGTATTTGGCGGCCTCCGTCAGGGCCTGGCCGGGGATATCCGTGTGCACATGGACCTTGAAGGCCTCGTCGTCCTCGCCGATGACCAGGCTGTCGCCGATGCTGTCCAGATACGCCCGGAAGGGCTCGATGGACACGCCCTCCTTCTTGCGCACGATGAACACCGTGTCATAGGTAAAGGTGATGTCCTCCAGGCTCAGGGCGCCGAAATCCGCCTTATCCTGGGCCTTTTCGTCCTCCTCCACCTGGGGCAGCTCCTCGCCCCGCAGGGCCCGCAGCATACCGTCCAGGATGATGAGGTAGCCCTTGCCTCCGGCGTCCACCACCCCGGCCTTTTTCAGCACCGGGTTCATGTCGATGGTCTGGGCCAGGGTCTCCTGCCCGGCCAGAATGGCCTGCTCCAGCACGTATTCGGCGCTGGGGTTCTCCTGGGCGGCCTGGGCGGCCCGGGCGGCGGCCAGCCGGGACACGGTCAGCACCGTTCCCTCGGCGGGCTTCATCACCGCGCCATAGGCGGTGGCCACACCCTCGCCCATGGCGGCGGCCAGGGCCGGGCCGTCCATCTCCACCAGGCCCTTGGCGGACTTGGAAATGCCCCGGAACAGCAGGGACAAAATCACACCGGAGTTCCCCCGGGCGCCCCGCAGCAGGGCCCCTGCGGTGATCTTTGCCGCCTCGCCGACGGTGGCGGGCTCGGACTTTTTCAGCTCGTTGACGGCGGTCTGGATGGTCAGGCTCATGTTGGTGCCGGTGTCGCCGTCGGGCACCGGAAACACGTTCAGATCGTTGATGGCCTGCTTCTGCTGGGCGACACAGGCAGCGCCGAAGGCGATCATCTGCTTGAAGGCGCTGCCGCTGATTCTATCTGTCATCTCTTTGTTACTCCTTTGGCCGGGTGCTTACACGGTAACGGAGTCCACGCACACATTGACCTCGCGGACCTCCACCCCGGTATTCTTGGTGACCACATACTTGACCTCGCTCATGATGGAGCGGCAGACCGTGGCAATATTGACGCCGTTTTCCACAACGATGTGCAGCTCGATGGAAACGGTGCCGTCCTCGTTATAAGTGACCTTCACGCCCTTGCTCATGGCTTCCCGCCGCAGCAGGTGCACCAGGCCGTCGGTCATGCTGCGGTAGGCCATGCCCTTGACGCCGAAGCAGTTGGTGGCGGCCGCGCCGGTGATGGTGGTGAACACGGCGTCGCTGATGGTGATCTCGCCGTTTTCGGTGGGGACTTTTATCATAGCGGACTTCCTTTCTGCGGAAATGGCATAATAACACACGATAATATGGAGTATTATATACTACTTTCTCCGGGATTACAATAGAGATTTTACCGGGGCGGCATATGGGCAGGTTTCCCGCGCGGCTTTGGAGGCGCGGCGAAGAAAGGGAGCGCCCCGCGGGGCGCTCCCTTGTGCGTTACTGCTTGTAGGGCACGTGCCAGATGGTGTCGGCGTACTGGGAGATGGCCCGGTCGGCAGCGAAGACGCCGCTGCGGGCGATGTTGGTGAGGCTCATGCGGTTCCACGTCTCCCGGTCGCGGTAGGTGTGGCGCATCCGGGATTCGGCCTCGCAGTAGGCGGCGAAGTCGGCCAGGACCATGTACTGGTCCGCCTGACCGTCCATGCCGGTGACCAGCCGCTGGAACAGGTCCTCGTAGGTAACGCCGTCCCGGAAGCCTACCTTCAGCTGGTCCAGCACGCGGCGCAGCACCGGGTCGCGCTGGTAGAGCAGGTTGGGGTCGTAGGTGTGGCGCAGGTGCTCCACCTCATCGGCATGAAGGCCGAAGAGGAACATATTGTCGTCGCCCAGCAGGTCGTGCATTTCCACGTTGGCACCGTCCAGGGTGCCGACGGTCAGCGCGCCGTTCATCATGAACTTCATGTTGCCGGTGCCGCTGGCCTCCTTGCCGGCGGTGGAGATCTGCTGACTGACCTCGCTGGCGGGCATGAGGACCTCGGCCAGGGAGACGCGGTAGTTCTCCAGGAACACCACCTGGAGCCGATCTTTGCACAGCGGGTCGCTGTTGATCTGGTCGGCCAGGGAGTTGATGAGGTGGATGATGCGCTTGGCCACGGCGTAGCCCGGGGCGGCCTTGGCGCCGAACAGGAACGTCTGGGGCGGGAGGTCCAGGCTGGGGTCATCCTGCAGGCGCTGGTACAGGTAGATGATCTGCAGGGCGTTCAGCAGCTGGCGCTTGTACTCGTGCAGGCGCTTTACCTGCACATCGAAGATGGCGTCGGTGTTCAGCACCACACCCTGGTGCTTCCTGGCGAAGGCAGCAAAGGCAAGCTTGTTCTGATGCTTGATGTCCTCCAGACGCTGAAGGACCGCCTTGTCACCGGCGTAGGCCTCCAGCTTTTTCAGTTCCTGCGGATGGGTGAGATAGCCCTCGCCGATCAGGTCACGGAGCAGTCCGTCCAGACCGGGGTTGATCTGGGGCACCCAGCGGCGGTGGTCGATGCCGTTGGTGACGTTCTTGAACTTGTCTGGCATCATCTGGCAGGCGTCCTTGAACAGGTCCTTCCGCAAAATCTCGGAGTGCAGGGCGCTGACGCCGTTGACGGCCATGCTGCCGGCGATGCACAGGTTGGCCATGCGGACGCCGCCGTCCCAGATAATGGCCAGCTTGGCGGTCTTGGCGGGATCGTGGAAGAAGTCCTCCACCTGCTGCTGCCAGCGGCGGGAGATCTCCTGCAATATCTGCCACACGCGGGGCAGCAGCGTTTCGAACAGCTGCTGCGGCCAGACCTCAAGGGCCTCGGAAAGCACGGTGTGATTGGTGTAGGCCACGCAGTGGGTGGTGATGTGCCAGGCCTCGTCCCAGCCCATGCCGGCATCGTCGATGAGGATACGCATCAGCTCCGGGATCACCAGCGTGGGGTGGGTATCGTTGATCTGGATGACATTCTTCTCATGGAAGTTCCTGAGGGTACCGTACTGCTGGATGTGCTTGCGGGTGATGGACTGAATGGTGGCGGACACGAAGAAATACTGCTGCTTCAGCCGCAGGGACTTGCCCTCGTAGTGGTTGTCCTCGGGATAGAGCACCTGGCTGATAGCGTCCGCCATGGCTCGCTCCTCCGACGCCTGCAGGTACTGGCCCTGACTGAACAGCTTCATGTCGATGGGCTTGGGGCTGCGGGCCTGCCACAGACGCAGGGTGTTCACATGGTCGGTGTCGTAGCCGGCGATCTCCATGTCGCAGGGGATGGCCAGCACACGGGTGTAGTCCTCATGGACCACCATCAGGTGGTTGTTGTCCCAGCGGGTGCGGACCTTGCCGCCGAAGCGGACCTCCTCGGCCTCCTGCAGCTTGGGCAGCAGCCACGCGTCGCCCAGCTGCATCCAGTCGTCGGGCAGCTCCACCTGCTGGCCCTCCACGATCTTCTGCTTGAAAATGCCCAGCTCATAGCAGATGGAGTAGCCCGTCGCCGGGATCTCCAGGGTGGTCATGCTGTCCAGATAGCAGGCGGCCAGGCGGCCCAGGCCGCCGTTGCCAAGGCCCGCGTCCGGCTCCATGTCGAAGATATCCGGGGCGGAGAAGCCCAGCTCCTCCACCGCCTGGGTCAGCTGGGGCAGAATCCCCAGGTTATAGGCGTTTTTCATCAGGCTGCGGCCCATCAGGAACTCCAGGGACATATAGTGCACCCGCTTTTCCTGCTGCTCCTGGGTTTTCTCCTGGGTGTCCACGCTGCGCACGGCCATAATGTCCCGCAGGGCCAGGGCGCAGGCCTTCATGATCTCCCCGTCGGTGGCCTGCTTTTCCGTGCAGCCATAGTTCAGGCGCAGCTTCTGCTGGATGGCCTCCTTCAGGGCGTCTTTGGTATAAGTCATTTAGTGGTTCCTCCGTGATAGATCTTGGTAAATGCGCCGGTAGGCCCCGGCGCTGCGGTTCCAGCTGAAGTCCTCGGTCATGCCCCGGCGGCGGACGGTGTCAAAGCCCATCCGGTCCCCCCGGTACAGGCCCACCGCCTGCCCCACCGTCTGGCACAGGTCATGGGCGGTGCAGCCGGAGAACACATAGCCGTTGCCGTCGGGCTGGCCCACCTGGCAGGAGCGGACGGTGTCGTTGAGGCCGCCGGTCTGGCGGACAATGGGCACCGCGCCATAGCGCATGGCGATCAGCTGGCTCAGGCCGCAGGGCTCGCTGCGGGAGGGCATCAGGAACAGGTCCGCCGCGCCGTAGATCCGGCGGGACAGATTGTCGGAATAGGTGATCTGGGCCGATACCCGGCCGGGCCACCGGTTCTGGGCCCAGCGGAAGGCGTCCTCAAACTGGGACTCCCCCTGGCCCAGCACCACCAGCTGGCAGCCGGCGGCCATAAGGCCCTCCAGACCCTGGCACACCAGGTCCATACCCTTGTGGCCCACCAGGCGGCTGACGATGGCCATCAGCGGGGTGTCCGGCTCCTGGGCAAGGCCCAGCTGCCGCTGCAGCTCCGCCTTGCACACGGCCTTGCCCTCCATATGGTCGGGGTCGAAGGTCCGGGGCAGGGAGCCGTCGTGGGCGGGGTCATAGCTCTCAATGTCCAGACCGTTGAGCACGCCGGAGAGCTTATAGTCGATCAGGTGCACCACCTGCTCCAGGCCGCAGGCATAGGCCGGGTCATGGAGCTGGGCGGCGTAGGTGGGGCTGACGGTGGTAACGGCGTTGGCGGTGAGCATAGCCCCCTTCATCAGGTTCACGCACCCGTCCATCCGCAGGATGCCGCCGTCGTACCAGCCCCGGTTCAGGCCGAACAGGTCCTCCACGGTCTCGGGGCCGTACTTGCCCTGATACTCCACGTTGTGGATGGTGAACACCACCGGCAGGTCGTTTCCGGCGTCCCGCAGGTACACCGGCACCAGGGCCGTCTGCCAGTCGTTGCAGTGGACCACGTTGGGATACTCCGCCAGGTGGGGCAGCAGGGCCACCGCCGCCTTGGAGAAGAAGGCGAAGCGCTCCCCGTCGTCCATATCGCCGTACAGGCCCCGGCGGCGGAAATACCGCTCGTTGTCCGCGAAATACCAGGTGACGCCCCGGTATTCCAGGGAGAACAGGCCGCAGTATTCATGCCGCCAGCCCAGGTCCACATAGATATAGCAGCGGAAGTTCATCTTCTCCCGCCAGCGCTGGGCGATCTGGCTGTACAGCGGCAGCAGCACGGCGGTATGGTCGCCCTCCGCCGCCACCGCCGGGGGCAGACTGCCCAGCACGTCCGCAAGGCCCCCGGTTTTGCAGAACGGGGCCGCCTCGCTGGTGATATACAGAATATTCATATGGTCACCTCCGGATGAACGTGTGTCATATTTCAGATCGTGACGCCCCGGGCCACCACCAGGGGATAGTTCTCGTGGCCCATCAGGGTGCGCCCCTCCTGCACGGTGACGTATTTGTCGGTGATAACGCCCCGCAGGACGGCGCCCCGGCGGACCACGGTGCCCTTAAAGAGGATGCAGCCCTCCACGTCGGCCCCCGGCTCGATGCGGACGCCCCGGAACAGGATGCAGTTTTTCACCGTGCCCTGGATGTCGCAGCCGTCGGCGATAAGGGAGTTGACGCAGGACCCGTCCATATAGGACGAGGGGGAGTCGTTTTCCTTGGCGAAGATGGGCCGCTGGGGAGCGAACAGCTCCATGCGGATCTCCGGCCGCAGCAGCTCCATGCTGCGGCGGTAGTAGGACTCGATGGTGTCGATGCGGGCGGCGTAGCCGTCCCAGACATAGGCCCGGAAATGAAGGGCATCCTTCCTGTCCTGGAGAATATTGTGGCGGAAGCTGTACTGGTTGTGCGCCATGCAGTCGGTGACCAGCTGGATCAGCAGGTCCCGGCGCAGCACGAAGATGTTCAGGCAGCGGAAGCCCTCAGGGGTGAACACGTCGTGGGCCACGTCCACAATGCGCCCGGAATTATCCAGCTGAAAATAGGTGTCGCTTTCCGGCCCCGGCAGAGAGGTGCACACCGCCGTCATGTCCGCGCCGGAGGCGATGTGGTCCCGCAGCACGTCGTCCAGGGGCAGGTTCACCACCAGGTCGCTGTCGGTCAGCACCACATAGTCCTGCCGGATGTCCTTGAGATAGTCCATCACGCAGCCCAGGGCCTCCACCTTGCCCCGGAACCGGCCTGCGTCGCCCCGCCGCTCGGCATAGGCGAAGGCCGGCAGCAGAGTCAGGCCGCCGTGGTTGCGGCTGAGGTCCCAGCTTTTGCCGGTGCCCAGGTGGTCCAGCATGCTCTGGCACTTGCCGTGCATGATGACGCCCACGTCCCGGACGCCGGCATTGACCATGTTGGAGAGCATAAAGTCCACCACCCGATAGTTGCCGCCGAAGGGGATGGAGCCGTGGATGCGGTGCTCGATCAGCTCCCGCAGTCCGGTTTTCTTTTCATAGGAGAAAATGATGCCGTGCATTCCGTTCATGCTTCCACCTCCCCGTGATGACGGTCCAGCAGGGCCTTGGCAGGCACCACCTCGCCGGGGGCGATGACGGTGTCCGGCCCCAGGACGGCGATGCCCCACTCGGCGGGGTCCTGGGCGGTTTCCGGCGGCGCGCCTACCTGAGCGCCCCGGCCCACCCGGCAGCGCTCGCCGATGATGGCATACTGCACCACCGCGCCCTCCTCGATGACGGCCCCGGGCATGACCACGGAATAGGACACGCTGGCCCCCTGGCCCACCTGGGTATTATAGCTGAGGACGCTGTTTTTCACCTCGCCCAGGATGCCGCAGCCCTTGGCCACGGCGCTGTTGCCCACGTCGGCGTGGGGGCCCAGAAAGGCCGGCGGGCAGGAGGGCGTTCGGCAATAGATGGGCCATTTCTTGTCCAGCAGGTTCAGCCCCGACCCCGGGGCCAGCATGTCCATGTTGGCGTCCCACAGGGAGTCCAGGGTGCCCACGTCCTTCCAGTAGCCCTCGAAGCGGTAGGCAGACATCTTCTCACCGTTTCGCAGCATAGCGGGGATGATGTTTTTTCCGAAGTCGTTGTCGCTGCGGGGGTCAGTCTCATCATCGATGAGGTACTGGCGCAGCTTTTTCCAGGTGAAGATATAGATGCCCATAGAGGCCAGGTTGCTTTTCGGTTCCTTGGGCTTCTCGGCGAACTCGGTGATGTTGTCGTTGCCGTCCACGGCCATGATGCCGAAGCGGCTGGCATCCTCCCAGGGGACCTCCATGACGGAGATGGTGCAGTCAGCGCCGGTGGTCTTGTGGCGGCGCAGCATCAGGGAGTAGTCCATCTTATAGATGTGGTCGCCGGAGAGCACCAGTACGTACTCCGGGTCGTACAGATCCACGAAGCCGATGTTCTGGTAGATGGCGTTGGCGGTGCCCTTGTACCAGACGGCGCCGCCGGCGCTCTGGTAGGGCGGCAGGATATGTACGCCGCCGTTGACACGGTCCAGCTCCCAAGGCTGGCCGCTGCCGATGTAGGTGTTCAGCTCCAGCGGCCGGTACTGGGTCAGCACGCCCACGGTGTCGATGCCGGAATTGGTGCAGTTGGACAGGGGAAAGTCGATGATGCGGAACTTGCCCCCAAAGGGCACCGCGGGCTTTGCCATGTCGCCGGTGAGGACATACAGGCGGCTGCCCTGTCCGCCGGCCAGCAGCATGGCCACGCATTCTTTTTTCATGTCTGTTCGTTCCCTCCAGTCTGTCGGTTATGCCTTGTTGCTTCTGCGCCGGACCCGGCCCTGCAGAAACACCGCGCCCAGGGGCGGCACCCGCAGGGCAATGGACTTGTCCCGCCCGTGGGACGGGATATCCTCCACGGGGATGGGTCCGGTATTGCACACACCGGAGCCGCCCCAGGCGGCGTCGTCGGTGTTGAACACTTCCTCATAAAACAGCTTGCCGGGCACGCCGAAGCGATACCCCTCGTGGGCCTCCGGCGAGAAATTTACCACGCAGATCAGCTCGCGGCCCTTGTTGTCCCGGCGCAGGAAAGCCAGAACGTTGTTGTGGTTGTCGTCGGCCACCAGCCACTCAAAGCCGTTCCAGTCCCGGTCGTTTTCCCACAGGGGGCGGGACTTCTTATAAAACCGGTTCAGGGCCTGGATGCAGGCGTGGGTGCGGCCGCAGTCGTCCCGGTCCAGCAGATACCAGTCCAGCTGGCCCCGGAAGTCCCACTCGTGCCACTGGCCCAGCTCCGCCCCCATAAAGGTGAGCTTCTTGCCGGGGTGGGCCAGCATATAGGCCGTGAAGCCCCGGACCCCTGCCAGCTGCCGCCAGTCGTCCCCGGGCATCTTGCCCCGGAGGGAGCCCTTCATATACACCACCTCGTCGTGGGACAGGGGCAGCACGAAGCGCTCGGAGAAGGCGTACATCATGGAGAAGGTCACGTCCTTGTGGTGGAACTGGCGGAACCAGGGGTCCATCTTCAGATAGTGGCACACGTCGTTCATCCATCCCATGTTCCACTTCAGGCCGAAGCCCAGGCCGCCCTCCTCAATGGGCCAGGTGACCTTAGGCCAGGCGGTGGATTCCTCCGCCGCCGTCAGAGCCGGAGGATCCATGGCCGCCGCCAGGCGGTTCAGGTCCTGCAAAAACGAGATGGCCTCCAGATTTTCATGCCCCCCGTGGACGTTGGGACGCCACTCGGTCCGGCCATAGTCCAGATACAGCATGGACGCCACGGCGTCCACCCGCAGGCCGTCGATGTGGTATTCCTCCAGCCACCACCGGGCGGAGGACAGCAGGAAGGACCGCACGTCGTCCTTGCCGAAGTCAAAGACCCGGGTGCCCCAGCTCTCGTGCTCCCGCTTCAGGGGGTCGCCGTATTCATACAGGCTGGTGCCGTCAAAGTCGATGAGGCCGTGGGCGTCCTTGCAGAAGTGGGCGGGGACCCAGTCCAGGATCACCGCCAGCCCCGCCCGGTGCAGCCGGTCCACCAGATACATGAAGTCGTGGGGGTCGCCGTAGCGGCTGGTGGGGGCGAAATAGCCCACGCACTGATAGCCCCAGGAGTCGTCCAGGGGATACTCCGTCACCGGCAGCAGCTCCACGGCGTTGTAGCCCATGCTGCGGACATAGGGGGCCAGCCGGTCCGCCAGCCGGCGATAGTTCAGGAACGCCCCGTCCTCTCCCCGCTGCCAGGAGCCGCAGTGGACCTCATAGATGTTCAGGGGCCCCTCGGTCAGGGGTGTTTCCCGGCGGCGCTCCCGCCACACGTCGTCGTGCCAGTGGAAGCCGGACACGTCGAACAGGCGGCTGGCGGTGTCGGGCCGCAGCTGGGCATAGGTGCCGTAGGGGTCCGCCTTCCAGCGGACCTGGCCGTCGGCCCCGGTGATGACGTATTTATAGCAGTCGCCGGGCCGGGCGTCGGAAACGGTCAGGACCCAGTCGCTGCCCTGCCGCTCCATGGGAACGGGCTGCCAGTGGTTGAAGTCACCGGCCAGGGCGGCCTCCCGGGCGCTGGGGGCATAGACCCGGAAGGACCAGCCCTCCCCCGCCGGATGCGCGCCATAGGTCCGGTAAAGCTCTGTGTTTTCGGAAACGTTCATGGAATGATCTCCCTATATGTTATCATAACCGCCCCAAATCCCGGGGCATAATACCGCATTCTGGCCCTATTGTAACGCAAACCGCCCCCCTCGTCAAGGAATCCGCCGTTACCGGGAACGTCATTTATACGAAACATAGGACGCTGTCCTCCGGCCCCCTCATCGCCGGGGCAAGAAGATCACCCGAAGGGGGTCGCCCTTCGGGTGATGGGATCATCGGAACACCTGGCCGTCGGCGTCCAGCAGCTGGCGGCGGCGGACCCGGACAAAGTCCGGCGTCAGCTCCGGCAGATACCGGGCGATGGCCTTTTCCAGCAGCTGGGGGTTCAGCCCCGGGTTCTGGGCCTGCACCGTCACGGCGGCCCGAAGAACATTTTCTCCCTCGGCAAAGGCGATGTCCCGGATCATGGGGGCGATGTCCACCTGGGCCAGCTGCTTGCGCTTGGTGCGCTTTTCGATCAGCAGCTCCTGCCGGTGAAACAGCTCCTCCAGGGCCTGCACGGCCCCCTCCGGCACCCCCCGGTCATAGTCCAGCTCCACCTCCGCCCGGAGATAGGCCAGCTCCCGCACCGGCCGCAGGGCGGGATAGCAGCCCAGGATCCGCAGCCCCTCCGGCAGGCCGCCGTTGAGCTTTTCGGCCAGGCCCGCCCCGTCGGTGTCCTGGGTCACCTCAAAGTCCAGCAGCTCGCAGTCGCTGGACTGGCACACCGGCAGAGGCAGCACGATGGAGATGATGGGGTGGGGATGGAAGCCCTGGGAGTGTTTGATATCCAGCTCCGTCCGGGGAAAGGCCCGCTGCACCGTCCGCAGCAGGTCCAGATTGGAGATATAGGCCGCCGGGCCCTCCTTCACAAACAGCAGTCGCAGCTTAGACATCGCATTTTCCTCCTACCAGCCGGTTGGCGCCGCAGGCGTTGCAGTGGGTGCGGCAGTCCGGAGTGGTGACCCCGGCAAAGGCCCGCTCCCGCTCCCGCCAGAGATAGCTCTCCGTGACGCCGCTGGAGATCATGGCCCAGGGCATCAGCTCGTCCTTTTCCCGGGTGCGGTTGGCGTAAAAATGGGGGTCCAGCCCGCACTGGTCAAAGGCCTCCAGCCAGCGGTCCAGGGAGAAATACTCCTCCCAGGCGTCCAGCTTGGCCCCCTTGCGCCAGGCGGTCTCCAGGACCTTCCCCATGTGCCGGTCCCCCCGGGCCAGAACGGCCTCCAGGAAGCTGGTGTCCGAATCGTGCCAGTTATAGGTGACGGTTTTGGTCTTGATGGCCTCCCGCAGCAGGTTCACCCGCCGCTCATATTCCTCCTTGGAGATCTGCGGCTCCCATTGGAAGGCCGTGTGGGGCTTGGGCACGAACCAGGAGGTGGACACGGTGATGCGGACGCCCCGGTTCTTGTTGCTGGCGCTTTCCCGCCAGGTGTGCATCACCCGGGCCGCCAGATCGGCGATGCCCAGCACGTCCTCGTCGGTCTCCGTGGGCAGGCCCAGCATGAAATACAGCTTCACGGCGCTGTAGCCTCCGGCGAAGGCCGTCCGGCAGGAGGCCAGCAGGTCCTCCTGGGTGACGTTTTTGTTGATGACGTCCCGCAGCCGCTGGGTCCCGGCCTCCGGGGCGAAGGTCAGGCCGCTTTTGCGGCCCTTGGCCAGCCGCTCCATCAGGCTCATGGAGAAGTTATCCGCCCGCAGACTGGGCAGGGACAGATTCACGTGCCGCTGCTGGCAGAAGGGCTCCAGCTGGTCGCACAGCTCCGTCAGCGGGGGATAGTCGCTGGTGGAGAGGCTGGACAGGGTCACCTCCTGATAGCCGGAGTCGTTGCAGGACTCCACGCCGTACTGGGCGCACAGCTCCCGGCTGCGGTTGCGGACCGGCCGGTACACATACCCCGCCTGACAGAACCGGCAGCCCCGGATGCAGCCCCGGAACAGCTCCAGCATCACCCGGTCCTGGACGATCTCCGTGGAGGGGACGATGGTTTTGGTGGGGAAAAAGGCCTTGTCCATATCCCGGACGATGCGCTTGGTCACCACCGCCGGAGCCCCGTCCCGGGGGGTGATGGCGGCCACGGTGCCGTCGTCGTGATACGTCACGTCGTACAGGCTGGGGACGTAGATGCCCGGCAGCTGGGCGGCGGCCCGAAGAAACGCCTCCTTGGTCCAGCCCTCCCGCCGGGCCCGGCGGTGCAGCTCCACCAGCTCCACGGTGAGATCCTCCCCCTCGCCCAGGCTTACCAGGTCGATGAAGTCGGCGATGGGCTCGGCGTTGTACATGGCGGTGCCGCCGGCGATGACCAGGGGGGTCAGGGCCGTGCGCTCCGCGCTGTGAATGGGAATGTTTGCCAGGTCCAGCATATTCAGGATGGCGGGAAAGGCCATCTCATAGCCCACGGAGAAGGCCACGATGTCAAAGTCCGTGATGGGCTGGCCGGATTCCAGGGCGAACAGGGGCATCCCCGCCCGGCGCATCTCCTCCTCCATGTCGCCCCAGGGGGCGAACACCCTCTGGCACCACACGCCCTCCATGTTGTTCATCACACCGTAGAGAATCCGCATGCCCAGGTTGGACATGCCGATCTCGTATGTATCCGGGAAGCAGAAGGCGATCCGGGTGTCCACCCGGGCCGGGTCCTTCTTCACGGCGTTGTATTCCCCGCCCACATAGCGGGCAGGCTTCTGCACCCGGGGCAGAATGCGTTCCAATCGTTTATCCACGGTATGTTCTCCTTTATACACGCTTTTTGCGGCCCAGGAAGGACCAGTCGCCCTCCATAATAAACAGGCTCAGCAGCATCAGGGCCGCGCCGATATAGCCCCGCAGAGACAGTACCTCCCCGGTCATGACAAAGGCCACCATGGAGGCAAACACCGGCTCCAGGGTGAAAATCAGGCCCACATGACTGGCGGTGGTATACTGCTGCTGGACAGACTGAATGACGAAGGCAACGCCGGAGCAGAAAATTCCCAGAAACAGCGCCGCCGCCCAGGTCTTGCCGGAGGTGGGCAGATGCACCGGTTCCCCCAGCACCAGGGCCAGGGCTAAGGTCACGATGCCCACCACCGCCAGCTGGCACACCCCCAGGCCCAGGGGGTCCACCCGGGGATCCCGGACGGCCTTCTCCGTGATCAGCAGGTCCACGGCGTAGCACAGGGGGGTGATGAGGCAGATCAGGTCCCCGGAGGCGGGCCGCAGCTCCCCGTTCAGGGTCAGCAGGGCCATGCCCACCGTGCACACCACCAGCGCTGCCCCCAGCTTCCAGCCGGGCCGCTGCCGGAAGAACAGAAAGCCCAGCAGCGGGGCGAAGATCACCTGCAGGGCGCAGATGAACGCGGCGTTTGACAGGGAGGTGCGGGTGATGCCGTAGTTATAGGCCACATAGGTCCCCGCCAGGGCCAGGCCCACGATGAGGCTGTACCATAGGGTGGTGCGGTTGATGTGGACCACGTGCTTCCAGAAGATCAGCCCCAGCACCAGAAACGCCACAATAAAGCGGAAGGCGTTCAGGGTCATAGGCGGCAGATCCGCCAGGCAGATATCCGTCAGATAATAGCTGGCGCCCCAGAAAAAGGTGGTCATCACCAGCAGCAGGTCGGCGCGGCGTTGCTTGTTCATGTCTGTGTTCTCTCCTACCGAAAATCTTCACTAACATCCCATTATACCACAGATCATCCGGCAAGAAAACAGCTTTTTTCGCTTTTTGCGGCTATTTCCACAGGCCCACATATCCCTCGTCGTGGAGCTGCTTGACAAACAGCAGCGCCATAGGCAGCAGGATCATCCCCGCCACGCCCAAGGCCCGGAACCCGGCGTACATGGCCGCCAGAGCCGCCAGGGGAGGCAGGCCCGCCTGGGCGGCCATGACCTTGGGCTCCAGAAGGCTGCGCACGGCGGAGATCACCGCATACAGGGCCGCCAGGGCCACCGCCCGGGGGGCCTGCCCCGCCAGCAGACACACCGCCGCCCAGGGCAGCAGCACCGTGCCGGTGCCGAACACCGGCAGGGCGTCCACCAGCGCGGTAACGGCGGCCAGCAGCAGGGCATACCGCTGGCCCATCAGCAGGAACCCCGCCAGCAGCTCGCAGAAGGTGACTCCCAGCAAAATCGCCTGGGCCCGGCACCATTTCCCCAGGGTGGACAGCAGGTTGGCCTTGACCCCTCTGGCCCGGTCCAGCCGGTGCCCCAGCTGCCGCCGGAAAAAGGCCATCACCCGGGGATAGCTGCCGGCGGTGAAGAACACCGCCAGGGCCGTGGTGCCGCAGAACAGGAACACCCCCGGCAGGGC
>OLOL01002188.1_pt1 | contig 14582 bp, 12 predicted proteins | sample 1673081 | NCBI WGS metagenome assembly OLOL01 (sample SAMEA3136753, study PRJEB25190) | human gut metagenome
CCTGCTCGACACGCCCAAGAACGGGCAGATGCCCAAAAACTGCGACAGGACGACGTTATTGACGAAAATGGAGGCTATGATTATGACGAAATATTCCATGACTATCCTTGTTTGTGTTTAGCCGTCAGTTTGTTGAAAATCGTCATCAGGTAGGCCAGCGCGATGAACGCTCCGGGAGCCAGAATGAAGACCAGCATGCCGTCGCCCGCGATGAGTTTATGGCCGAAAATCGCTCCGGCTCCCAGCAGTTCTCGGACGGCTCCGAGGAGCGTCAGCGACAGCGTGAAACCCAGGCCGATGCCCAAACCGTCCAATGCCGAGTCGAGCACTCCGTTTTTCGAGGCGAACGCTTCGGCGCGCCCCAAAATGATGCAGTTGACGACGATCAGAGGGATGTAAACGCCCAATGTCTTGTACAGATCGGGCATGTAAGCCTCCATACAGAGCTGGACCACCGTGACGAACGATGCGATCACGACGATGAAAGCCGGAATGCGTACCTTGTCCGGGACGACGTTTTTGATCATCGATATGACGATGTTCGACAACGTCAGGACGAACAGCGTGGCCGCTCCCATGCCCATGCCGTTCAGGGCCGAAGTGGTCGTGCCGAGCGTCGGGCACATGCCGAGCAGCAGCACGAAAGTCGGATTTTCCCGAATCAGACCCTTGATCAGAATTTGCAGTTTACTCATGGCTCGTTCCCGTTTGATGTATCGACTCGAAAACATGATAGGCGCGCGTCAGCGCGTCGGCATATGCCCGCGATGAGATCGTAGAGGCCGTGATAGCGTCTACATCGCCTCCGTCCTTTCGGACGGCCAGCCGGAACGTTCGGGGATTCTTCCCCTCGAACTGGACCGAGAAGTCCGACTTGCTGCGGTCGATCTTGTCGCCGAGTCCGGGCGTCTCGTTGTGGGACAGCGTTTCGACCCGGTGAATCGTACCGTCGGGAAGGAATCCTACCATCAGGCGGATTTCACCGCCGAATCCGCTGTTGGAAAATGTCTCGATCGCATATCCGACCGTGTCCTGTCCCGACAGGGCCGTATAGACCGTAACGGTCTTGCCGTCCAGCGAGTCGATCGTTTTCGTCTCGTCCGGATTGTTGTCGAACGGCGGCACGACCAGCGCGACCGCACTGCCGATCTTCGCGCTCTTGGCTGCGGCGATGGGCTCTTGGGTGATCTCGTAGATCGTTCCCACGGCCGCCGCCGAAACGAAGGTGATGGCCAGCAGCGTAAGAACCATATTTTTCAACGAACTCTCCATATTCGTATTCTTTGAATGTTACCGGACCGCAGCGGCTCCGAAGCGCTTCGGCTTGACATACTTGTTGATCAGCGGCACGACGGCGTTCATAATCAGAATAGCGAAAGACATGCCTTCCGGATAGGCGCCCCATACGCGGATCAGAATCGTGATGATCCCGATCCCCGCTCCGTAGATCAGCATGCCCCGCGACGTCATCGGCGAGGTTACGTAATCGGTGGCCATGAACAGGGCGCCGAGCAAAGCGCCTCCCGTCAGCAGATGGAAGAGCGGATTCATGTAGTGCAGAGGATCGGCAACCCATAGAATGCCGGAGAAAACGGCCATCGATCCGAGCACGGCTACCGGGATATGCCAGGTGATGACCCGGCGGCAAAGCAAGTAGATGCCGCCGAGCAGCAATGCCAAAGCCGCTATCTCGCCCAGCGACCCGCTGCGGAAGCCCAGCAGCATGTCTCCGTAAGAATTCAGACGGTCCGTCAGATCGGCCGTCGTCTGACCGCCGGCAAGCGCTTCTTTTACATAGCCGAGCAGCGTCGGTCCCGATACGGCATCGACGCTCATCTCGGCGCTGATCTCTACCGGAATCGAAGCTCCGGACAGCGAGTCGACTCCGGACGGAGTCACATAACTGGTCATTTGAGCGGGAAACGAGATCAGCAGGAAAACCCGTCCCACGAGCGCCGGATTGAACGGATTTCTTCCCAACCCTCCGAATGACATTTTTCCTACTCCGACGGCTACCAAAGCGCCGATCAGCACGATCCAGATAGGAAGCGAGCTGGGCAGGTTGAATCCGAGCAACAGGCCCGTCACGACGGCCGAGTAGTCGCCGATGGTGACGGGGCCTTTCAGCATGAAGCGTTGGATCAGATACTCGAACGCTACGCAGGCTGCCACCGACACTCCCGTCACGATCAGGGCGCTCGTCCCGTAGACGATCGTAGCGACGATCAGCGCAGGAATCAGCGCGATCACCACGTCCTTCATCAGCCGGCGGGTCGTCATGGCTCCGTGTATATGAGGCGACGGGGATACGATTAGTTTTTTCTCCATGAATATATGCTTGGTTCTTCTTGTTTGCGCAATCCGTTTTTGCCGGTCCCCTAACCTATCGGGCTTTTCGCGCCCGGAGAATTTTGGCCACTTCCGACTTACCCAGCCGGATATAGTCCAGCAGCGGCAGGTAGGCAGGACAGGTGTAAGAACAGCAACCGCACTCTATGCAATCCGTGACATGGGCCGCTTCGAGCTCCTCGTAGCGTAACCGGCGGGCGAACCCGTACATCAAGTAAGGTTCGAGTCCCATGGGGCATACGCCGACGCATTTGGCACACTTGATGCAACTTTGCGGCGTTTTTCTCACGGAGCCCTTGCGACGGATCAGCAGAATACCGGACGTTCCTTTGGTGACGGGAGCTTCCGGATTGGCTACGGCCCGGCCCATCATCGGGCCTCCGTTCACGATCTTGCCGGTGTCCTCGGGCATTCCTCCGCCGTATTCGATCAGCGACGAGATCGGCGTGCCGATCCTGACCTTCAGGTTCGCCGTATGGGACATTGCCCGGCCGGTAACGGTCACGACGCGTTCGATCAGCGGCTTGTTCTTCTGCACTGCCTCGTATACGGCCAAGGTCGTACCCGCATTTTGCACGACGGCCCCCACGTCGATCGGCAGGCCTCCTGAAGGTACTTCGCGGCCCAGTACGGCCTCGATCAGTTGTTTTTCTCCCCCCTGCGGATAACGTACTCGCAGCGGGACGACTTCGATATCCGGATAACCAGCGCTCAGTTGTCGCAGATGCTCGATCGCGTCGGGCTTGTTGTTCTCTATGCCTATGTAAGCCTTGTCGACTCCGAGAGCCCGGGACAGAATGTCGGTTCCGACGAGCATTTCGGCTCCCCTCTCCAGCATGACGCGATGGTCCGCCGTCAGGAACGGTTCGCATTCCACTCCGTTGACGATCAGAAATTCGGCTTTTTTCCCTACGGGGACCGAGAGCTTGACATGCGTGGGGAAAGTGGCTCCCCCCATGCCGACGATCCCTGCATTTTTAATGCGCGTTATGATCTCGTCGCGAGTCAGATGACATTCTTTAACTAAAGATTCGCTTCGGTCGATGATGTCGAGCCACTGGTCTCCTTCGACGGCGATCGTAATAGCCGGCCGGCGGACTCCGCCCGCATCGGGAACTTCCCCGACGGCTGTCACGGTGCCCGAAACCGACGAGTGGACGTTGGCCGATACGAATCCGTCGGCCGCAGCGATCAACTGCCCCGTCACGACACGATCCCCCTTGGCTACGCACGGTACGGCCGGAGCTCCGATATGTTGCGATAGCGGAATGACGGCGACCGTAGGCGGCGGTAACTCAACGATGGCCTCCGCTCGGCTTATCTTGAATCCGGGAGGATGAACACCACCTTTGCTGAATCCCTTCAACATACTGTATTTCGTTAAATTTCGGTTTGCAGTCTAAACTGATGGAGCAGATGTGCTTGCCTTTACTTCCGTTCCGCTTGGAGCGGGCCGGGCCGGAAAGTTGACCTGAAGGATCGCTCCGGTCGGACATTCTTCCACGCATTTACGGCATAAGCGACATTTGTCCGCATCGATATATGCTAAATTGTTCTGTAATGTAATCGCATCGAAAGAACATGTTTTCTGACATTTGCCGCATCCGATGCAGGCAGAGGCGCAGGCTTTCCGCGCTATGGCGCCTTTGTCCTTGTTTACGCACCCGACGTAGACCCTGCGGCCTTTCACTCCTTTCTTGCGAAGCTCGATAATTCCTTTTGGACAAGCCTTGACGCACGCGCCGCAGGCAGTGCAAAGCGCTTCGTTCACAACGGGCAACCCGCTTCGCGGGTCGATCGACAAAGCCCCGAAAGCGCAGACCGACACGCAATCGCCCCCTCCGAGGCAACCGTACGAACAACCCGTTTCTCCGCCGTACAGGGTCGCCTCGATCGCGCAGGAGGCGGCTCCGTCGTATATATTGGTCCGGGGACGCTTTTCGCAACTGCCGTTGCAACGAACGACCGCGACTGCCGGTTCTTTTTCCGGGGCGACTTTCCCCAGATATTCGGCGATCCTCTTCATCGTCTCGGCGCCTCCGGCCGTACAATACAGCGACGACAGATCGTCGCTGCCTACCAGCGCGTCGGCCAATCCCCGGCAACCCGGATATCCGCATCCGCCGCAATTGGCTCCGGGCAGCATGCTTTCGACGGCATCGATACGAGGATCTTCGTAGACCTTGAATTTCTGTGCGACGAAATAGAGCACGACCGCCGCGAGAACTCCGACGATACATAGCGTCAAGACAGTGAATAACAGCACTTCACTCATGATGTTTTTCTGACTTTAAACGTAATTTCCTTTTCGAGACGGTGTCGGAGCAGGTAAAGCACGCAATAATACAACGCCAATATCCCCAGCGACGTCAATCCCGAAACCAATTCCCCTGCTCCGGCTTGCAGCAGAACGAGCAAGGCGGTCATGACCGACAGAAAAGGAAGCACATAAGCCCATACGACTGCTTTGATACCCATGGCTTGCTCGGTGACGACCTCGACCGTTTCCCCTTTTTCGAAATAGGAAGCTTGTGCCGAAGGAATTGCCAGCGTTTTATCTTCGCTCTCACCCATGGCGCATTGTTTCCGAACACGGCAACCGCCGCAGGCGCTCTCGCTGCGAATGGTGACTTGTATGGCATCGGGGAAAATTTCCGTTACGACTCCCCTGTGTGTAATGACTCCGCTCACGGTCGACTCACTCTTTGATATAAACCGTCTAGCATCCGTATTTGTTAGTCAGCGGCATGGTGCGTCCCGTTCTCATCGGACGGGTCGACAGCCGTAACGTGGGACAGCTTTGGTATCGTTTGAACTCGCTTTTGACGACCAGATTGTATACTTTGTACACTTCGTCCTCGTCGAAGCCCGCGTTGATGATTTCTTCCCGGCTCTGGCCCTCTTCGATCATTCGGTACAGTATGGCGTCGAGCACATCGTAGGGCGGCAACGAGTCGGAATCTTTCTGCTCGAGCCGCAACTCGGCGGACGGCGCTTTCATGATCGTGTTCAGCGGGATGATCTCGCGTTGACGATTGATATAGCGGGCCAAATCGTATACCTCGCTTTTATACAGGTCTCCTATGATGCTCAGCGCGCCGACCGTATCGCCGTAAAGCGTGCCGTAGCCGACCGCTATCTCGCTCTTGTTGGAGGTGGCGAGCAGAACGTTGCCGAACTTGTTCGATATGGCCATCATCATCATGCCCCGGATGCGCGCCTGCATATTTTCCTCGGCTACATTGAAAGGCAATTCGCCGAAGACCGGACCGAGCGTTGCCGTAAGCGCGGCGAACGTCTCGTTGATCGGAACGATCTGGTATTCGACGCCCAGATTTTCCGCCAGCTCGCGCGCGTCTTCCACCGAATGGTCGGAGGAAAAGGCATCAATAGAACCCGGATGTTTTCGGGACCCAGCGTTTCGGCAGCCATCGAAAGAACAACGGCCGAATCGATACCTCCCGAGAGGCCGAGACAGGCCGTTTTGAATCCGTTTTTCACGAAGAAATCGCCGAGGCCGAGCTTAATCGCCCGATAGACATTATAGGTTTTGTTTTGCTCGGGTATCTTTTTCGGCGTTTCGTTGCCGTCCACATCCACTGTATGAAAGTCCTCCTCGAAACTTTTCAGTAGGGCGATCGCCTCTCCTCGGCTGTTGAAAGCCGCCGAAGAGCCGTCGTAGACAATATCCGTTTGCCCGCCGACGCTATTGACATACAAAATGGTCTTGCCTGTCATGAAAGCCATCTGACGGTAAAAGTCGTAGCGTTTCTCAACGACTCCGCGCGAATAGGGACTATGAGCCAAATTGACGATCAGATCGGCGTATTCGCCGTATTCCTGCTCGGTCTTGATATCCTCCCCCACGACGACGGCGATCTTCTTGCCGCGAATCTTAATGTACTCGCAGCCTTTCGACGACGATATATGGCACATTTCGTCGCGTGATTCGATCGTCTTTTTCCCGACGTACCGCTTGATTTTCCGATCCTCGATCAAAGCCGCCACGCTGATCGTCTTGTTCATGCACTGCGCCGGCATGCCGACCAATACGGAAATGCCTTCGCAACAGCGCGCGATCTCTTCGAGAGTCTCCTCGCACAGTTCCAAAAATGTGACTTTATTCAGTAGATCGTATGCCGGAGCGCCGCTGATAGCCTGTTCTGAGAATACGACCAAATCGGCCGATTCGGACTTGGCCTGCTCGATGCATCGGACAATTTTTTCCTTGTTCGACTTGAAGTCCCCAATCGTGTAATTTTGTTGGGCAAGAGCTATTTTCATTGCGTCCGGGTTTTATCATTGGTATAGACTATGCAAAGATATAATTTTTAGTCTAGAACTAAAATTCGTTCGGAATATTGTTTAATTGAATTTTATGTATATCTTTGCACCGTCAAACGGAAAAGGTGCCATAGCTCAGTTGGTAGAGCAAAGGACTGAAAATCCTTGTGTCCCTCGTTCGATTCGTGGTGGCACCACTGAAAATCAAGGAGTTGCAGAGATGCGACTCCTTTTTTGTGCCTCTCCCGAAGCGGTTGTACGGTGGTTTGGGACTCAGAGTTAAACCGAGAGTTAAACCATGCTCCGCAATGGGTACAGGTGTATTAATGTTTTGTGTTACAAATCCAAAACACTCTCAAATGGTGAGCATCCTTTAATGATTTAGGGTGTGCAAAAACGGCAAAAAGAAATATGTCAGCCTTGACATATCTGTTTTGCCTCAGTATTGGGATTCAGATAAGAATAAGCCCCAACGACACTGTCCTAACAAAGATATGATCGAAAAGGTCATAGCTGAGAAAAGCAGGCAGTATTCGGAGCGCGTCATTGAATTGATTAGTGAACACAGGGAGTTTACTACAACAAGGTTGGTTGAACAAATCGACAGTTATTCGCCCTGTCGGATGGTTGGCGATATGTTTTTGTTGCAAATACAGCGATTGAAAAAAACAACATCGTGAAGGTTACGCCCTATCTCATCAGGAAACCCATCATTCATTGCTAAAATTCAACGGCCACTTGAATATCTATTTCTCCGATATTGATACGGCATGGCTGAAGCGTTATGAATCGTGGTTGCGTGGACAGGAATTTTCCGAGAATACGATAGGCCGACGTTTTCGCACGTTGCGGTTGTATATAATGTCGCTATTGAGGGAAAGGTTGCCAAGTCGGAACACTACCCTTTCAAGTCGAAATTGCACCGAGCGACCGCTAAACGTGCTATCGGCAAAGCGGAAATATTTCGGATCATCAACTATGCCAGCGATCGTCCTTATGTCCGACTGGCCGTCGATTTGTTCGCTTTCAGCTATTATATGGGAGGAATCAATTTCGTAGACATGGCTTATCTTACCCAGCAAAATATAGCGGAAGACTATATAAGGCGCAAGACGCATAAAATGATAAAATTAACTTCGTTATCTCAAGCAATGGAGATAGTCGTCCGTAACCGTCGAGACCAATCGCCCTATCTGTTTCCGATTTTATCGTTTTATCACACGACAGAGCAACAGCGACGGAATTGCACTCATAAAGTAATTGCTAAAATAAATTTATTTTTAAAGTTGATAAACAAAGAATTAAATATTAGTATCAATTTGACCCCCTATGTCGCAAGACATTCATTTGCGACTGCGCTTAAACGTTCGGGTGTTTCAATTACGAATGATCCACATACGGTTCCGGCAGATTACAAGGCGGGACAGACTTTGTAAAGGGGACTTGAATGATCCCCTTTACAAAAATTTGTCCTTATCGGTTTTTAACGCAACATGGCATAATCACGTTCGATGACTTCTCTAAATGTGGCTACACCAGATTCGGATAATTCAACATTCATGGTTTTTCCTCCAGGCAGATATACCCTGACCGTATTGTCGTCAAGGAAAGTCATAAACTCTACGGGTTTGTTTTTAGCCATTGCGGACCATGTCTTCGTACCTTTGTCATAGATTAAATCGACACTGGTTTTGGTGTTGCGATTAACGATGCGATAGCCGTTACGTTTGTACCGTACCAAATATTCCCCCTTTTTACCGTGAATGGATTTTTCTGTTTCAGTTTCTGCCAGAGGATTGTCGCCGCTCCAAAACTCGATGCTGTTGACGACCAAAACATCGGCGATTGTGGTTACTTCATATACAGGTATTACCCAGAAACAAAAGAAGACGACTTCATTGACGAACTTGCTATTGGAAACTTGTTTGTTCCAACTCAATACTTTATTGCTCAGTTTGAACGATCCGATACAAGAGGTGAAGGCGATACAGGAACAAAGTAAAGTCACCATCATTACCGTAAATGTTTTTCTTTTCATGTTGACAAAATTTAAGTTAATAATGAGTTCTATTCAAAATACCAGAGCGTAACCGTTTTTGCAGAAAACATATCAAAAATAAGCCAAAAAAGTCTTATGAAGGAAGGATTTATTTTTTCATGGTTTAATTACTTTTATTACAAGGTCTATAAGGATGAATTTGTCACCTAAAACGAACCTTGCTCTATGCTTGTTTTGAAATAGTATGCGTGCCACCTTGGTTTTAAGAGGGGAGATATAATGAATATTTCGACATAAACGGCTTTATTATTCAGTCCTGAATTTGTTACGCAATTAAAGTTACCTGCAAAAAATTGGAGATACTTGCCATTTTTTTCGCAATCGATTAAAGAGTATAAAATTGCTGCCGAGAAATATGAAGCGTTACTGAAAAAAGGCTCTTGACAAGTATCACAACTGCAGCGCGAAGCTGTTACTCGAAGAAGCTTTTGTAGAGATGAGATTATAAAAAATTCGACACAACAGACACTTGATATTCTTGTAGGATTAGGATAGAACAAGGATAGTTTCCGCAAATTGGGTTTGACATTTGAAGGAAAAGCTTTCTATGATATCCTTACGCACCCGTACAACAAACACAATTTCGAGTATGGCGAAGATAAAAATATAGAAGGTGTGATAATCCACTGACAAGTGTAAGACTTTTTCCGGGAAAGATCAAGGAGCTTATTGACGTTCAATCATCATTTGCAGATTGACTGAACAATTCAAATATTAAGGGCTGAACTGAATCAAAAATATTCTTCTGTCTCGTTAAACAAAAGTTATCCTCCGCAATATAACGACGGAGTCTTTGACCAAGTTATGGAACATTAAGAAGAACAACAAGTAACAATATACGGCGCAGGGAAAGCATAAATTATCGTTCCATTTATATTCGTTTTGATACTATAAACAAACAATCCACCTCGCAAAATACGAGGTGGATTCGGGTTATTATCCCTCTTGGCGGGAATTAGCAGGGTGATAATATATTATTTAAATTACTTTCTGCTTTGATATCCTAAGTATCAAAGAATAGAATAGACATAGAAATATCTCCTAAATTATTTTTGAAAGGTAGAATTCGACAGCAAAATCAAATCGGTACGATTGAGTTTTCAAATACGCGATTCTCGAAGGGGTAACGACCCGTCCCGTTTCGTTGCAAACACATTTTCAGTGGTAATCGAAAGATCGGCTCCCCGGGTTCTGCAGAGCTTGCGGCTTCGTAACGATCAGCATGTATGGGACTTTCTGCGGATCGAACCATTGCAGCACCTCGACGGTTTTGCGTCGGGTGACGCTGATGCAGCCGGCCGTACCGCGGTCGAAGCCGCTCTCGATATGGAAGAAGATCGCGCTTCCCTTGTACTTCTCGATCGGGCGCATGTTGTATTCGACCACGGCGGCATAGCGGTATACCTCGTCGTCGCGGCGAAGGTATTCGAAATTGTCGGTCCGGGGCGTCTGTTGCGTCATCTGGTTGTAAAGCGGGTCTTCGGGATCGCTGATCCAATAGTGCTGTTTGCTCACGACGACGAACGGCCACGACAGATCGATATCGCGCACGTATCCGAACGCGAATCCCATCGGATAGGCTCCGCTGGGCGTTCGGCCGTCTCCTTCTCGTTTCTCGCCGTAAGGCGCGATGCCGGCCCGGCCGACGTTCGAGCGAAGCGGATAGGCAGTCTCCCGCCATTGTCCGTTCTTTTTCTCGTAACGGCGGAAAACGCAGGAAACCCGGTCGGGCCGGTCGTTGTATACGAGTATCAGCTGACGGCAACTGTCCGGCAAACGAATCTGCTCGTTCAAGAAACTTTCGACGAACGCGTCGTCGCGGCCGGGCGCCTCTAAAGAGGCGACATAGGTTCCGATCCGGTCGATCCGGCTGCCGAGCGTTTCAGCGAGCCGTCTGTCAGAGCCCACGAGGCGGCGGTATCGGACAGCGGCAGCGTTCAGGGCGGCCGTATCCTGAACCGCATAGCCGAAGCTCTCGCAGACGATACCCGATACGAGATCCGAGCGCGGATCGGAACAGCCGGAAGCGTTCAGCAATCCGGCATCGTCCGCCGATTCGTACAGACGCATCCGGTTTATTTTCTCCATGTAATCGTCCGCCGGGCAGGGATCGTAATGATCCATAAGCGCAACGGCCGGGTCCAGCGCCGTCCATACGGCGGTTCCTATTTTTTCGAAAAACACGGGCCAGCGACCGAGAGGGAAACGGTCGGCCGTCATGATCGATTCGCCGAGAAAAACGGTACATTGAACCGTATCGGGAGCATCCTTCCGGAACGTCAGCGTCAAATCGTTCGTTTTCCCGAACCCACGCCGGAGCGACTTCTTCAGCGTTTGCATCCAGTCGGGCGAACCGTCGATTCCGATGCGTTCGCCGTGTATCGCGGAAGCCAAAGCCTCCGTATCGAACGGCCGTATTTCCGAAACGGGGATTCGCGCCGGGTCGGAAAGCGCCGCCAGCTTGAGAGCAACGGTATTGCGGCAGTTCGTCAGGCCTTCGCGGAGACTGTCTGCAAGGGCGTGGTAACCGGGCAGGCTGTCGGGAAGACCGAGCGTTCGTACGAATGCGATCCGGCCAGGGGCAAGCACGCGTGCGGCCCACAGGACGATCAGAGCCAGCGCAAGGCCGGACGCTATCATGCCGAGACGGCGTACGGAGCGGCTGTGCCGCTTGGACTCGTTAAGGTTAGTCATGATTGTTCTGTATTCGTGTGAGCGGAAATAACCGTTTCGGCGGATTCGGATCGTTCGCCCCGCGAGACGACGCATGCGGCCATCGCATCGCCCGAGACGTTCACCGCCGTAATCAGCATGTCGAGCGGACGGTCCATCGCGATAATCATGGCGATTCCTTCGGCCGGTATGCCGACCGAGACGAGTACGAGCGTCAGCACGGCCATGCCTCCGCTGGGTATGCCCGGCGTTCCGATCGACGAGACGGTCGTCAGCACGACGATCGAGAGCATCTGAGCGAGCGAAAGCTCGATGCCCATCACCTGCGCGACGAAAACGGTAGCGATGGCGTGGTAACAGCTCGTGCCGTTCATGTTGACCGTCACGCCGGTCGGCAGCACGAACGAGATCACGTTATGCGGGAGTCCCAGCCTGCGCATCTGCTCGATATTGACCGGCAGACAGGCCGCGCTGGAGCAGGACGTAAAGGCGAGCATTTGGACCGGCAATACGGCGCGGACATAGTCCGGGAGCCGAATGTCGGTAAAAAAACGGATGATCAGCGGATAACAGATGAGCAGGATGACGCATAGTCCGATGACGACCGTCAGCGCATAATAGCCCAACGCCAGCAGCAGGTCCGAGTCGCCGGCGAAACCGACGATCAGGTCGGCCATCAGCGCCATGACGCCCAACGGCGCCAGCTTCATCACGTATCCGATGATCTTCAGGATGATTTCGTTGAGCGACTCGACCAATTTTTTGACCGGGTCGGCTCTTTCCCTGCCGACGGCTACCATGGCTATGCCAAAAGCGATGGACAGCAGAACGATCTGAAGCATGGCCGAATTGTCGCCGGCCGAGCGGACGACGTTCTCCGGAACCATATCCACTAAAAATTGGAGCGGACTGTCTTCGCGCATGTTCTCGGTTGCGGTAGCCTTTTCCGAAACAGACTGTTCGTAACGGCTTCGGAACTCGGCGGTTTTCTCGCGAGGGAATACTTCTCCGGGACGGATCAGATTGACGACGACCAGACCGATGACAATGGCGAAGACGGTCGTCGACAGATAGATGCCCAGCGTCTTGAGCCCCATGCGCGACAGATGCTTCGTATCGCTCAGATTCGTGATTCCGCTGATCAGGGAAACGACTACCAACGGAACGGCGACCAGTCGCAGCAACCGGATAAAAATCGTTCCCCAAGGCTTGATCCATTCCGTGAGCAGATGCTCCCACCCTCCCGCTACGGCCCAGAAGCCGAGTCCGGTTCCCACGAGCATTCCGATCAGAATCGTAATGTAAAGCGGCAGTTTTTTCATAATAGTCATAGCCGGGAAACGGCCCGGTCCGGAAATACGTTCCGCTTCCCGTCGGGGCCTGTCCGGCGCTCGCAATGCAAAGATGAAACAAAATTCAGGATCAGACAATATCTGCAAGAAATATAACGATTCGTCGCAGAACGACCGAAAATTCAACAACCTTTTCCGAAAATTCGCTGGACATTACCCGACTTGTCCTGTTCCATCGGCAATAATATTTTCTTTGAAACGTTTATGCTCAGGATTGCCTCGAAAGCCGTACGCATTTTCAACGGAATGTTAAGAAAATGTTGCGGAAGCATCTCCGATCCGTAAAATTATTAGCATCTTTGTGCGATTAATTTGATTTCAGATATAATTCAACATGATGAAAATGAGCATTTTGTACAGCCTGTTTGCCGTTTGTTCGCTGGCTTTTTGCCAATGCGACAAAGACGGAGGCTCTGCGAGCGGCGGAAATCTGCCTTTCGAGCTATCCGTCAGTCAATGGAACGTACCCTCTCAGGGGGCGACCGAGGAGGTCGACCTGCAGGCCCCGGGCGAGTGGAAAGTCAAGACCGATTACATCGCCGGAGGAGAGCGGTGGCTCTCTGTCAGCAAGACGTCCGGCGCCGCCGGGCAGCACAAGCTGACGCTTTCGGCAGGCAATAATCCGTCCAACAGTACGGACCGCGAAGCTTTGCTGACGGTTACGTGCGGCAATGAACAGAAGACAATCTCGGTCACTCAGCGCACGCACGAAGAAGTCGTTCCCGAACAAGGGCGCTATGATGTAAAGGCCGGAGACACGCTGCTTACGGTCAACGTATCGGCCAATGTAGCTTATCAATGCTCGATTGTTCAGGAAGGAAACTGGATCGCGCAGGTTCAGAACAAATCGGCAATGGAAACATCTTCGGTGCGGTTCCAAATATCGGCCAATACGGACGAGCAAGAACGTACGGCCGTGGTGAAATTCACGGCTGACAACCTTGCGCCTACGGAAATCACTATCGTACAGGCCGGCCAGACCGCCGGTAAGGAACTGACGCTTTTCCAGCTCAATATCTGGGAGGAATGCGGGCACAACTCGACGGACGGTTACAGCGCGTTCCAGTCGCTCGTGGACCAGATAGTCGCTCTCGAGCCCGACTTCGCGACTTTCTGTGAGCTGTATAAAAACGGGGACGACATGGTCATGAAGAAACTCGTGGCAGCCTTGAAGGAGCGGGGGCTGACCTATTACGCCGAGACCGGGTTCGGCAAAGGCGGCGGCGGAGCGCGCGGACTGCTGTCGAAATATCCGATCGAGGAAACGGAGCTGATCAATTCATGGATGTTCAAGGGCGTATGCAACGTGGACGGCAAGCGGATCGCTATCTATCCGTCTCATTCCAACTACGTTTACTATTCATGCTACTATCCGCGCGGATATAACGACGGCGGCGGAAACAGCGGTTGGGAAAAGTTACCCGACGGTCCGAATACCGACGTAAGCGAGATTCTCGAGCGCAATGCGCTTTCGGGACGTCCGGAATCGGCTCGGGAGTTCGTCGAAAATGCGAAAAAAGAGTTGGACAAAGGGGCTATCGTCATTCTGGCAGGCGACCTGAACGAGCCCTCGCATCTGGACTGGGTCGAGTCTACGAAAGATATGTTCGAGCATAACGGTTGCATCGTACCTTGGCAGACTTCGCTGCTGCTGACCGAGAGCGGTTTCATCGATGCTTTCCGGCAGATGTATCCCGATCCGGCAACGCACCCGGGCCTGACGTGGCCGGTCAACAACAAAGGCATTCCCGTATCGGATCTGGCATGGGCCGCCGAAGCGGACGAACGCGACAGGATCGATTACATTTACCCTAAAATCCGCAACTATCATCCAATACACGATTAAGGGTAGATTTATGAGTCGT
>OLOL01002194.1_pt1 | contig 14550 bp, 11 predicted proteins | sample 1673081 | NCBI WGS metagenome assembly OLOL01 (sample SAMEA3136753, study PRJEB25190) | human gut metagenome
TCCGATTACCCGGACATTCACCGCTATATCACCTTCGGCGCCTTTGAATCGGACAAAGACACTATCTGAGACAGCACCGTCTGGAAAGCCGAGACGATGGGCAGACAGGCTACGAGCACCACGGAGGCCACCATCACCACCGAATACAGCTTCCCGAAGTTGAGCCGATCACCTTCTGTAATTTGGGCGACTCCGGCCAAAAGCAAGGCCAGCACCATTTGAGCGAGCATGACGAACCTCGATCCGTCGAGTGTCAACTCTACGGATCCGTGCTCGACAACAACGCCATAGACCGAAGAAACAATAAACGAAAAAGCGAACACCACCGTCAGAAGCTTCCAGAAAGCTTTTGGTAGCTCGTTTTCCCGCAACTCTGCTGCATCTGCTCGCAAGGGAGGAAGAAAGGCAGACAGCTCAACAAGCAACCCCGCACAAACAGGGAGTAGCACGAAGAAGATCATATCCGCGAGGGATGGACCGCCTGCAACCGGCTTCCAGACGGGAGACCCTATCACCGTGAAGAAAAGAATGGCTACAAGGCATTCGGAAAATGCGACATACATTACCACGCGACCAGGAGGAAGCGCACCGTAGAGCTGACCGCAGTACAGCCCGATAACGCCTAGGCCGAAGCCCATCAGAAGACCTCCAAAAATGAAAAGAACCTCGGTCGCTTCCCAAGAGAGAAACTGCTCGAAATAGAACGGCCCTGCAGCGATCACAACAAGCGCGCCCAAGCCTGCTACAACGCCAGACATCGTAGCCAAACCCCTCCTTGGCACGCGCCCTCGAAATCCGGAAGCGCCGAAAGCGCCAATAAAAAATACTACGGCTGAAGCAACGGTGGCCACGATGACGAGAGTTCGTATATTTCCGCCATCCACTTCGTTGTCAGAAAGCCACACGGCGCCCGAACTCAAAATGCGCATAGAGGCAAACCATACACCCAACGCCATATAGGGCAGTACGGGCCATGCCTTAACGAGCTTGCCCGCTCTCCCATCGTAATCAACCATTCCTCAAACCACCTCCCCCCTGGTTGAGCCGTGCGCCAACCTCAAATCCTACTGAGGTTTCCGTTGGGTTCAATTTCACAAACCTCGATCTTATGCGCCTTCCGAGAACTCGCTAAATCCCTCATCAGGATACCAGAGTCCTGCAGTATTTTCCTCGGCGCTCCGGTCGACCAACGCCCGGCCCACGCGGCAGAGGGCATAGCCGACGAACACCACCGAGTACACGGCCACCGAGGCCTGGGCGGCGAGGCCGCCGTGCAGGGCCGAGGGCAAAAGCATCAGCAGCAGGTGCACGTACACCAGCCCGAAGAACGGGTAGGCCAGCTTCTGCACCTTCTTCCACGAGGCCGTGGACATCTGCCGCTTCACGAAGGCGAAGGACGTCACGCCGAGCACGACGAGCAGCACGAGCAGCACGACCGCCAAAACGAAGGCGCCCATGACGTTGCCCCCGATCTCGCCGCCGCCGAGAAGGCGCGGCAGGTAGCTCTCCAGGTACACGGCCATGTGCCCGAGCGAGAGGAACCACGCCACGATGGACAGCTCGCTGCGCACGGGCTTCAGCCAGTGATAGGCGCGGCCGCCCCGGTTCAGGCATCCGATGAACATGACGACCACGAACAGGGCCAGCGACAGCTCGCACTTCTGGATGAGGACGAACAGCGGGCTCCAAATGGCGCGCGGCAGCCCGAAGAACACGCCGTACACGTAGACGACGTCGATGGCGATGGCGGCGGCGTAGAACGCGACCGGAAGCGCCTTCAAGGGGTTGCGCAGGGCGAAGCAGCCGACGATGGTGACTGCAAGGATGATCGCGAAGTCCATGTTACCTCTCCTCTCGCGCCTCGAGGCGCTGCTCGAGCTCGACGGCGATGGCATCCAAAAGCTCGGCGTCCTCGAGGAAGAAGCCCTTGGAGATCTTCAAGACGCCCCGATAGAAGCGCGTCTCCAAAAGCAGAAGCGCCAGATCCTGGAACGTGTCGAACCACGAGAGGATATGGTCGGCGAGGAACGCGCGGGACGTGCGAACCTGACGCAGGGCCTCCGCGTCGTCGCCGGCCTCAAGGGCGGCAATGATGCGATCTGAGAGCACCACGAGGAACTCGCACATGAACGACAGGTGATCGTGGGGGAAGTCGTAGCCCTCGGCCTTGGCCACGTGGTTGGCCTTGTACAGCTGGAAAACCTCGTGGTAGGCGTCCTGGAACATGAGCCCCTCTTCGCTCGTGTGCACGCTCTCGTAGGGCACCGCGTAGCGGCCCTTCCACGAGGAGGTTCCGGCGAAGGCGGAAGTGAAGTCCACGGCCAGCGCCTGGCGCGTGCCGGAGTTCCGCTTGCGCAAATAGCGCGTGATATCGTTCACCCCGTCGGCGAACAGCTCGTTCACATCGGCATATTCCGACCAATCCATCTCGGCGATGTTATCGATCTGCTCGGCCGTCAGCGGCCGGAAGTAGATGGCCGCCAAAAGGTCGTAGAACGCCGCGCGACCCTTGAGGGCCGCGATCATGTCCTCCGTCACCACAGCCTCATCGGCCGCAGCGACGCTCATCTCATCTACCATGTATCCCCTCTCCTCTCAGACTCGCCCGTCCTCGTTGGGCACAAACCGCGTAGCGCCAGAGCGCTCCGCAGGACAGGAACTGCGACCTCGAAAAAGCGGCGCACCGGCGCACCAAAGCAGCAGCCCCCGTCCTGCGGGTTCAAACTGCGAACCCGCAAGAGCGCCCGACCGCCAAAAGGGAGGGAGCGACGGTCGGGGCAACCGAAAACCGAGGGGCGCACCTACGGGCTGGTGCAAGCGCACCCCTCACGCAAAATGGCTACTTCTTCTCGTAGCGGGTGACCTCGACGGGCTCCTCCTGCCACTTGGCGGTCTTCTCCGAGAGGATGTAGACCGTCGTGGGATGCAGGTCGGCCGGATCGAACAGGTAGTGCGCGTTCTCGCCGGCGGCGGCCACGACCTTCGCGGCCTCGGAGTTCGGATCGTCCAAGTCTCCGAAGGTGCGAGCGCCGCAGCAGCAGTTGTGCACGCAGGCCGGCACCCAGTTCTCGTCGTTTTTGCGCTGGAAGCACAGCGTGCACTTCTCGATGGTGTTGGTCTTCGGGTTCAGCTGGCGCACGCCGTAGGGGCAGCCCGTCAGACAGCTCTCGCAGCCGATGCAGTCCTCGGCGTTCACGAGCACGATGCCGGTCTCCTCGTCGCGGTAGGAGGCGCCGGTGGGGCACACCTCGATGCAGCCGGGATTCTCGCACTGCTGGCACTGCATGGGCAGCCAGTACATCTCGATGTCCGGGAAGGTGCCGGCGGGGCCGATGGCGGACACGTGGTTGCGCACCACGCCCAGGTTCATCTGGTTCTCCATCTTGCAGGCGGCCACGCAGGAGTCGCAGCCCGAGCAGCGGTCCAGGTCGATGACAAGCGTATTTTTCATTAGAACACATCCTTCGTCTGGGCTTCAGCGAGCATTTCCTGAGTGGGCATGAAGGGCTCGAACTCCTCGGCCTCCACCCAAATGTTGGCAGGACGCTCGGACTTCTCGATCTTCACCGTGAAGCCGCGGTTGGTGTAGGAGCCGTAGACCTCGTTGAAGGGGGCGTCGTTCTTGGTGAGCACGTTGACGTTGCACTCGCGCCAGCCGCCGGTGGGGTTGGCCTGGGAGGCGTCGAAGCACTCGGGGTTCCAGAAGCGCTCCATCCACACGGTCTTGGGGTTGACGCCCTCGGTCAGATAGGCGCGGGCATGCACCTCGCCGCGGCGGCTGGTGACCTTGACCCAGTCCATGTGCTCGATGCCCAGCTCCTTGGCCGAGGCCGGGTTGATGCGGATCTCGGCGCAGGGGAACAGCTCGCGGCTGAAGGGAGCATGGCGCATGGTGCCGTGGTGGAAGTAGGGCACACGTCCGCTCGTGAGCACGAACGGGTACTCGGGATCGTAGCCCGGCATGCCCTCGTAGGGGGACTCGACCGGCTCGATGGGCACGCAGATGGGGCTGTAGTCCTCGCAGGCCTCCTGGGGCTCCGGATAGCAGTACGGGTACCCGTTGCGAGCCATGCGGATGAGCATCTGGCAGTAGGTCTCCACCTTGCGGGACTCGGTGGCAAAGCCGGAGGGCAGGCCGTCGTCGGCGATCTGCTCGTGCTGGTTGTAATTCCAGTAGTCCGGCGTCACGAACGGCACGTACTCGTCGGTGTTCGCCTGCAGGGTCTCCCAGTCGGGAGCGCCGAGCGTGTCGGCAACGCCCTGCTTGACCTCGGCCTCGGTGGCGCTGCCCAGATAAGCCGTGCCATCGCCCAATTCCAGGCCGTTCGGGATGTGGCCGCCCCACATCTCGCGGCACTTGGCCACCACCTGGGCCGCCGGGATGGAGTGCGACACGGTCTCGCCGATGTGCACGCACTCGTTCTGCAGCCACTGGGTGTCCAGCTGGGTCATGTTCACCATGGGCTCTTCCAGCCACTCGCGCAGCGGGAAGACCAGATCGCACGCCTCGATGTGGAAGGAGGTGAGCATCGGGTACTGGCCGATGATGTAGTCCACCTCGGGGAACACGTCGTACCAGGACTTCGCGTTGCCGAGCATGGCCAGCTTGTTGCCGGACATGTCGAACCACACGCGCGGCTTGAACGGCTCGCCGGTGGCGATGGCGTTGCGCACCGTGGGGATGTGGGAGTGGCACCAGGCGTAGAGGCCCTTGTGATCCTTCATGCCCAGACGATCCTGCAGAAGCTTGTTCAGGATGCGCTGGGAGTCGGGCATGGCCTCGCCGAGCTGCTTGATGCGCGCCTCGTTCTCGGCATCGGACATGCCGATGACCGCGCCGACGCCGTACATGTCGGAGAACATGCCGCCGAAGCCGTTGTTGTAGGTGACCGGGCGCACCAGCTTGGTCTCACCGGTGTCGGTCATGGTGGCGAAGTAGCCGCCGCCCTTCTGGGTCATGGTGACGCCGGGCTTGTTGATGCGGCCCATGATGGAGTCAAGTCCCATGCAGCCGAGCGGCACCTGGGAGGCCGACTCGGTCATGTCGGAGGCCACGCCGTTGACGATGCCGCCGTTGTTCTCTACGTAAAGCTTGATGGCCGCCTCGATGCGATCGGCAGGGACCCAGCAGTTCTCAGCGGCATGCTCCAACGTCCAGGGCTCGGCCTCCTCCTTGTAGATCTGACCGGCGGTCTTGTACTGCTTGCCGTTGAACTCGCCGGCCCAGAAGACTTCGGGGTCGACGGTGGCATCGGCGGGAGCGGAGTACTCGAAGGGCGCCACGGCGTTCGTCTTCAGATCGAAGCACACGTAGGCCGGGGTGTTCTCGGGCGTCGTCTGCTTGAAGTCGGGGAACAGTTCCTGCGCCTTCACGGGCAGCTTCGTGTCCGGGTCAATCAGGAAGGGCAGGTTCGTCCAGTACTTCGTGAACTCCTCGTCGTAGAGCTTGTTCTCGAAGATGTAGCGGAACCACGAGAGCAGGAGGCCTGTGTCGGTGCCGGGACGCACGGGCAGCCACACGTCGGCCTTCACGGCGTCGGGCGAGAAGTTCGGGTCCACGACCACCGTCTTCACGCCGGCGGCACGCAGCTCCGCCATGCCGCGGCCCGACTCGGCAGTTTGCGATACCGATGGCTGGGCGCCCCAGATGACGACAACCTCGGTCTTGTTGTCGTTCACCTTGAAGATCTCCTGCACGGCGTTATCAGCAACGGACTGATCGGTGCCGCCATAGAAGAACTTCGACATAGCCCAGCGGGGCAGATAGCACTGGGCACAGCCCGGCTCGAACACCGTGGGGGAGCCGAAGGCCAACGGCAAAGACATAGCCTCCATGAAGGAGAAAGCCCCTCCGCCACCAACACTGGCAAAGAACGAATACGGCCCGTACTGGTCGATAGCACCTTTGATATGGTTGGCCGCCTCGGTGACGGCCTCGTCCCAGGAGATGACCTCCCACTTGTTCTCGCCGCGCTCGCCGGCCCGGCGCAGGGGGTGCAGGATGCGGCGCGGGCTGTACATGGTGTGCAGCTGGTTGAGGCCCTTGATGCAGAGGCTGCCGCGGGACACCGGGGCCTCCGGATCGCCCTCGAGCCGCACGACCACGCCGTCCTTCAGGTAGGCGATGGCCGGGCACATCTGAATGCAGCCATGGCAGCTCGTGCGCATCTTCGTCAGGCCCTCGGTGCTCGAGACGCCCGCCTCGCCGGTACCGGCGAGCTCCTCTTCCGGCGCAGCTTCCTGCATGCAGCCGGCCATGGAGGCGCCCACCGCAGCGGCCGCGCCCGCGAGAGCGGACACTTTGACGAAGCTGCGACGTGTCAAATTCGTTTTTGACATATTGTCTTCCTCTCCTCTTGCTTACACGTGATTACGCTTGTCCGTTCACCTTCAGATCTTCCAGAAACTCCCTTCCCTCCTCGGTCAACGTCCAACCTTCTTTCCAAACCAGAGCGCCAGCGCGCTCGAGCTTGTCCACAAATACCGACGGCTGCATGGTCTCGACGCGACCGTCGATCACCGTCTGAAGAGCGGGCCTGCCCAAGAGCAGCTCCTCGATCTGCCCGTAGGGGCGCGGGGCCGCCTCGACGAATTCCAAAAGTTCGATGTAGGTATCGGTGCGTTCGGGCACAAGATGAAGCAGATCCACGAGGCGCGCGGACGGCTTGTTGTAATCGACGAACCAGTCGCCCACATCCGTGCTCTTGAACGAGATCTCGGCCACGAGATCGTCGACCTCGTCTTCGGAGAGCCCCTCCTTCTGCTCGGGCAAAACGCGGTTGCCGTCCTCGTCGCGCTCGATCATGTCGAGGCCGTAGGAGCGAACAAGGGACATCAGCATATAGAACTGGTTCTGGGTGGCGCGCTCGAACTGGGGGAGCGCCGCGATGAAGTCCTCCGCCTCGCGAAGCGGGCGCTCCTCGGCGCAGAAGGCGAGGGTCTTGTACAGGATCTCGCGGTTCAAGGGATGACGCATCACCGTGCGGTTCAGCTCCGCGAGCTTCTCCTCGAAGGTGAGTTCGGCGGCGTCGGGCAAATCGTCAGCAGCGAGCGCGGCAACATCCATCCTCGCGCTCCTGGGAATCGTCTCGCGGCATTTCGCGGGTTTCAAAATCAGCCATGCATGCTTCGCATCGCAGCGGATGCGACCCTCCCCTCTTACCTATTTGGTTCTCCTCCTTGCCGCTTCGCCTCCTCGCACCAACTATGTCTCGGAGGTTTTCGAAGCGGTTCCACGGGTCGGAACTATAGGCGATTGGGATTGAAAACGACTACCCGCAGACTGCCTGAAATTGAGAAAATGGGCGCAAAAATCTCACGCAGGCTGGGTGAGTGACCCGTTTTACCTGCGCTTTTGCTCGCACTTTTTGATGAGTGGAATTATCGACTCACCAGATACACCTTGTCCGGAGGGATGCGCACCCACAGCCTCTCCCCCACCTCCGGCAACGCAACGCCTTCGCGCATGCTCACGCGCCAGAACATATGCTGGTGCAGGTAGCTCATCTCGTTCGTCTCGAAGGCGACAGCGGCGCCATCCGCATCGTCGCGATCGAGAAAGCCCAGAAGCGCCATGCGCTCGAAGCGGGCATCGCTCACCCGATCGACGCGAACGCGGTAGCAGTTCTCGCCGGGGCCCTCCGCCCTCTCCACATAGAAGGCGCGAAGGCCCAGGCACTTCACATCTCGCGGCACTTCCTGGGCCGTATGCACGTCAATGCCCCACGGGGGGACGTGCACCGCGTGCGGCCCGGCGTACTCCGCCGCCGGAGCGTTCTTGCAGCCCGACAGCTTCAGCCCCGCCACCGACTGCGGACGGTTCACCAGCTCCCGCCCCCGATCCATCTCCACGATGCGCCCGGCATCCACCACCGCGATGCGGTCGCAGAACCGCAGCGACTCGTCGATATCGTGGCTCACATATAAGATCGTTCCCTCAAAAGCTTCGAACAGGCTCACGAGGTTCTGCTCGAGAACCCCTTTCAAGTGAGAGTCCAGGGCGCTGAAGGGCTCGTCCAGCATGAGGATGCCCGGCCGCGCCGCCAGCATACGGGCCAGGGCCACGCGTTGCTGCTGGCCACCGGAGAGCTGGGCCGGATAGCGCTGCCCGAAACCGCGCAGGCCGAAACGCTCCAGCTCCTCGGATACGATGCGCTCGCGCTCCGCCCTCGGCACCTCGCGCCCGATGCCCGCGCCGATGTTATCCGCCACCGTCAGGTTAGGAAACAGCATGTAGTTCTGGAACAGAAGGGCCGTTTTACGTTGCTGCGGCGTCAGGTTGATCTTCTGCTCGGAATCGAAGAACACCTTGCCATTCACAACGATCCGGCCCTCATCCGGCGTCTCGATGCCCGCGATGCAGCGCAGCGTGAGGCTCTTGCCGCACCCGGAGGCCCCCAGAAAGCCCAAAGTCTCATCGCCGCCCGCAAAAGCCACGTCCAGGGTGTAGTCGCCGAAGCTCTTCTTGATGCGCACGTCCAGGCTCATCTAGGCCACCCCCTCTCCCAGAACGTCGGCACTTCCGGCACTGTCCTCCCGAAGGCCCTTCGCGCTCCTCCTTCGGCCGCCGCCCCGCGTGCCGTTTCTCCGCGGCTTGGGCGAGCGCCCCTCGTGGCTGCTCTTCTGGCGATAGCGCGTGGTATGCCGGCTCCATAGGTTGATGAACAAAATCACGAGGAAGCTGAACACCAAAAGCACGATCGTCCAAAACCAGGTGGCCTCGGTGTTGCCGTTCATCCACTCGAAGTAAATGGCAATGGGGATGGTGCGGGTGCTGCCCAGTTGGTTGCCCGCCAGAAACAGCGTGCACCCGAACTCGCCCAAGGCCCGGGCGAAGGCGAGCACCGTGCCCGAGGCGATGGACGACCAGGCCAAGGGCAGCATGAGGCGCAGGAAGATGCGCCCGTTGGACCAGCCCAAGGTACGGGCCGCGTCGAGCATGTTCGGATCCAAGCTCTCGAAGGCGCCCCGGGCGCTGCGATACATGAGCGGGAAGGCCACCACCACCGCAGCGAGGACCGTGGCCTGCCAGCTGAACACGAGCGGGAATCCGATCTCCTGGAAGAAGCGCCCGAAGGCCGTGTTGCGCCCGAGCGCCGACAACAGAAGGAAGCCGCAGACCGTCGGCGGCAGCACCATGGGAATGGTGAAGATGGTATCGAAGATATCCTGGGCGCGCTTCGAGATGCGCAGCGTGAAATATGCGGCGGCCAGCCCCAGGAAGAACACGAACACAATGGCCACGCCGCAGGTCTTGAGCGTCACCCATAAAGGCGAGTAGTCCATGGACGAGAGAAACTCCCCCACCTGCTCAAGCGGGCCGCCCTTCTGGGCGATGACGGCGCCCTCCGCCGGCACGAGGAGCCCGCTGTCCATCTGGGACGGTCGCACCTCGCTCTTCACGTCGAAGGTGTCGTCGGGACCCTCGATGGTCACGTAGAAGCGGCCCTCCGAGATCTCGCGTCCGAAGGTGAATACCACGTCGCCCACGGCGAGCGATGCTCCCTCAGTGCCTTCCGCATCGGCAATGAGCACCTTCCATTCCTCTTGGCTCGCCAGCGGGTTCACTCCCGTGGAGAAGTTCTCATCCAGGGCCGCCAAGTAGGTCTTTATTTCCTGAACCTGAGAGCTGCCCTCGTCCTCGATGCCGAACTCGTCGGCCACCGTCCGGGGAATGAAGAGCACGGCGTAGTCGGCCGTGTTGACGATAGCCACGCGGTCGGTGCCTGAAAGCCGGTAGGTGTAGCCGTAGCTGAGGCCGTCAATGTCGCGCGCGGATCCCGTGCGCGAACATTCGAAGCCCTCCACAACGAAGTCGCAGCCTTCCATGCGGGCCGCATCGCCGTCAGCGGAGATGTCTATCTCGGCATCTTGGACAGCCTGCTCCGCATCGGCAGCCCAAGCCGAAGAGGGTGCCACGACCATGCAGGCCCCCAGCATCCCGCCTGCAAGAATCGCAGCTGCAACCGCCCTGAGCACCGAAGCCGCGAACCCCGTCGCAGATCGCCTCACGCCGGCCGCTTTCGCTGTTTCCATAGCCACCACTCTCATTGACCTCTTGCACACCAGACGGGCGAGGCTTTGCGCCCCGCCCGCCCGACGAGATGCCCTTGCGTACTAAGACGCGCTTTGCAGCTCGTAGTTATTCTACCGCGAATGCCTTAGTTCTGGGCGAGCTCGAAGCCCCACTTCTCCCAAATCTGGTTGGCGTCCTCGTCGGTCATGCACCACTCGAGGAAGGCCTGTGCCGTCTCGGCGCTCTTGCTGTCGGTGCATACCGCGCCCGGATAGGTAATGGCCTTGTGGGTGTCGTTGGGAACCACCGAGCAGATGGCGACACCGCCCATGCGGTACACGTCCGAGGTGTAGACCATGGCGATGTCAACCTCGCCGGACTCGGCATACTTGCACACGTCGCCCACCTTGCCGCCGAGGGTCACCTTCGGCTGCAGGGTCGCGGAGAACTCGCCGCCCTTGCCCGTGGCGTCGGCGCCGGTGGCCCCGTCGGGCTCGATGTAGCTGCCGACCGTCGTCAGGGACTGGCAGGCGTAGTTGCCGGCCGGCACGTTCTCGTCACCCACGGCCAGCGTGTACTTGCCGGCGGCGATGTCCTCAAGGCTGATGTCCTGACCTGCCAGGTCACCGCCCTCCTTGGTGACGATGACCAGGTCGTTGTTGAACATGGTCTGGCGGGGGTCCTCCTTGACATAGCCGTTCTCCGCGGCATCGTCCATCGTGCCCTTGGAGGCCGTGATGAGGATGTCAGCGTACTGCCCAGCACCGAGCATCTCGTTCAAGGTGCCAGAGGCCTCGTACTGCGTATCAGCGAAGGTGACGTTGGGATTCTGCTGAGTGTAGAGTTCCTCGGCCTCGGCCATGGCCTTGGTCAGGGAATTGGCGGCGAAAATCTGCAGTTCCACGGCTTCGCCCTCAGGCTTGGTCTCCTCGGGAGCCTGGGTTTCCGCCTGGGGGGCAGCCGGCTTGTCGGCCTTCTGCTCCGTAGTGTCGCCGCCTGAGCAGCCGAAGAGGCCCAGGGCGGCCATAAGAGCCACCGACACGGCACCGAGTTTCCAACTTTTGCGCATTGAGGTCTTCCTCCCTGATAGGTTATACGTCTTCGCGAATAAAGCGTTTTGGATATATTATCCTTATTCTCATATATTCGCAAGCCCTATTATTCTCATCTCCGAATATGGTTCCGAACCCCTCGCGCTCCTCCATGGGAAACATCCGCAGGGGCTGACCTTGGTCAGCCCTCGCGAGAGGGATACCTTCGCACGACAATCATGAACCACCCCTCAAAGGGGTGGTTTGCTCTGGGCCTATAAGGCCGAGGGGGGCCGGCAGCGTCTAAAGGCGCTGCCTCTCACTTCGTTCAAGCCGTACCGCCCTTGTCTCTCGCGGGCCGCACAAAGCGGCCCTCGTACTACCGGGCAGCCCCTAAAGGGGCTCCCCTACTTCCTCTTGAACGGGTCCTCGTACTCCTTGACGCTCAACTTGTCCAGCGCGATGTCGTGGGCCTCCTGCTCCCTGATGTACTTCGCTATCGTCGCCTCGTTCAGGCCGACGGTCGACACGTAGTAGCCCTCGGACCAGAAGTGCCTGTTGCCGAACTTGTACTTGAGGTTGGCGTGCTTGTCGAACATCATGAGCGCGCTCTTGCCCTTGAGGTAGCCCATGAAGCTGGACACGCTGATCTTGGGAGGTATGCTGACCAGCATGTGGACGTGGTCGGGCATCAGGTGCCCCTCGATTATCTCCACCCCCTTGTACCTGCACAGGTTGCGGAATATCTCGCCCAGCGAATCCCTGTATTGGCTGTATATCAGTTTGCGCCTATACTTCGGTGTGAACACGATGTGGTACTTGCACATCCACTTCGTGTGCGACAGGCTGTGTGCCTTGTTTGCCAAAACGGCCGCCTTTCCGGGCTGATACGACTTGAACACCCGTATCGTATCCCGACTGGCGGCGTTTTGACGCAAGGGCGGAGCCTTCGACGCGCACCCGCATAGCGGGTGGTTTTTTGCCCGCCGCGCTTCGCGCGCCGTGCAGGCTCACGAGCCTGAACAAGAGTAGAGGGACGACCTCGGCCGTCCCTCTACGGATTTGAACCATGCTAGCGCGAGTGCCCCCTCCCCGCAGTGGTCGCGGAAGGAAGCGAGGGGCGACCTCGGTCGCCCCCTACGGATTCTCTCCGAGAGGCGTCACTCGCTTGAATCTCTTCTATTCCTGAATGCCGTCGGTCTGGCGGATGAGCTTGCGCTTGATCTTGCCGCCGATGGTCTTGGGCAGCTCGTCCACGTACTCGATGATGCGCGGGTACTTGTAGGGAGCCGGGGCATTCTTCACATGATCCTGCAGCTCGCGGGTGAGCGCGTCGGTGCCCTCGTAGCCCTTCGCGAGCACAATGGTGGCCTTCACCACTTTGCCGCGGATGGGGTCCGGCGCCGCCGTGACGGCGCACTCCACCACGGCCGGGTGCTCCACCAGCGCGCTTTCCACCTCGAAGGGGCCGATGCGGTAGCCGGAGCACTTGATAACGTCGTCGTTGCGGCCCACGAAGTAGCAGTAGCCGTCGGAGTCGCGCCAGGCCATGTCGTGGAGGTTGTAATACTCCCCTCCCACGGCCTCCTCCGTGCGCTCCGGGTTGCCGTAGTAGCCCACGAACAGCCCCGGCGGGTAGGCCTCTTTCAGGCCCGTCACGCAGATGGCGCCCTCCTCGCCGTCATCGACCTCGCGGCCGTCGTCGTCGAGCAGCTTCACGTTGAGCAGGGGCGACGGCTTGCCCATGGAGCCGGGCCTCGGCTCGATCCACGGGAAGGTGGCCAGAAGCACCGGGCCCTCGGTCTGGCCGAAGCCCTCGCGGATCTTCTTGCCGGTGAGGCGCTCCCACTGGATGGTCACCTCCGCGTTCAGCGGCTCACCCGCCGTGGCGAAGTTCTCCACGCTGGACAAGTCGTAGGCGGCCACGTCCTCCTGCAGCATAAAGCGGTACATGGTGGGCGGCGCGCAGAAGGTGGTGAGCTTGTAGTCCTGGATCTTCTGGAGAAGCTTGGTGGGCACGAACTTGTCCATGTCGTAGGCGAAGATGGTGGCGCCGGCGATCCACTGGCCGTAGATCTTGCCCCAGCCGAACTTGGCCCAACCGGAGTCGGTCACCGACATGTGCAGCTTGTTCTCCTGCACCTGCTGCCAGTACTTCGCCGTTATGATGTGGCCGAGCGGATGGGCGAAGTTGTGCTCCACGGCCTTGGGGTTGCCCGTCGTGCCGCTCGTGAAGTACATGAGCATGATGTCTTTGGAGGTGACGCCCGCCTCGCCGGTCGGACGCTCGAAGGTATCGGGGTAGCCGGCGATGAGCTCGTCGAAATCGACCCAGCCCTCGCGGGAGCCGTCCACGATGAACTTCTCGCGCACCGTGGGGCAATCGGGCATGGCCTCTTCCACCTGCGTGCAGACGTACTCGTCGTTCACGGCGACGATGGCCTTCACGTCGGCGCTGTTGGCACGATAGACCACGTCCTTGCGCGTGAGCTGCAGCGACGCGGGGATGATGGTGGCGCCCAACTTGCAGAGGGCCACGGCGCACACCCAGTACTCCCAGCGGCGGCGCAGGATGCACATGACCACGTCGCCCTTGCCGATGCCGAGCTCCTTAAAGGCGTTGGCGGCCTGGTTGGACAGGCACTTGATGTCGGTGAACGTGAACACACGCTCCTCGCCGGCGTCGTTGGTCCACAGAAGCGCCCGCTTGTCGGGCTCCACGGCGGCCCACTCGTCGACGACGTCGAAACCGAAGTTGAAGGCCTCGGGAACCTCGATGGTGAAGTTCTCGGCGAAGTCCTCGTAGGAATCGAACTCAATTCTCGGGCAGTACTTCTTCAGAACATGATCCATAGTGGTGCTTCTCTCTGCTCTCCTATTTGTTGTCCTCCGCATCGCGCTTCCGGGTACTTCGATTCGCTCAGACAGTCCTCGCTCTGCGAAACAGTCCACTGGACTGTTTCGTTCGCTGCGGAACTCGCTCGGTCGAAGCACCCGAAATCGCGACGCTGCTCTTACGAAAACGTGATAGTGCTATTCCGCGATGATGGTGATGAACTTGCAGGGTTGGTCACCGTTGCAGCGCTGGCCGTGGGGGTAGGTCGGGTTGAAGTAGATGCTGTCGCCGGCGTTCAGCTGGATGTCGCGGTCGCCGAAGGTGAGGATGAGCGACCCTTCCAGCACGTAGTTGAACTCCTGGCCATCGTGGCACACGAGCTCGGCCGGCTCGTCACACGGGTCCAAGATGACCAGCAGCGGCTGCATGATCTTGCGGGCGTAGCGGCTGGCCATGTCCTCGTAGTGGTACCCCGGGAAGCGCTCGACCTCCTCGGTCTCGCCGCGGCGCACCAAATGGTAGGTGTCCAGCTTCGGTGCGGTGCCCGTGAGGATCTCGGTGAGGTCGACGTTGAACTTGCGGGCCATGTGGTAGATGGCCGAGATGGGGATGTCCTCGCCGGTCTCCTCCCAGCCGCGGTAGGTGTCGATATCGACGCCGAGCTCCTC
>OLOL01002195.1_pt1 | contig 14548 bp, 9 predicted proteins | sample 1673081 | NCBI WGS metagenome assembly OLOL01 (sample SAMEA3136753, study PRJEB25190) | human gut metagenome
ACCGGGCTCAAAGAAGGTATTTTGTTTATAGATGAGATCAACTGTGTATCCGAGACACTGGCACCGACTATGCTGCAGTTTTTGCAGGGCAAAACTTTCGGCAATCACCAGATTCCTGAGGGATGGGTGATTGTGACAGCCGGTAATCCGCCGGAATACAACCAGTCTGTCAGAGAATTCGACATTGTCACCCTTGACCGTGTCAAACGGATCAATGTGGAAGAAAATTATCCGGTATGGAAGACCTATGCTTATGAGAACCATATCCACAGTGCGATTTTGTCTTATCTGGATATCAAGAAAGAGAATTTTTATCAGATTGAGACAACGGTGGATGGCAAAGAGATTGTTACGGCCCGTGGTTGGGAGGATTTGTCCAGGCTGATGCAGGTTTATGAGCAGCTGGATATTCCTGTGGATGAATCCGTGATCCTGCAGTACATCCAGAATCGTCGGATCGCCAAGGATTTTGCCAATTATCTGGATTTATATAAGAAGTATCAGACGGACTATGATGTGGATGCCGTTGTACAGGGCAATGTGAAGCCGTCTTCCATTGATCGTATTCAGAAAGCATCCTTTGATGAGAAACTCAGTGTTATTAATCTGTTGATCAGCAAGCTGACTGCGGCATTTACGGAAGTTTTTGACAAAGATCAGTATGTCCGGGATCTCTATGAGATTTTGAAGGAGCTGAAGTTTGTTCTTGGCCGTGCACCGAAGGATGGTTCCAGAACAGCAGCGATTTTGTCGGAAAAGGCAGAGCAGGTGGAGGAAGAGCTGAAGCTGAATAAGGAGCGTGGGCTCTATGATGCATCCAAATTGCTCAGTATGAAACTGATTTTGAAGACACTGGAGCAGTATCGTCAGCAGCTGGTCAAGGATAATCGTCTGGATCCGGATGAAGCCTTTGCCTTTATTAAGGCATCTTTTGCCAAGGATACAGAAGAGCGAAAACAGCTCATTCAGACAGCGGCTGCTTACCTTGAGAATGCTTTTGCTTTTATGGAAAGTGCTTTTGGAGAGAGCCAGGAAATGGTCATCTTTATCACAGAGCTGAATGCCAATAAGTATTGTGCACGTTTTATCAGGGACAATGGTTCTGAAAAATATGATCGCTACAATAAATCGCTGCTCTTTGATGAGAAACGTGAGAATCTCCTCCGTGATATCGGGGAAGCCAGCGAATTTGCCGCTTTTCTTGATTAGTGCCGTGGATATTTGAAGCATAAAAATATGACAGAGAAAATTTTAGAGAATTTCAGCATTGCCCAGATCTGTGAATCCGGACAATGCTTTCGTATGGAGAAAATACAGGATGGCCGATATCAGGTCATTGCCGGGGACAGATATCTGGAGTTGGAGCAGCAGGGAAATAGGGTCCGCTTTGACTGCACTGAAGTCGAATATCGGGATTTCTGGCGGCATTATTTTGATATTGAGACAGATTATGGTGCTGTGATGGCACAGATCAACCCGAATGATACCTATCTGACAGCGGCTGCTCAGTTGGCATGGGGTGTAAGAATCCTGAATCAGGATTTGTGGGAGATGATTGTTACGTTCCTTATTTCCCAGCAAAATAATATCGTCAGAATTCGCCGCTGTATTAAGAATATCTGTGAGACCTATGGAACGGCAAAGACAGCGTCGAATGGTGTCTGTTATTATGCTTTTCCGACAGCCCAGGCACTTGCCGGGCTTGAAGAAGATGCTTTGATGGCCTGCAACCTGGGTTATAGAAGTAAATATGTGGTCCGTGCCGCCAAAGCCGTATCTTCCGGTGAAGTGGACTTGGCATGGATCAGTAGTTTGAATTACCAGAAAGCAAGGGCGGAACTTTTAAAACTCTTTGGCGTTGGAGAAAAAGTGGCAGACTGTATCTGCCTTTTTGCCCTGCATCATTTGGATGCATTTCCGGTGGATACCCATATCCGTCAGGTAATGGAACAACATTATAAACGGGGATTCCCGAATCGTCGTTACAAAGGCATTCGGGGCATTATGCAGCAATATATCTTTTATTACGAACTGCATGGAAGTGAAAAATAATCAAGATAAGGGATTTAAAGAGTGCCTGTGTTGAACAGACGCATCTTGAATCCCTTTTTGATTTACAATTGCTGAAAAGGTATTGACAAGACGATAAAAGAGGCTTATAATGTCAAACATAAAGAAAACATACAAATCCTATTAAATAAATAGGAATTATAAAAGGAAGGAGCATGCATATGCGAATGACGATATATCATAAAGGAAGAATGGAGCGATGTTGTTGCTGTATGAGTGACGTCAGACGAGATGCATCTTTATAGCAGATAAACAGATAGAGGTCGCAACAGACAATCAGATGACAATATTTTTTGGAAATAAAGATTTATAAATTTATTTAAAATGAATAAAAGAATTAGATGAAATGAATGGAGGATTATCATCATGGCAGATATTAAACAGAGCGCATTAGAGTTAATTGGCAACACACCTATTTTACAGTTAAATCGTTACAGTGAAAAGGCAGGCATCAAGGATGTTACACTGCTTGCAAAGCTTGAGTATCTGAATCCGGCTGGTTCTGTTAAGGATCGTATCGCACTGGCAATGATCGAGGATGCTGAGAAAAAAGGTAAATTGAAACCGGGTGCGACAATCATCGAGCCTACATCAGGCAACACAGGCATCGGCCTTGCAGCTGTTGCAACTGCCAAAGGTTACAAGGCAATCCTGACACTGCCTGATACAATGAGTGTTGAAAGAAGAAATCTTCTGAAAGCATACGGTGCAGAATTGGTTCTGACAGAAGGTGCCAAGGGTATGAAAGGAGCTATTGCCAAGGCTGAAGAACTCGAGAAAGAAATTGATGGGGCAGTGATCCTTGGTCAGTTCGATAATCCTGCAAACCCTGCAATTCACAAAGCAACAACAGGTCCTGAAATCTGGAAACAGACAGACGGCAAGGTAGATATCTTTATCGCAGGTGTTGGTACAGGCGGTACAATCACAGGTGTTGGTGAATACCTGAAAGAACAGAATCCAAACGTCAAGATTGTCGCTGTTGAACCTGCTACAAGCCCTGTATTATCCACAGGCAAATCCGGTTCCCATAAGATTCAGGGTATCGGTGCAGGTTTCGTACCAAAGGTACTGAATACAGATGTTTATGATGAGATTCTTCCTATTGAGAATGAAGATGCATTTGCAGAAGGCAAAACATTTGCCGTATCTGAAGGTATCCTTGTTGGTATTTCTTCAGGCGCTGCATTAAAGGCAGCACAGATTCTGGCAGCAAGACCAGAGAACAAAGGCAAGACAATTGTTGCATTGCTTCCTGATTCAGGAGACAGATACCTGTCAACACCATTATTTGCCGAATAATATTGCTTCACATTGTTTCATAATACAACTGCTTTTTTATAATAATGATATTTTTCTCGTACAAGCAAAATGGGCATCCCAGATCGGGATGCCTTTTTGTGTTTGTGTAAAAATATTAGAAAAATGGATTGTTAGGTACCTTAATAATTATTCCAAAAAAATGGCATTGATCATATGGAAATATAATTTTATAAATTTGGATATTTAGGTACCTAACAATTGAATGGGGATACTTATGTGCCTAACAATTGAATGGGGATATTTATGTGTTTAAAAATTGAATGGGTATGCTTATGTGCCTAATAATTGAGTATGGACATTTAGATATTCAATATTTAAACACGGGTAGTTTGGTTTTAATAATTAAACTTGAGTATTTTGAGTATTTAGGTACCTAACAATCAGAAATTCATAAATTATATGAGCGTAACACATAATCATATAATAAGAATAATTTTTATAAAATGCAGTCATAAGCGACGTGTAATCTGCATAAAATAAATAGAATGGGGACTTTGGATTTAATAGGGACATAAAAATAATTGAGGTACCTTATTAATGAAAAAAGCAGTATATAATTCGAAAAAGGAGCGAACAAAAAGAAGGAGAAAACTGGAGGGGAAAACCAGGAAGGAAATTTTAGGGAGAAAATTTCAGGAAGAAAATTGCAAAGGGGATAGGAAACGTATGGACATGGATTTTTTTGATGTAAGTTTTGAAGAATCACTGGATGAGCAATTGGTGAATGCTATTTTGGATGTGGGGAGAGATATTCGAAGGCTTTTTGAGGGAAAGGAGAGCCAGAGTCGAATTTTAATGATTTTGAGGCTTCATGGAGCTGTGACTCAGAAGATGTTAATACAGATCTTACATATTCAGCCGGGGTCGGCCAGCGAGATTCTGAAGAAGATGGAAAAGGCTGGCTTAATTATCAGGGTACCGAATGAAATGAATCGACGAGCATCGGATATTGTGCTGACACGACAGGGCAGAAGTGTATCGGAGAAACTGATTGAGCAACGCCGTGGACGGTATCGGGAGATGATGGCGTGTTTGTCGGAAGATGAAAAGGAGAGCCTATTTTCGATGCTTGATCGGATGAAAGAGGATTGGCAGCAGCGTTTCAGAGCTGTGCCGGAAAGCACTATAGCATCAGGGGATTCATCGCTGCAAAAAGAAAGAAATAAAATCTCGGAAACATCGTCAGATGGAAAATGAGGAATAAAAAACACAGTGCTGTAGATTCTCAGCTGCCGGATGAAGCATGGCTTTGAGATAAGTACCGCACTGTGTTTTTGTTGTTGAGGGATATTGATGTTTTAATTATAAAGTTAACGGGTTACAGGTTCTTTTACGTTGTGGCTGACTTCGGAGCCTGCCTTTTTGTGGAAGAGCTCTTTGCCGCAGCTGATGACGATGATGACACCGAGAACCATCAGCAGGAAGGCGATGATCAGCTGGAGACCTTCTACAAGGAAGACGGCTGTACCGGCGCCGTAAGCGTGGAACAGTGCGATAACACGTTCTACAAGAGCAGTTGATGTTACAGCAAGCATGATGAGAAGCGGTGCGATCAGTGTTCTGAATTCACGGCCTGTGACTTTTAAAAAGACGCATAATGTGATCAGAACAAGTGCACTTAACAGCTGGTTGGCGCTTCCGAACAGCGGCCAGATGTTAGCATAGCCGATCTGAGTCAGAACATAACCAAGGAATAGTGTCAGGATTGTGGAGAAATATTTGTTGCATAAAAGTTTTCTCCAGCCTTCAGCGTGTTCCATATCATCAACGCTGAACAGTTCCTGGAATGACATACGTCCGATACGTGCAACTGAGTCAAGGGTTGTAAATGCAAGGGCTGATACACACATTGTCATGAAGCACTGGGCAACGTAAACAGGGATACCGAACATTTCAAGGAAACCGGCAACGCCTGATGAGAAGATGGCGAATGGCGTGCCTGTGGCAGCTGTACCATCAGCAGAAGCAGCGGCACCTGCAACACACAGAGCCAGAACGGCCAGAAGACTTTCAAGTACCATAGCGCCGTAGCCGACTTTCTGCATATCCTTTTCGTTGGAGATTGTCTTAGAGGATGTACCGGAAGATACCAGGCTGTGGAAACCGGATACAGCACCGCAGGCAACAGTTACAAAAAGGATTGGGAACATGTCACCGGATTTTTCATTGTGAAAACCGGTAAACATTGGCAGGTTCATTGTAGGATGTGCAGCAAACAGACCAACAACAGCAGCGATGATCATGCCTGCAAACATAAAGGTTGTCATGTAATCTCTAGGCTGCATCAGAAGCCAGATTGGCAGAACAGCGGCCAGGAAGATGTAAGCAAAAACGATGTAAGACCAGGTTGTTTTGGATGCGATCAGCGGGAAGTTCATGCCGATAACAAATGCTGCAAACATACATACAAGACCAAGAACAACTTCCTTCCAGCCTTTAAAGTTTGCTTTCTTCTGGATGAGACCAAATACAGCGGAAAATGCGATAAACAGAAGAGAAATGCTTCCGGCAGCACCATTGACATTGGCGGCGTCGGATAACTGTGTCACACCTGCTTCAGTGACAGTATAGGCGTTAAATGTACCATCTACCATATCCGCAAAGGCTGCGATAACAATCAGTGTAAAGAGCCAGCAGAACAGAAGAAATAACTTCTTACCGGTTTTGCCGATGTATTTTTCAATCAGAAGTCCCATGGACTTACCGTCATTTTTGACACTGGCATATAATGCACCAAAGTCTGTAACGGCACCGAAGAAGATACCGCCGATCAGGATCCAGAGAAGAACAGGAACCCAACCGAAGACAGCGGCCTGAATAGCACCGGTGACAGGGCCTGCACCGGCGATGGATGAGAACTGATGGGCAAAGACTGTCAGACCATCTGCCGGAACATAATCCTGTCCGTCGTTTTTGCGGACAGCAGGTGTCTTTGCATTCGGGTCGATGCCCCATTTGTTGGCCAGCCAGCGGCCATATAAACAATAACCAGCAACCAGACAAACGGCTGCTATCAGAACAATAACTAAAGTATTCATAATAATGTGCCTCCTCTTAAGTAAAATGTAGTGACGATTCAAAACCGGGTGTCTGACACGTCGGTGATGAATGGTCGTGAATACCAGTTGGCAGGTGATTCGGCTTTGAAGTTCAAAAGATCAATTGCCTGCATGCCTGACAAAATCTTTTGAATCTGAACGAATAAATCATAAAAAAAGCTCCGTCTTCTGTGCCCTTTCGGGTTTTTCAGAAGACGAAGCCTATGACTCCGCGTTACCACTTCTATTATCGGTTTTTCAATCGATCACTCTGCCACGTCCCCGATTCTCTTTATCATCGGTGAACATGCTCTCCTGTAACGGTGAGAATCCGTTTCGGACTAATGAATCTGTTTCGTCCGAAAAGCTCACAGGGGATAATTCTCTTAAGTATCTGCTGACTCACACCAACCGTCAGTTCTCTGAAAGAATACCGGACTAAGAAAATCGTGTCCTGATCGTTGCTTTTGTTGTTTGTTCTTGAAACAATTACAGATTATAGACCTTTTTGAAAAATTGTCAAGAAGATTCTTTGTACTAAATTGTATACAGAATACCCGCAATAAACGACATATCAAATAAACAAATTGCGATAATTGTTGGGTGCATATAATGGAAAAACGAGTTATAATAGACATGATGTAGTATAAGAAAGGAAATCATGGCAGGAGAATTTTTACAGAAAGAAAAAAGTTAGTCACAACTTACTAAAGAACTTGACAGAAACGGCAAAAAAAGAGTATAATAAATAGTGGTCGTTTCTAACTAATGTGGGAACAGAATGCAATGCGTGACAACAAAGTGATTAGAAAAGGAGACTGAATAGAATTGAAGAAATGCACATGGAAGAAGTATACAGCAAGTGTTTTAGTTGCTGCTATGCTTGCAGCCCAGCCGATGGCAGTATATGCGGACGAAGCGTCCACGGCATCGCAGGCAGCATATAGTGATACAGAAGCGAAAGACATAAATGGTGTTTATGAACGTGTATCAGACAAGGTAGCAGGTATGCTGGCGAATGGTGAACTGACTTACAGTGAGACATCCGGTTATTTATATAATGCCAGCGGCAGCAAGGTAGACCCGGAGACGGGTGCTGAGATCCCTGATACGACAGAGACTGAGACAAAGGCACCGGAGACAACAGAGACTGAGACAAAGGCACCGGAGACAAAGACAAAAGCGTCGGATACCGAGACAAAGGCACCGGAGACTGAGACAAAGGCTTCAGAGACATCAGCTTCTGAGACTGAGACAGAGTCCCAGACAGGAACAGGGGAATCAGAGACAGAATCCCAGACAGAGGCAACAGATACTGAAACCGGTACAACAGAGACAGGAACAACAGAGACAGGATCCGAAACAGAATCAGAATCTCATTCGGAGACTGCGTCATCGGAGACAACGACACCTGGGTCTTCATCAGATAATGCTTCGGCATCGACAGATTCAAAAGCAACGGAGTCTCAGACAACTGCAGAGACAGGCAGCAGTACTCAGCAGGATGTTTCCTACAAGGCATCCGGTGTTTTCAAGAAGATTGGTGATAGAGTACAGTATAATGTAGATGTTCCAATTAAGGGTCTGCCGTCATTTATTACTCAGGAAATGATTGTCGGAGCATTAAAGAGCCAGGATGAATACGGTTATCCGGCTTCTGTTACAATTGCTCAGATCATACAGGAATCCGGTTATGGTACATACGGACCGGGCGGCAATAAAGGACAGGGACTTTCAGGACTGGCCTACGGTTACTGTAACTTATTCGGCATTAAAGGTTCAGGTACTGCAGGGAGTGTCTCAATGCGTACATCTGAGATGACGAAGGTTGGAAAGATTTATTCTACAACATCTGCATTCCGTGCGTACAATACATACAGTGAAGCCATTGAGGACAGATGCAAGGTTCTTCAGAATGGTTACGGTGATCTGATCAGCGGTGTCAATGATGCCAATACCTTTGCGATGCGTATTGGACAGCGCTGGGCAACAGATCTGAATTATGGCAAGAGCTTGATCAAGCTGATGGAACTGTATGATCTGTATCGTCTGGATGATATGACACTGAAGGATTTTTCAGCGATGATCGGCAGATTTGCTGATCCTTGTCCGGGTGCGGTTGTGACAAGCAACTTCGGATTCAGAGAGTTTGACAATAAATTCCATAAGGGGCTTGATCTTGGTACAGGCAGCGAGAATATCCCGACGTATGCAGCAGAAAGCGGAACCGTTATCTTTGCAGGTTATTCGGGGTCTGCAGGTAATCTGATCACCATCGACCATGGTAATGGCCTGGTGACGAAATACATGCATCATTCTGAGATTTATGTCAAAGTCGGCGATCATGTTGAGAAGGGACAGCAGATTGGTCTGAGCGGTACAACAGGCCGTTCCACAGGTAATCATCTGCATTTCCAGGTCGAGGAGAATGGTGTGGCTGTCAATCCATTGTTATATCTTGAGGGCAACGGAACAAGCAGTGAACTGCAGCGTATGGACCCGATGAAGGATATTGTCAGCGGTACAAAGGTTGTTCTGGAGAAGAAGGATATAGAGACTTCAGGGGAGGATGCACAGAACGCAGCTGTTGAAGAAACAGAAGCGGCAGAATCCATTGCGGAAACAGACAGTCAGAAGCAGCAGAAAGAGACAGCGGTTGAGACAGCAGAGATTGCGGATTCGGCCAAGCAGGTTGTTGACAAGGCTGTCAAAACGGAGAAGAAGACAATCAAATAATACAGCGCATAGTGCGGTGATTTAGCAAATAACTAAAAATAACAAAACCGGTATTCAGCCATCAGCTGAATACCGGTTTTGTTATTTAAAAGCTTTGTTAGCTACAATTCTAAAAACTGAAATATAAAGATGCAGCCTGAACAGCAGGTCATTAATTGAGGAAGTTCTCAATGATCACCGCTTCAGCTTCTTCTTCTGTCATACCGAATGTACGGAGTTTGATCAGCTGTTCGTCGTTAATACGGCCAATAGCCGCTTCATGGATGATCTGCGCATCGATATGGTTGGCATTGATCTCAGGAATAGAACTGATGGATGCCTTGTCCATAATGATGGAGTCACACTGGACATGTGCATGACAGGCATTGTTGCCGATGGCCTTCGGATGGAAGATCTGGTTGGATGTGCCTTTGGCAACAGAACGGGAAATAATACGGGCAGAGCTGCCTTCACCGTTCAACTTCACCTCCATGTTGGAAATAGCATGCTGAGCGTCATGGGTCATCAGTTTCTCTGTGACATAAAGTTTGGCATTTGGTCCGAGTTCAACGAAGGTTTCACGCTTGGTAGAGTCAACACCTTTGATCTGGGTGGTCTCCAGGGTGAAAACAGAATTCTCACCCACATAAATCTTTGTTACCGGGTTGAGAATCTTGCCGCCGGTGCCGTTTCCTTCAGCGTAGTGGTTCTCGACATACTTCACATTGGCATTTTTGCCGACATGGAAAGTATGAATACCATCGTGACGTGTTTCGCTGCATCCTTCGCCATGAATACCGCAGCCGGCAACAATGGTGACATCCGCGCCGTCTTCTACATAGAAATCGTTGTAAACAACATCAAGACCGGGCTCGGACATAACAACAGGAATATGCACCTGTTCATTCTGTGCTTCACTGCTGATTCGAATATCGATGCCCGGAAGGTCGGTTTTCTTCACAATAGCAATATGGCGGCTGTCACCATGACAGACAGCCATACCGTTTAATCGGAGATTGTAGGCGCCTTCCTGTTTAAAGCCATAGGAATCAATCACCTTTAATACATCTTCTGTTACCTGATTAAGCTTCACAGTAATCGCCTCCTTTCTGCTGACCATAACAGCAGGCCTCCTGGGAGGATGTGTCTAAGAGTGTCGGAAGAATCTCTTCGGCAGGCCCGATTCGGTCAATCTTGCCGTCGGAGATGACCATGATCCTGTCCGCCATACGGATAATACGTTCCTGATGGGAGATAAGGATCAGACTCTCTTTCTTCTCCTTGTGAATCTGTTCAAACTTCTTGATCAGCATAGAAAAGCTCCAGAGGTCAATGCCGGCTTCCGGTTCATCAAAAATGCAAAGCGCATGCTGTTTGGCAAGAACCGTTGCAATTTCGATACGTTTCATTTCACCGCCGGAAAGGGTAGCGTCTGCTTCTCTGTCAATATATTCCTGGGCACAGAGACCGACACTGCTGAGAAAACCGCAGCATTCGCTCTCGCTGAGGGTTCTTCCTGCTGCAAGATTCAGAAGGCGGCGGACGGTCATGCCTTTAAAACGCGGCGGCTGCTGGAAAGCGAATCCGATGCCAGCCTGGGCACGTTCATTGATGGAGAGGTTTGTAATGTCTTCTCCGTTTAAAATAATTCTGCCTGAAGTGGCTTCATTGATACCCATGAGCAGCTTGGCAAGTGTGGATTTGCCGCCGCCGTTTGGGCCTGTGATGACAAGCATTTCGCCATCGGCAACATTAAAACTGATGTCGGAGAGAATCTCTGCCTGACGGCCATCATCCCGGACATCAAAGGATAAATGTTCTATTTGTAACATTCTGTCACTTCCTTATATAGTATTGATAACAACATCAAATATAAATATAACATTTATGTTATTTTTTCACAAGTCTTTTAGCACAAAAAACGACAAACTATCAAAATGAATAGTCATAAAAAATTATGGGAAAATCTGGTGGATTTTTGTCTGAAAAGGCTGTATAATGATTGAAGTTTATGGGGGAGGTAGAAAATGGCACGAGATAATCAGGATCTGACAAAAGGACCTTTAGCCAGGAAGATTTTATTTTTCAGTGCACCACTTATTGTATCGAATCTTTTGCAGGTGCTTTTTAATGTGGCGGATATTGCCGTTGTCGGGCGTTTTGCGGGGGCATCAGCCTTGGGATCAGTTGGATCGACAACGATTCTTGTGACGATGTTTACGAGTTTTCTGATCGGGGTTTCGGGAGGCATTAATGTTTTGACTGCATTGTATCTTGGCTCCGGAGACAGGAAAGGAGTTCGGGAAACTGTACATTCGGCTTTCCTGTTCAGTATTCTGACAGGGTTGACCCTGCTGCTTATTGGAGCAATATTTTCAAAAGGTATTCTGGAACTTTTGAACACGAAGCCGGAATTGATCGATGGGGCGGTGCTGTATATACGGATTTATTTTTTGGGGATGCCGGCGCTGGCTGTATATAATTTTGGTAATGCCGTTTTCAGTGCGGCGGGGGATACGAAACGACCGCTGAAGTATCTTTCCATGGCGGGCGTTGTGAATATTATTTTGAATCTCTTTTTTGTGATCGTCTGTAAGATGGATGTGGCCGGTGTGGCTGGGTCTAGTATTATTTCACAGTATTTGTCGGCTGCGATGATCAGCGTTGCACTTTTCAGAAGCGGGGATATTTATGGACTGCACCGATCGGAGCTGCGTCTGAACAGAAACAAGACTGTGAATATTATCAGAATCGGTATTCCGGCAGGACTTCAGAATGCGATCTTCCAGATTGCGAATCTGTTTGTACAGGCGGGCGTGAATTCCTTTGATGCCACCATGGTGGCCGGCAATGCGGCTGCGGCCAATGCCGATGCGTTGGTGTATGATGTGATGACGGCCTTCTATACGGCCTGCGGTAGTTTTATGGGACAGAATTTCGGTGCCGGCAACAGGAAGCGTGTCAGGAACAGCTATCTCATCAGCCTGGCATATTCCTTTGGTATCGGTATGATCATGGGATTGGGACTTGTTTTATTTGGCCATCAATTCCTCTCATTGTTCTCGACAGATGCAGATGTCATTGAGGCGGGGATGATCCGATTGTCCATTATGGGTGTCTGCTATGGATTTTCTGCTTTTATGGACTGTACCATCATGGCTTCCAGAGCTTTGGGAAAGAGTATGATACCGATGGTGATCGTTATCATAGGTTCCTGCGTATTCAGAGTTGTCTGGATTTATACAGTTTTTGCGTATTTTCATACCATATTATCCCTGTATTCCCTTTATATATTTTCATGGGGGATCACAGCCATTGCAGAAATCATTTATTTTGTTTACATATACAAAAAAAGAGTGTGCTGAGGCTCACTCTTTTTTACTGTGTTTGATTATACATGATGCGACATATATCAGCTGCGGATTCAAAATTGCTCCAAATCGGTGCCTGGTTTTTGAATGTTAACCGGCAGAGACAGGACGTTTAATCTGGCTGAGGCTGTAGGCCAGCACGGAACCGATGACAAGAATGCCGCCTGCAATGGACATAGGTCCGATGGTTTCGCCGCAGATAATGGCCGCCAATACCGGGTTGAGAATCGGTTCAATGCCTGAGGTCAATGCAGCTGTTACCGGAGAAACGGCATCCAGTCCCCGGGACAGACAGATGGTGGCCAGACCGGTCTGTACAGCGCCAAGAAGTACAATCACCAGCCATATGGATGGTGTATGGATGGTTTCGTGCACAGCAGTCGGAAGGCCGATGATGAAGGCCAGAATATAGCTGATGACAAGGGAAGATTCGAAATCGCCGCCTTTCATTTTCTTCATCTGAAACATAATGGCATAGGACAGGCCGGAGATAATGGCAAGAAGATTGCCGAGCATGCCACCGGAGGTGATCTTATCAAAGAAAAAGCATACAATACCGATTAATGCAATGATGCATGTAAGGATAGCCCTTTTATCCGGCCGTTTATGATAGAAGATCCAGAGGATAAGAATCAGAAAAACCGGATGTGTGAATTGCAGGATGATGGCATTGGCGGCGGATGTCATTTTGGTGGCACAGACAAATGTGATGCTCATGGAAGCTGAGCAGATGCCGCCGAAAATAACGGATGGGTTCAGCCGAAAAGGATGATGGATCAGCTTCATGTAGAGCAGCAGTGTGATCAGGGCGAAGATGCTTCGTACGCCGCTGACAGACAGAGACTGCCATGGAACGATTTTGATCATAAAGCCGCCAAGGCTGAAAAAAATGGCAGAAAGCAACACATAAAATGTGCCAACTGCCGGATTGTTGACGCGTGGATTAAGTTGAATCATAAAGTTACACCTTTGTAGTAAAAATAATGGGTAGATAGAGGATGCCATAGATATCCCGGAATTGCTATGCAGGATATCTATGGCATCTATGGGTTTTATTTGCAGAGTTCTTCAGCCAGTGCCGCAATCTGTGCTTCATTCTCAGTGTTGACAGCGGATTTGATGGTGACTGTTGTGTCTGTAAATGTCAGATTCTTGCTGCCTTCAAACATTTTCAGCATGGTTTTGGCTGCGGTAGGTGCCCATGAGCCGTTCTCAATGAGACCGATCGTTCTGTTTCTGTAGCCGCGTTCTGTCAGGTGTTCGATGAATGTCTTCATGAATGGGAAGATATCACCATTGTAAGTGGTTGTAGCCAGAACGAGCTTGCCGTAGCGGAAAGCATCTTCGACAGCTTCGGCCATGTCATCACGGGCAAGGTCAGTAACTGTGACTTTCGGGCATCCAAGGGCAGTCAGTTTATCTGCAAGGAGCTCAACGGCTTTCTTAGTATTGCCGTAAACAGATGTGTAAGCGATGACAACGCCTTCGCTCTCAACACCGTAGCTGGACCATGTATTGTAGAGATCAAGATAATAGCCAAGATTCTCTTTGAGGATTGGGCCATGGAGTGCACAGATGGTCTGGATATCAAGACCGGCTGCCTTCTTCAGGAGCGCCTGAGCCTGAACACCGTATTTGCCGACGATACCGAAATAGTAACGGCGGGCTTCGCATGTCCAGTCTTCTTCGACATCAAGGGCACCGAACTTGCCGAAGGCATCTGCTGAGAAAAGAACCTTATCCTTGCTGTCGTAGGTCACCATAACTTCTGGCCAGTGAACCATTGGTGCAAGAACAAATGTCAGTGTGTGTGTACCAAGAGAAAGCGTATCGCCTTCCTTGACAACAATCTGTCTCTCCGGGTAGTCTGTGCCAAAGAATTGCTTCATCATCACAAAAGCCTTGGCTGTAGCGACAACTTTGGCATCCTTGTAAAGATCCAGAAAGTTGGCAACGTTGGCAGAGTGGTCAGGCTCCATATGCTGAACAATCAGATAAGATGGCTTTCTGTCACCGATGACGTCTGAAATA
>OLOL01002208.1_pt1 | contig 14405 bp, 9 predicted proteins | sample 1673081 | NCBI WGS metagenome assembly OLOL01 (sample SAMEA3136753, study PRJEB25190) | human gut metagenome
CTTATGCCGTTCAGATTTGGTGGTGACGCCGTACACGTTTATTTGACCATAAACATTCGTTGACGATGACGTGGATGATGTTGCTGCGGCCCGATTTGAGCATGCTGGCCGTCAGATTGATGCGGTAATTGAGTTTCTTCGCTGCGGCGATCACTTTGGCGCGGGTCGATTCCTTGACGCCTGGCTTGCCGCGCAGCGCGTTCGACGCGGTCATGGGGGAGACGCCCGCTTCCGCGGCCACGTCGCGTAGCGTCGGTGTGCTGCTGGTCATATGCCGCTCCTTGAAAACTTATGATTGATATGTAACGATATTATATTCTCTTGATTCTGTAAAATCGTTGCAAATACAAAGACTCACCGATATATTGCCTCCATTGCGGATGATTGGATTTGCGCTAGTATATGTAACGATACATATACGGTTCGCATGACGGCGTCCTGCTTTCCGCGACACAGCCCCCATAGCGATCCCGAACGAAAAGAGAGGTTCGATGACGATCCCAACCACCGTTTCCGTCGCCCCGGCTGACGAATATCCGGCTGACGGCCACACCATGACCGACAAACTCACCGCCACACTCGACAAAGCGGGCGTGCGCGCCATCAGCACCGACCTGTGGGGCATCTTCTTCGAAGACATCAGCTACTCCGGCGACGGCGGCCTCAACGCCGACCTCGTGCAGAACGGCGCCTTCGAATACAACCGCGCCGACTCCATCGATTGGAGCAACTACAGCTTCTGGCGCAAAATCGTGCCGGAAGGCTCGTTCGCAGCCTTCGGTATCCATGACAATGACCCGGTTGCCACCGAAAACCCGCATTACGCGACGGTGGAAGTCGAACATGCCCCTGCCGCGCTGGACAACACCGGCTGGGACGGCATGGTGTTCCGCGCCGGAGAAACCTACGATTTCACCGCCTGGATGCGCGTGCGATCGGAAAGCGCGATGCCGGTGACGGTCTCGCTGCGCGGAGACGACGGCAGCATCATCGCCGAAAACACCATCACCGTCTCAGCCTCGGCATGGACGACATACCAAGCCTCGCTGACCGTTCCTGAGCACGGCGATGCCGGCTCGAGCGTGGCCACACAGGGCACATTGCGTCTGGCCTTCGCCGGCGAAGGCGTCATCGACCTCGACTTCGTCACCTTGGAGCCGCGCACCACCTACCACGGTCTCAAGCACTTCCGCCCGGATCTGGTGGAGGCGCTCGCCGACCTCAAACCACGATTCATGCGATTCCCCGGCGGCTGCATCACCCACGGCCTCGGCATGGACAACATGTACCACTGGGACCGCACCATCGGACCGGTCGAGCACCGTCCGCACAACTTCAACCTCTGGGGCTACCACCAGTCATTCCGCATCGGCTACTACGAATACCTGTGCCTGTGCGAAACAATCGGCGCCAAGCCGCTGCCAGTGCTGCCCGCCGGCGTGAGCTGCCAAAACACCAGCCAAGGCCCGGTGCCGGTGGCGCAGGAGGATATGCCCGCTTACATCGATGAAGTGCTCCACCTCATCGAATTCTGCAACGGCAGCACCGCCACCGAATGGGGCGCCAAGCGCGCCGCCATGGGCCATCCGGAGCCGTTCGGCCTCGAATACCTCGGCATCGGCAACGAGGATCTCATCGACGACGTGTTCAAGAACCGCTTCCAGCAGATTTTCGACGCCGTCAAAGCCGCATATCCGGACATCGTCGTCGTCGGCACCGTCGGTCCCGCCCCCAGCGGTCAGGATTACGAGGAAGGCTGGAAGTACGCGCGCGAAGCGGGTCTGCCGATCGTCGACGAACATTCCTACCAGTCGTCCAGCTGGTGGTTCCACAACCTCGACCACTACGACCACACGGACCGCAAGGGGCCGAAGGTCTACCTCGGCGAATACGGCTCCTGGAACACCCAACTGATCAACGGCCTGTCCGAAGCGGCCTTCATGGGACGCATGGAACTCAACGGCGATGTGGTGGCCATGGCCTCCTACGCCCCGCTGTTCGCCAAGAATGGGCACCATAGCTGGAATCCGGACCTCATCTACTTCGACAACGAACGCGCCTACCATCCCTACAGCTATTGGGTGCAGCAGATGTACGCCACCACCACGGCCGACACCGCGTGGCCCGTCACCGTCGAAGGCCCGTCCACATTGCGTCGCAGCCTGCCGGACACCGTGAAACTGCGCATCGCGGGCAATGCCAAAGCCGATCTTAACAATCTTGTCATCACCACCGCATCCGGGGAGACGATTAATCTCGGCAACGTGGCCTACGATGGCAGAACCATCGACACCGCCCTCGATCTGCACGCTGATTCCTACAGTATCGACACTACCGTCGTCTATTACGAGGGACGATGGGGCATGGACCTCATCTGTGGCGATATCGACGGCAAGAACCACAACATCATCTCACTTGGTCGAGGACACAGCGTGCGCGTGGTCCGCGACGGCACCGCCTACGCGCTTGCCGGCACCGAAGTCTCCATGAACGAAGTGCGACCGGGCACCACTTGGCAGGTGCACGTTGACGTCACCGATCGCGGCCAAGCCATGAAGCTGTACATCGATGGAACGCTGATTGCGGATGGCACGGAGGTTAAGGACGAGCCAAGGCGTACCGTCACCGTATCACGTAATGACAAAGCCGGAGAGACCTACGTGCGCGTGGTCAATGCCATGGACGCGCCAATAAGCGTCGACCTACGTCAGATTCTTGCCGAGTTGAATATTTCCACAGCATCGGCGGCATCCGCCACGGCCACCGTCCTAGCCGGAGACAATCCGTATGCGGGACAGGTCGGTGAGGAATCACCGACCAGGCCGCGGCAGACCGCGATTGATCTGACAGACGGCGACTACACGGCACCGGCATGGTCGTTCACCACCATCACGATTAAGTGACGTGTATGCCGCGAAACGGGCGGACCCTCGTTTAAACCCTCGAACGAGAGTTCGCCCGCAGTGCAGGGCCAATCGGGACTAATCTGGAAAACATGAGCAAGCACCACCGCAATCGCAATTGGGCCCCGGCCCCACAGCCGCTGCCCGAAGACGCGCACGTCATCGACAACCACACCCACGTCGCATCCGTCGTGCCCTTCTCCCAAGCCATGAGTCACGAAGCCATGGAAAAAGGCCAAGGCGAAGTACCCGTCTACAGCGTCGACGAACTGCTGGAACAAGCCCAGAAAGTCGGCGTCGAAGGCGTAATCGACTGCGGTTGCGAGCTGCCCAACCTCATGACCGCCATCGACATGGCCCGCGAGCATCCCGGAACCGTGCACGCCGCAATCGCCATACACCCCAACGAAGCCGTGCTGCACGGCCACCGCGGCGCACCCGGCCCCGACGGCCTGCCCATCAAATACAAGCCCTGGCACGACATCCCCTTCGACGAAGCCATGGCCGAAGTACACCGCCTCGCCACCACCTACCCCAACCAGGTCGTCGCCATCGGAGAAACCGGCATGGACCTGTTCCGCACCGGCGAAGGCGCCAAGGAACTGCAACGCGAGGCGTTCCACGCGCATATTGCCCTTGCCAAGGAGCTCAACCTGCCCATGCAGATCCACGACCGCGACGCGCACCGCGACGTCATCGAAACGCTGCTCGCTGATGGAGCCCCCGAACGCACCGTGTTCCATAGCTATTCGGGAGACGCCGAAATGGGTGAAATCGCCCGTGAGAACGGCTGGTACCTCAGTCTGTCCGGCACATCCAGCTACAAAGGCAACGACGGAATCCGCGAATCGGCGAAACTCGTCGGCATGAGCCACGTCATGGTCGAAACCGATGCCCCCTACTTAAGTCCGATGCCCTACCGCGGCCGCACCAACGCGCCGTATATGATCCCGTACACCCTGCAGGCGCTCGCCGACTATCTTGACAGACCGTTGGCTGAAATCGCCAAAGCCACGCGTGAAACGACGCGCGAAGTGTACGGCATCTAAAAAGAATGGCGATTTCGCGGTAATCCCGTGGCGGTTCCGTGACGGTCGCATGGGCCTCAACGTAACAGTTGCGTAATCGCCAGAAAATAAGCAAAATACAAACGATCAAGCATATGTGAATTTCATGCGTGACGTGCCGAATCACGTGTGAAGATTTGACAATGGTTTGCCAAGCTCCTAGTGTCACACCTTGCGTTTTATTTTGGGGAGCGGGTTGGAAGGCCCGCCACTTGGAGGAAGCGTTATGGCTAACGAGCCGAACGAAGAAGAACAGTCGCTGCTTCACGCAGCGACGTACACGCAGGCGCCAAAGGTCTCGCACAAGGTCCTGACCAAGGAGGAGCGCCAGACGCTCATCAAGGAGCACGAGGCGCAGCAGCAGGAAGCCGCGAAACTTGACGAGGCCGCCAGCAAGGGCCGCATCGGCCGCTGGTGGAGCCGTCTCCAGTCCGGCCCGGACAAAATCACGCCGGCCATGGCCATCGTGGCGCTTGGCGTGGTATACGGCGACATCGGTACCTCGCCGCTGTACACCATGCAGACGTTCCTCAACGGCCAAGGCGGTTTGGCGCATACGGATCGCGCCGCGGTGCTGGGCATCCTGTCGCTGGTCTTCTGGTCGATCACGCTGATCACCACCGTCAAATACGTGTTCATCGCCATGCGCATCGACAACAACGGCGAAGGCGGCATCTTTGCACTGTATTCGCTGATCCGCAAATATGGGGCATGGCTTGCGATTCCCGCCATGCTGGGCGGCGCCGCGTTCCTCGCCGATTCCGTGCTTACGCCGGCCGTCTCGATCAGCTCGGCAGTGGAAGGCTTGGAAACACTGCCGCTGCTGGAACCGATCATGAGCGAAAACAAAGAACTGACGCTGATGATCACCATTGTGATCATCGTCTGCCTGTTCGCAGTGCAGTCGCGCGGTACCGAACGCATCGGCCGCACGTTCGGCACGGTGGTCATGATCTGGTTCTCGTTCCTCGCCGTCGTCGGCTTGGTGAACCTGAGCTCCGATTGGAGCGTGCTTGAAGCGCTGAATCCGGTGTACGGCGTGGAGTTCCTCTTCAGCCACCACAATGCGGCAGGCCTCGCCGTCATGGGCACCGTGTTCCTGTCCACCACCGGCGCCGAAGCGCTGTATTCCGACATGGGCCACGTCGGCCGCGGCAACATCTACTTCACGTGGCCGTTCATCAAGATCGCCCTTGTGTTCTGCTATTTCGGCCAGGGCGCGTGGATGCTCAACCATTGGGACGACACCGCGTACAACCACATGCACGGCCTTAATCCGTTCTTTGAAATGATGACCCCGTCCGTGCGTTACGTGGCGGTGCTGCTGTCCGTGTGCGCCGGCGTGATTGCTTCGCAGGCGTTGATCACCGGCGCCTACACCATGGTTTCCGAAGCGACGCGACTCAACTGGATGCCCCACCTGCAGGTGCGCTATCCGGCTCGTACCCGCGGCCAGCTGTACATTCCGGTGGTCAACGCTGTGCTGTGCGTCTCCACCCTGCTGGTTTTGGCGATGTTCCGCGATTCGGAGCATATTTCCGCCGCGTACGGCCTGGCATTGACCGTCACGATGATCACCACGACGATTCTGCTGGCCGTCTACATTTGGCACGATGGCAAGCGCGTCGGCGCGGTCGTGTTCACAGTGGTGTTCCTGGCCATCCAGTTCCTGTTCTTCTTCGCTTCGATGGCGAAGTTCCTGCACGGTGGCTGGTTCACCATGCTGCTGACATTGGCGATTCTGCTGATTATGTACACGTGGAACGAAGGCACGAAGCTGGAACGCGCGCAGCGCCGGCATATGCAGCCCGCCGATTGCGTGCCGGTTCTGAAGCGGCTTCATGAGGACGATTCGATTCCGTATTTCGCGGACAACATCGTCTATCTGACGTCCGATCCGGAAATGAAGCGTGTCGATACCGACATCTTCTTCTCGATTTTCGCGGACCATCCGAAGCGCGCCCGCGCATGGTGGGCGGTGTCGGTGGAAACGTCCGACAACCCGTTCACGCGCGAGTATTCGGTGGAGAATTTCGGCACGGACTTCCTGTTCCGCGTGCGTATTCGCTTGGGCTTCAAGGTGTCGCAGTCGATTCCTGCATACATCCACCAGATCATGAACGATCTGTCGAAGTCCGGCGATCTGCCCAAGCAGACCACCCGCTACCCGAAGCTGGATGCCGATCCGAACATCGGACCTATCCGCTACGTGCTGATTCACAAGGCGTTGATGCCCGAGTCGAAGGTGTCCCAGAAGGGCGCGATCTCACTGCAGATCAAGTACGCGATTCGTCATTTGGCCGGCTCTCCGGTCAAATGGTTCGGACTCGCTCCCTACAATCCGCTGATTGAGATTCAGCCGCTGTTCCTCGCCACCGAGCGTCCGCCGCGTCTGAAGCGCGTGTGAATCCGCTCTGCGAGCACGGCTTATCTACGCAAGGAGGGCTGGGACATTTCGTTTGTGACCGTAGGCTTGGCCGAACGGCCTTGAGTGCGTCACGAACGAGATGCCCCAGCCCTTTTCCTTTGGCTGAATACCGCCAAGTCCGCAGGAGGACCGGCATATCCTATTACCGACACGCTCCGGGCCGCTCAGGCCGAGTTTTTACGGTCTGCAACAGGATATGTCGGTCCTCCTGCTCGTTTGCGGGACAACTTACGTTCGTGACGTGCGTTTTGCGACGTGCGATGCATATGAATCGGCGGATGAATCGCAGGCTATAACCAACTCCGATAACGGCACGCGCGCGTCGAAACCTGCCGTCGCTAAAGTAATCAACCATGTGCAGATTACTTGGATTCGCGACGGCAGGCAGCAACACCAACCTCAATGGCGTGCTCGGCATGCAGAACGTGCGCGATTTCCGAAATCTGAGCGAGATCCACAACGACGGCTGGGGCGCCGCGCTGATCACCGTGCCAGACGAATCGCCATACCGTCGCGACGGCGGTGCGCCGACTCCGGAAACCGGCACCGCGATCTACAAAAACACCATCGCCGCCCGTCATGATCCGATTTTCGACGAGCTCGCCAACACTCCGGCGCGCGGCGGCCTGTGGCACCTGCGCTTGGCCAGCTCCAACCTGCCGCTGATTCTTGAGAACCAGCAGCCCTTCTATGCGAACGGCCTGAGCTTCATCCACAATGGCGACATTTCTGACGACCAGGGCCGCAACATCATTACGAACCGCGCGTTCCCGGTCGATCCGAGCATCGTGCAGTCCACTGGCGGCCGTTCCGATTCCGCCATTTTCTTCGCCGTCATCCTGCAATACATCGGCTTTGGCTTCGCACTCGACGAGGCGGTGGCGCAGGCCGTGCGCGAACTGCGCAAAAGCTATCCGAAGTCCAGCTACAACTGCATGATCCAAAGCCAGGACCAGTTCATCGCCCTGTGCGCGGCCGGCCGTGAGGTCACGTCCAAGCGCATCGTCGAAATCTACGACCAGTACGGTCGTGGCGAGCAGGCGCGCGACTACCGCGTGCTGCGCTACCGTGCGCTCGGTGGAAACGACGATGCCCAGCCGAAGGGCGTGGTCGTGGCCAGCTCCGGCTTCGACCAGCGTGCCGAAGACGGCTGGACCCGCCTCGAAAACGACCAGATGATCGTGGCTTCCAACCGCACCGGCGAATTCCGCGTCCGTTCCATCTGATTTTCCGCACATAACGTCCCCGCGTATCGTGCCGTCCGCTGCGGGCAGCTGATGAATGCTCGTTTTAAGGCGGCATTCCTTGGAACATCGTTGACAAGACGGGGAAACCGTTGAATCCGTGTCCGTTCCGGGATTTATCTGGCGTGGTGTATGAATCCCTTCGGCTGTTGGGAACCGTTCTGGAAACTGCGTCAGGAACCGTATGCTGGGCGTGATGGAACGTGCCTAAGATGGGCGTATGACGAACGAATCGAACGAAACAACCGAATCGAACAAGCCGACGACCGGCTATATCCCCACTCTTGCGCAAGTGGACGAGCTACATCGCAAAATCGCGCAATCGCAAGCCGCATACGACCTTATCCACGGCCATTGCGTGGTCGTGGCCGACATCGCCCGCCGCATGGCCCGCCGGCAGAACGCGCTGTTCACCCGCCGCTGCACCCTGCCGACGGACGCTCCCGAAAAGACCGGCGACTTCGGACTGGAACTGACGAAAGACAATACCGGCGAGGAATCGCTCGGCATGTTGCACATGCCTGCGGTGCCGTCCACGGAAGGGCTGACCGGAGGTACCGTTCCGCCGCGGCTCATCGACGAGCATCTGGTGGTCATTGGCGGTTTGCTGCACGACATCGGCACGTATTTCCTGCTCAAGCAGGACGGTTCCGACGGCGAACCGCTCAAATTCGACGGTCCGCACTATGTTCAGCACGGGCTCAAAGGCTACGAATACTTGCTGAACGAGGGCGTTGACGAATCGATCGCCCAGTTCGCACGTAACCACACGGGTGTGGGCCTCACCCGCGAAACCGTGGAATCGCAGGGATTGCCGTTGCCCCCGGCCGACTACGTGCCGATGAACCTCGAGCAGGAGGTCGTCATGGTGGCGGACAAGTACAACAGCAAGTCGATTCCGCCGAAGTTCCTGACCGCCGAAGCCTACACGCGCAAGGCCGCCCGTTTCGGCGAAAGCAACAAGCGCGAATGGCTGCGCCTTCTGGAACGCTACGGCGTCCTCGACGTCAAACCGCTCGCCGAGCAGTACCACATGCGCATCGCCGAGTAGCGAACCTACTTATCTCGCTTATGAATGGCGGATTTCGGTGTCTGCCGGATGCTATCTCGCTTATGAATGGCGGGTGTCTCAGGAAGACTAGGTGTTAGGGGGCAAGTTCAATCCCCTCTAAGTCTCATGCGGCAAAACCATCCGCCATCTATAAGCGAGATAGCACGCGTCGAGCGGAAAAATCCGCCATTCATAAGCGAGATACACCCGAAAATTCCTCGAAGCCTGGCCGCCGCCCGAGTTTTGCGCACTGAAAACCGCTATCTGTGGCACTTCTCTTTTCCCGCCATACATTAGGGGGTATAAAACAGACCTTCTAACTCACGAGGCGTCAAACGATCTGCCACACATAGCGGTTTGAGATTCCAAAGATGAAAGAGTCTGCCACACATAGCGCATATGACATGTTTTTAGCGGTGTGTCACCGCAAACCAGCGCGAATCGGCACGAACCAGAACCAGCACGAAAAAAGCCTTGCGGACTGGCATGCAACACCAGTCCGCAAGGCTTTCGCCTCGCAGAACGCCGCTCGCTACTCAAGCTCCGCGCAATGTTCCATCTGATCGGCGACCTCCGGATTATCGGTCACCACAATAATCGCACGCTTACGATCCTCATCGCGCTTGGCCTTCTTCAGCAGCCCCAGCACCACGGCGGCGTCGTCACGGTTCAATCCAGCGGTCGGCTCGTCGGCAATAATCACCTCCGCCTCGCAGCTCAGCGCACGCGCGATTGCCACACGACGCTGGTCCAACGCACTCATCTTGCCCACCGGCAGACCGGAAGTCACTTCCTCGAATCCCACGCGCTTGAGCAGCTCGCGCGCAATCACCGGCTTGGGCTGCAGGAAATTGCGGTTCGACGCGTTCATGGCGTACAACACGTTGCCTTCCGCATCAAGGTCGTCGCGCACGGCGAACCGCTGCGGAATGAAACCGATGCGGTGTCCAAGCACGTCGACCGGTGTCGCGTCGGCGAGGTTCGTGCTTTTGTGCATCACGTTGCCGCTGGTCGTCCGCATCATGCCGACCATGGTGGCCACCAGCGCCTGATGCTGTTCGACATCTTCGGCATCCACCAGCACCGCGTGGGTCGCGCCGGCATGGAACGCCAGGGAAACGTCGTCGAGCACGTCACGTCCGGTTTTGCGGTTGTGCACCGTCACATGGTCGAGCGCGAATGTCGGGTTCGCCTTGAAGAAGAATGCGTCCTTCTTGCGATGATGTTTGATTTCGCGGTCGATCTGCGATGACACGCTGGTTGCGGAGTCCGCCTGTACGGTTTCGTGCTGGTCGAGCGACTGTTCGTCGTCGGTCGCGCCCAATGCGAGCGTTTCGTTCACGCGATTCGCGTTGTCGCTGGCAACGCTGTCTTCCGTGGCGATGCCTTCCGTATTTTCCGCGTTTTCTGCCGATTCGGTTGCGATGGAATCGCCTCCATCGTCATACACCACCGCGAAATCGACCGATTCGATCGACGTGGCCATATCGGTTTCGCCCGCCTCGATGTCCGCGTTTTCCGCGTTTTCAGCGGCAGCGTTGTTCAATGCTTCGGTTTCGTTGTCTTTCACGTCTTTCTCGCTCATGCGTTCACCTCCGTACGTTCCGTCGACTCGACTGTTTCCTCCGGCTCGTCTGCGTTCTTCGCTTCGGCAGATTCGTTCGAATCGTCAGAACGGCCTGCGAACAGCTGACCCAAATCGAAGAATCCCACGCGCATGAACGCGATGATGCCCAGAACCAGGCAGGCGCCCAGTCCGTACCAGATCATGTTCCACACGGATGCGGATGTGATGGCCACAGCCTGTCCACCGGCCCATGCGGTGCCAAGCGGCTTGGCCAGCAGCGCGCCGGCAATCAATCCGATTGCCCAGCCTGGAACGGTCATCATGAACGTTTCCAGCATGAATTGCCATCCCAAACGTCCCTTGGTGACGCCGGAAACCATCGCCATGCCGATTTCGTCACGGCGTCCACCGATCGCGGCCCACAGCACCAATGCCAGCAGCGCGAGTCCGCCGACGATCAGGGTCGCCAACAACGCCGTGCGCGCGGCCTTGGCGGCGGCGTCCAGCGGTGCGATGCGCTTCTTGTACGCATCAAGCGACGGCGATGAGATTGTGAACTTCGACGTGTCCAGCTTGGCCTTTGTCACCAGTCGCACGAACTTGTTGTATGTGGCCGGATCGGTCAGCGTGAAGATGATGTTGAGGTTCGGGATGGCCCAGCCCTTGGTGCCGGCCACATCCAGACCGCTTTGCGCGAAGTTGATGTACGACGTGTACACCACGTTCTCGCGGTTGTCTTTCGCGTATTTCGCGTCGGAACCGTATCCGGCCGGCGTCTCGCCGGTGTACTCGTAGATGCCGCGCACGGTGAATTTGTAGGTTTCGGAAGCCTTCGTCGGATTGCCGACGGTCACCTTGTCGCCCACTTTGAGATTGTTCTTCTTGGCCACTGCCTGAGAGACCAGCACGCCGTCGTTGGCCGTCTTGTAGTTCAGCTGCTTGCCCTTGACCACTTTGAACGTGCCGTAGTCGTTGATTTTCGCCGCATCGTTCGTGTAGAAGGCTTGCAACGTCAGGTTGCCGCCGGTCTTGTCCTCGCTCGTGTCGCTTTTCGCCGCGATCGCCTGCAGCGACTTGCTGGCGCGCACCGGCACCGACGTGGCGAGCGTGTATTCGAACGTCAAGTTGTTCTTCTGCACCGCTTCCGCGTACTTGGTGTACATGTCCCACGTCATGTAATTGGCGGTGTAATTGGAGTCCGCGCCGTCGCGTTTCGCAGTGACTTTCGCGCTTGGCCGAATTACCGCCGAAGCTTTCTGCGATTGGTATGTTTCGTTATTCGCCTTGTCGTCTGCCCTCAGCACCGCCAGATCCACGGCGGCTGAGAACGACACCAGCAGTGCAAGCAAAGCCGTCAGCGCGGTACGCCATTTGACGCGACCGAGCGCAGCCCATGCGTTCTTGAGAACGAACATGCGGTACTTCTCCAGTTCTCTGTAGTTACGCGTCGACGCATGCCGACGCCAGCGTTGGCCGGGACGCACACAGTCAAGCAACGACAGCGAGTACGCTCACAGCGCAATGCGCCCCGTGCAATCATCCTGCCCATCCAACGTGATTGTTTTCTTGCGCAACACTGTTATACCTCTGTGTGAAGTCTGAATACTTCCTGAAAATCGAAGGTTGGATAAGCGGCGATTTTGTTCCTGCTCGCGCTCGTCTCCGCTCTACGTCCGCCTATTCTTCCCGCGTTCCGCGTCCGTCTTGCGCCCATCCCGCGCATGTTCCATCCGTTTTTAGATGCCTTTCCAGCTTTTGTTGCCGCACGGTCCAGTTTTGGATTACAAAATGCAGGTGCGATTGCGATTTGTGGCTTGCTTTCGCGGCTTCGGCTACGATGGATGGCGATGAAGCAGCACAGCACAGACAATACGATTCCCACAGCGGCCGACGACGCAGTCGATGAAGCCGACAGCGCAGTCGCCGCAAGCAAGACGACAGACGAAACGACGGCTAAAACGACGGACAAGATATCAAGCAAGACAACGAACGATACTTTGCCTTTGCCTTGCGATTCCGCCGTTCCCCGCTTATCCCGCATCGCACTGCCGGTCTGTTCCGCCATCGGCGTCGCGCTCGCCGCCGCGGTCGTATGGGCCTGGTTTCCGCACGGTTCCGCCGCTTGGACGAACCCATTGCACGAAATCGACGCGCCCGCGCACTATTACTTCATCCGCAAGATCCTCGGCGAAGGCGTCGGCGCGGCCACCCACCTGTGGCCGAACGACGGATACTATCCGCCGTTGTTCCATCTGCTTGCAGCCGGCATGATTAAGCTCGCCAGCTTGTTCGGCGTCAATCTGTCGATTTACGCCGCGTTCAACACGGTCTGGCTGGCCACATCCGGCTTGGTTTGGCCGATTGCGATTCAGCTGTACGCTTCCTATTTCACGCGTCGCCTGTCGCATTCGGCACAATCCGTATGCTCCCCCCGATTTGCGAACGCACGAAAGTCCTCGGCCCGCAATGTCGCGTCTGTCGTAGTTCCGCTATTCCCCGCGATACTCGCGCTCATCATCCCCCCGCTCGCCGTCGCTTCCGCCTCGCACCCCTTCCAAATGCTGGCTTCCGGTCCGCTGATCGCCTTCGGCCTGGCCGCTACGCTTCTGCCGTTCTGGCTGTACGCCACACTTCGCCTGCTCGACGCGCTCGCCACCCGCGAACACCTCGTCAAATGGATCATATGGTTCTTTGTCACTGCCGGCGTCTGCATGTTCGCCCATCCGCGCATCGTGTTCACCTGGCTCCTGCTCATGGCCCCCTTCGTGCTGACGCGACTGCCATGGAAAGCCATCGCAGGCCTTGCTGGCGTAGTGGTTCTCGGCGCCGCCGTGTTCCTCGCATACATGATGTCCAGCTACAAATCGGACCGCTACTTCAATCCCGCCAGCTGGTTCCACACCTTCGTTCCGAACCGCACGGTGCCCGAAGCGCTCAAAATCTACGTCACCGACAATATCGGCGGCGTGCAAGGCTGGTTCATGGCCGCAATCGTGCTGATCGCGTTTGCCGTCACCGTCGCAGCCATCATCCGCCCGCAATGGTTCGCCGCCAATCGCGCCGATTCCGCTACTGTGCCCGGCGCTTCTGCGATTGACCGTGCATCCGATAGCACGTCAGCGCAACCGCACGAACAGGTTGCCGATTTTGCGGCTATGCCTGCCGATCGTAGGAATCGCAAGACTTCCGCCAGCTACCGCACTCCACGTTCCGACGCCTCGCAACTCCGCCGCGACGCGATCGCCATTCTGCTGGCCTTCTTCCTGGTCGGTCTCGTCTACGTCTGCTCGACCGCGCTGACTGGCTGGTTCCCCAACATCGTGGCCGCTGCCTGGTATCGCGCCGAAACCCGACCGCTTACCATGATTCCGTTCGGCGTGCTGCCGCTGATCGTCTTCGCCGCCGTCGTATTGTTGCGTGCCGGCCGTCTGCCGAACGTCACGAAAATCATTGCGATTGTTCTGCTTGCGGCGCTCGCCATTTCCTGCCAATTCGGCAATACTGTTCGTTCCGCCCTGTCGGATGCCGTCTATGCGAATATGACGATTGACGATGCGCGGCCGGACGAGCAGCTCACTGCCACGAAGGAGAAGATTCTCAAGAAGGTGGTGAAGGAGACTGGTACCGATTCGGTGGTGGTTTCCGATCCGCTGAACGGTTCCATGTATGCGACGGCGATGTACGGCGCGGATATGCTGTTCCCGATTTACAACGCGAAGGCCGAGAAGAATGGTGCGATTTTCGGTCAGACGGAGAATGCGTTCGCGTCGGGCGACGGCAAGATGCTGACGAATACCGTCTGCCCGCTGAGCGCGGATGGCGATGCATACTTCCTGAGCATGGGCGGCCAGGCGCCGAGCCTGCAGATGTTCACGTTCAAGCAGCAGTACGACACGTTCCACGATCAAAAGCTGATCGACCAGTACGCCAAAGATGGCACGATGCGCAAGGTTCAGGATTATTCGAATATGGCTTCATATGCGAAGGGCTGGGCGTTGTACCAGTTCAACTGCCAGTGATCACGTGTGTTGCGTGGCTGCGTGGCGTCGAAATAGGCGATTGGGAGAACAAGAGGCTCTGATTTGTCAAGTTTCGACACGCCGATGGAACGTTGGATTTCCAACGGTTCACGCGTTGTTCATGCG
>OLOL01002211.1_pt1 | contig 14392 bp, 13 predicted proteins | sample 1673081 | NCBI WGS metagenome assembly OLOL01 (sample SAMEA3136753, study PRJEB25190) | human gut metagenome
AAGGAACCGATTACATTTATTTATACAGATGGGCTGGTGCTGATCGGTCTGATTACCAACATGCTGCCATTTGCGGTGCTTCCGCTTTACAGTACCATTGAGAAGCTGGACAAGTCTCTGATTGAGGCATCCGCAGACCTGGGTGCCAGTGCAGCCACTACATTCATGCGTGTGACGCTGCCAATCACATTTCCGGGTATTTTTTCAGCGATTATCCTTGTATTTATCCCGAGCCTGGGTATTTACACCGTTACTGATATGCTGGGCGGCGGCAAGATCTTATACATTGGTAATATTATCAAGAACCAGTTCGGTTCCATCCGAAACTGGCCGCTGGGTGCAGCACTGTCTGTAATGCTGATCGTTATTACTATGCTGCTTATCTTCATTTATACAAGATTTGCGAAGATTGAAGATATGGAGGTAGTATAATGTCGAAAATTGCCAAGAAAAGAAAAAGATTGAACATCATCAGTAATGTGTATGCATTTCTGGTGTATGCCCTTTTGTATATTCCGGTGGCAGTTATGATGGTTTTCTCTTTTAATGACCAGAAGTATAACTATTACTGGAATGGTTTTACCACACAGTGGTACACCAAGCTCTTTACCAATTCTACATTGGTGGACAGTTTGATCTACAGTTTGATCATTGCGGTACTGAGTACTCTGATTTCCGTATTTATCGGTACCATCGGTGCCCTCGGTTTGAAGCGATATGAATTCAAGATGAAGAAATTCATTGACAATATGCTGTATATTCCGATCATCGTGCCGGAAATTGTTCTGGCGGTGGCATTGCTGATTATTTTCCTGAAAGTCGGCGTGTCTATGGGGATGGGAACCATTCTGATCGGTCACTGTACATTCTGTATTCCATATGCCATCGTCACCATCAAAGGACGTATCAGCGGCGACAACGAGACTTTGGAAGAGGCCAGCATGGATCTTGGTGCTAACCGGGTACAGACCCTGCTTCGTGTGACCCTGCCGAATATTTTCCCGGGTGTCATGAGTGCGGCATTCCTGTCCTTTACAATGTCATTTGATGACGTTGTCATGAGTAATATGCTGGCAGGTGCCAAACAGTCCACATTGCCTGTCCTGATCCTTTCTATGAACAAGACAGGTGTAACGCCGGATGTTAATGCATTGGCGACAATTATGGTTCTTATCATCGTAGCAGCGATGATTTTGAATAATATTATTCAAGGGGCCCTTCATAAAAGGGTAAAATAAGGAGGTTTTCATTATGAAAAAGAGATTACTGGCAACTGTCCTTGCCGGTGCCATGGTTTTATCAATGGCAGCATGTGGCAACAGTAATGCCAACAAAACAGAATCCGCAGCAGCATCCGAAACTGCGAATGCTTCAACAGAAGCCGGAGCAGAAGGCGGTGAAACACAGGCAGCTGCTCAGGACGGCGATGCAAGCTCTGAGCTGAACATTTATATGTGGCAGCAGTACATTTCTGATGATCTGATCAAGAACTTTGAGACGGAAAACAACTGTAAGGTGAATCTTTCTTACATGAGTGATAATGCCGATGCCATCAACAAACTGACAGCAGGCGGCGGTGATGAATATGACCTGATCATGACATGTGATGCTTACATGAAATCCCTGATCGCAGGCGGTTATGTTGAAGAACTGAATCTGGACAACATTCCGAATTCATCCAACATCAACGATACATACTGGGTATCCAAGGGTTACTGTGTACCTTATCTGATGAACTACATTTATGTTGTATATGATTCAGAAACATGCCCTGTTGAAATCCACAGCTACAATGATCTGCTTCAGTCCGGTCTGAAGATTTCTACAATTGATGGCGCAAGAAATCTGTTCCCAATCGCACTTGTTGCCCTTGGTTATGATCCTAACTCCACAAATGAGAGTGAAATCGCAGAAGCTTACGAGTGGTTGCAGAAGTTCAATGAAAACGTTGTTGCTTATGGTAATGCAGAACAGAACCTGACAAATGGCACAGCGAATGTTGCTGTTACATACGATGGTAATGCTTCATGGGCTATGAAAGAAAAGAACACAATCAAAGTTGCAGATTTCACAAGCGATCCGATCCAGCTTGGTATTGACCTCTTTGTTATGCCTAAAGGTGCAAAACATGTAGATCTTGCAGAAAAATTCCTGAACTACATCTGCACAGCTGAAGTTATGGCTAAGAACCTTGAAGAGTTCCCATACTCCTGTCCGAACGATGCAGCCGTTGCAGCAGCATCTGATGATTACAAGAACGACCCTGCAAGAGATTTCTCTTACAAGGAAAATGTATTCTTCCAGGAAGATGTTGGCGATGCGCTGACAATCTACAACGACTACTATCAGAAACTTAAAGTTGGTGAATAAGCCGATTTGATGATAGGGTGGACCGCTCTTCTGATTGAAGTGGAGTGCGGTCCACTGAATGAATAACAGAAAACGAAAGGAGCTTATCCCTACGCTGGAATAAGCTCTTTTTGTTTTCTGTTTTTCTTAGGCGTTTGCGAAACGCCACAATCCGCATAAATACGGCATTTTAAAACCCAGAATGAGAAAACGCTTCATGCTGATTTACTTCTTGCAGGAATTACACAACTTGTAACAGTACTTGTTGCTGATAACATCCACCAGCACCAATACATTATAAGAATCTGCATTATAAAAACGAGAAAGAACTTCCCATTATTTTGTCCATATTTCTAAGGTTTTTAATAATTTCTCTTTAGTGTCTATATCTAATTTAAGGATGGTCTGATATAATTTTCTGTCAAGTGCGGTTTCGGAATATTCTGAATCAAGTTCACCTACAAGAGCATCCAATGAACATCCTATAAGGCGAGCATAATAGGTGAGGATACGTAATGACATAGCAGTACGATTATTTTCTACATTGCTGATATAACCGGGGGTAACGCCAAGGGACTCGGCTACCTGGTTTTGAGTTAAACCCATTTTTTGACGCAAACTTTTGACAAGGGCACCATAATTTTCTGAAGACATATAAAACTCCTTCTGTTATATTATTTGTATTGAAATTATACAATAAATATTGATTGAAATAAAGATTCTAATAGAATATAATATATACAATAAGTATATAAAATGGCGCGGGGGGAGCAATCATATGGGGAAAAATACATTATGGCTTGAAAGTAATGAGGGGAATACAGGGAATCTTGTCATTAGAGATGATAACAACAAAAAAATGGTTGTAATTCCACATGTGGTTTTTAAAGGCAAGAGAAGCATTTCATGGAAACAAGTGGAACAATATTTAATTAGTTATGTAGGAAAATTATTTGAGGTTTCTGAGACGAAAGATCTTATTTATATAGATAAATCCTTTGCAGATGAATATGCAGGTTCCGTTTATACTCAAAAATTAAGAGGTGCTCTACCGAAAGTGAAAGCAAATATGTCACAAGGAATTCCGGAAATGATAGAAATTGCAACGGAAAAACGATGGAAGGAAGACTTTCAAGGCAAGCATAAGAAAAGAGCTGGAAAAGGATGGTTTCGTTATAATACACGATTTGCTTTACCAGTAGTGAATGAGAAAGGAGATATTTTGGAATATAATGTTTATCAGGCAGTGTTAATTGTAAGATATTCATCTGATGAGAAGTTATATTTGTACGATATACAGAACATAAAAAAAGAAACGAGATACCCATCTTGGACAAGATCGTCAGATGGTCAGAAACCCGTTTCCTTTCATTAATTATAATATAACATTTTATTAAATGCAATAGAAAAATTTTATGGTATATTGATTGTAGTTCGCTTGGTAGGGAAAGGTAGAGTTGGAGTGTTTGACCCATATTAATATTAAATGAAATCTATAGAAGCGTTATTTAATGCATGACAGCGTGGTTCCGAATAAAGAACAGCTCATTGCACAGGTAGAAGCTGTTTTCGATGAATGGCACAAGCCGGAAAAGAAATGATATATGACATATACTTTCCACAATTTCCTGATGAAAAAGCTTGCAACAAAGACTTAACTGATGTATGATGAAATAGGTTAATTTTTTGACAGTATTTAAGAAATGGAGATAAAGATTATGCTGAAATTTGATGAACAGAAGCAGCTGGACAGCATCAATGGTGCTCTGGCTCTTCGCGGTCGTATTGAAGAAATTGTTGATGCTATTTGTGCTGAAGGATACAAGAATATCTGCTGGCTTGGCATTGGCGGTACATGGGCTTCTGCTCTGCAGGCTGAAGTGCATATGAAGGAGAAATCTGCTATTGAACTTTTCTCAGAGAATGCAGCTGAGTATGTGACAACAGGCAACAAGCGTGTCGGCAAAGGCACAATTGTGATTCTGTCTTCTGTTACAGGAAGCACGATTGAGATGGTTGAAGGTGTGAAGAAAGCACAGGCTGACGGTGCTAAAGTATTTGGTTTCATTGATAAGGCAGAAGCTGAACTGGCGAAGATGGTAGATTATGTGATTTCCTATCCGGCCAATGAACAGCTGAAGTTCTTCATGGTTGCAGACCGTTTCATGAAGAATGCAGGCGAGTTTGAAGATTACGATGAATATTATGCAGAAATGGATGCACATCTGGCTCAGGGTCTTGTAGATGTAGAGAAGGCTGCAGATGCTTTTGGTGCTGCTTACGCTGAAAAGCACTGCAATGACAAACTGCATTACTTTGTAGGTGCCGGCAATCAGTACGGCTCTACATATTCTTATGCAATGTGTTATTGGGAAGAACAGCATTGGCTGCGTACAAAGTCTATCCACAGTGCAGAATTCTTCCATGGTATGCTGGAAGTTATCGACAAAGATACACCTGTAACTGTATTTGTCGGTGAAGATTCCCAGAGAAGACTCAGCGAAAGAGTTGCAGCATTCCTGCCAAAGGTATGCGCCAACTACACAATTATTGATACAAAAGATTATCCGATCAAGGGTATCAGCGAGAAATACCGTGGCAGCATCAGCCATCTGATCAGCCATGCAGTTACTCAGAGAATCGATGCGCATATCGAGAAGATCAACTGCCACCCAATGGAGATCAGAAGATATTACAGACAGTTTGATTATTAAAATATAGTAACTGTTCAGAGCCAACCTCCAAAATGCTACGCATTTCGTCGGTGTGGCGTATCCGCCAAATAAAATTTCAAAAACAGTTTTAAAAATGCAAGCATTTTATACCTGTTTTTTGAAATTTTGCCTGGCTCTGAACAGTTACAAATAGTGATAGAAAAGAAGAAGCATTGTACCTGCAATCACAGAGACAATGCTTCTTCTTTTGTCAAGTAGAAAGGAAAATTTATCAAAAATTAAAGTTATACGGCATTAAATCCAGCATCAAAAGCCCTGGCATTAGACTCGTTGAATTTGGATTTGCCTTTTTTGGCAAACATATGGTTCATAGCCAACAGCAGATCTGGTGTTTCTGGTGATGGGTTATAAATATAACCGTCATTGCTGTATTTGACTGTACAGTTGGCTGTACCGCCATGCATAGCGGAACCATAGGATGGTACCCATGTGACGTGAATACCTTCACTTGCTGCGATATCAGAGATAATCAGGCCGGAAGTAAGGACACCCTGGCCGCCGGAGCCTGCAAATATAATTTCTTTCATTTATTTGGCCTCCTCTCTCCTGGTGATGAAGGCGCTCAGGTTGGCGGTATGTGTATTGAAAATGCCGGTGGTGTTCGTGCCGTTAAACATGGTACAGGTAAGACAAGAAAACCTTACATGAATCTGCAGTATACACCGCATGTACTTGGTATCATGAAGAGCATCAAGAAAGCCTTTGACCCGAACAACATTCTGAATCCGGGTGTTATCATCGATTTAGATGATTAATGACCATAAATAAGCAGGTTTTGCTATAAAACTTCCTAGACCAATGATATTGACCAATCATCATTGAACACTTACACAAAAAGACGATTCGCCGGGAATCGTCTTTTTTGTGTGCAGCAAAACCTGACCTTGTATATCTGTTTGTTCTATATTAAAATAGAAGTATTATTTATTATTTAAAGTAGAAATACTAAAATGAAATGGAAAGGAAGGTGGCAGAATTGGAGCTGGGGCTTTTTACGAGTGGCTATCAGCGGTATCCGTTGGAGCAGGCTTTTGAGGATGCCAGTCGTTTTGGCTATGATTATATAGAATTATGGGGCGGTTATCCGCATGCGTATGTGGAAGATCTGACGGCAAGAGGGGTTGGAGAAATTGACAGACTGATTCAAAAATACCGGATGCCTGTGAAATGTTTTACACCGGAGCATAATGGCTATCCCTTTAATTACATGGCCGGAGACGAATTTCAGTGGGAGCGATCAATGGTGTATTTAGAGAAAGCCATTGAGCTGACAGCGGCCATGGGCGCACCGATGATGCTTTTCTCGGCCGGTCATGCAGGGTATCAGATGACAGGACATGAGATTGAAGAACGGCTTCAGAAAAGTCTGGAACGTTTGACAGCAAAGGCAGAGCAGCAGAAGGTGAAGTTGATTTTAGAGCCTCTGACGATTTATGAGAGCAATGTTATTACAAGTCTAAATGACCTGGAACGGGCATTGGATAAAGTCCCGTCACCGTATCTGGTGGGCATGTGTGATCTGGCGGTGCCATATACAACAGGTGAACCGGCAGCGGAGTATGTCAGGCGTCTTGGCGGTCGATTCGGGTATCTGCATGTGATTGACAACGATGGCGTCAGTGACAGCCATATTCTGCCGGGGGATGGCAATATGCCTCTTGAAGGAATCCTTCGGGAAATCAGAAGGGCCGGATATGATGGCTACGCTACCATTGAACTGGTGACAGGGTATCTGAAAGAACCGTCGGTGTATGCGGAGATAGCGATAAAAAGAATTAGGAGTATTTTATGAGAGAAAACAAAATGAAGAAAATAAGAATTGCAGCAGCTGGTGACAACTGCATGGATGTTTACGATAAAGAGAATAAGGCTTTTCCGGGAGGCAATCCTGTGAATGTGGCGGTTTATGTGGCACGTCTTGGCGGTGCGTCCGCCTATATCGGACCGGTGGGGACAGATGTCTACGGCAAGCAGATGATGGATGCCATTCAGGGCAAAGGTGTGGATGTTTCCCGGATGAAGATACTTGAGGGAACAACTGCTGTGACCCACGTGGAGATTGTGGATGGCGACAGAGTGCTTGGTGATTATGAAGAGGGGGTTATGGCCGATTTCAAGCTGGATGCGGAAGATATTGATTTCCTCAGTAGCTATGATATGGTTGTTTCCGGTCTCTGGGGCATGATTGAGAATGATCTGCCGGTTTTGAAGGAAAAAGGGGCAATAGTAGCCTTTGATTTTGCCACAAGACCGGATGATCCGGTATCTGTCAAGGCTATTCCGTATGTAGATTACGGTTTCTTTGCAGATGATGACAAGGATGAAGAAGAATTGAAGAAAATGCTGATCGACCTGCATGCCAAAGGACCGAAGGTGATGGTTGTTACCCGCGGCGAGAAGGGCAGCATGGCTTATGACGGCGAGAAGTTTTATTATGGTGGTATTGTGCCTTGCGAAGTGGTGGATACCATGGGGGCAGGCGACAGCTTTATTGCAGGATTTCTTTATGCTATCTGCGAGGGAAAAGGAATTCAGGAAGCTATGGCGGACGGTGCGGCTAACAGCAGTGTGACCATTGCCTATTCCGGCGCTTGGTAGGATACAAACAGAAACAGGAATTTGAGTGAATAATGGGCCAAAACCTATGTGAACAATAAAGGATAGAATGCGGCGATCCAAATGGTATTAAATTTAAGAAAAAATATACTGATTTTGAATGATTTGTCTATATCCTGCCGGCTGATTCGTTCAGACAGACGTTCCTTGGGGCTTGAGATAAGAAAAATTCCGGAGGGCGGAGCGGAACTTCTGATTCGTGCACCAAGGCGGATGAAGATAGCGTATATTGAATGGTTTATCAATGAAAAAGAACGGTGGATAACTGAGAAATATTTGGCTGCACTTGTGGAAAAACCACGTCCGCAAATGATGGAAATTCCGGAATATGTGACGGAACAATGGCTTCGGACAGAAGGGGCTGAAAGATTCCAGCAAAGGACGGCTTTTTGGGCGGCAAGAATGAAAGTGACTTACGGCAGGATCACGATCCGTGATCAGAAAACACGGTGGGGAAGCTGTAGCAGTCGGGGAAACTTGAATTTTAACTGGCGGCTGCTTCTGATGCCGGAGAGGGTTATGGATTACGTGATTGTCCATGAACTGGCCCACCGGCGGGAAATGAACCATTCTGCGGCTTTCTGGCAGATCGTCGAAACGTATCTGCCGGATTACCGGGAACGGCGGCAGTGGCTGAAAGAAAATGGTGTTCGGTATGCCGGGCCTGTTGAACTGCCGAAGTACTAGAGTAAGCAGGCACTGAAATCTTCAGATAAAATGACTGTCGAATTCGGCTAAGCGGCCACAGACTTTTTCTCAGGGATTTGAGAAAGCATAATGGCGGCAAACATCAGCAGACAGCCGCAGAGTTCTTTCGGAGACAGATACTGATGCAGGATAATCCATCCGGCTAACAATGAAAATGCAGATTCCAGACTCATAAGGAGTGAGGCAATAACGGGATCTGTATTTTTTTGTGCCACGATCTGCAGCGTATAACCTACCGCACAGGAAAGTACACCTGCATAAAGGAGAGGCTGCCATGCTGTCAGAATGGCATGGAGATTCGGTGATTCTGTCAGCATGGCAGGTATGCCGCAGATGATGCCGCAGGTGAAAAACTGAATGCAGGACATGCGGACACCATCGACTTTTGGTGAAAAATAGTCCACCACCATAATATGAAACGAAAAACAAAAAGCGCAGATAAGGACAAGAATATCACCTTTGCCCAGGGAAAGACTTTCTGTCATGCAGAGCAGGTACAGGCCGATGACGGAGAGTCCGACACTGATCCAGGCAATAAGACGGACTTTTTTACCCACAAAAAGGCCGAGGATCGGGACAATCACGATATACATGGCGGTGATAAATCCAGCCTTGCCAACGGTTGTGTAGATAATGCCAACCTGCTGAAAAGAACTGGCAATTGCCAGAAGGATACCGCAGACAATACCGCCGATGATCAGTGTTTTCTTGTCAGATACGGATGAGGAGGATGTCGATGCAATGTCAGTGGCAGAGGCCGCATCACTGTTGGAAGCGTTGACGGTTGCTGCGGATTGTCGGTTGACTTTGTCAAGTAATGGAATAAAAAGCAGCAGAACAAAAGTACCGATAAAATTTCTGACAGAGTTAAAGGTAAATGGACCGACATAATCCATCCCCACACTCTGTGCGACAAAAGCAACACCCCAGATGAAAGCGGTCAATAAGAGCATTAGATTGCTTTGCATTTTTTTTGAATTCATATTTGTCTCTCCTTTAGGTGATCATCTATTATTCGTCAAGGCACATGCAGGCTGTTTTTGTTCGGTATCGGTATGGATAAAGACGTAAAACATGTGCTTTTTGATGTTTTATAGTGGTAAAGTATCGTAATAAGGTTTATAATAGCACATGTATTTATGAAAATAAAAGAAAAATGCATAAAATTTGAAAAAAACACTTGATTATCGACAAAAATAGTGTATTTTATGTAATTAGGAAATTATTTCGAAATTGTCGGAGGATTAAATCATGAAGATCGTTGTAAAATTCGGCGGAAGTTCCCTTGCAAGTGCCGAACAGTTTAAAAAAGTTGCGGATATTATTCACGCAGACCCACACAGAAGATTTGTTGTCCCTTCTGCACCGGGCAAGCGTTTTGATGGAGATACAAAAGTTACAGATATGTTATATGGATGCTATGATCTGGCAGAAGCCGGCAAGGATTTTGATGGTGCATTGGCAGACATCAAGGCCCGCTATGATGAAATTATTGAAGGACTTGGGCTGGATCTGACACTGGACAAAGAGTTTGAGACAATTCATGAACAGTTCCGTCTGAAAGCAGGAAGAAATTATGCCGCATCCAGAGGTGAATATCTGAATGGTATCGTGCTGGCCAATTATCTTGGTTTTGAGTTCATTGATGCAGCTACAGTTATCCGTTTTGATGATGCAGGCAATTTTGAAGCAGACAGAACAGATTTGATTTTGTCTTCAAGATTGAAAGATGTTGAATATGCCGTTGTGCCTGGTTTCTATGGGGCTCAGGATGATGGTGTGGTGACAACTTTCTCCAGAGGCGGTTCTGATATCACAGGTTCTATCGTGGCAAAGGCTGTCCATGCGGATGTATATGAGAATTGGACAGATGTTTCTGGTTTCCTTGTGGCAGATCCGAGAATTATCAAGAATCCTGAAGCGATTGAAGCAATTACATATAAGGAACTGCGTGAGCTTTCTTACATGGGCGCGTCTGTACTGCATGAAGATGCTATTTTCCCGGTACGTAAAGAGGGCATTCCGATCAATATCCGCAATACAAATAAGCCGGATGATCTGGGCACATGGATTGTAGAAAGCACATGCCGTAAACCGAAGCATACAATTACCGGTATTGCCGGCAAGAAAGGCTTTGCATCGATTAATATTGAAAAAGATATGATGAACTCCGAAATCGGATTTGGCAGAAAAGTTCTGCAGGTATTTGAGGATAATAATCTTTCTTTCGAACATATGCCGTCAGGCGTCGATACAATGACTGTGTTTGTACACCAGTCAGAGTTTGAGCACAAAGAACAGCAGGTCATCTCAGGTATTCACCGTGCAGTTCATCCGGATCTTCTGGATCTTGAATCCGGTCTGGCACTGATCGCGGTTGTGGGACGCGGTATGAGAGATACGCGTGGTGTGGCAAGTAAAGTATTCGATGCACTGGCCAAGGCGAATATCAATATTAAGATGATCGACCAGGGATCCAGTGAGCTGAATATTATTATTGGTGTGAAAGAGAAGTATTTCGAGGATGCGATCAAAGTCATCTATGATGCTTTTATCACCAATGCAGCACCGGCTAAATAGTCATCACGCAATATTGGCATAACATCAGTCTAAAAACATATAACCATAGTAGGAGTTATAATTGACGCTTATTCGCTGATATGTTAGAATGAGTGAGGAAAGTCCGGTACGAAGCCGGCTGTGAATTTTAGAGAGACGATATAGAATAAAGATAACTGAACAGTTACATATCAAGGCCACGAAGGCGTTTGAGCGTGAATACCCATATGTGTGAGATATGGTTTAGCTCGGTACGTTTTCGTGGCTTTCGTTTTGCATGGGGAGGGACAATATGGACGTTTTAAAGCTACTGGAAGATGTGAAAAATGATAAGGTTTCACTGGAAGAGGCAGCTAAGGAATTAAAGCAGCTGCCTTATGAGGATCTGGGATTTGCCAAGTTGGATCATCATCGGCAGATTCGTTCCGGATTCGGCGAGGTTGTATTTTGCAGTGGCAAATCGGATGAGCATTTGCTGAAGATTTATGAGACATTTTATAAAACTGATACAGAGGTACTCGGTACGCGCGCTTCTGAGCATCAGTATGAGCTAGTGAAAGCCGTTATACCGGAAGTGACTTATGATCCGCTGTCAAGAATTTTGAAGATTGAGAAGCCCGGAAAGGAAAGAATTGGCCGTGTGGCTGTCTGTACAGCCGGTACGGCAGATATTGCAGTTGCTGAAGAAGCAGCACAGGTGGCGGAATATTTTGGCACCAACGTTGATAGATTTTATGATGTGGGTGTTGCAGGCATTCATCGTTTATTTGCCAAACTGGAAGAAATTCGCAAAGCCAACTGTATTATTGCTGTTGCTGGTATGGAGGGAGCACTTGGCGGTGTTCTGGCGGGCCTTGTTGAGGTACCGGTGATTGCTGTTCCGACTTCTATTGGTTATGGTGCGAACTTCGGCGGTCTGTCAGCACTTTTGACAATGCTGAATTCCTGTTCCAATGGCATTACTGTTGTCAATATTGATAATGGTTACGGTGCCGGCTATATCAGTACACAGATTAACCGTTTGGCAGTCAAAGCCTATAAGCCGGAATAAGAGAGACGGGGATTTGACGGCAATATCATATAGATGAAGCAGTGCCTGCCTGAGAGATTGATTTTGAGCAGTCTATTGTAATTTAAGTATAAAGATAAGGGGATTTGTAAAATGAGCAAGAAAGTTTTATATCTGGAATGTTTTTCGGGTATCAGCGGGGATATGACGGTTGGTGCATTATTAGATCTTGGGGCAGACCCGGAAGTATTAAAACAGTCATTGGATTCACTGCATGTGGATGGTTATGAGGTAAAGATCGGCAGAAGCAGCAAGTGTGGTATTGATGCCTGCGATTTTGATGTGCTGATACCAGATCAGCCGGAATATGATGAAGGCCATATGCATCACCATGATGATGACCACGATCACGAACATCATCACCACGATGATGACCACGACCACGAACATCACCACCATGATGATGACCACGACCACGAACATCATCACCATGATGATGACCACGACCACGAACATCATCACCATGATGATGACCACGATCATGACCATCATCATCATGATCACGGCCATGGTCATCATCATGCGCATGTACATAGAAATATTCATGATGTATTCGCAGTGATTGATAGACTTGAGAATGAGCATGTTAAGACATTAGCGAAAAAAATGTTTATGATTGTTGCGGAAGCAGAGTCTAAAGCCCATGGCCTGCCGATTGAAGAAGTGCATTTCCATGAAGTAGGTGCCATTGATTCTATTGTAGATATTATCAGTGTGGCTGTCTGTGTGGACAATCTCGGTGTGGACGATATTGTCGTTTCCGAATTATATGAGGGATCCGGCCATGTGCATTGTCAGCATGGTATGATGCCTGTGCCTGTACCTGCAACTGCGAATATTGTTGCGGCTAATCATCTGCCGATGAAGATTACGGACGCTCAGGGAGAAATGGTCACACCGACAGGTGCAGCGATTGCAGCTGCTCTTCGTACGCAAGATCATTTGCCAGAGGATTATCAGTTACTGAAGATCGGCCTTGGTGCCGGCAAGAAGGATTTCCCGAAGGCAAATGTTTTGAGAGCAATGCTGCTTGAGACAAAGGATCAGCCACAGACAGGTGAGGAAGAAGATATCTGGAAACTGGAGAGCAACATTGATGACTGTTCAGGCGAAGTTCTCGGCTATACAATGGAGCGTCTTTTGGCTGCAGGGGCGAGAGATGTATGTTATGCACCGATTTACATGAAGAAGAATCGTCCGGCCTATATGCTTCATGTGCTGTGCGACCGCAGACAGATTCCTGCAATGGAAGAAATTATTTTTAATGAGACGACAACCATCGGTATTCGCAGATATAAGGTTGAGCGTACAATTTTAAAACGTCATGAAGCAAAAGCCAAAACGGCTTATGGCGAAGTGGAATTAAAAATTTGTGAGAAGAATGGCATCGTTTATCGTTATCCTGAATATGAAAGTGTTAAAAAGCTTTGTGAGGTAGCCGGTGTACCGTTTAAAGTTGTATATCAGGCAGCCTGTGAAGCAGAAATCAGTGAATAAACAGCATGGAAAGCGTGCTGTAAATGAAATAAAATGTCGAACAGGGCATCAGGTATGAGACACAAGAAGTGAGGAATCAGACATGGAAATCAGAACACGTTTAGTAAATTATATGAAGGAATTGGGGGATAAGGATCTGTGTGTGGCTTTTTCAGGCGGCGTGGACAGCTCAGTTATCTTAAGGGCAGCCTGTGAGGCGGCAGCAGCTAATGGTAAAAAGGTGTACGCAGTGACCTTTGAAACAAAACTGCATCCAAAGGCAGACTTGCCACAGGCTCAGAAAGTGGCCAAAGAAGCAGGCGCTATTCATCATGTTATCTATGTCAATGAGCTGGATAATGAGGAGATGCTCAACAATCCTGTGAACAGATGCTATCTCTGCAAAAAATATTTGTTCCAGAATTTGCTGACATTTGCCGCTGAAAAAGGTATCGATACAATCATGGAAGGCAACAATGCAGATGATCTTCTTATCTATCGACCGGGAACACAGGCAGTTAAAGAGCTTGGGGTATTAAGTCCGCTGGCAGAGCTGGGGATTACAAAGGCACAGGTGCGTGAAATTGCAGCAGATATGGGACTTTCATGTGCCAGCCGTCCATCTTCTCCTTGTCTGGCAACACGACTGCCGTATGGTACACCGATTTCATTCGAACTGCTTGCAAGGGTGGATGCCGGTGAACAGTGGCTGAAGGAGCAGGGATTCCCAATTGTCCGTCTGCGTGTTCACGGTGATATTCTGCGTATTGAAATTGACAAAGAACGTTTTTCGGATTTTATTGCAATGGCAGATAAGATCACAGCAAAAATGAAGGAACTTGGTTTCGTCTATATTACATTGGATGCGGAAGGTTTTCGC
>OLOL01002213.1_pt1 | contig 14383 bp, 13 predicted proteins | sample 1673081 | NCBI WGS metagenome assembly OLOL01 (sample SAMEA3136753, study PRJEB25190) | human gut metagenome
GTGGTGACGGCGGCCGGGTCAATATCCTCCAGGGGCTCCCACAGCAGGTTGATGGTGTTGCCCAGCAGCCCCTTCTGGCTCAGGGCCAGCAGCCAGACGGAGTCCCTGGCCCAGCCGGAGTAGGAGAGCAGCCCGGTAGCCTCCGCCGCGTCTGCGGGCATCTCTTGCAGGGTGAGGTCCATATACATATTGAGCCGCTGGGACAGCCGGGCCATGATGGTGATGAACTGCTCGTGGCTCACTGGCGCGTCGGGGGCGAAGCGGCCCTCTCCCACGCCCTCCACCAGGCCCAGCCGGGCCACGGCGTTGACGCACAGGCCGTACCAGTCGTCCATGGATACGTCGGTAAACTGGCTCTCGCCGGTGGGAACCCGGCAGTTGAGGGCCTGGGCCAGCAGGGCGCAGAGCTGGGCGCGGGTGAGGGAGCCCTCGGGCTGGAAGGCTCCGCCGCCGGTTCCGGCCAGGATACCGTAGGTGGCCAGCCGGTCGATCTGGGCGGAGATGGTCTCGTCCTGAATGCTGTCGTTCAGGGCGCGCATGGCCTGAATGGCCCCGTTGCCGTCGGCGATCATCTTATCCAGCTCGGGATTGCCGGTGGTCACCGGTTCCTCGGGGATCTCCACCTCCTCCGTCACATCCTTGCAGAAGATGCGGGCAATCAGTGCCACCACGGCAGCCGCCGCCGCAGCCAATAGGAAATGTCCCACCTGATACAGGGGGAACAGCAGTGCGTACAACACCCACGTCACCGCCGCGGCGTAGATGGGCGCGGCCGATTTGTGGACGATGGTCTTTGTTTTCAATCCTGTCGCCTCCAGTCCTTGGTCGATCATGGTTGTTTCGTGGTCTCATTATAGACCATCCGGCCCCCACGGTCAAGAAAAAGAGCCGCCGAGCGGCGGCTCTTGCGCACGTTTATGATGGGATGCCCCGCGTCCCGTTGGTGGGGTCGATGAATATCGGCAGCTCCGGCGGCGACGCGGTCCACACCACGAAGGCGGTGGAGACCGCTGCCAGCACCAGCACTCCCGCCGCCTGCCACACCGGTGCGGTCAGCGTCCCCCGCTTCTGGAGTGCCGTGCTGACCCAGAAGGCCAGCAGCACCGCCGCCTGAAAGATCAGCACATCCACCACCGCCGCGTGAAATCCGATGACGCCCACGTAGCCGTAAAACAGCAGGGGGATGGCCGTAAGCCCTGCCAGCAATCCCGCAGCCCGCGGCCCCGCCGGACGCAGGCTGCGCAGGCCGATGCACTCCGCAATGGTCCACAGGACCCACGGCACCGCCAGCAGCTTCATGTGCTCCCACGTGGATTCGTTGGTGGCGGCCAGATACGCGGCCCAGCGGGCCTGCCCCGTCCAGTCGTAGACGAAGTGCAGCGTGTTGCCCAGCAGCAGCGCGGCAAACAGCCCCGCCATCTCCCATGTGCGCCATTTCTGTCCTCTCTGCCTCATCGCGCGCTCCTCCTTACAGTATCGCCTTATTATACGCCGCCGGAGGCCGGCTTATACAACGCCATCCGTTGATAAGGACAAACACGGTTTTGTGGTATGGAAATAGGGGTACACTTTTTTATCGCCCTGTGATATAATTGTGTGCATATCTCAAAGACAAACGGCGGCGTCAGCCGTCGGGAAAGGCGGTAACTCTTACTATGGTCATAACGGAACGCCTGGCGCAGCTGCGCCGGAGCATGGCTCAGCACGGCATGGACGGCTACGTGGTGGTCACAGACGACTTCCACGGCTCGGAATATGTGGGCGACTACTTCAAGGCGCGGGCCTATCTGTCCGGCTTCACCGGCTCCGCCGGTACGCTGGTGGTGCTGCCGGACCGCGCGGCCCTGTGGACCGACGGCCGCTACTTCCTGCAGGCGGCGGATCAGCTGGCGGGCAGCGGCATTGAGCTGATGCGCATGGGCCAGCCCAACGTGCCCACCATCCCCGCGTTTCTGGCGGAGCAGCTGCCGGAGGGCGGCGCACTGGGCTTCGATGGCCGCACCGTCTCCAGCAGCTTTGCCCGCACGATGGAAAAGGCGCTGGCTGCCAAGCACGTCCGCCTCACCGGTGAGCAGGATCTGGTGGACAGCGTGTGGCCGGATCGCCCCGCTCTGTCCGACAAGCCTGTGTGGGAGCTGACCGGCTGCGGTCTGACCCGCAGTGAGAAGCTGGCGAAGCTGCGGGAGAAGATGGCGGAAAGCGACGCCGCGTACCTGCTGCTCACCAGCCTGACGGAGATCGCGTGGACCCTGAACCTGCGGGGCGGGGACGTGGCCTGCACGCCGGTGTTCCTGTCCTTCCTGCTGATCGGGCGGGAGGACGCCCAGCTGTGCATCCAGCCCCAGGCTGTCAGCGCGGATATCGGCGCAAAGCTGGCCGCCGACGGCGTGGCCATGCGGCCATACAGCGGTATCTACGATATGCTCCGCACCCTGCCCGCCGGTACGCGGGTCATGGCCGACAGTGCCACCGCCAACTACCGCATCATGGAGAGCCTGTCCCAGGCGGAGGTACTGGATCAGCCCAGCCCTGCCATTCTCATGAAGGCCTGCAAAACCAAAGAGGAGGTGGAGAACTTCCGTGCCGCCCATGTCAAGGATGGCGCGGCCCTGTGCCGGTTCCTGCACTGGGTCAAGACCCATGTGGGCAAGGAGCCCATTACCGAGCTGTCCGCCGCCGCTAAGCTGGCCGCCTTCCGCGCCCAGCAGCCGGACTTCCTGGATCTGAGCTTCGACACCATCGCGGGCTACGGCCCCCACGGGGCCATCGTCCACTACGATCCCACGCCGGAGACCGACGTACCCCTGCACGCGGCGGGCCTGCTTCTGCTGGACTCCGGCGCACATTACCGTCAGGGCACCACCGACGTGACCCGCACCATCGCGCTGGGCCCCGTCACCGATGAGGAAAAGCGGATGTTCACGCTGGTGCTGAAGGGTCATCTGGCCCTGTCCGCCGCCCGCTTCCCCCACGGCGCTACGGGTGAGAATCTGGACGTGCTGGCCCGCATGCCCCTGTGGGCGCAGGGCCTGGACTACAACCACGGCACCGGCCACGGCGTGGGCTATATCCTCAGCGTCCACGAAGGGCCCCAGAGCTTCCGCTGGCACAGTCTGGACGGCCGCCGCTACCCGCTGGAGGAGGGCATGGTCATCTCCAACGAGCCCGGGTACTACGAGGCCGGCAAGTTCGGCATCCGCCATGAGAATCTGGTGCTGGTTCGCACCGGCGATAAGACGGAGTTTGGCCAGTTCATGTATCTGGAACCGCTGACCATGGCTCCCTTCGACCGCGACGCCATCGATACGTCCCTGCTGACGGAGGGGGAGCTGGCCCAGCTCAACGACTACCACCGGCAGGTGTACGCCACGGTGTCCCCCCTGTTGGACGCGGAGGAGCAGGCGTGGCTGGCTGAGGCCACCGCGCCCCTGACGCGCTGAGCCCGATTTTGAAAGGAGTTTTGTACTATGGGCGTTTTGTCTCATCTGGAACCGAAGCCGGTTTTCGACTACTTTGAAAAGCTGTGTGCCGTGCCCCATGGCAGCGGCAACACCAAGCTCATCAGCGACCTGTGCGCATCCTTTGCCCGGGAGCTGGGGCTGAAATACCGTCAGGAGGATTGCAACAATCTCATTATCTGGAAGGATGCGTCGGCGGGCTATGAGAACGCCGCTCCCGTCATCCTGCAGGGCCACATGGACATGGTGTGTGCCCAGACAGAGGACTGCACCAAGGACATGAGCCGTGAAGGGCTGGATCTGCGGACCGACGGCACCTACGTCTGGGCCGATAAGACCTCGCTGGGCGGCGACGACTGTATCGCCGTGGCCACGGCGCTGGCCATTCTGGCCGATGATTCCCTGCCCCATCCCCCGCTGGAGGTGGTGTTCACCATCGACGAGGAGACCGGCATGGACGGCGCCGCGGCGCTGGACTGCTCCGATCTGAAGGGCCGCCTGCTGCTGAACCTGGACTCCGAGGAGGAGGGTGTGTTTACCGTGGCCTGCGCCGGCGGCCTGCGGGCCGACTGCTTCCTGCCGGCGGCGCGGCAGGCGCTGGGCGGCGAGAGCTGCTTTTCCGTGAGCCTGTCCGGCCTGCAGGGCGGCCACTCCGGCGCGGAGATCGACAAGGGCCGCGGCAACGCCGTCCAGCTCATGGGGCGTGCGCTGTACGGCGCCATGGAGCAGGTGGGCGCGCTGCGCATCGCAGACCTGCGGGGCGGCCAGTTTGACAACGTCATCTGCCCCCGCTGCGACGCAGTGGTGGCCGTACCCGCCGGAAAAGAGGAAGAATTTACCAGTTTTGTGCGGAAATTTGACCGCATCATGAAGAATGAGCTTTCCGTCGCCGACGGCGGCGTGACCCTTTCCTGCGCAGCGGTTTCCGGCACTGCGGCCTACGATGCCGATGCGTCGGCCCGTATGCTTCACGCACTGCTGGTGATGCCCCAGGGCGTGCAGGTCATGAGCCCCGACTTCCCCGGCCTTGTGCAAACCTCCCAGAATCTGGGTGTCATCACCGCCGAGGACGACGGACTCCGCTTCTCCCTGTCCATCCGGTCCTCCGTGGCATCGGAGAAGGAGATGCTGCTCCAGAAGGTGCGGGCCATCGTCACCTTTGCCGGCGGCACTGTCTCCACCCGCGGCGACTACCCCGCGTGGCAGTACGCCCGCCAGTCTCCGCTGCGGGACACGGTGATGGCCGCCTACAAGCGCGTCACCGGCAAGGATGGTGTGGCGCTGGCTATCCACGCCGGTCTGGAGTGCGGCCTGCTGGCCGGGAAGATGCCCGGGCTGGACGCCGTGTCCTTCGGCCCTGAGCTGCTGGACATCCACTCCCCGCGGGAGCGGCTGGGCGTGGCCTCCGTGGAGCGGATGTATCAGCTGGTATGTGAAATTCTGAAAAACTGCCGCTGATGCGGCGCAAACAGTAAAAAACAGGGATGTCCCTCGCGGGACATCCCTGTTTTTATGGATAGCTCAGACATCCGCACGTCTGCGGGAGCGGAACGCTCTCCGCAGCAGCGCCCACAGCGCCAGCATGACCAGCAGGCCGGTGAAGCCGCCGGCAAAGTCCAGCCATACGTCCTGTATCTGGGGGCCGCGGCCTGTAAATATCTGGATGGTCTCGTCCGTCAGGGCCGCCGCCATCAGGAAAAACAGGCAGTTCACCACCGTTTGCAGGTGGACGCGGAAGCCCACCGCCGTCAGCAACAGCAGCAGCGCACCCAGCACGGCGTACTCCGTGAAGTGGGCCAGCTTCCGGATCAGATGGTCCGTGACACCGCCCTGTCCCACCACCAGCTCCAGCAGGGGCCGGAGCAGCTCCCCTACGCGGCCGCTTTTGGCGGCAGACTCCACGGCGGAGTCCAGTGAGTTGCCCCAGATGAAGGCCAGAGCAGCCAGAATGGCCAGAAGCAGCAGGGCGGTGCTTATCTTTTTTCCACGCAAGGCGCACCTCCCACCGTGTTACGACGCCTGACGCGGCTCGTAGAACAGGTCGATCACCGTCTGGCGCAGAGCGGCCTCGTCCACGTGGAATTCCATATAGCCCTCATCGCCCACTTCTGTCTCACCGGCGGGCGGGTCCAGCACCTCCAGTCGGTCCTGCGACACCGTCCGATACAGGTCGTTGAGCTGGTTGGCGGTACAGTCGGTGGTCAGGTAGGACGACAGCTCCAGCAGCAGCTGCGTCAGGAAACCCTCGTCCTGTGCCGCGCTTTGCAGCCGGGTATACAGACCCCGCAGATAGGCGGCCTGCCGCGACATGCGGTTGATGTTGGTCTTTTCTCCGCCCATGTCGCCGCGGCTCTGCACAAAGGTCAGGGCCAGGTCACCGTGGAGCGTGACCTCCTGCCCCATGGGCAGCTGGTCCGTGACGGCGGAGAAATCGTCCTCCACCAGCACCGTCACGCCGCCCACCGCGTCGTTGATCACGGGCACGGCATCCATGGTGAAGGCCATCACATGGTCGATGTCCACGCCGTACAGCAGGGACGACACGGCGCGGCCCGTGTTGCGGGCGCTGTCCAGTCCGCCGGAGCCGTAGGTGTGGGACAGGGCCAGTTGGCCGTTGAAGGTGCCCACCTGCTCACCGGCCAGACCCAGGGCCGTGATCTCCGTCATGGTGTCACGGTTCAGGGGCAGGACGCGGCAGACGCCGGCGGTGCGGTCCACCACCAGCAGCAGCAGGAAGTCCGCCTGCTGCTGCTGGTTATAGTTGTCTCCGGAGGTCTGGGCAGCGTACTTGTCCACGCCCATCACCAGCACCGTCTCCACATCGCGGCGGGCATACCAGCCGCCGTTGTAGTAGGTCAGGGACTCGTCCTCCCCGGCGTAGGGGTCGTCCTCCGTCTGGGCGGTGGGGCGGTTCTCCCACCGGTACAGCAGCAGAAGCACCGCTGCGGCGGCAGCCAACATGGCCGCCACCGCCGCGATGGCCCGAACGGGCCGCTTTTTCGTTTGTTCTCTCACACGCGTGATCTACGCCTGCCGTCAGGCGGCCTTCCCTCTGCGCACCACATAAGCGGCGGCGCAGGCGGCCACGACGGTCATGCCGGCGATCACCCACGCAGGGGAGATCTCACCGGTCTGAGGGGACTTGGGGCCGTCCTTGTCCGCGGGCATGGAGGCGGTGTTGATGATGAACAGCACGGGGCCGGTACTGTCAAAGGTGACGGTGACCTGGTTCTTGCTGACCTTGGTGACAAGGCCGGCGGTCATGTTCAGCAGATGCCAGTTGCCCTCAGCGTCGCGGGTCATGACGAACAGCAGGTCCTCCACCGGCACGGTCAGCCGGAAGGTGACGGTGACGCGCTGGGGCAGCGGGGCCAGCTGGCCGTTCTCCACGTAGCTCAGGTCGAACAGGTCGGAGGCCACCAGATCCTCTGCCTTCACATGGGGATAGTTCTTCAGCAGCGTGTTGACATCGCTGTTCAGCTTATCCAGTGTGGAGGCGTTCTTCACGTCCTCATAGGCCCGCTCCAGAGATTCCTTGATGGAGGGATCCGCCGAATTTCTCTTGCTGTACGGCGTCACGATCAGGTAGCCCTTGGCATCGGTGCCGTCCTCGAAGGTGGCGGAGATGATCTCCGGCGCGTCCTTGTTCTCCGAGCTGGGCGTAAACGTGGCCATGGCGGGCACGGTCAGCGCGGCCGTCAGCAGCAGAGCCAGGAGCATGGTTGCAAACTTCTTCATTTTGGGTTCCCCTTTCTCACTTTCGTGATAAATCTCAGGTTATTGCAAAAAAGCATCGCTTTAGGTAAACAGTTTTCCGTCAGGACGGCGTCCATTTTGCCAGCACCAGATACCGCATCTGGCGGTTGCCCTTCTGACAGGTGGACAGGATCACCATCCGGTCCCCCTCCTGCGGGAAGGCATCCTCATCCAGGTTGGCGCCAAGGTCACGGACCAGACGCACGCTGTTGAGGAACAGGCGGGTCATGCGCTGGTCGTCAAAGTCGTAGTTATACAGAATGTGCCGGTTGTCGTAGGGCACCGCCGCGAACACCGTGGCGTGTATCTCCTGATCCGGCAGGTAGAGCACGATCTCCCGATGGGCCTCGAAGCTCTCGGGGTCGGAGTAGGTCTTTTGCAGCGTGCCGAACATGGCGCCGCTGTTCATGCGGTGGCCGTAGATCACCGTGGCGGGGTCGGTCAGATCCGCGCCGTTATAGGCGCTCTCGGTAAACAAGGTGCCGTCACTGGAGTAGTTGCCGTCGATGTCGTGGGTGAGATACCATGTATCGTCCGCATTCTGGGCCACCGGATAGCTGATATCCGTGTCCGGTATCTCCAGCCAGGCGTAGATGTCGGGGCAGCGCTCCTGCAGGCTCGCAAAGTCGATGGGACTGACGTAGGCAGGCTCCGGCTCCGCCGTGTCCTCCACAGGGGTATCCGGTACAGGCGGCTCCTCCGGCTCAGTGCGCCAGGGCTGGTAGGTCCACAGCAGGTAGGCAGCGATGCACACCGCCAACGCTCCGCCGATCAGGGCCAGCTTCTTTTTCACGCGGCTCCCCCCCTCTCCAACAGGCGGCGGGCCTGCTCCTCCAGACGCCGCACCGTGTCATCGCCAAGGGCTCTGGCGATGACGCGCACCGCTTTGTCCATGCGGGGCGCGCGCCGCTCCATATTGTGGCAGTCCGTGCCCAGCACGTGTATCCGGCCCTCCGACAGCAGGCGCAGAGCCTTTCGGCGGGTGGAAAACCCGCAGAAAAAATCGGCGTTGGATTGGATATACAGGCCGCTCCGGGCCATGCGCCGCCAGTCCGGCTCCGCCACATAGGGCAGGTAGCGCTCCATGTGGGCCAGCAGCACCGTGACATCGGGGCGGCCCGCCAGTTCCAGCAGCTCGTCCAGCATCCGCCCGTTCCAGGGCCGGAACGGCATCTCCAGCAGCAGGACGTCCGTGCCGGAAAGGCACAGGCGGGGCAGGCCGTCGAAAGCGGCGATGCCCTCGAAGAACAGGACCTCCGCCCCCAGATGTACCCGGGGCAGCGACGCCGTCAGATGTGGCCGCAGCTGCTGCCACGACCGGGCGCGGCGGGCCAGAAAGCGGTCCGGCCCGTTCTCCGATGCGTAGAAGTGGGGCGTGGCCGCCACATCGGTGACACCCTGCGCCGCCAGCGCGGTCAGCATTTGAAGGCTCTCCTCCGTGCTGCGGCTGCCGTCGTCCATGCGAGGCAGGATGTGACTGTGCAGGTCGATCATGACAATTTCTTGCCGCCGGTCTGCTTCGGCTCGGAGGGCCTCCGGTCGCCGGCAGGCGGTGCGCCGTAGCTGTAATAGCCGCCGTAGCCTTTTTTATACTTGCCGTACCGCTTGCCATAGCCGGATTTGTCCACGCTGCCGCGGGTCATGACGAAGCCCAAAATCTTGATGTTCAGGTATTTCATGTTCCGCAGCGCCGCCTCCAGCAGCTTCTTCTCGCAGTAGCCGCGGCAGACCACCACGATCATGCCGTCCACCAGCTTGGAGATCACCAGACCGTCCGTCACGGCAGTCACCGGCGGCAGATCCAGAAGGATGAAGTCGTAGTCGGCGCCCAGCTCCCGCAGCAGCGTCTCCATCCGTGCGGAGGCCAGCAGCTCAGAGGGGTTGGGCGGGATGTCGCCGGCGGCGATGGCCTTCAGGTTGTCCAGCAGGTCGCTGGTCTGCACCGCGTCCTGCACGGTACACAGACCCGCCAGCAGGTTGGAAAGGCCGGGCCGCTTGGGTATGTTGAGCCGCTTGGCCAGCGTGGGCAGGCGCATATCGCCATCGATCAGCAGCACGCGGTAGCCCGCCTGGGCCACGGTATAGGCCAGATTGATGGCCAGCGTGCTCTTGCCCTCGTTGCGCAGGGCGCTGGTGACGCCCACCACGCGGCACTTACCCTGATCCGGCAGGGCGAACATCAGGTTGGTGCGCAGCAGCTTATACGCCTCGGTAGCGGCAAAGCTCAGGTATTCGCCGATGATGGGCTGCTCGGTCTGGGCCGCTTCACGCTTGCCCGCGTCCCGCGCGCCCTTCTGCTTGTCCAGGCTCATCGCGCCGCCTCCTTTCCACCGCAGGCCGATGCGCTGCCATAGCCCTCATAATAGCCATAGGAGCTATGCTTCGTCTGGTTCAGGTCGGGTATCACCGCCAGAACGGGGATGTCGGGATAGTTTTGGATCAGGTAGTCCTCGTCCTGCACCCGATCGTCCAGCAGCTGGCGCAGCGCCACACAGGCGCAGCTCAGCACCAGTCCCAGCAGCATGCCCCGCGCCGTATAGCTGGTGTAGCTGGGGGAGGAGCGTGTGGACGGGACTACGGCGGTGTCCACCACGCGGGCGGAGGAGCCGTCCATGATGGCGGCGATACGCTCCGGCAGTACCTTGGTGACGGAGTTGGCCACCAGCGCCGCCTCCTGCGGGTCGGGCATGGTGACATCGATCTGCACCACCTCCGTGGAGTTCACGGCGCCGGCGGAGATCATCCCCTGCATATCCGTGTAGGTATAGTCCACACCGGCCTCGCGAATCACCTCGTTCATCGTGGTCCGCGCGTTCAGGATGACCACGTAGGTGTTCACCAGGCTCTTGGCGGCGGACAGGTCGCCGGCGCTCAGGCTCACCTTGGTGCTGCCCACCGACAGGGAATTATTGTTGACGTACATCAGCGCACTGGCCGTGTACATGGGCGTGACGAAAAAGCGGGCGTAGGAAAAAGCTATCGCGCCGATGACGATCACGGACGCCGCGATCAGCCAGATATGCCGCCAGAGCGCCTTCAGCAGTGCTGTCAGGTCGATCTCTGTGTAGTGTTCTTCGTTGTTCATGGTCCGGAAAAACGCCCCTCTCTGCCTGTATCCCCGCCGTGCGCCGGATATAGGGATGCATACTCATCGTTTACTATACCACAGCAGATGATGATTTGCAACGCCGTGTTTGCTGAAATTTTCCGCTGTGCGCCAAATGACGGCAGCATCCTCTTTTTTTCGCCTGCCGCTTGCTATTTTGCCCGCCGGATTGTAAAATACAGGCATATATTATAATGGTATGAATGGAGGGCGGGTCATGCGGCGCATCTTCCCCCTATTGCTGATATTGCTCCTGCTGTGCGGCTGCGGCGGGAACCGGGACGCCGCGGCGCCGGAGGACGCGGACCGGCTGGTCATCTTCACCGCGCGCAGCGCCGCCGTCTACGACGACGCGGTGCGGGAGTTTGAGCGGCGCACCGGCATCTGGGTGGAGGTACACACCGCCGACGACGCCCTGCCGCTGCTGGAGCAGATCGCCGCCGGTCAGCGCTGCGACCTGCTGCTGGGCGTCACGCCGGACTGTCTTTCCGCCTGCGGTGAGCTCTTCGCGCCCTACGCGCCGGAGGCGGCCGCGGACATCCCCGGCGCCTACCGCGACAGCGAGGACCGGTGGACGCCCTTCTCCCTGCTGCCGGTGGTGCTCATCTACAACGACCAGCTGGTGCAGCGGAATGTGCCGGACAGCTGGAGCAGCCTGACATCCTCGGCGTGGCGGGGGCGCATTGCCTGTCCCGATCCCACGGTATCCGCCACCGGCTGCACGGCGCTGGAGGCCATGACACAGGCGCTGGACGGCGAAGCAGAGCAGGTGCTGGCAGATTTCGTCCGCTGCGTAGGCGATGTGCTGCCCACGGCAGAGGATGTGGTCACCGCCGTGGCCGACGGACGCTGCTACGTGGGCGTCACCACTGAAGATCTGGCCATGCAGGCCGCGGCGTCAGGGCTCAGCGTCACGGTGATCTACCCCCGCGAGGGGGCGGTGGTGCAGCCGGACTGCGCCGCCATCATAGCTGACTGCGCCCACGAGGACAACGCCCGCGCCTTCATCGACTTCCTGCTCAGCGGCGAAGTGCAGGAGCGCCTGACCCGGCAGTACCGCCGGACGGTGTTCACTCCCCCGGGCGACGCCTCCCTGCCCCACGCGCTGGCCTACGATCCCTACGCCGCAGGGGCCCATCAGGCGGAGACGCTGGACATCTGGAGCAGCCTGACGGCGGAGGAGACGCCATGAAGCTGAAGAATTGGATACGCCGCTCCTTCCGCAACCGCGTGTTCGCCACCATCCTGGTGGTGACGCTGGTGCCGCTGCTGCTGTGCGACGTGGTGATGATGCAGGTCATCGTGGCCCGCGCGGAGCACACCCAGGCCCGTCAGGCCAGGGCGGCGCTGGACATGCTGTCCCAGCGGTTCGACGAGGCCGCCGGTCAGTGCGGCGATACGCTGGAGGCGCTGGCCACCAGCACCATCACCCGCAGTGTCCTGCGCCGCACGGAGCCGGATTCCCGCCTGCTGTACCAGTTCCTGTACCGCAGCGCCGCAGCGATGCGGTCCTATGCCAATCTGGAGATCTACGACGCCCAGGGCGCATGCTTATACAGCACCGACGCCTCTTTGGCCGCCGCGCCGGCGGACACGGACTGGGGCGGGCTGTACGCCGCCCGCACCAATGGCGGCACGGTGTTTCTCAGCACCGGCCACGGCCTGATGGCGGCGCGGACCGTCACCGGCTACGGCGGTGAGCTGCTGGGCTACGTCACCGCCCGCATCGAGAGCAGCGGCTTTGCCCAGCTCTTTGACGGCGTGATGGCCCCCGCCGACGACCTGCTGGTGCTGGACGGCACGTGGCGCACGGTGTACTACACCCGCACGGTGCAGGCTGACCGCACGGTGGCGGCGCTGCGCAGCCAGCTGCTGGCCGGTCAGAAGCTCACCGGCGACGAGGGCGACGACTGCGCCTTTTACACCGCCGACGGCGCGGCGGGCTTCACCCTGCTGCTCCAGCAGCCCCGCGTCTACACGGGACAGGTGCTGCGGTCGCTGTATCTGGTGGGTGCGGCGCTGGGCATCCTGTGTCTGGGGCTGTGCGCCGTGGCGGCGTGGTGGCTCAGCCGGTACCTCTCCCAGCCGGTGAACGCGCTGGACGACGCCATGCGGCAGGCGGAGCGGGGCGACTACAATGTGCAGCTGTATCTGGACAGCCCCGACGAGCTGGGGCGTCTGGCCGCCAGCTTCAACCGCATGACCGAGGAGTACCGCCAGAATCTGGAGCGGTCCGTCCAGCGGCAGCGGGAGTTGACGGAGACGCAGCTGCGGATGCTGCAGGCTCAGCTGAACCCCCACTTCCTCTACAACACGCTGGACTGCATGAAATGGCTGGGTGTGACCAACCACGTCCCTCAGATCGCCGATATGTCCACGGATCTGGCGGCGCTGCTGCGGGCCGGTATCTCCGGCAGCGAGCTGATCCCCCTGGAAGATGAGCTGGAGCTGGTGCGGCAGTATCTGAACATTCAGGAGATCCGGTTCGAGGATCGGTTCGTGTGTGAGATCGATGTGGACGAGCGGTACCAGCACTGTATCGTGCCCAAGATGGTGCTGCAGCCCCTGGTGGAGAACGCCATCATCCACGGCGTGGCCGATCTGGAGGAGGGCTACATCAAGCTGTGGGCCGAGGAGGACGGCGGCGACCTGCTGCTGCGGGTATCCGACAATGGACGGGGCATCGCGCCGGAGGTGCTGGACCGGCTGGCCCGCCACGAGGATATCCCCGGCGGCCATCTGGGACTGAACAATGTGGACCGCATCATCCGACTGTACTACGGCGAGGGGTACGGCCTCACCGCCGAGTCCGGCGATACCGGCAGCCGCGTGACGCTGCGCCTGCCCATGACGAAAGGAGACAGCCATGCTAAAGGTACTGATCGTTGACGACGAGACCGTAGTGCGCCGCGGCATCGTGCTGGGCGTGGACTGGGCCTCCATGGACTGCGTGGTGGTAGGCGAGGCGGCCAACGGCGAGGAAGGTCTGGCCGCGGCGGAGCGGTACAACCCCAACCTCATCATCACCGACGTGAGGATGCCCCGCATGGATGGCATCGAGATGATGCGCCGCCTGCGGGAGAAGGAGTCCACCGCCCACTTCATCATCCTCACCGCCTACGACGAGTTCGACTATGCCCGGGCCGCCCTGCGCTACGGCGCGGCGGATTACCTGCTCAAGCCCTTCCGCGATCAGGATCTGATGTCCGCCATCGCACGTGTGCGGGAGAAGGAGGGCGCCGCCCAGCCGGCGGAGGACACCCTGCTGCTGCCAAAGGGTGACAAGAGCAAGTACGTGCTCCAGACCCTGAACTATATCGCCGAGCACTACGCCGACACGGATATCAACATCGCCTCCATCGCCCGCCACATCGGTATCAGCGAGGGGCATCTGAGCCATGTGTTCAAGAAGGAGACCAACTACACAGCCCTGGGCTATCTCACCCAGTACCGCATCCATACGGCCCGCAAGCTGCTGCGGGACTGCCGGTACAAGGTGTACGAGGTGGCGGAGATGGTGGGCTACCGCGACGTGGCCTATTTCGGCAGCACGTTCAAAAAGCTCACCGGCATGTCGCCATCGGAGTATCAGGACCGATGCCGTTAGCAAATTGCACAAAAACGAGCAATTTGTTTTGACATGTGCCGCTTCTTTGCACAGAATCGTCTCAATAATCGCAGAGATGACCCGTTTTGCCGGTGAATTCCGCGCTGGTATAATAATGGTGTGATGGTGCAGGCTGTGCGCTGTCCGATCTTTCTTAAAAAGGAGAAATCAGGAATGAAAAAGTTTGCTGCTCTCTTGCTGGCGCTGGTCATGGCTCTGAGCCTGGTGGCCTGCGGCGACAAGGCCCCCGCCGACAACGGCGGTGAGGGTACCCCCGATGCCAAGGATTATTCCGGTTATACCATCCGCATCTACTCCAACTCCAACTCCACGGAGCGCACCACCTGGCTGGTGAACGCTGCCAAGGACGCCGGCTTCACCGTGTCCATTGACGACAACAGCGTCATCTCCGGTGATACCGCCGCCATCCAGGCCGCCAACGAGAACAAGGACGGC
>OLOL01002280.1_pt1 | contig 13966 bp, 9 predicted proteins | sample 1673081 | NCBI WGS metagenome assembly OLOL01 (sample SAMEA3136753, study PRJEB25190) | human gut metagenome
GATTTAATGTCAGCAAGCATGCTGTCGTAGAATTCCTTGCTGATCTTGTATTTACGCAGATAAATCACATAACCCGCGACGATCAGCACCAGCGGAATGGCCAGCATGGCCAGCTTGATCGTCAGCTTGCCGTCTGTAAGGTCTTCCTTGCTGCTGATAGTCTTCGTTGCCGTAATATAACCGGGCTTTGTTGCTTTAATCGTGTAGGTTTCGTCAACGAGCAGCTTGTAGATGCCATTTGCATCCGGAGTTACGGCTTCTTTGTCAGAGGATATGACACTGACAGCTGCACCAGTGGGATCTGTGATGATCTGTGCGGAATACGTCTCACGTTTAGTGAGCGTAATCGTGTAGGTCGTCTGCTTGTTTTTATCACCGACCTTGATCTCGATTTTGTCGAGATTGCTGATGTCCAGCTTGTCATTGTCGGACGCGCCCTGCGGCAGCGTGACAGCGGCTTTGCCGGTCATACGGGCGACCGCCGAGATCGTCAGCTCCGTCACATCGTCAGGAACTTCCATCGTGTACTCAAACTCGTTCGCGTTGAACGTTTTGTTCAGAGAAAGTTCCTCTCCGTTGCCGGTGATGGTGAGGGAGGAGAGCGTCGGGACAACGGTGAACTTCAACGTGTATGTAACCACGTTGCTTTCATCATCGCCAGTGTCAGCCGGTTTTACCGTAATGGTAACAGTGTTTTCACCAACAAGAACCGGACGGTTGTCTGCGTCGCTACTACTCCACAATCTGAGATAGCCACTGTTACCGTTTGCGTTTATGTTGGTAAGCGCACGCAACGTTTTTGTCTCGCCACCGTTCAATGCGGCAGTAACTGTCGCGGTGCTTGTAGCAGGAATCACTTTGAAGAGAATCTCACTGTTTGCACCCGAGTATACAATGTTTGTATCATTGATTTCTGTGGTGTATTCTGTTGTATCCTGCTTAAAGCTGGATGCGGCAAGCAGCGTCTGCTGTGCCGTGTACACTTGCAGTGCCGCGAGACCGGTGGTTTTACCGGGGATCGTTGCGTGGAGCGTATAGGTAGCTGTATCCCCATTCTCGGCAGTAACCCTAAAGGCTGCTGTTCCGTCTTTAAGTGTGACAGCTGTACCGCTTGCAGGAGAAATCGTCGCATTGTCGCTGATCGTAATGTTCGGCGTAATGCTTGTCACACCAGCGGGAAGAACAATGGAAATATCCGTGCCGCTGATCGTGCCTTCATAGGTCGTGCCATCAATTGTGACCGTAAAGGTTTTGATCTCTTTATAATGGCTGAGAATCTTTTCAACCTTGCTGAAAACCGGGTAGCTGTTGCTGTCAGCCCAAGTCACTTTGTAGAGCGAATAGGGCTTGGGATAGCTGTTGAGCAGCGTAACTGCGTCACCTGATTTCAGCCAAGCGTCTGTAACCGGCATCATCATGACCTCGGTCGGTGTCTGACCCGTGGTGTAAGCGCCGTAGCCCTGAGACAGCTCTGTGCCGAGGAAATAGTTTCCGCTCAGTTCTTTTGCGATTCTGCAATCGCCGACAATCAGACCGCACTTCGTTGTGTTGGAGTCCTTATGCGGGGTGCAGGTGCCGACGTTGTAGCACTTGTTCAGGATAGCCATGAGACTGCTACCGGCAATGCCGCCAAGTGAGCAATCTGCCCCCTCCGAATTGCCTGCTACCGTGCCTGCATTGTAGCAGCTTTCAATCACAGGCTGATTCATTGCGTCACCAGCGTTGTCACCCACAATGCCGCCGACATACATACCAGCTGTAACAGCGCCGTCATTGTAACAGCCAGAAATATAACCCTTAGATTTTGCAGCAATGCCGCCCGCAACGCTCCCATCTGTAGCGCCAGTCCACGATACAGCGCTGAGCGCAAGTACTTCACCATGGTTTTCGCAGTTGGCAACCACTGCATTTGTCGAGACAAGACCAGCAATGCCACCAGCGCAATAGCTGGCGGGTGTTGTCTGCTTCACTGTACCATAGTTTTTGCATCCAATTACAAGGTTGTTCTTGCTGGATGCAATTTCACCAACAATGCCACCAGCATATGCAGGGAAAACGGAACTGAAGCTGGTCGGCGCAGAGCAGGTAATAGCTGCATGATTTACACAGTTCTCAATCGTGTTTTTCCCGGAGGCATTCATGTAACCGGCAATACCGCCAATTTTACACTGTTCTGTAGAAGCGCTGACTGTACAACTGCTGTCCAACACGACGTTCTTGATCGTCGCGCCATTTCCAATCACGCCGAAAAGGCCAACATTACTAGCTCCAGAGTCAATTTTCAGATTCTTAATTGTAAAATTGTTGCCGTCATAGGTTCCGCTGAACGCGGTATCGACACCGATCGGCGTAAACTTTACACCGGTCATGTCGATTTCGGCAGTCTGTTTCCAATACTTCCCGGCAAAGCTCGCAGGATCCTTGTTATATTCCGTGCTGAGCTTCAACAGTAACTTTGGGCTGTTGACCTGATACGGTTCATCCTGCGTACCGCTGCCAAGGAAGTCAGGCTCGGCAACCGTAAGTGTAACCGTATACGAAACACCGCCTGCGGTATAGGTCACCGGTTTTGTGAAATTCTGTGCCACACCGCTTGCCGGAGTAGAGGCTGTATTTGCGAAGCATACAATCGTAGGCACAAGAGTTGTCAAATCCGTTCCAGCAGGAAGTTCTGCCGTGATCGTGTGCGCTTTCTGGTCGATTGTTGCGTTTACACCAGCGACTGTGAAGCTCTTGATACCGGCAGCAGCTTGAACGTTATCAATCGCGGGATAACCTTTTGCGCCAGCGACCCAAGTAACGGTGTAATCCGTGATCGGAGCTGCGCTGTTCAGAGCTGCGAGGAAACCCGCAGCTTTCAGCTCTTCTGCCGTCTTTGCGGAAATGCCGCTTGTTGCATCGGTAACCGCCTGCCCATTTGCGCTGTTCATACCCGCCGATGCACTTCCGCTAAGATAATAGCAGTTCGTCGGGTAGCAGATGGTGGCAGTAGTCTCGTTAATAGGGCTATAACCAACAACAGCACCAGCGCACAGTGTCACACCCGCAATGCTATCGGGTTTGGTTACCTGCACGGAGCCTGTGTTATAGCAGTTGTTGATGTCTACTTCGTTTACATAGCTCAGATTTGTAATGCCGCCAGCACAGCCTGTGCCGAATCCCGTAAGGGCAACGGACACAGAGCCGGTGTTCTTGCAAGAATCCACTTTGGGGTTAAAGTTCAAACGACCTGCGATGCCGCCCGCATATGCAAAATGATCTGTCGAACCGTAGTTCACGCTGCAAGAAATGTTACCGACGTTGGTGCAGCCAACAATGCTGTTCACCGTGCCATTCAAACCAATACTTCCGCAGATACCGCCAACGTTTAAGGTTTTGCACGCATAGTCGGTCAAAGAAATATTGACTTCATTGTGGCAATTTATTATATCACCGCGGGAAACAGCGACAATGCCGCCGATCATGCAAGACTTATTGGGCTGATTGAAATTTGAAATGCTGATATTTCCAGCCACTGTAAGGTTCTCGATTTTACTTCCAGTATCGGCAAAACCGAATAGTCCAGCCATCAAATCGGGAGTAGAAATATAGAGACCTGTGACACGATTATTCTGACCGTTGAATGTACCAGTGTACTTCTTTCGTGTTGTACCTATTGGTTTCCACTCTACGTTGTTAAGGTCGATGTTCGCTGTCAGGACAGCATTCTGTGTTTCGGCAGTTCCGTCATTGACCGCGGATGCAAACCACGTCAGCTCTGCTGCTGTGCCAATCTGATATACGCCATCAACATTCTTTGGTGTGGTAGATGCCGCTTCATCGTCAGACAACGTAGTTATATCTTCTACATTATAAAAGTCTGACAAACTGTCAGACTGCTGATCCTCTATTGTGCTGATTCCCGGAATATCTGACAGAGTGTCCGAATCCTGTGCTGCGAATACGGAAACTGGCATAATTCCAAGGAACATTGTCAGCACAAGAAAAACGGAAATCAGTCTGCCAATCCACCTTTGGCCGAGCTTGTTCCCGCACCTATTCTCTTGCATGTAAACCTCCGAATATATAACGCTCGTGCCAAAGCAGGAGACGTAATGATTAAATTTAAGATTTTACAATCCGCACAGGCTCCGAAATTCGGAGCCTGTGCGGTGGGAATTGCTAGGATGTGATTGCAACTTGCTATTACTTCATAGCTTGTGAAATATCAGAATAGTTGCAGGTATAAACCCAAGTAATATGCTCACCTTCGGTCAGCGCATAGCTTGCTGCACCAACCATCGGCATGGTATAGGTCTTACCGGGCTTGGTAGAAACATAGCACCAGCCCGACATGTTGCCGCACATCTTCTCGCCGAGACCGTCAATAGCAGAAACATAGGTGACTCTGGCAGTGCCATCAGAGCCGGTAACGGAGCCCGTTCCAGCCACATCAATGCCGTTCGTCGTCTTCAGCGCATACAGTGCATCCATAGCAGTAGAGCCACCGGGGAGATTCAGTGTGATCGAGGTGGTCATTTTACCGCTATCGTTGAAAGCCATATGAGTGTTCAGCGTGTTGTAGGCAGATGCCGCAGCCGAAGTGGGATTTGTAGTAACAAACGCCTTTGCGTTATAGCAGTTAATTTCGATCGTTACGTTGACAGAGGTAGCATCAACGACAGTAATATCAAACGAACGAATAACCGTCTCATCGCCAAATTCATCACTTTCGCAGACCTTAAGTGTTCCATGGGTGTTCTTGCTCATGGAGAAGCTGGTGCCAACATTCTGGTTATCAAGTTTCAGATACCAAGCAGTGTTGCCGAGAGTCGCTGTAATCGTCGCGGTATCACCACTTGTTTTAATGGCGTAGGTATAAGTTGTAGTTGTCGGATAGGTTACGTTGTCTCTTGTGCCGCCATCTACAGTCGTGGCCATGTAGGAAACAGTGTTACCGGTAGATTCCAGCTTCAGAACCGATTCGTCCTGCGTCGTGCTGACTGTTGTTGCTGCGAACGCACTGACGCTCAGTGCAAAGACCATAACGAGAGCCAGCAGCAAGGCAGTTAGTTTTTTGAAATTCTTCATTTTGATACTCTCCTTTATAAGTTTTACCCCACGTTAGGCAGCTCGGTTGGGGCGATCCAAGCCGCCCGCAATTTTAGAAAAACGGAACGTAGGATTGCGAAACCTACGGTGTTCCCAATCAAAGATTGACAAGGTTTTGAGAGCCCCCGGTTCCGCGTTCCCAATTCGGAACCGGGGATTTCTGCGCGTCGGGGGCGACGCGCTGGCAGTTTGATCTCAGGGGGATGAGATCAGGTCTATATGCAAATCCGTTCCCAATTCGGATTGTGCAAATAAATTATTGTGTGCTTTCCTCCGCAGCCGGTTCCTGCTGCTCGGCCTGCCGCGCTGCGCGCTTGGCTTCCTTTTCTGCGGCCTGCTCTTGCCGGAATTTCGTGAGCTGCCGCTGGTACTCGGCTTTGAACTCCTGCGTTTTCCGCACGTTCTTATTCTGCGGGCATTTGAACCCTTGCAATTCAAGCGCGTACATCGTTCTTCCAGTGATTTTCTCATCCAGAAGAAGATCCGCGCGGAATCGGCGGCCTTTGCCTTGAATCTGTGGCTTCTCTTTGGCTTTATTTTGCTTTTTGGCTTCAGCCTTGGCTGCTTTGTCTAGCTCCCGCTGTGTATTGAACTCCGCCTGAAACAGCGCCGTTTTTTCCAGCGCGGGCGTACTGCGCTTTGCCGCAAGCTCTCTGCTCACGCCGATCGCTTCAAGCGCATTTACCCATCCGCGGAACCGCAGCTCAATAAAATCGCCGCCAATTATTTCTGTCCTGCCGGGGATATGCCGCAGCTCCGCCTGCTGCCGCCGCAAATATGCAGCCAGCTCTTGCGTCGTAGCATTTTGATATTTCAGAACAAACTCGATGTTCCTGTGAGACAGCGCCGTATAGGTGCGTTGGGTCAAAACTTTTTTAAGCGCCGCCATATTTTCCTCATACGTTCTGCTCGGATTCATCGCTGCACCTCCCGTTCAGAAGATGCCGCGTCCTTCGCTGCAAGCCGCCTCAATTCGATCTCGCATAAATCCTGAACGATCTTGCGGTCACGAAAATGTGGCGGGTTTTTGATGTTTGTGGTTTTTCCGGCATAAAATGAACGGATTGCAGCTTGCCATGAGCCGAAACGGTACTCAATATACTCGCCGCCGATCACCTCGACCATCGCGGGCGGGTGTCCAATGTCCTCCATGCAGGATTTCAAATATGCAGTTAGCTGCTCCAGCGTATCGTGCTGGTGTTCGATGATGAATTGCACATTTTTGTACGCAATGACACGCTCAATGCGGCCATAGTTGATCTGGTCCAGATATGCTTGCCGTTGCTGCTCATTCATCGCAGATGATCCTCCTATCGATTTTTACGCAAAAAACAAATCATCCCGCTGACGCGAGATAATCCGATTGCTTCAAAACAAAAAACACCGATTTGCTTCAACTTTAGAAGCAAATCGGAGCCCTGTTCCGAAATACCGATAGGATCATCGTGCTATCTACCCTTTGTTTGCCAACTTCTGCACGTAACGAGATCATAAAACAGGCAGCATCTCATGCAGGCGAAGAAAAGCGATTCTCCTGACTTGGACTATGGACGCAGGTCGCGTCCGCGCTCTGTTTCCTACCTTCTCACGGGATTTTCTCCCGCAATGGCGGCCTTTCGGCCACATGGCTTGTTGGCATAACGCTGTCTTTCGTTTCCTCCAAGCTACTTTAGAAACTTGCTCATCCTCACAGTTCCGGGCGAGTAGATTTATTGCTCTTTCATTGCAGACTATAAGGCGAGAGATAACCTGCAATTACAATTCTTCATTGGTAAACATATTAAATTGTCAAGATTCTGCCATTCTTCGTATATGCTGGCATAGTTGTGACGCCCTGCCTGCACATACAAAACATGACGGTTTCGGCTTCATAAAGTTCTGCAAATTTACGAAGTCCTGAAAACACAATCATATCTTAATTTCTGACACCATTATACAATAACGTTGCAAAAAGTCAATGCGGTTCGGTATCAAAATATTGATTATTTGCGTCGTTTCCGTAAAGATCAATCGGTATCAGACGATGCAGAATACTTCTTGCAAGTAGCGTGTCTGTATGCCGTTTCCTGATCTCAACGCCGAAGACAGAAAGCAGCATCCGCTGCATTCCGATGTGCCCAGAAGTCTTGGCTGAACTGGCTGGACTGATTGCTATTTTGGACACGCTCTACGATACACCCAGTCCAACGATTGACGGCTACACAGATTTCATCTTTCGGAACCGCTATGGAGACCTACTGAATCCCCACAGCCTGAATCGCGCGATTGAACGAATCATCCGAGACTACAACGCGGAGGAATTGAAGCTTGCCGAAGAGGATCAGCGATCGCCTCTATTGCTTCCACACTTCTCCGTTCACAGTCTGCGGCATACGTTCTGCACGCGGATGTTTGAGGTCGAGTCCAATCACAAGGCGATCCAGACGATCATGGGGCACGCCGAGATCAGCACCACTCTGGATATTTATGCGCATATTACAGAGGACACCCTTAAAAAATCGGTGCAGCACATGAGTGAGAAAATCAAACTTTTTGGATAAGAAAAACTGGAATGCACAGGGTGTCTGTGCATTCCAGCTTCATATTGTGTCATATTGAATTTCGAAAGTGTGTCAAAAACGTGTCAAATTGGGAATTTAATACATTTTAGCACCTGCGGGGATGTGCGGGTCGAGCATCAGAAGGTGCAGCTTTTCAGCGCCTTCCTCGTGATGGACAGCGGAAATGAGCATCCCGCAGGAGTCGATTCCCATCATGGGTCTTGGCGGCAGATTCGTGATGGCGACGCACGTTTTTCCGACCAATTCTTCCGGCTCGTAGTATTCGTGGATGCCGGAAAGAATCACTCTGTCAGTGCCAGTTCCGTCATCCAGCACGAATTTCAGGAGTTTTTTGGACTTTTTGACCGCTTCGCAGGACTTGACCTTGACGGCGCGGAAGTCGGACTTGGAGAACGTCTCGAAGTCCACATAGTCCTTGAACAGCGGCTCGATCTCGACCTTGGAGAAGTCGATGACTTCTTCCTTCTTGGCTTCTGCCGGAGCAGCTTCGCTCTTCGCTGCGTCCTTCTTCGGCATATCGAGCGGCTTCATTGTCGGGAACAGAATGACGTCGCGGATGGTGTCTGCGCCGGTGAAGAGCATGACGGCGCGGTCGATGCCCATGCCCATGCCGCCCGTGGGGGGCATGCCATATTCGAGCGCGGTGAGGAAATCCTCGTCGAGCATTTCCGTCTCGTCATCGCCGCGTTCGCGCTGCTCGACCTGCTTCATGAAGCGTTCGCGCTGGTCAATGGGGTCGTTCAGCTCGGAATAGGCGTTGCCCATCTCGCTGCGGCAGATGAAGAACTCAAAGCGCTCGGTCAGGCGCGGGTCCTCCGGGCTGCGCTTGGTCAGCGGGCTGACCTCGACCGGGTACATCGTGATAAAGGTCGGCTGCACCAGATGCTCCTCGACCTTCTGGTCGAAGCAGGCGTAAAGCGCGTTGCCCCACGTCTTTTCGGCAGCCTCCGCCAGCTCGACGCCGACTGCCTTTGCCGCAGCAACGGCCTCCGCGTCGTCGGTGATCGCACCAAAATCAACGCCGACATACTGCTTGACAGCGTCTACCATCGTCAGCCGCGGCCAGCCGGGGGTCAGATCGATCGTTTCGCCCATCCAGTTCAGCTCATAGGTTCCGAGGTATTTCTGGGCAAAGGTGGTGTAAACGCCCTCGGCGATGTCCATCATGTCGTGGAAATCGGCGTAGGCCTGGTAGAGTTCGACCGTGGTGAATTCGGGGTTGTGCTTGGGGTCCATGCCCTCGTTGCGGAAGATGCGGCCGACCTCGTACACGCGGTCCATGCCGCCGACGATCAGGCGCTTCAGAGGAAGCTCGGTCGCGATACGCATATACATATCAATATCGAGCGTATTGTGGTGCGTGATAAAGGGTCTTGCCGCCGCGCCGCCCGCGATGGTATTGAGAACGGGCGTTTCGACCTCGATATAGCCCATATTGTCCAGATAATCCCGCAGATGCTTGATGAACTGCGAACGGATGATGAAATTCCGCTTGACCTCCGGGTTCACGATCAGATCGACATAGCGCTGGCGGTAGCGCGTCTCCTTGTCGGTCAGGCCGTGGAACTTCTCGGGCAGCGGCAGCAGGGACTTGGACAGCAGCGTGATGGTCTTCGCGCGCACGGACATTTCGCCGCGCTGCGTGCGGAAGATCTCGCCCTCGACGCCGACGATATCGCCGATGTCGTATTTCTTGAAGCGGTTATATTCGGCCTCGTCCATTTCGTCCTTGCGGGCATAGAGCTGGATGCGGCCTGTTTTGTCCTGCAAGTCGCAGAAGGACACCTTGCCCATGCCGCGCTTGGACATGAGACGGCCCGCAATGGAGACGGGCTTGCCCTCCATCTCGTCAAAATGCTCCTTGATCTCCTGTGCGGTCGTGGTGCTGACGAAGCGGGTGATGGCAAACGGGTCCATGCCCTCCGCCTGCAGCTGCGCGAGCTTTTCGCGGCGAACCTTGATCTGGTCGCCGAGGCTGACCTGCGGGGCCGCGTTCTGCTGATTCCTGTTTTCCTGTTCCATAGCTATCCTCTTTTTCTGATTCGTTACTTTTCAACCGTCAGGATCTTATACTTGAGCACGCCGATGGGGGCCTCAACCTCGACAATGTCGCCGACCTTGTGGCCAAGCAGTGCCTTGCCGAACGGGGAATCGTCGGAAATGCGGCATTCCATGGGGTTGGCCTCCTGCGAGCCGACGATGGCGTAAAGCTCCTCGTCACCCGTCTCCATATCCTCGACCTTGATGGTGCAGCCGAGGCCGATCTTGCCCTCGGAGTCCTCTGTCTCGTCAATAATGACGGCGTGGGCGAGAATATTTTCAACCTCGGCGATGCGGCCATAAAGCTTGGCCTGCTCGTTCTTGGCTTCGTCATATTCGCTGTTCTCAGAGAGGTCGCCGAACGAACGGGCCTCCTTGATCTGCTCGGCGACTTCCTTCTCGCGGGTCGTCTTCAGATAAAAAAGCTCCTGCTCCAGCTCCTTGAGGCGGAGCGCACTGATCTTGAATTCTTTTGCCATTTTTACGATCGTTCCTTCCATAATCGATCGGGCAGAAAACGCCCGGTATTTACAGTGATTCAGCAGACATTATATCGGGCAAAGATAGGGATGTCAAGAGAGTTTCTGGGTGATTTCGCGGATTGCGGCCTGTAATTGTGCGTCGTCCGCTTTTTCCAGCTGACCGTAGTAAAGTTTTGCGTCGTCCTCGTCGGAAAGCGTGATTTCGATGTCCGGTATGACGCCGGTATCGGTCAGACTGCGGCCCTGCGGCGTGTAGTATTTGCCAATGGACAGGTTCAGCATGGAGCCGTCGGAGAGCGTAAAAGCCGTCTGGAAATTGCCCTTGCCGACCGTCTTCGTTCCGACGACTGTACCCCAGTCATATTCCTGGATCGCGGCGGCGAAAAACTCAGCCGCGGAATAGCTATCCTGATTGACGAGCACGGCCATGGGCAGGTCGATGCAGTCCGCGTCCGAGCGGTCGATTTGCTTCGAGCCCTGATAGTCCTCGCTCTGGAACAGAATGCCCTCCGGCAGTATTTTATCCAATACCTTGACCAGCTCGTTTTTATATCCGCCGCCATTGTTCCGCACGTCGAAAATCAGCGCCTTCGCGTCCTGCGCGATCAGCTCGTCCATGGCGGCGTTTGTCTCCTCCGCGCAGCGGGTGTCGAAATTGGCGATCTTGATATAGCCGATCTGCCCGTCCAGCATTTCATACGTCGCAACGGGCGTCTGGATGCTGCGGCGCTCGACCGAAACGGGGAAGCTTTCCTCCCCGCGCAGGATCGTCAGCGTCACGAAGGTCCCCTCCTCGCCGCGCACCTTTGTGCGCGTCCCTGTCATGCCGAGGTCAAGCGTTTTTTCGCCCTCGACCTCGGTGATGATATCGCCGGTGAGCAGTCCGGCCTCCTCCGCCGGGCCGCCTGCGGTCACAGCCTCAATGCGCATTCCGCCGAGTTCTTCCTGCGCGGTGATGGTCACGCCGATGCCGACATAGGCGTTGCGCATCTGCTCATCATAGCTGCTCTTTTCCTCGGCGGTCAGGTAATAGCTCCAGCGGTCGCCGGTCGCCTCGACCATGGCGGACGCGGCAGCGTCGGCAAGCGTATCTTCATCATAATCGTCGATGAAGAACCGGTCAAGATACGCGCTGATCTCCGCCGTTTTGGCCTCGGCGGGTGTTTGCTCCCGGTACGTAAGCTGCATGGTCACGATAGCCGAGCCAAGGATCGCAACGGCAAATGCCAGCACAAGAATCAAACTTTTCTGCCATTTTTTCAAAATGGACACCAGCCTTTCTATGGAAATTTGCGGCGAATCCGTAAGCACGTTCCTGTTTCGACGTAGGGGCGGACGCCTTATCCGCCCGCCGGGAGATGTTGCATCTGCATGAGAATTTGCGGCGAATTCGCAAGCGGTTCCCTGTTTCGTTGTAGGGATCGATGCCCACATCGACCCGCTGGGAAGTTACGAATTCGCCGCAGATTACCGTAAAAACGGTGCATTCTGCCGGGCGGACAGAGTCGTCCGCCCCTACGCGGTGTAGTACGTATTCGCCGAAAGGGTTTCAGTTGTTCGGTTGTTTGCCGCAACCCCTCAGTCGGCTCCGCCGCCAGCTGAGCCTTGAGCGGTGCGTCACTTCTTGATCTCGTCCCAGTAGCGCTTGGCGGCCTGTTCGGTTTTGTTGTCGCCGTAGGTGTAATAGACGCGGTCTTTGATCACGTCGGGGAGATACTGCTGCCGGACCCAGTGGTTCGGGAAATTGTGCGGGTAGAGATAGCCCTGGTCGCGCTCGAAGCCCGTGCCGTCGGCGTGGACATTTTGCAGCTCGCGCGGGACGGGGCCGGTTCTGCCTGCCTTCACATCGGCGATGGCCGCATCGATGGCCATGCAGCCGGAATTGGACTTCGGGGCCGTGGCAAGGAGAAGAACCGCGTCGGCCAGCGGCAGACGCGCCTCCGGCAGGCCCAGCTGCAAAGCGCTGTCGACGCAGGCCTTGACGATGGGGATGGCCTGCGGATAGGCAAGGCCGATGTCCTCCGCCACGGAGCACAGGATGCGGCGGCAGGCGGACGGCAGATCGCCCGCCTCTAAAAACCGGGCCAGATAGTGCACGGCGGCATCCGGGTCGGAGCCGCGGATGGACTTCATGAGTGCAGAAAGATCGTCATAATGATCGTCGCCGGATTTGTCGTACCGCATGGCCGAGCGCTGCGACACCTGCTTCGCGTCGGCCATGGTGAGCCTGACCACGCCGTTTTCGGGGCGTGTGGCCGTGTAGAGGAATTCGACGGCGTTGAGCGCCTTGCGGATATCGCCGCCGCAGGACTGCGCGATGTGCTCCTTCACGCCGGGCTCCGGCAGGATGGTCACGCTGTCGCGCGCTTCGAGATAATTGAGCGCCCGGCTGACCGCGCGCTGCGCCTCGTCCTTCTCCACGGGCTTGAATTCAAACACCGTCGAGCGCGACAGGATAGCATTATAGACATAGAAATACGGATTTTCCGTCGTGGACGCAATGAGCGTGATCTTGCCGTTTTCGATGTATTCCAGCAGCGTCTGCTGCTGCTTTTTGTTGAAATACTGGATCTCATCCAGATACAGCAGCACGCCGTTCGGCGCAAGGAACGTGTCGAGCTGGGCATAAATTTCCTTGATATCGGCGGAGGACGCGGTCGTTGCGTTGAGCTTGCACAGCTTTCGCTGTGTTTTCTTTGCAATCAGGTTCGCAACCGTCGTCTTGCCCGTGCCGGATGGGCCGTAGAAGATCATGTTCGGCACAGAACCGCTTTCAATGATCCGGCGCAGCAGCCCGTTTTCTCCTAAAATATGCTGCTGGCCGCAAACGTCGGAAAGTTCCTGCGGACGAAGCGCGTCCGCGAGGGGCTGATACATATCGCCCGCCTCCTTTTTTGATTTCTAACGTATTATACCGGTTTTCGCTGCCAATTACAAGCGGGCGGTTCCCTTTCCAACGCGCTTATGATACAATAAAACAAAAAGGCAAGGGATGAGCAAGTATGGAAACATCGGAACGTGTGGCCGGTATCATTGCCGCGCTGAAGCAGGAATACCCGGACGCGCTCTGCGCGCTGCATTACGGAAAGGATTACGAGCTGATGATCGCGGTGCGCCTGTCCGCGCAGTGTACGGACGCGCGGGTCAATCTGGTCACGCCTGCGCTCTTCGCGCGCTATCCGACGCTGGACGCATTCGCGGAGGCAGACGTGGCCGAGGTCGAGGGCTATGTCCACTCCTGCGGCTTTTACAAACACAAGGCGGAAGATATCGTGCTGGCCTGCCGGATGCTGCGGGACGAATACGGCGGGAAGGTTCCCGGCACAATGGAGCAGCTTCTGCGCCTGCCGGGCGTGGGCCGGAAAACGGCAAATCTGCTGCTGGGCGATATTTATGGGACGCCCGGCTCGGTCGTCTGCGACACGCACTGCATCCGCATCTGCAACCTGCTGGGCCTCGCCAGCGGCAAGGACCCGGCAAAGGTCGAGCAGCAGCTGCGCGCGATTTTGCCGCCGGAGGAATCCTCCGATTTCTGCCACAGGCTCGTCCTGCACGGCCGGGCCGTCTGCGCGGCAAGAAAGCCCGCGTGCGACCGCTGCTGTCTGGCCCCGTACTGCAAAAGCTTTACGGGGGAATGAGCACGCCTGTCCGTTTTACGTAAAATCGTTGAAATTTAACCGCAGTTGGTAGGGGCGGGGCTCTGCTCCGCCCGGCAGGATGCACTGAATCATCAGAAATCTTTGGCGAATTCGTATGCATCTGCGCATTTCGGTGTAGGGGCGGACGACTCTG
>OLOL01002289.1_pt1 | contig 13930 bp, 8 predicted proteins | sample 1673081 | NCBI WGS metagenome assembly OLOL01 (sample SAMEA3136753, study PRJEB25190) | human gut metagenome
CGCCGCACAGCTGTCACGCCAGCCGATTCCGCTTTTCGGAATCGGCTGGCGCTGTTTATAAACCGAAGGCAGGCGACACAGCAAAGAAAAGTGTCCGCAGTGCGTGCACAGTCGCGTGGCACAAATGCCACATTATGTGGGATTTCAAAAAGAAAATCCAGCAATATATCACAGAAAAACAATTTCTAAAATTTTTGTGTCGCCCATTGAAAAACAATGAAAGATATGTTAAAATGCTAACTTAACAGGTAGGAAGCCCTAACCTTAATGTAGTATAGCCTTGTTGCTAATATACAGTATTATACCCTGTCAGGATGGAAAAATCGTTCAAACGGTTGTAAAGGAGGACGCTATGCCGAGAGGAGCACAGCCCAAGGTCGCCGAAAGAGAGAATCGGATGACCTATGCAGCCATCAGGCTGTTTTTGGAAAACGGATATGAACGGACCACCACCGCCGCCATCGCGCAGGCAGCGGGTATGTCCCCGTCCGCGTTTTTTGCAGTATTTGCCAACAAGGAGGCGCTGCTGCTGAAGCTGACCAAGTGGATGTATGAAAAGCAGTTCGCCGTTACGCACGAGCTGCTGGGGAAGGACTATGACCCGGTGATGTTCTATGCCGTGGAGCCCGCCATCCAGCTGTATATCGCCGAAAAGACCGAGGGGCTGCGGGAGCTGTATGTCTCCTCGTACTCCTATGCGGCCACCGCCAACTATATACACCAGGTGGTGACGGACAAGCTGGTGGAGCTGTTCGGGAAGGAGCATCCCGGCTATACCCGGCAGGACTTCTATGAGCTGGAGCTGGCTACCTCCGGCATGCTGCGCAGCTTCATGGCCCGCAAGTGCGACCAGAGCTTCACCATGGAGCAGAAGCTGCGTCGGTTCCTGTCCTGCGGCATGACCATCTACGGCGTGGACCAGGAAAAGCAGCAGGAGGTCATTGACCAGGTGCTGAAAATGGACCTGAAGTCCGTGGCCGATCAGCTGCTGGCCCAGGCCATGGCTCAGTCCCAGGAGGAGTTCCAGGAGGCCGAGCGCAAGGGCAAGGCCCTGGAAGCTGCCAGACGTGGCTGATTTTTCCTATATCGTCCTGGACCTGGAGTGGAACCAGCCGTTGAATCCGGACAGCGCCATACGGGAGCCGTTTTTCTTCGACTCGGAGATCATCGAGATCGGGGCCCTGCGGCTGGATGAGCGGTTCCGGGAGACCGGCAGCTTCAAGACCTTCATCCGGCCCCGGTTTTATCCCCACATGAACGGTGATGTGGTGCAGCTGACGAAAATCCGGGCACAGGACCTGGAAAAGGCCCCGGAATTTCCCCGGGCCTATGCCGAGTTCATGGAATGGTGCGGGGAGGACTACTGCCTGTGCACCTGGGGGCCGGACGACATCCCGGTGCTGATGGACAACCTGCTGATGCACGGAATGGACGCGGAGGTGCCCTGCTGCTATGATTTGCAGCGGATCTTCGGCCACGAGATCATGCGGGATGACCGGCAATGCTCTCTGGAGCGGGCGATGGAGCTGCTGAAGCTGACTCCGGACCGGGCCCACGACGCCCTGAACGATGCGCGGAATACCGTGCAGATCTGCGGGCGGATGGACCTGGACGGGTGCATGGACGAATACGGCCTGCGGTATGTGCAGTATCCCCAGGACCGGGCGGCCGGACTGGTGCAGGGGCGGATGTATGCCTCCCTGGCCCAGGGCCAGGAGGACCCGGCCATGACGGAGGTGCAGTGCCCCTACTGCGGGGAGACGGTGACCCTGGGCCAGTGGGCCAGGAAGGACCCCCGGACCCTGCTGGCCTATGGCCGGTGCAGTCAGGAGGATGAGCTGTGCGGCATTTATCGCCACACCCGGACGGCGGCGGGCCTGCGCCTGGGCCGCATGGTGCTGGAGATGAACGACGACCTGTGGGACACCTATCAGACCTGCCTGGAGCGGCAGGGGTAATTGTTGGAATGTGAAAACCGGCTCCGGCGCGACGCGCCGGAGCCGGTTTTGTTTACTTGCCCAGTCTGCGCTGGATGAGCTTCACCAGCTCCACAATGGGGATCACCAGCACCGCCAGGGCCAGGGCGATGCCGTACTCCGTCCAGCTGACGGGGGTGAAGCCGAAGGCGGCGGCGATGGGCGGCACCTCCAGCACCACGGTGGTCAGCACCAGGGAGCCCAGCATAGCGGCCCAGAGGACCTTGTTGTGGCCCCGGAGGGTGAACACACTGCGCCGCTGGGAGCGCATATTGAAGCTGTGGAAAATCTCGCACATGCTCATGGTCAGGAAGGCCATGGTCATGCCGTGGGGGGAGACGCCCCGGGGCATTTCAAAGCATCCCGCCTCCATGCAGTGGCCGATGATGTAGGAGGCCATGGTGATGACGGTGATAAGGATGCCCTGATAGGCGATGTCGAAGCCCAGGCCGCCGGAGAAGATGCCGTCCTTGGCGGAGCGGGGCGGGCGGCGCATGATGTCCGGCTCCGGGCGCTCCATGCCCAGGGCCAGGGCCGGGAAGCAGTCGGTGATGAGGTTGATGAACAGCAGGTGGACGGGGTTGAGGAGGGTGAAGCCCAGCAGGGCGGAGAAGAACACCCCCAGCACCTCGCTCATGTTGCTGGCCAGCAGGAAGCCGATGGCCTTGCGGATGTTGTCGTAAATCCGGCGGCCCTCGGCCACGGCGCCCACGATGGTGGCGAAGTTGTCGTCGGAGAGGACCATGTCCGCCACGTTTTTGGTGACGTCGGTGCCGGTGATGCCCATGCCGATGCCGATATCGGCGGACTTGATGGAGGGGGCGTCGTTGACGCCGTCGCCGGTCATGGCGGTGACGGCTCCCCGGCGGCGCCAGGCGCTGACGATGCGGACCTTGTGCTCCGGCTGGACCCGGGCATAGACGCTGTAGCGGTCCACGTTTTGAGTAAGCTCCTCATCGCTGAGGGCGTCCAGCGCCGCGCCGGTGATGGCCTGGGAAGGGTCCGTAAGAATGCCCAGCTGGCGGGCGATGGCCACGGCGGTGTCCTGGTGGTCGCCGGTGATCATCACCGGGCGGATGCCCGCCTGGCGGCACTCCTCAATGGCGGGCTTCACCTGGGGCCGCACCGGGTCGATCATGCCGGTAAGGCCGATGAAGCAGAGTTCCTGCTCTAAGTGCGCGGGGGACTGATCCTGGGGCGCGCCGTGGGGCCAGGGACGGCTGGCGGCGGCCAGCACCCGCAGGGCCTGGGCGGCCATGCGGTGGTTATCGGCCAGGATGGCCTGGCGGCGCTCCTCCGTCATAGGCAGGGCCTGTCCGCCCTCCCAATAGTGGGTGCAGCGGGCCAGCACCTGATCCGGCGCACCCTTGGTATACTGCACCACCCCGTCGGGGGTGCTGTGCAGGGTGGACATCATCTTGCGGCCGGAGTCAAAGGGGGCCTCGGCAATGCGGGGGCTGTCCTGCTCCAGGCGGGGCTTGGGCAGGCCGCATTGGGCGGCGAAGGATACCAGGGCGGCCTCGGTGGGCTCGCCCCGGACCGTGCCGTCGGGGTTCTGCACCGCGTCGCTGCACAGAGCCATGGCGGCAGCCAGCTGCCCGGCGTCGCCGGTGTGATCCACCACGGTCATTTTGTTCTGGGTCAGGGTGCCGGTTTTGTCGGAACAGATCACCTGGGTGCAGCCCAGCGTCTCCACCGCCGTCAGGCGGCGGATCACGGCATTGCGCCGGCTCATGCGGGTGACGCCAATGCTCAGCACCACCGTTACCACCGTGGCCAGGCCCTCGGGAATGGCGGCCACCGCCAGGGACACGGCCACCATGAAGGTCTCCAGAATGCCGGACAGGGAGAAGTCCCCGGCCACGATCAGGTCAAACACGAAGATGAACACGCAGATGCCCAGCACCAGCCAGGACAGGGTCTTGCCCAGCTGGGTCAGCTTCTTTTGCAGCGGCGTCTCCTCCTGCTCCGTCCGGGCCAGGACGCCGGCGATCTTGCCCATCTCCGTGTCCATGCCGGTGGCGGTGACCACCATGCGGCCCCGGCCGTAGGCCACGGTGGAGCCCATATAGGCCATGTTGCGGCGGTCGCCCAGGGTCACCTCGCCGGTAAGGGCCTCCGGGGATTTGGCGGAGGGGACGCTTTCGCCGGTGAGGGCGGCCTCCTCAATTTGCAGGGAGGCACAGGCCAGCAGCCGTCCGTCGGCGGGGACCGCGTCCCCGGCCTCCAGCAGGACGATGTCGCCGGGTACCAGGCGGCTGCTCTCCAGCTCCGTGACGGAGCCGTCCCGCAGGACCTTGCTGGTGGCGGCGGTCATGGTTTGCAGAGCCTCGATGGCGGCCTCGGCCTTGCTCTCCTGGACCACGCCCAGAACGGCGTTCAGCAGCACCACCGCCAGGATGATCAGCACCTCGGTGAAGGGCTCATGGGACAGGTAGTTGGTGACGGCGGACACGGCCGCGGCGGCCATGAGGATCAGCAGCATGGGGTCCTTCAGCTGCTGCAGAAACCGCTGGAGCAGGGTGGCCTTGGGGGCCTCCCGCAGGCGGTTGGGGCCGTATTCCGCCAGACGGCCCTCCGCCTGGGCGGCGGACAGGCCCTCCGGGCCGCTTTGCAGGTCCGACAGGACCTGATCGGCGGTCTGGGCATATTCCTTGTGCATACGATCACTCCTCTTAATGATTCTGCCCACCTGGGGAAATAAAAAGACTCATGCACAGGCCAAAGCCTATGCATGAGTCTCATTCTTTCAAAGCAGTCCGGGCGCGGGCGCGCCGTTCTGACGAAGCTGCCTAACCCCGAAGCCGGGGTGGAATTACTCCCTCACGGTGGTATCAATTGAAAGTATTATACCAGGCCCGGCCCCCTGCGTCAAGTAAAAGATTTGTAAAGTATGGGGAGCACAGGGGTGGGGGACACCTTTTTGATAAAATCTTTGCGTCCTGGCTTGCCTTTTCGCCGGGAATATGATATGATGCATTGCCAATAGCCCTTCAAAAATGCACGGATGGCTTTTGAAAACGATAACAAAGGAGTATTTACCCATGAAAAAGTTTCTCACTATGCTGCTGGCCCTGGTGATGGTCCTGTCCCTGGCGGCCTGCTCTTCCCAGAAGGGCGGCGACGTCAACGGCGGCTTCCCCGCCAGCGCCGTGGACCTGCTGACCGCCGTGTGGAACGCCTATCCCGAAAGCGAGAAGTTCTCCGTGGTGGGCGGCAGCCTGGATAACCCTGTAGACAACGCCCCCGGCGCTTTCCCGGTGGACGATGCCGACAATCTGGACTATATGCTGCACTTCCCCGCCGACAAATCCGATCTCATTGACGACGCCGCGTCGCTGACCCACATGATGAACGCCAACAGCTTTACCTGCGGCGCGTTCCATGTGAAAAACAGCGGCGACGTCTCCGCTGTGGCTGACGCTCTGCGCCAGAATGTCCAGAACACCCAGTGGATGTGCGGCTTCCCTGACAAGCTGGTGGTCCTCACCTACGGCGAGTATGTAGTGGCGCTGTTCGGCGCCGACGACCTGGTGGACGACTTTGTCAACACTATGACCGCCACCTACACCGGCGTTCAGACCGCCTGCGACGAGCCCCTCCAGTAATCCGCCGCAGCCATGCTGTTTTCCAGTCTGCCGTTTCTCTTCTATTTTCTTCCCTGCGCCCTGGGACTGTATTTCTTAGTCCCAAGGCGGCTGAAAAACGCCGCGCTACTGCTGTGCAGCCTGGTGTTCTACGCCTGGGGCGAGCCCCGATTTGTGCTGTTCATGGCCGCCGCCATTTTACAGGGCTATGCCGCCGCCCGGCTCATGGAGCGGTATCCCACCCGCAGGCGGCTGCTGCTGACCCTGTCCGTCGTGCTGAGCCTGGGGATGCTGGCCTACTGCAAGTATGCCGACTTCCTGATCTCCGGCTTCAACGCCGTCACCGGCCTGTCGGTGCCTCTGCTGCGGATGGCCCTGCCCATCGGCATCAGCTTCTATACCTTCCAGATCCTCAGCTATGTCATCGACGTGTACCGGGGGGACGCCCCGGCCCAGCGGAACCTCATTGACCTGGCGGCGTATATCGCCATGTACCCCCAGCTGGTGGCGGGCCCCATCGTCCGCTACGCCGACGTGGCCCCCCAGCTGCGAAGCCGCACCCACACGGTGCAGGACGCGGCTCTGGGGGCCCGCCGCTTTGTGCTGGGCCTGGGGAAAAAGGTACTGCTTGCCAACGTCCTGTATGAGCTGGTGACGGTGTATCAGCAGAGCGGGCAGAAAACGGTGCTGCTGACCTGGCTGTACGCCGCGGCGTACATGCTCCATGTGTACTTCGACTTCTCCGGCTACAGCGACATGGCCATCGGCCTGGGCCGCATCATGGGCTTCCGCTTTGCCGAGAACTTCCGCTATCCCTTTGTGTCCGGCAGTCTCACGGAATTCTGGCGGCGCTGGCACATCTCCCTGGGCTCCTGGTTCCGAGACTATGTGTATATCCCCCTGGGCGGCAGCCGGGTGGGTAAGGCCCGCTGGGTGCGGAACCTGGTGATCGTGTGGGGCCTGACGGGCCTGTGGCACGGGGCCGCCTGGAACTTCGTGGCCTGGGGCCTGTATTTTGCCGCGTTCCTGCTGCTGGAAAAGCTGTTTCTGGGCCGGTGGCTGAAGCGCGTCCCGGTGCTGGGCCATGTGTATGTGCTGCTGGCGGCGCTTTTCAGCTTCGTGCTGTTTGACGTCGCGTCTGTCCCCGCCGCCCTGGGGACCGCCGGGGGCCTGCTGGGCCTGGGGGGCCTGCCCCTGTGGGACAGCGGCGCCCTCTACTATCTGCGCAGCTATGCCCCGGTGCTGGCGCTGGCCGCCGTGGGGTCCACGCCGCTGCCCGCCGCCCTGTGCCGCCGGATCGCCGCCGGACGGGCCGGGCGGGTGCTGGACGCGCTGGAGCCTGCGGCGCTGCTGGCCCTGCTGGCGGTGTGCACGGCGTTCCTGGTCAGCGGCTCTGCCAACCCCTTCCTGTATTTCCGGTTCTGAGGAGGTGCACATGAAGACCAAGCAAATCATCACCGTGTGTCTGCTGGCGGCGTTTCTGGCGGGCTTTGGCCTGTGGTCCGTTCTACGGACGCCGGATGCCGTGTCCCAGGCGGAGCGCCGCCCCCTGGCCCAGCGGCCGGCGTTCACCGCGGCGGGCTTTCTGTCCGGCAAGTTCTCCGACGCTCTGGACGATTTCGCCGCCGACCAGTTCCCCCTGCGGGAGCAGTTCCGTACCCTGCGCTCCCTGGTGTCCTATGACCTGCTGGGCCAGCGGGACGTGGACGGGGTGTATCTCTCCGGGGGCTATGCCGCCAAGCTGGACTTCCCCCTGAACCCCGGTTCCGTGGACCGGGCCGCCCAGCGCTTCCGGTATGTGTACGACACCTATCTGGCCGGGACGGAGGCCAACGTCTATCTCTCCGTGATCCCGGACAAGGGGTATTTCCTGGCCCCGGCCTCCGGCCGCCCGGCCATGGACTATGACGCTCTGGTGGCCCGCCTGCGGGAGAATACGCCGGAGATGACGTATATCGACCTGTTTGACCGGCTGACCCTGGAGGACTATTACCGCACCGACGCCCACTGGCGGCAGGAGCGGCTTCCTGCCGTGGCCCGGTATCTGGCCGCCGCCATGGGGGCGGACGCCGCCGCAGACTACACGGAGGTGACTCTGGACCGCCCCTTCTATGGGGTGTATTCCGGGTACGCGGCCCTGCCCCTGGCCGGGGAGACCCTGCGCTATCTCACCAACGACACCATCGCCGCCTGCCGGGTCACCAACTTCGAGACCGGCGGGGAAGGCCCGGTGTACGACCTGGAAAAGGCCCGGGGCAGCGACCCGTATGAGCTGTTCCTGTCCGGGTCCGTGTCCCTGCTGACGGTGGAGAGTCCCAACGCCCGGACGGACCGGGAGCTGGTGATCTTCCGGGATTCCTTCGCCTCCAGCCTGGCCCCGCTGCTGCTGGAGGGCTACAGCAGGGTCACTCTGGTGGATATCCGCTATCTGTCTCCTACCCAGCTGGGCCGTTATCTGACCTTCACCAATCAGGACGTGCTGTTTCTGTACAGCACCGGCGTGCTGAACAACAGCAGCACCCTGAAATAATTCTCAGCTTGTCAAAAAAGCCTTTTTGACAAGCTGAGTGCGGTTTTTCAGAACTTAAAAAGTTCTGAAAAACCTGTGATTGCAAACGAAAGACACCCCTGATGGGTTTCTTTCGTAACTATCTTCCTTTCCGATGGCGGAAGATTTCCGAGTTTTTCGACAGTCTCAAATAATTCTCTGGGAGGTATTTGCCATGTCCCTTGAAACCAATCCCGCCCTGCGCCGCAGCGTGATCTATGAGCTGTACGTCCGCAGCCACACGCCCCAGGGCACCTTCCGGGCCGTGGAGCCGGATCTGCCCCGGATCCGGGCCCTGGGCACGGACATCCTGTGGCTGATGCCCATCCACCCCATCGGGGAAGCCAACCGCAAGGGCAGCATGGGCTGCCCCTATGCCAACCGGGACTATCGCACGGTGAACCCGGAGTACGGCACCCTGGAGGACTTCCTCCACCTGGTGGACGCCATCCACGAAAACGGCATGAAGTGCATCATCGACGTGGTGTATAACCACACCTCCCCGGACGCCACCCTGGTGGCCCTGCACCCGGAGTATTACTATCACAAGCCCGACGGCAGCCGGGGCAACAAGGTGGGGGACTGGACCGATGTGGTGGACCTGGACTACGCCGTTCCCGGCCTGTGGGATTATCAGATCGAGTCCCTGTGCTATTGGGCCCAGTATGTGGACGGGTTTCGCTGCGACGTGGCCAGTACCGTGCCTGTGGCGTTCTGGCGCAAGGCCCGGCAGGCGGTGGAGCGGGTGCGCCCCGGGGCCGTCTGGCTGGGGGAGAGCGTCCACCTGGACCACATCCTGGCCTTCCGCCGCCAGGGCTTTTACGCCGCCACGGACAACGAGCTGTTTGACGTGTTCGACATTCTGTACCCCTACGACATCTGGCCCCTGTATGAGGGGGCCACCGGCGGGACCATGCCCCTGAGCCGGTATTTTGCCGCCCTGAGCTATCAGGAGCTGAGCTTCCCCACCTGGTACAATAAGCTCAGCTGCCTGGAAAACCATGACCAGCGCCGGGCGGCGGACCGCTTCCCCAACCGGAACAGCCTGTTGGCCTGGATGGCCCTGAGCTATTTCCAGAAGGGGACCACCCTGCTCTATGCCGGGCAGGAGGTCTCTGCCGTCCATACGCCCTCCCTGTTTGAGCGGGAGCCCATCGACTGGACCGGGGAGGACCTGTCTCCCCTGCTGCGGAAGCTGTACGACATCAAAAAGCGCCTGCCCACGGACGCCGCCTTCCATGTGGAGGCCGACGACGCGCAGGGCCTGGCCGTGGCCGATTATCAGGACAGCCAACACCTGGCGGTGGGCGTGTTCCCCCTGGCGGGCCGACCGGGGACGGTCGTCGTCCCCCTGGCCGACGGTGACTATGAAAACGCCCTGACCGGCGAGTCCGTCACCGTCCGGGAGGGCCGTCTGACCGCCGCCGGGCCGGTGATCATCCTGTAAGTGAAAAAATAAGCGCAAAAAAGCAGCCGCGAGGCTGCTTTTTTGCGCTTATTTTTCACATATCCAGGAGCTTCAGCTCCTCCTCGTCCACCTTCCGCAGGTCCCGGCGGCTGAGAATGTCGTACATACACGGCACCACCAGCAGGGTCATCAGCGTGGCATACAGCAGGCCGCCGATGCACACCAGGGCCACCGGCTGCATCAGCGCCGTGCCCACGTTGTTGCCGAAGGCCATGACGATCAGGCCCAGAATGGTGGTCAGGGACGTCATGAGAATGGGCCGCAGGCGGGTGACGCCGGCCTCGATGATGGCCTCCCGGCGGCCCATACCCTCCAGCCGCAGCTGGTTGATGTAATCCACCAGGACGATGCCGTTGTTGACGATGACGCCCACCAGCATCACAAAGCCGATCAGGGAGATGACGCTGACCTCCACCCCTGCCAGCAGCAGGGCCAGGAAGCCGCCGGTGAAGGCCAGGGGGATGGTGAACATGACGATCAGCGGCGAGCGCAGGGACTGGAACTGGGCCACCATCACCAGATACACCAGCACGATGCCCAGCAGCAGCATCAGCAGCAGCTGCCGGATGGCGTCCATGATGGCCTCGTTCTCCCCCTGGAAGGCGGCGGTGACGCCCTGGGGCAGCTCCGCCTGGCCGATGATCTTTTCGGCGGCGGAGGTGACCTTGGTGACGTTATAGCCGTCGGCCACGTCGGCGGACACGGTGATATACCGCCGCTGCTGGTCCCGGTTGATGGTGTTCAGGCTGACAGTCTCCTCCAGCTGGGCGATGTCCCCCAGACGGACGGACTCGCCGCTCTGGGTGCTGCCGGAGGCGCTTGCGCTGCTCATGCCGGACATACCGCTCATACTGCTCATGCTTCCCATGGAGCTGCCGGAGGAGGCGCTGCTCATCATGCTGCTCATGGCGGAGGCGGAGGAGGGGTCGATCTGAAGATCCAGGAGCTTCTCCCGGGTCATGCGGCTCTCCTCCGGGGACTGGATGGACACGCTGACGTCCAGCCCGTCCAGGGTCAGGGACAGGGAGCTGTCGGTGTCCGTCAGGGCGGAGGCCACGGCCATGTACACCTGGGCCACGGTGAGGCCCTTCTCCATGGCGGCGTTGCGGTCCACGGACAGGTGCAGGGCGGCGGCCGCCTGCTCCAGGCCGTCGGACACGTTTTCCGTGCCGGGGACGGTGGCCAGCTTTGCCGCCAGGGCACGGGCGGCGGACTGCATCTGCTCCATGTCGTCGCCGTAGACGTTCAGGGTGATGCCGCTGCCGGTGAGGTAGGACATATAGGTGTCCATGGCGCCGGAGGCGGTGACGGTGCACGCAAGGTCCGCGCAGGCGGCCTCCATCTGCTTGCCGGCCTCCGCGCCGGAGGCCCCCTCCGGCAGGGTGATGTAGGCGGTGACGTCGTATTCCCCGCCGCCGGCGGTCATCATACTGGTCATGTCCATGCTCCCGGCGCCGGAGGCGGAGGACATCATCGCGCCCACGGTTTCCACGTTGTCCACGGCGGCGATGCGCTGCAGGGCCTCGTCCGCCAGGGCCACCGCCTGCTCCCGGGTGCAGCCCTCGGGCATGGAGATGGTCAGGTTCACGGTGTTCATGTCGATATTGGGCATAAAGGCGAAGCCCCGGGCCAGGGCGGCTCCGGCGGAGCCCACCAGCAGCAGCAGGGACACCCCCAGCACCACCAGCTTGTGGTGGATGGACCAGGACACCGCCTTGCGATAGGCGGGATAGACCTTATCCAGCAGTCCCGGCTTCTGGGGCTTCTCCTTGCGGAGCATACCGGCGGCCATGGCGGGCACCAGGGTCAGGGCCACAATGAGGCTGGCCAGCAGGGAATAGGTCATGGTCAGGGCCAGGTCCGTGAACAGCTGCTTGGTGATGCCCTCCACGAACACGATGGGCAGGAACACGCACACGGTGGTTAGGGTGGAGGCCACGATGGCACCCAGCACCTGCCGGGCCCCGGATACCGCCGCCTGGATGACGGTGGCCCCCTTGGAGCGCAGTCGATAGATATTCTCAATGACCACCACAGAGTTATCCACCAGCATACCCACCGCCACGGCCAGGCCCGACAGGGAGATCATGTTGATGGTAACGCCGGAGAAGTACATCAGCACCACGGCGAAGATCACGCTGATGGGGATGGAGCACAGGGTGATCACCGTGGGCCGCAGGTCCCGCAGGAACAGATACAGGATCAGCACCGCGAACAGTGCGCCCCAGCCCAGAGACGACAGAATGGAGTTGATGATAAGGTATATGTAGTCCCCCTGGTCCATCAGGGGTACGAAGGAAAGCCCCTCGTACTCCGCCTCCAGCTCCCGGAAGCGGCTGTTGATGTTGTCGGACACCTCCGCCGTGGCGTAGGTGGACTGCTTGTTGAGGGAGACGATGACGCCGTCCTTGCCGTTGAGCTTGTCGTAGATCTCCGAGGAGTTGTCGGTGATGGCCACGTCGGCCACGTCCTTCATGCGGATGGGGTCGATGCCGTCCATTCCCAGGTCAAAGAGCACCAGGTCCTCCAGGTCCTGCCGGGTGTCGATGGCATCGCCCACGGAGACCATGTAGTTGACGCCGTCCTCCTTCAGATATCCGGCGGGCATGGAGAAGTTCTGGGCCGTCAGCAGGGCGGTGATGGTGGGTAGGCTCAGGCTGGAGGACAGGTCCGCCTGGCTCAGGGCGGTGGAGCGGGATTCCTCCAGGGTCTGGAGTCCCTGGTCGATCTGGCTCAGGGCGCTGTCCAGCTGGATGTTGGCGGAGATGATCTGGTTCACGGCGTCGGTCATGGTCAGGACCCCGGCGGATACCTGGTCCGCCAGCTTGGCCACACCCTCGTCGGTCTCCAGGTCGCGCAGCTGCTTTTCCAGCTCCTCCAGCTGCTTCTGCCACTCCTTGGCCCGCTGGACGGCCTCGTCCCACTTGACACCCAGGGCCGCCATGCGCAGATCCAGCGCCGCCAGCTCCGCCTGGATGCGGACGTATTCGGGGTCACTTTCGATTTCGGCGATGGCCGCCTGCTTTTCCTCCTCCGTCATGGAGGGGTTCTGGCGGATGGCCTCGATCTTCGCCTGATACGGGGCGTTTTCCGCCTCCAGCCGGGCCTTCTCCCGCTGAATATCCGCCAGCTCCCGGAGGTTGTCCTGGAGCTGGTCCCGGCTGTCCCGCATGGTTTTCAGACTGTCCTGGATAGTGGTAAGGGCCTGGGTCACGGCGTCCCGGACGGCGGATTCCTCGGCGCTGCGGATAGCAGCCTTGGCGCTGTTGACCTGGCCCCGGGCGGAGGCCAGCTGCCCTGCCGCGTCGTCCAGCTGCTTCGCAATGGCATCGGACAGCCGCTGGGACAGAGCATCCAGCTTCTTTTGGCTGAGGATCACATGGAGCTGACGCTCCACCGTGCCGCTGACGGTGACGCTGGCCACGCCGGTGATGCCCTCCAGCTTGGGGGACAGGGTGTCGTTGACGAAGTCCGACAGCTGGGTGATGTCCTTGCCGTCATAGGACAGGGCCGCCACCTGCACCGGCAGCATGGAGGGGTTCATTTTCAGCACATAGGGGTCGCCCACGGTGTCGGACCAGGAGCCCTTCAGCTGGTTGATCTTCTGCTGGATATCCACGCTGACGGTGTCCATGTTCACCCCGTCCTCAAACTCCAGCACCACCATGGACACGCTGTCCATGGAGCTGGAGGTGACATTCTTGATGCGGTCGAGGGTGGCCATGGACTGCTCCAGGGGCTTGGTGATGTCGGCCTCCACAGTTTCGGGGCTGGCCCCGGGGTCGGTGGTCACCAGGATCACATAGGGGAAGTCCATGTTGGGCATCAGGTCGGGGGTCATCTTCAGATAGGCCACCACACCCAGCACCACAATGGCCAGCACCGCCACGAACACCGTCAGCGGCTTCTTTACGCTGAATTTGGGCATAATCGTATCGCTCCTTGCGCATTATAAGTCAGTTGTTACACGACTGTAAAAAACATTTTAAAGAATTTTAACATTCTAAAGCGCCGCGCGCAAGAGGGGCGGGCAATTATTAACGAAACTGTTACAAAATCCCGTCTTTTCCTTAGCCTAACGAAAAAAATATTAAAAGCCTCGCAGAGTTTGCCGCCCGCAGGCGGCAAATAAATTGCAATTATTTTTTGGCCGGGGCGTGTACCTGAACAAGAATTCTTCTCAGGCTTTCGCACGCACGGCGTGCGAAAGCGCGATGTGACGTCTCATAAAAAACGGAAGCACCTTCGGCACTATAAAAAGCCTTTCAAGCTTTTTAACAGGTTTTGGTATAAGACAGGTAAAATCTCGCATTACAGGGGCAACACAGTTGACTCAAGTTATAGATAAACT
>OLOL01002316.1_pt1 | contig 13814 bp, 10 predicted proteins | sample 1673081 | NCBI WGS metagenome assembly OLOL01 (sample SAMEA3136753, study PRJEB25190) | human gut metagenome
CGCCCAGGCCTGCCCAGCCATCGAGGTCAAAGCTGGTCGTCTGCGAAATAAGCGCTGCGGCTAGGACCGAGGCCGAGGTAATGACGTCGTTTTTGGAATCCTGCGCCGTGGCGATAAGCGTCTCGGAATCGATGCGGTTGCCCAGCGTGCGGTTGAACGCCGCCATCCAAAACTTGACGAGCATGGACAGGACAAGGGCTGCCATGGAGAGCGCCGAATACGCGGTGGGGGAGGGCTTGATGATCTTGGTGACCGACTCCAGGATCAGGTTGATGCTGACGGCGCAAACGAGAACGGCGACAAACAAGCCGGCGAGGTACTCGTAGCGGCCGTGACCATAGGGGTGCCCCTCGTCGGCCGGGCGGCTGGCAAGGCGGAATCCGAGCAGGCTTACGATGTTGCTCGAGGCGTCGGAAAGGTTGTTGAAGGCATCGGCGATAAGCGAGACGGAGCCCGCGAGCAGACCAGCTATGCCCTTGGCCAGGCACAGCGTGATGTTGAGGCCGATGCAGATGAGGCTTGCGGCAAAACCCGCGTTGGTGCGGCAGGAGGTATCGACCGGCTCGCTTTCGCTGCCGGGAACAAGCGTATGTACCAGCCGATTTACAAATAGCATGGCGTATCTCCTCGCATTCTTATTAAGGGGATAGTGTAGCTCGCACAGACGCAACGTGTACTGATGCTCAGAAAATGCAGCAATGGTCTGCCGGCGCTAACGGGCGCGAGGCGGAGGGGGACGACTGCCCGCGCCTTCGAGTTCACTGCGCCTTCCCGTCCGACCGAGTGCTCCATTTTGGGCCACATGGGTATGGGCACGCGCCGATTTGCTCGACATACTTAATGTCGACAGCCCTGTGCAAAGGAGGACGTTTCCATGGACGAGATGTTTGCCATTAAATGCCAAAACTGCGGCGGCCCCATGTATTCGCACCAGGCAAAGCGCAGCTTTGAGTGCGCCTATTGCGAAACGGTTATTCCGTGGCAAGCGGACGCCGGGGAGCCCAAGAGCGCGCTAGGTATCCGTCATACGCCGCTGACGGTGGTTGACGGGCTGCTCAAGCTCACGCACGTTTCGCAGCTCGAGCGCCCAGAGGACCCGGACTGGTATTTCTTCAATTCGCACTGGCGCAATCAGTCGGTTCTGGAGCATCTGCTGTGGGAAGATCGCGGAACGGCGCAGGAGTTCCAAGAGGCGACGCACGTGGGCATTCCCTGTCCCTTCTGCGGTGCGTTCTTTGAGGGGTCATCGACCCAGCGCGTGTTTGAGTGCCCGTCGTGCGGCAACAAGATTGGCGTGGCCGACCTGCTCAAGCCGGGGACGTTTAGCAAGCGCCTGACCATGGGCGTTGGCGCCGAGTACGTGCCTGAGCAGGGTATTCCCTGCGAGATAACGCCGCAGCAGGCGCGTGCCAACGCGCTGCAGCTGGTGCGCCAGTACCCCGATGCCTTTGCCGGGCACGACGTGGAGGACGCGATTCAAAATGACATGATGCTCTTCTATTTCCCCATGGCGCTGGCGGACCTGCGCATGATGGCATCCTTCCCGGGCAAGGGTCTGAGCAAGGAGACCCTGGTGTACTACGAGGTGCTCGACTGGGCGTATCCGCGGGCAAACTACCTGGACGTTCGCCTTTTGGGCATTTTGGAGCCGTGGGACTTTGCCAAGGTTGGGCCGTTCGATCCCGCTATGCAGGAAGGCGACTTCCGCGTCGTTTCCGTCGATGCGTCCACCAAGGACCAGGTGGTCATTGATAAGTTGGCGCTCGATATTGCCGGCAACGATGCCGAGGCGGTGCTGGGGCTCAATAAAAAGAGCATCCGCGCCTGGGCGCGCAAGGCCCGCAAGCATAAGGACGGTCTGGTGATGGTGCCGGTCTACTTTATCGATCGCCCAGCGTCGGATAGCCGCGATGGCGAGCAGGTGCGCATCGCCGTGAACGGCCAGACGGGTCGCGCGGCCGCGGTGGTGTTTAGCGACAAACGCGAGACACATGTGGTGGCGCCGCTCAACCCCAACGTGATGCTGTCGAGCGAAAGCACCGTGCACGCTACGCCCATCGAGGTCAAATACGTTAAATCGCCCTTCCTATACCAGATCGTGCGCCGTGGAGGCGGCGAGCAACCGCGTCAGGCGGCGGCAGCCGCCGAGGGTTCCTACCGAGAAGAAAAGCCCAAACGCAAGGGTTTGTTTGGCGCGATATTTGGTAAGTAGGGGAGTGGCACTGGTTAGCCTTATGACGCGATAGCTAGGGGCACGGGGCGGCTCGCAGGGGTGCGGGCCGCCCCGTATTTGTGCGGCGAGACATGGCGTCCGAGCTGCCGTAGAGACTTAGCTAAATGGCTATTTAGCTGCTTAAGATCGACCTTTGAGACGTCGATTTCTCCTGACATTAATTTAGGGAGGAGAACGTCGCGAAGAGCGGCGAGACTGTGTTTCTCTTTACTTGAGCTCGATGCTTGGCTAAGCGCTGATTCAATAAAATCAACGGTTGCTCCACTTGGATTACTTGCAACTTTATAAGTGAGCATCTGTTTTTTGTCCCCTCTTGGCATCTTTGTGCCCTTTGCGCCCTTCATGATGTAATCGAAGAAAGCATCGCTGCGCATGCATGAATAGAGGTAACCGGACTGCTCAGGTTGCTTGGCTCTAAACACTAGGACATCACCCGAGCAGGTTCCAGTTCGGTCTGCGTACCAGATCTTTTTAAAGTATGGGCGAATGTTCGAAATCAGAATGTCTCTGGCCTTGTAAACTGTAACTTTTCCGGTTTGGGGCAGGGACGATGGTGCCTGCCTACCCTTCTTGCCAGGGAGCAGAGACTCTGTTGAAACGTAGGTATCAAAGTTAGCCTCATTGTAATCGGCTTTCTCTTTCACTAAATCGCATAGCGAGGAAAGTTCGACAGCGAAACCTTTTTCGTGATTGGCAACCGCTTCGCACTGTTCTTCTAAATAGCCATTTACTTCACTATGTACAACGCGCCGTCCACACTGTGGCTATCGTACTCGACGAAAGGAACAGCGTGGAAACTGTCATCAATACCATACTTTCGGAAATGCAGGGCCTTCTCGACCCACACCAGCTCAAACATCTAACCATTACGCTTAGACGGGCACTCGGACCGAAACAAGCGGAACCAGGACAAGATCTGCTCGCGCTCTTTCTCACCGCTAAAGAAGTCGAGGGATGCTCTCCTAAAACCATTGCATACTATGAGTCAACCTTACAGCATATGAGCACAACACTTGCTAAGCCCTATACCCAGGTTGAGAGTGACGACCTGCGTCGTTATCTCAATGATTACGAGATAAATCGCGGCTCTAGTAAAGTCACAATCGATAATATACGCCGCATTATGTCGAGCTTCTTTTCGTGGCTTGAAGATGAGGATTACATTGTAAAAAGTCCTGTAAGGCGCATTCGTCGCGTCAAAACGGCTCAAGTAACCAAAGAGGTGCTTAGCGATGAGGAGCTGGAGGTCTTGCGATACGCCTGTGATTCCAAGCGAGATCTTGCCATCGTTGATCTACTCGCTTCGACTGGCATGCGTATTGGGGAACTTGTGCGACTCGACAGGAAAGATGTCGATCTAAACGAGCGTGAATGCCTTGTAATGGGGAAGGGAAATAAGCAGCGCCTCGTTTACTTTGACGCACGTGCTAAGTTGCATCTTACGGAATACCTTGCGAGCCGTGCCGACAAGAGCCCCGCACTATTTGTCGCACTCGATTCCTCAGCTCGACGCATTACAGTTGGGAGCATAGAGCTTCGCCTGCGTGGCTTAGGCAGAAGAGCCGGCATCAATCGTGTTCATCCGCATATGTTTCGCCGTACGCTTGCTACCCATGCCATTGACAAAGGAATGCCCATAGAGCAGGTGCAAAAGCTGTTGGGCCATGCGAAAATAGACACAACCATGTACTACGCCATGGTTAATCAGAACAATGTAAAGGCTTCGCATAGGAAGTATTTGGAATGAGCTGGACGCAAAAGACCTTGGGAGAGATTGTTAATCTAAAAAGGGGGTTTGACCTCCCTTCCAGCAGCAGAATCAATGGCCCCTATCCGGTTTTCTCATCTTCGGGACAAACGGGCACGCATTCGGAAGCCGCCGTTAAGGGTCCATGCGTCGTAACTGGACGCTACGGAACTATTGGCCAAGTTTTTTTCTCTGATGCAGCTTGCTGGCCATTAAATACGTCTTTGTACTCAACGGAGTTTAAGGGCAATGATCCTAAGTTCGTTTATTACCTACTCAAAACTATTCCATGGCGAGACTACTTAACTGCAAGCGCCGTGCCGGTCATAAATCGCAATCACGTCCATCTATGCCCGGTCTGTGTTCCGGATCACGAAACACAGACCGCTATTTCTGGCGTCTTGGGTTTACTAGACAATAAAATTGAGCTCAACGCTAAGCTAAATGGCTATTTAGTAAAGGCATGCGACGTTCTGTATTCAAACTATACGGCTGGCGAACAAGCTGCAGAGTGGCCAATGGGCACGCTGGAGGATCTACTTGAGATCAGGTATGGCAAGGATCACAAAAAACTTAATGATGGAAATATCCCCGTTTATGGCTCCGGTGGCTATATGCGTTCCGTCGATCGCTTTCTCTATAGCGGCGAATCTGTCCTGGTTCCAAGAAAGGGTTCGTTGAATAATGTCATGTATGTTAGAGAAAAGTTTTGGACGGTAGACACGATGTTCTATGCAGTGCCTAAAAGCCCCAACGTTGCAAAGTACGCATATCAGTTCATCAAGCGACTCGATCTGGCATCCATGAATTCTGGTTCAGCCGTTCCTAGTATGACCACAAAGATTCTTAATGCCCTTCCGGTTCCGATTCCTCCAAAAGAAAGTCTGCACGCTTTTGACGACCAGCTTCAGCCATACTATTCAGCGATTTGCGCAAATGCGATTGAAAATGAACTGCTTGCCGCACTCCGCGACGCCCTTCTCCCTAAACTCATGTCAGGCGAAATCGATGTCTCGAAGGTCAATCTTACGCAGCTAAATAGCCATTTAGTTTAGCGTTGGCTTCGATTTTTGTTGTAAGAAGTTCAGCTATTAATGCTATTTTTCTCTGCTGTTCGAGGTCTGGCAATTCGAGCCTAATTCGTTTGAAATTCTTTGTTGGCTGGGCTAAGGCCGGTACTCCCGTTTGATTTGCAAATGCAAGAAGCTTGCCTCGTCCCTCTCTGGTGTGAAAATAGAAAACGAGATATGGAACGTATACTTTTGAAGTGTCGAAGGTCACCTTAAACTGCCGTTGGGAGCACAAATACTCTTCGTAGGCAGAATCCTCTGGGATATAGGCGATTTGTCCGAGTGTGCCGCTGATCGTGACAACTACATCACCTCTTTTAGCAATTGAACGTGAGAGTGACCTCGCTTTTTCTTCAGTAACAAACTTCGTAAGGTTGTCTGTAACCTTAAATCCCTTTAGATTTGCGCCATCAATAATGGGGAAACCAGATGGGACAAAACAAGATACCTTTAGATTTGAGCCAAAAGGTCCTGCTGCAATATCGGTAATTACATCGGAAAGAACGATCTCAGAGTCCATAACCAATCGCCTCCAGATTCTTCTTAATCTGCTCCTGCAAGCGGTTGGACTCTTCAAAGCACTTTGAAATCTCGTTGGTTAGGCGTGCCATCTTCTCCTCAAACGGCTCGCCGTCGTCTTCGAGCTCGGCAATGCCTACGTAGCGACCGGGCGTCAGGATGAAATCTTGCTTGGCGATTTCATCCAAATCCGCTATGGCACTGAACCCCTTCACGGGCTCGAACTCGCCCTTGCGGAAGGAGTCGAATGCGGATGCAACTTTGTTGATGTCCTCTTCGGTAAACTCGCGTAGTTTGCGAGAGACCATGGTGCCCATTTCGCGGGCATCGATGAATAGCGTCTTGCCGGACTGAGCCTTCTTCTTGTTCAGGATCCACAGACACACGGGAATTTGGGTGCTGTAGAACAGCTGCCCCGGCATGGCTACAATGCCCTCGACCAAATCGTCCTCTACGATAGCGCGTCGAATATCGCCCTCGCCGCTCGTCTGGCTCGAGAGCGACCCGTTTGCCAATACGAGGCCAATCTTGCCCGTGCCGTTAAGATGCCAAATCATATGCTGCATCCAAGCGAAGTTGGCGTTGCCCGTTGGCGGCATGCCGTACTTCCAACGTACGTCTTCCTGCAGCGCTTCGCCGCCCCAGTTCTTGAGGTTGAAGGGTGGGTTTGCCAACACATAGTCAAACTTTTCATTCTTGTGCTGGTCGGCGCTGAAGGTGTCTGCATAGTTGCCCAAATCGGCCTCGATGCCGCGAATACCGAGGTTCATCTTTGCGAGCTTCCACGTGGTAGGGTTGCTCTCCTGGCCAAAGATAGTGATGTCCTGTACCACGTTGCCGCCATGGTGCTCGACGAAGGCGGCGGACTGCACGAACATGCCTCCGCTGCCGCAGCAGGGGTCGTACACACGACCGTGGAAAGGCTGGAGGATTTCAACCAGCGTGCGCACGATGCACGACGGCGTATAGAACTCGCCGGCGTTTTTTCCCTCCATTGATGCGAATTTCTGCAGGCAATATTCGTATGCGCGCCCTAACAGGTCTTTCTCGCTCTCGTTGTCGGTCATTTGTACGTTTGTGAATAAGTCTACGACGTCGCCTAAGCGTCGCTTATCTAGTTCGGGACGAGCGAAGTTCTTGGGCAGCACGTCTTTGAGCTTGTCGTTCTCGCGCTCGATGGCGCGCATGGCATTGTCAATGATCTGGCCAATTTCGGGCGTATGCGCCGCCTGTGAGATGTTCGCCCAACGCGCTTCTTCGGGAACGAAGAAGACATTCTGCTCCATGTAGCAGTCACGATCTTCCTCGTCGCCGTAACCCTCTGCGACGAGCTCTAGATAGCGTTCGTCGAAACGGTCCGAGAGGTACTTCAGGAAAATGAGGCCTAATACGACGTTTTTGTACTCAGCAGCGTCCAAGTTGCCGCGCAGCACGTCTGCGGCGTTCCACAGTTGGTCCTCAAAGCCAACATCGGCCGTGTTCTTCTTGGTGTCCTTAGCCTTGCTTTTAGCCATGCTGTTTTAACTCCCTATGCTGCATTGTCGGCCCAGAGTTCGCACTGATCCATCACGGTGGCCAGTGCCGACTCCATGCCCTCTGGCGGATACTTATGATGTTTGAGCAGACGCTTGATTGCAACGCGCATAGCAGCGCGTGCACTTTGTTTCTTCTGCCAATCGACCGTGCGCATTTCGCGCATCTTCGCAGCGAGCTCTTGCGTGATGGCGACCAACTCGTCATTCCTTTCGCGATAGTAGTCGGCGACTGCCTGCGGTTGTGTTAGTGCCTCGTAAAACGCAAACTCCTCTTCGCTAAGCCCAAGCTCCTTTGCCTTTTGGTTTTCGGAAAGCATTTCTTTTGCCATCTTGAGCATTTCTTCGAATACCTCAGCGTTTGTGAGCTGTCCATTTAGATAGCTATTTACCATGCCTTGCATGAGTTCCGAGTACTTTTTTGCCTGCGTTATGCTCTTTCTGCGGTAGCCCTTAATCTGGTCGTCGATGAGTTTTTTCAACAGCTCGTAAGCCAGGTTCCTCTCTTTCATACGCGAGAGGCTCGACAGAAACTTGGGGTCAAAAATCGAAACCGTTTCGTCTTCCACCTTAAACAAGTCTATTACGCCGTCAGTATGGACGATGTTCTGTTCGAGTAGCGCATTGATGCGGTCATTTACCTGCTTAAGGGTAAGTTTGCCTCCGTTTTTGCTGCGGGTGCCGCCCTGCTCGGTGAGCTGAAGGATAAGCTCTCGAACAACCTGGAAATAGCCAGCCTCGATGCGCTGCATGTCTGTTGCGCGACTTTTGGCGAGTCCATAGGCTTTGAGCATGATTCCTGCCTGCTCAACAAAGTCGCGGGTGATATCTTCGTCGCCGGGTGCAAGGATATGATTTACTCCACCCGTTATGAGTTCGCTTCGACGTGCGGCGGACTCGGTGCTCATGAATTCCGAATAATCGTAACCAAACATTTTGTCGCGACAGACCGCCAGTTTTTCCAAGAACTTAGGATAGGCGGTTTTCCCGATATCCATGTCGCCGTATTTCTTTTGGTCGCGCTTGGTGTAGTCCTTCATGGCGCGTTTAAGGGCGTTAGCTATGCCTACGTAGTCAACAACCAGTCCGCCAACCTTGTCTTTATATACTCGGTTTACGCGTGCGATTGCCTGCATCAGGTTATATCCGCGCATGGGTTTATACACATACATAGTGGCAAGGCTCGGCACGTCAAAACCGGTGAGCCACATGTCTACGACGATTACGATTTTAAGCGGGTCGGCGTCATCCTTAAACCGCTTTGCCATCTCCTTAACATGGGCCTTATTGCCTACGACGTCGAACCACCACTCGGGGTCTTGATTGCCCATGGTCATGACAACGCCGAGCTTGCCCTCGTCCTTCCAAGAGGGTCGCAGCTCGCATATACGTTGATATATGGCCATGGCAGCGGGGCGCGAATACGCAACGATCATTGCCTTGCCGGTGAGTTCGTGCGCACGGTTGGTCTCATAGTGCTCTACGATGTCCTGACATAGGGCATCGATGACTTCGGGTGCACCTAGAACGGCGTCCAGATTTGCAAAGTTGCGCTTGCTTGCGTCAATGGTTTCGGCGTTAGCCTGCTCGGTGAGCTTTTCGTACTCATCATCAACTTTTGCAAGGATGCGCTGATCCAGTTTGAGTGCGACGACGCGGCTCTCGTAGAACACGGGTCGAGTTGCGTCGTCCTCTACTGCCTGAGTCATGTCGTAGACGTCAATATAATCGCCGAAAACCTCGCGAGTTGATCGATCTTCGGCAGAAATAGGGGTACCGGTAAAGCCGATGAAAGTCGCATTCGGAAGGGCGCGGCGAATGAGCAACGCGGTGCCCGTGTGCTTCTTGCCGTCACGGTCGTATTTCTCCTCGAACCCGTACTGCCCGCGGTGCGCTTCATCCACCATCACGACGACGTTCTTGCGCTCGGAGAGGGCGATGGCCTCCTCCTCGAACTTCTGCATGGTGGTGAAAATGATGCCGTTGGCGCGGCGGCTCGAGATCTGCTGCGCAAGATCGGCGCGGCTCTGCGCCTGAACGGGCGTCTGGCGCAGGAAATCTGAGCATCTGGAGAACTGCGCGAACAGTTGCGAGTCGAGGTCGTTGCGGTCGGTAATTACCACGATGGTTGGGCTGTCGAGTTTCTCTTCGAGCAGATGGGCAAGGAAAACCATCGAAAGCGACTTGCCCGAGCCCTGCGTGTGCCAGAAGACGCCGCCCTTGCCGTCGCCGCCGATGGCCTCATGCACGCTCTCGAGCGCTTTGTTCACCGCGAAGTACTGATGGTATCCCGCGAGGATTTTCGCGTCCTCGGAGAACAGAATGAAGTTCTTCAGGATGTCGATGAGCCGCTCCTTGGGGAACATGCCGTCCAGAGGCGTCTTCCAATCGGCGTACTGGGTGGCCTCGTAGCTTCCATCGACGCTCTTCCACTCAACGAAGCGCGACTCGTTGGCGGTGATTGTGCCAACCTTGGTGTGAAGCATGTCACTGGTGACGCAGAAGGCGTTGTACACGAAAAGCGATGGAATCTGTCGTTTGTAGTTTTGAATCTGTTGGTAGGCATCTTCGCTGTCAGCGTCGGCTCGAGCGGGCGACTTCAATTCAAAGAGAACGAGCGGAAGACCGTTAACGAATACGATGACATCTGGACGTTTGTTGGTGCCGCGTTCGATGTAGGTCCACTGGTTAACAACGTGGAAGCTGTTCTTTTCGGGATTGCCGTAATCGACCAAGCGCACGATGTCTGTATGCTCTTCTTTGCCGTCAAACCAGCTTGCCTCCACACCGTTCTGCAGCATGTCCATAAAGATGCTGTTCTTGACGATGAGGTCGCTGCCCTCGATTTCCTTTAGTCTAGTTATTGAGGCATCAATCGCGCGTCGGTTGAGCGTGGGGTTAATGCTCTCAAGAGCGGGCCCAATGACATCAGGTAGGAAGGCGTCCTCAAACGCGTCGGAGGAACGAGCGACATCAGGTCCATAGAGGTGCTCGTACCCCAGACTCGTTTGCAAGTGGTCAATGATGCCTTGTTCGAAAGCATCCTCATTAAATGACGTTGAGGAGCTGTAATCGACAGCAATCATGCGCACTCCTTACCTTATGCTTTCACGATGTTGGTGAGCCTGTCCACCATTGCATTCTAGCAGTTAATCTTGCGTATATTGGTATATCTGACACCCGTTAGTTGCCATTTGGCCTATTGGCTGATCGTGCCCGAATGACAATTGGTGGCAAGGTTCTCTTACTTATTAAACTGGCTCCTATTTACAGGCGCTCGTGTTGTGGCAGTTGCCCAAGCGCTTGCTTGAAGCTGTTTTTGATGATCTTGAGATCGTTTCCCGCTTGCATTTTAATGAGTGTCGGGCCGGAGGCGATGGCGGATGTGGTGCGATGGTGCCAAGAAAAGCGCCTAGACCTGGGTGAAGAACCGAGGCCGCGGGCGCTTTTCTATTTCTTTGGTCGCATGGATTGTCTGTTCTGTTGGCCGCGCCGGCGTTGTTTCTTTGCTCTCGTTCGCGCGGCATCCGCTTGTGGCGGTGGATGTAAATAAAAGGTGGAGCGACTGCAAAAGAGCCGCTTCACTGGGTAAAATCAGGGTGTGCCGCGGAACCCGCTCCTCAGTCGGTCAACTTTGGAAGCGCGGGCAACGCAGGTGCTAATGTCTAAAGGGCCGGCTGCAACCGGCCCTTTTCATGAGTCCCTTCGCTATCCGTTACTGCTTATATTCCCGCCAGATCGAGTAGAGGTTCCAGGCAATGCCGTGGGAGGCATCCTACCCATCCCATGGTTTGGAGCAGTGTCGATCTAACGGGCAATCAAGCCTCTAGCACTCTTTGAATTGAGCGAGCATCTGCCCGAAGAGGCTGAGCCCGGATGGCTCATAAATGAGCGAGCCACCATCTTCGGTTCGGTAGACCCCGCAGGGGAGATAACGCCCGTCGGGGAGGACATAGAGGTTGGCTTCTTCCTTCAGTCCTGCTGGAAATAGCGGAATCCCGTTTTCGCCCACTTGGAACTCATCGATATTCGCGATCTTCCTCTCCATGATGCCTCCTGCCTTATTTATTGAATGGCACCCTAAAACAAGCAGTTCTCAATCAGCTCTTTACCGCGCAAGGTATCGATCCACTCCTGCGGGATGGCCTCGATACCGTAGGCCGTGCCTGCGAGGGCGCCGGCGACGGCTGCGGTGGTGTCGGTGTCGTCGCCCAGGTTGACGGCGGTAAGGACGCAATCTTCGTAACTGCTGGTGTTGACAAAGCACCAGCTGGCGGCCTTAAGGGTGTCGCGCACGAAGCCGCCAGACCTGATTCCACGCTCGGGCACGTCTCTCAGCTGGAGCACCCATGAGGGAAGCGTGCCGTTCATCACGCTCCTCATCAGCTCGACAAAAATGACGCATGCATCGGTTGACGTTCTGTGGGCGTGCGTAATCGCGGAGACCTCGCCGATCTCTTCGTCTGTCGCGTCGATAAAAGCCAGGGGTGCGATGCGCATGAGCGAACCGTTGCCGTTGTCGCGTTCGCCGGAGCCACCTTTGCCGGTGTGCAGGGCGCGAGCGGTCGTGCCGCCGTAATCGAAAACGCCGTCGATCGTATACTCGCCACGGGCAATCCAGCCTATGAACTTGTCGCGCACGTCCGCGGTGTCGATGTGCCCAAGCTCCCTAATCGAGTCGCTGGTAGCAAGCGTCATGGACGTGTCATCGCTCCAGGTGCCGGCGGGCTGCTCGTGCGTGCCGTAGCCGATCATGTTGGTGCATTCGAACGTGCCGTGGGGCCTGAACTCGTAGGGAACGCCCAGCGCGTCGCCGACGGCAAGCCCATAGATGCAGTCGCGCAGCGTTGTTTTCGGTCTGTCTGTCATGAAAAGCTCCTTTTATGCTCTGTCGGGAATTCGTGATACCCTGCGGCAGCGTGTCAGGTTCAATTCGGAACGCAGTGCGATCCGAATTGGGGGAGCCCGACGGCAAACATGCTTTGCTTGTTCATTGCGCAAGCGTGTGCGGACCTAACCGAATCATTGGGGTTGAGACGGTTTCTCTCGATTCGCGACGCAGTGCGTCGCGAATCGAGAGAACTCAATGGTCAATATGTCAAAATGGTATGCATAGACGTCTCTTTACACGGCAACAGGCATTTCTTTCGGGCGCCCTGCCTTTGGTGCGTCGGCGAGTCGTGCCTCGATGGAAGCTTTGGACACCATGCGCTTGGTGCCGTCCTTCCATGAATCCAATAGTCCTGCATTTATCTGTTGCGATATCCGTGCTGAGCTAACACCGAGCATACGCGCGGCATCCGCTGCAGTGATGGCGGGGATGTCGGCGAGTTCGCGGCTGACGGCTACGGCGATAATCTTGCCGCCGTGTCGCGGCTCATGTTCGAAGTCTGTCACGGGAAGTTCAATGCCGCCCATAAGGTGATCGTCGACCATACATGCGAGAAAATCGGCGGCGCTTTCGACAGCGTCGTTTAGGTCGGAGCCAAATGTTCCTCCTCCGCCCAGCGAGCCACATGGCACAGCATCGACAATGCCGTCCGAATCAAAGAACTCGAATTCCCATACGTAAACCATGTAAGACCTCCTCCGATGCCGGCGATTTGAGGAACATCCTAAGAGCCCACCAAGCGCATCGAACACCTTTATTGTCTCTAGTTTAAGGCCTCGTGCGGACACGATTTGGTGCCCTGCGCGTGACCGCAAAAAGGGTTTGCGGTGGCTAAAATGTGGTCATAGAGATGGTTTTATCGAACTCCATGGGGGTGGCGCGCGTGGATAACAACACGTTGCTGTTTCACGATAAGGGTGCCGGCGTTTTCAAGGGAATAAGCATCTATCCCAATCGTATCGAGGCGGTCGTGAAGAACGACTTCTTCGGTACCCATACCAAGATCGTCTACCTCAAGGACATTACGGGTGTCAACGGGGTCAAGGGTAAGCGCGTGTTCCTCCGTAATAGGTTGCTGACCGCCTGTTCTTACAGGCTGAGCAGTCACTCTCAGGCCCAGGAATTCGTGAACGTGCTGAACTCGGTGATGTAGCCGATGGCGGCGTTCGGGCCAGACTTACGCCCGCGCATCTGGTGGCTCGGCGGCTGGACGCTCGACCTGCGAGTTCTCTGGACACACTACCTCTTCATTTGCAAAAAGCGAGGGGCGCAGAACGGCATTCTGCGCCCCTCATCAAATCGATGTGTCCAAAAGGGCTGGCTGGCCTATTCGTCGGCGTCTCCATTGTCTTCGCGATCGTTGGCAAGCATTGCCGTGCCGGCGACCGTCGTCGCCACGGCGGCAGCGGCGAGCCCGGCGGCGATGCCAGAGCCGTCGCCCGTGTCGGCGAGCTTTCCGCCCGAGCCCTTGCCCTTGTTGCCCTTGCCGTTCTTGTCGTCGCTGCCCGCGTTGGCGCCAGTGCCGGTGCCGGCGCCGCCTGCACTGCCCGAGGCCGCTACGGTAAAGCTTGCGGCTCCGTCGGTGGCAAGCGTGTAGTTTTGCGCCGCGTCGCCCAACAGGCCTTTCGCGCGCACCCAGTACGTTCCTGCGGCAAATGCCTCGCCCTCGGCCATCGCCGTTCCCGGAGCGCCGTTCGCGTCGTGCACAAACTCGAGCTGGGCCGTGCAGGCATCGTTTTCGAGCTTGCCGTCGAGCGGCGCCGTGACCTTGGCGCGCACGTCTTCGCCGGCCTTAAGGCCTTCGAGTCCCTCAAAATGGGGC
>OLOL01002319.1_pt1 | contig 13800 bp, 6 predicted proteins | sample 1673081 | NCBI WGS metagenome assembly OLOL01 (sample SAMEA3136753, study PRJEB25190) | human gut metagenome
GATGGCCAGCAATGCGCCCGGTTTGGTGAAATAGGTGGCGAATGTTCGTCCGAATTCTCTGAATATGGCTCCTGCAGTGGCGGCATCGGCAGCCAGTGTTGACTTATCTGAGGTGGGTTTGGGGACTGCAAAGAGGTGATAGAACGTCACCAGGCTGAACAGAACGGCTGTAACCAGCATCGTGATGGTCCATGACAGCGGAATGTTTTCGGTTCTCAGTTCGATGGCGCCGGCAATGGCTACGAGCACGCCTTGTCCGAAGATAGAGGCGAGCCGGTAAAACGTGCTTCGGATGCCAACGAAGGCTGCCTGGTCACTCTGTTTCAGTGCCAGCATGTAGAAGCCGTCGGCGGCAATGTCGTGTGTGGCAGAGGCAAAAGCCGTGATGATGAACAGCATCAGCGTGATGCTGAACATGCTGATGGGGGTTGTTCCGGCCGCCATAGTCGCCTCGTCCGGCCGTGGAATGGACAGCGTCAGCAGGATGAATGCCACAGACATCAGAATCTGCATGGAAAGGGTCCACCATCTTTTGGTCTTGATGATGTCGACAAACGGGCTCCAGAAGGGTTTGATAGTCCATGGCAGATAGAGCAGGCTTGTGAACAAGGCCATTTCTCCGTTCGGTACGCCCATTTTAGTAAACATCATCACGGAGATGTTGTTTACGATAAAATATGGAATGCCTTGTGCAAAGTACAAGGTGGGTACCCATGCCCATGGCGATATGTTTTTTGTATGGTTCATGATATTGATTTATTGTGTTCTATTCGATTATTCATACAGCTTGTCAATGCTGGCACCTATATAGTAGTGCAGCAGTATTGCATCATACTTATACCCTTGCTCGCCCATCACGGCTGCACCTATTTGGCAAAGTCCCACACCATGCCCCCAACCGGCACCGGTGAGGATGAAGCGTCCGGGAATGCCTTCGGCGGACAACTCCTCTTTGTCTACCACGAAGGCAGAGCTGTAGAGGTGTGAAGTGGAGAGCGTGCGGCGGATTTCCAGTTCCTTGCCGATGGTGAGTGTGCGTTTGGTTCCCACAATCTTCAGTTTCCAGAGGCGTCCGCTGGTTCCGCGGGCTATGGGGATAAGGTCGATGATTTGTCCGTAGTCAATGCCTGAACGTTTCAGAATGAGGGCTGAAAGCTCTTCCTGGGTATATTCCACTTTCCAGCGATAGAAGTCCGTAGTCTCCTGGTCATAGTTATTGAGTACCTGCGAGAGGATTTTCTTGTCGGTGGTGTTGCAGAATGCTTCGGGGGAGGTACGAATCCAGCGGTCCGCTTCGACTTCCTGCGTCAAATCGGGCAGTGTGGCGTGCGTTTTGCTGTCTCGTTGTTGGGCAAGATAGGGGTATTTGATGTCTTCCCAGCAGTATTGGAACTCCTCGAAAGCACCGCCGCAGCATTTGGAGAAACGGGCGTCGCAAATCTTACCATCAGATGTCAGTACCTGGCCGCGGGTAGCGGAGATGGCTTGTTTCACAATATCGGTAGAGGCACGTGTAATGCCCTGGTAGCGTTGACAATGGTCGTCGGCGCATACATCGAAACGTGTGTGGTCTTCTCGGTCGTACCAGCGAATCAGCTCTTCGTCGGTCTGCGTAAAGGCCGAGTAGTTAGCTTGGGCTTCGGTGATTTCCTTATTCTTTTGTATTTGTGCCAGTAGCCAGCTTCGGGAGATGACAGCGTGTGCCTTGAGCAGCTCCAGAGAAGCGGTGGCACTCATCTCGGAGGAGATGACGCTGGTCAGATAATCTTCTACATGGATGACGTTGATGCCGGTGAGCTTTCCATTCTCAACGATGATTTTGATAGCACCCAGAAAACGCTTGTCTTCCTTGCGCTCCCAATGGAAATTGATGCCGATGGTAACGTCCAATAGTTCGAAGGCATCGGTCTGCTCGTGTTGCGGTTCAAACAGCAGTTCGTCATACCGGCGTCCATTCCAGAGAATCTTGCCTTCGTCGTAGGTCACTACCTGCTTTCCGCTGACTTCCGTTCCGTCCATGCGATACGGATTCAGCAAAACGAATTCTATCTGCGGTTCAAACAGAATGCCTACTTGTACTTTGGGCTCTTTCATAATGGTATTTCTTTAAAATTAGAGTTCTTGGATTTCAGAAGTCATATTTTTTCCCTGATACGCTGCCGTACCTTGTGGAAATCTGTGGCAGAGAGGCATACTTCACTTAATATCTGCGCCACGTCTTCCGCAGTGATTTTCAAGAAATCCTTTTCTACGGGGGTGATAAAGACACCTCCCAAGTCGACGGATGCCGGGCTGCTCAACAGATTGGCTTCTCCTTCGGCAGTATAGCAGGGGGGGCGGTGTTTCTCGCGCGGGAAGACAAAGACCACCCAACGGTCGGCCTCGTATAGGACCAGTACGTTCATCATCGGCTCGTCTTCTTCGGGTTTCACGTCCAGAGAACGGTAAATGATGTCGAACAAGTCTGCCGCGTCCTCTTTGGAGGTGGATTCAATCACAAGTGTGGCACGGGGAGCGTCGTCAAGATACCACAGTGCTGCTTTCCTATAATCGGCTATTTTCCCGGCAGTCTGTCCGCGCCAGTCCTTTTCAATAGGCATGAACCCTTTGTTTCCTGCCTGGAAATGAGCATGGTCGGGGGCGGAGGCGCCACATCGGGGACCGTTGTAGAAAATGGTATATTCCGTCAGCGCCTCGGCCAGCTCCAGCATATCGGTGAAGCGGGAAGCGATGCGTTGGGGAGTATGCGCCAGTTCCGGTATCGTCAGGTGGCGAGGGAAAATGGGGAACGGATTCACCAGAATATGGTAGTGCCCGCCAAATGGGATACCTTTCTGTACCGGTGGCAGGTTTGCCGGGCACAGAAAGCATTTTCGTTCCTGAATGGACTTGGCATCCACCTTGGCACCGGAGGAAACGATGCGTGCCGGGTTGAACTGTACCTTATAGGGTATGCCGTTTACATTCAGCTCTTTCACCCGCACACCGGAGAGGGCAGCATAATTGTTGCGTGCCGTCTCCCAGGATGCCAGTTGTCCGGTTAGAAGATTGTGTATCGTTTGATTCATGAGCTTGTCTGTTATTTGATGATTTACGGTGTGCAATCACTTTTTCTTGTTCATTGCTATGCGTGCTTGGAGTTCCCAAGTACGGATACGGTCTTTGTAAAGGTTGTGTCCGTTCATTTTTACAATATCCAGTGAGGCGTCGGAATTGTCGTCCCAACGGCGGCAGAGGTAGACCACGTCGTACACACGTCCTATCTGGTATTGGCGGGAGAAGTTCAGTCCCAGTGCATAGTCTTCGCCATAGCTGGTATTGGGTACTTTCACTTCGCGCAGCACCGGGGTATAGAAGGCGCGCGGGGCACCCAGACCGTTGATGCGGAGGGCGTTGTTGCGTCCGTTTGCCGGAGTCCATTCCTTGTGGTCGATGATGCCCGGAGCAATCATGTTCATGTTGAAGTCCGTCATCATATAGGTGCCTACCACCATGGCGCAGTTCTGCTCGTAGAAGGCGCGGACCATGATGGCGAGTGTATTTTCGTCTTTGTATACGTCATCGCTGTCCAGCTGCACGGCAAACTTGCCGCACTTGGGGTGGTGTACCCCCATATTCCAGCAACCGCCGATGCCGAGGTCGGTACGTTCGGGGATGATATGGATGACGCGTTCGTCATCCTTGAATTCATCGATGGCCTCCGTAGTGCCGTCTGTGGAATGGTTGTCGATGATGATAAGATTATATTTAAAGTCTGTCTTCTGCATCAATACAGATTTGATGGCGTCACGGATGGTACGGATACGGTTGCGCACCGGAATGATGACCGAAGCTTCATACTCAAAGTTACCGGCAGAGAACTCAATCTTCTTGAACTCCGGTGCCAGATATCCCCCGATTTCTTTCAGATGTTCGGTACATGCCTGCTCCATCTCAATCTGGCGGTCACGGTTTTTGGGGTCTACATAGTCGAAAATCTTTTCGCCGCTCTTGCGGGTATCGTTTTCCACCTCGCTGTATAAGTATTCGTTGATATGTACCAAGTTTGAATGTTGGCTCAATTTCAAGCGCAGGTCGTAAAGTCCGGCGAAGTTGTAGTCAGACTTCATGTGTCCGGCGGCTTCCTTTAGTTTTTCGGTGTTGAAAAGGAGCAGGGAGCCAAAGTTGAAGTCATCCCTCAAGGAACCGAATTGGTAGTCGATTACCGGAGCGTTGCTCTGCTTGCCGTCTGCTATTTGGTAGTGGTCGGCATATACCATACCGGCGCTTGAATCTTCAAGGATGTGTATCATACGTTCCAGTGCAAACATACCCATTTCGAGCGTAGTCTCTTTGGTATAAAGCAATGTGTATTCTCCCTTGGCTGCATTAGCAATAGCTTTGAGAGTTGCACTGCTGTAGGGCATGTCAACAAACAATATTTCGCAGTCCGGGAGCGATTCCAGAGTGGCATCGGTCGTGATTAACCGGATTTCTTCTATAAGTCCTGTCGCCTGTAGGCTATTCACTGTTTTTTCTACTTGTTCTTTTCCTGCGTAGGGAAGAAAGCAACTGATTTTATTCATGATATATCTTTTAATTTTTAATTCTCAATTTTTAATTCTCAGAAGTCCCACTTCCCCGCTGGTTGCCGTGAATAGAACTTCGTGGCCGTTCAACGGAACTACGGTACTGATGAGTGAATTTCCTATTTTATGTTTCCACAGTACTTTGCCTGTTTTTCCTTCCAGTGCGAAGATAAGTCCTTCTTTGGTACTGCCAAACATGACCCCCTCTTTTTCCACTTGCATGGAGGGGGCATGCTCATAACCGAAACCTACATGGGTTACCCACAACTCCCGCGGAGTATCTCCTTGAGCTGCATAGCAAACAATGCTGTCGTTCATCGTTTTGCTATAGATACGTTCACCGTCTTCGGAAAGTCCGATGGTCTCGCGCACCATGGACTGGAAGGTGCGCCACACGGTATTGCCCGTATGGATGTCTATGGCGGTCATGGCGCGTTGCGGGTCGGTAATGAATACCTTTCCATCGGCTGCCACCGGCCATACGGCGGCAGGGGAGAAGTGCATACGGGTCAGTCCGCCCGTCCATTTCCATAGTTCATGCCCGTTTGCCTTGCTCAGGGCATACAGTGTATTGTCCCATGCGCCGAAGATAACTTTGTCTTCCGTCACCAACGGCTTGGTCTCGATGTAGCCCTTCACGCTGGTGTAGGCCCAGATTACTTTTCCCGTATGGATGTCTATGGCACGGAAAGTGGCGTCACTGGCACCGATGTAGGCGGTACCGTCTGCGATGGTCACGGCTCCGAGCACCGGTTCGGCGGCTTCTACCGTCCAGAGCAGGCTGCCGTCTTTGGCGTTCAATCCGTAGATGTGACGGTCAGCAGACCCGAATACAACGATACCCTCGCTTACGGCCGGAGTACCGACAATGCGCTTGCCGGATTCAAAGCTCCATAGCTTTTTACCGTTTTTCAGGGCGTAGGCTGTCAGCTGTCCCATATCGTCTCCTACGAACACTTTATCTTTTTCTACGGCGGGAGAGCAGTAAATGCCTGCGCCCGTCTGCACCATCCATTGCTCCTTTACTTGCGGATACTCCTTGTTGACCGAGAAGTCAGGATATTTCTCTGCCTTTCCGTTGCGGTCGTAATACTGTCCGGTCAGCGAGAATGCTGTCCACTGCTTCTTGGGCTCGCCGATACGTTGCGTGTATACCCGGATGGAATCCCCGGTTACTTCATAGATGCCGTAACCCGGTTTCCCTTCTTTGTCGCACAGGTTGCTGCGCATCAGTACGCCCGGAATGCCGTCGTAACGTAAATCCCGGTTGCTGTGGTAGTGTCCGCCGATAAACAAGCGCACGTTGTAGGGGCGGACGGCATCCGTCACCTCATACCAATTGTCCACATCACCTTCCATTAGCGGGTAGTGGGTGACAAGTATCACCGGTTTGTCTTTGCCGTTTTTATCCATTTCTTCCGTCATCCAACGGATATCTTGCGGCACTACATGCCCGTAGGCCATACGCATCAGCGGACCGGAGTTGAAGCCGAGGAAAAGGAATCCCTTATGCTCGAACTCGAAGCGTTCGCCGCCAAAGATTTCTCCGAAAGCGGTACAGCCGGAGTCGCTCCATTTCGTTTCATGGTTGCCTAGGACTACGTGGTAGGGGACCTTCAGCAAGTCAAGGCACGATTTCACTTTTTCCATGGTAGTACGGTCGCCTTCTTCGGTCAGGTCGCCCGTCACCAGGACAAAGTCGATACTGTCGGTGGCATTAATCTGTGCCACGGAACGCAGCAGGTCCTCTGTGGGATTCGGATTGTTCGGGGTCAGATGAATGTCCGTCAGTTGGGCAAAACGGAATGTCCCTTGCTGTGCCTGCATCCCCAGGGGGAGCAGGCAAGCCATCAGGACGATTATTAACAGTCTTCTGTTCATAGATGATGATTGGTTGATATTACTTGTTGTCATTGAAGAATGTCAGTACAGCATTCATGAATGCCTCTCTTTCAGAATCAGTACGTATGGATTCAAAAGGGAATCCCAATACAACAGTCTTGTAGTCGCCTTGGTAGGCCACACCGGCACTCAGGTTGTTTTCAGAATACCGCATCACGGTGTGTGCATCTTTGGTTGCCGGTTCAATGGCGTCCGGTGATTCCACCACATACGAATCGGCATTCAGCTCATTGTGATAGGTATAGTTTCCTGAAAGGGCGGGGAACGGAGAAGCTACGCTTTTCACCTTACCCATTGTAGCCGCTTGTCCCACACGCCACTTATATTTCAGTACTTCCATCGCAAATTTCTTGTCGGCTTCGTCGGCGGTTGCAAGGCGGTTGTCCCATAAATCCGTTCCTACAAAAGCGCCCGAAACAAAGATATTTCCACCTTGCTTACAATAAGCCGCAATAGCCTCCTGCATCGGTTTGCTGAAAGTCTTGAACTCCAACGGTTTTACGCCTCCCCGTCCCATCTTGGTCTGGCATTGCTTCCCAAGTATCAAGTCCACATACCTATACTCCCTCATATCCACCGGAATATTCTTCTCTCCCTTTCCTACGGGGGAGAGACTTTCATTACTAACCGATACAAACGAATATCCCGCTTTCAGGATAGCGGCACCATGTATGGCAGGATAATCGAACGTATTTCCTGCGATGACTTGGGTCTCGTAATTTCCATAACTGTCGCCGAAACCGGAGGCGTCGTCGTCCATCCAGGGAATGGAACGGCGGTATTCCTTCATCTTGCCAATGTAGCTGATGTCATGGATATAGGGGACCCCGTGGTCCTGCTCATCCAGAAATCCGGCAAGGAGGGTGTCGGCGGGGGCCGTAAAGTCGGCAGGGGCACTGATGCGGTCGAATCCGTTTATCACCAATACGGTACCTTTGGAATTGAACGCCCGTCCGGCGGAAAGAATTTCGGAAGGGAAACTTTCACCGCCCTTGTTGACAGCGGTTACCTTGTAACTGCATACCATGCCGGCGGGGAGCGTGGTTCGGTAACTGTTGCCGTCCACCAATACTCCGTTGTCGAAATCCCCGTCGCCGATACGGGTATAAACAATGTATTTCTCTGCTACGGCAGTTGGTTCCAACGCATCCGCTACGGGTTGCCAGGTCAGTTCCACTTCGTTCTCGCTGGTCATGCGCAAGGCCATGTGGTCTACCGGTAACGGTTGCACTACATAATCCATGTTGTATTGTGAGCAGAGGAACTGAAGCATACCTTTGTAGATGGCGCGGCTTACGGTGAAACGGAAACGCGGGTCCAGTCCGTAGCGCATGTCTGCAAAGTTTTGATGGGAAAGTAGTTCGAGTAGCATGGTAGGTACGCGGGGTACACGGGCCTCATAGTAGGATTGGTTCCATTTGCCTCGGCGTGTCCATTGGGGTTCGTAGAGGGTACGCACGTCACGCACGATGTTGGACTGAATCAAGTCTGTCAGGTCGTGGCTCAAGTAGCGGGATGCTCCGTTGGCGAATTTCTCATTGTAGGCGTTGGTATAGTAGATGCCGAGTGTCCCGATGATGGAATCGTTCAGTGTAGTTCCTGCATCGGAGTGGAAGGCAAAGGCCATGTTGACAGGGATGTTCAGCCCTTTTTCCGTCGGGTTCACGGCAGAGCCTCCGGAAAGGTAGTTCACCCAGATACCACGGCATTTATAGTCGTCGGTATAGTCATTCTTGCCGTTGCTTTCTGAATATACGCTGTCCGGTATGCCTGCCCATTGCAGCCAGTAGCGGGCGGCTTCGCAGAAACGGGGATAACCGCTGACTTCTCCCCGGGCTATGTTCCCCATGCCGCCGCCTATCTTCACGGCGTCGGCAGTGATGATTCTTCCTACTTTGGAGGAAAGGTTGTTCAGAACGACTTTGCATTCATTGTTCCGGCCGGCATTGAAGCCGAAGGTGCCGAGGTAAATCCAGGTGCCGCCTCCCATTTGCTGGTTTACCTTGAACTGCGTGGTGCCGCCTTTGTGATAGACGGTGTAAAGGGCATCGTCCGCGCTGTTTGGCAAGGTTTGGTAAGAGACGTATACGGCGTATTGTCCGGTCGAAGGGATTTCGGGAATCCATTCGGCGGTGCTTGCGTTTCCTTTCTTGATGGTTTCTATGGCGCGGTAGGTGCCTTCCTTGAAAGGATTCTCAAAGTCTATGTATTGGGGGCGCCGGTGGGCGAAGCCTTGTCCTTCTCCCTGACTCCAGAGCTTGTCACCGGAATTTTCTGTATAGACGGAACGGCCGGTCAGGCAACCGTCATTGTCTACGATGACTTCTGCCGTCTGGCAATCGCGTTCGCGGGGAAGCAGCACATTGGCACCGGCATTTTCCAACATCGGTACGAGGAAGGGCAATACGTAGCTCTGGGTGTAGAGGTCTTCCACTGTCTGGAAGATACGCGCACGCTGCCATTCCCAGCGGTCGAGTTTTGATTCGTAGTACCAGCCGTGGCTTTGCCATAGGGCGATATGCCGGTTATGCAAGCCGTTGGTGGGGGTGTAGGGGGAGGAAACTTCGGTAACCAGAGGCTTGGAAGCGACGGGGCTGAATGTCTTCGTCTTTTTGTCTTTTTTACTGCGCAGGGCTTGGGGAACCAGTTCTTCGATACTGCGCTTGTTGGTACGGATTTGCAGCTTGTATTTGGCAAACTCCGCCGGCAGCAGGGCGCTTACGCCTTGGTAGATTTCGGCCACATTGTCCTCACGGAAAGGAATATAGGCACAGTTCATGTTGGCAAACAGTTGCAGTGTATTTCCTTCCACAGCCACTGAGTCGATGCTGATACGTCCTACGGAAACTTCTTTTCGTGCGGTGGTATCCAGGAATTTCCCGATTGCCTGACGGACATCCGTCGGAAGTCCTTGCGCGCCTCCCGCGTGGGGGAAGAGGGAGGCGGCAAGCAGACTAAGTAAAAACTGACGTCTTACATTCATAGATGATGTATTAAGTTAATTGTTCTTTTTATCTTTCTTAATCAATAGACAGAGACCGATGAAAGTGAACAGTGCATTGAAAATCAGCAATTCGTAGCTGAATTGATAACCTCCGAACCAGGCTTCGGAATTCTTCTGCAGAATGAAGCAGAGAACCGGGGAGGCGATGGCAACTAACGGGATGTACTTGTCACGCACTTGTTGTTTCATGAAAATGCCGAAAGCAAACAGACCCAGGATAGGACCGTAGGTATAGCTTGCCAGAATATATACAGCGTCGATGACACTGGTGTTGTTGAGAAGATTGAATACGAAAATGGTGATTCCCATGACAACCGCCATGCCGATGTGCACTTTCTTGCGCATCTTCACAACCGTCTCTTCCGACTTGCCTTTCGTTCCCAGAATGTCTACGGTGAAGGAAGTGGTCAGCGCGGTGAGTGCCGAGCCTGCGGCTGAATAGGCAGAAGAAATCAGGCCGATGATGAACAGTATGCCCACAATGGCAGGGAAATAGTTGCCGGTGGCAATCAGCGGGAACAGTTCGTCACTCTTCTCCACCGCAATCTGCTGGTTGGCGGCAAAGATGTAGAGCAGCACGCCCAGCATCAGGAAAAGCAGGATGACGAAGAACTGCGAAATGACACTGGTAATCATGTTCTTCTGTGAGTCCTTGAAGTTCTTGCAGCTCAGGTTGCGCTGCATCATGTCTTGATCCAGCCCGGTCATGGCAATCATGGTGAAGGCACCGGCGAGGAACTGCTTGAAGAAGTACTGCTTGCTGTTCACATCGTCGAAGAAGAAGATGCGGGACATGTCACTGTCGGCAATGGTGCTTACCATACCGGTAAATGACAGATTGAGGTCGGAAGCGATATACCAGATGCAGAGTACGACCGACACCACCAAGCAGAATGTCTTCAGAGAGTCTGTCCAGATAAGAGACTTTACGCCACCCTGGAAAGTGTACAACCAGACCAGTGCCACCGTGATGGCCACGTTCAGTAGGAAAGGCAGTCCGAAAGGTTCGAATACCAGCAGTTGCAACGTCAGGCATACGAGGAACAGACGGACAGCGGCACCGAGCATTTTGGAGATGAAGAAGAACCAGGCACCCGTGCGGTAGGAAGACATGCCGAAACGGTTCTCCAGATATTCGTAGATGGATACCAGGTTCATTTTGTAGAACAGCGGTACCAGTAGATAGGCTATGATGAGCTGTCCGGCAATGAAGCCCAACACCATTTGCAGATAGCCGAAGTTACTGGCGGCAACCATGCCGGGTACGGATACATAGGTCACACCCGAAATGGCGGAACCAACCATCGCGAAGGCCACGACATACCAGGATGACTTACGGTTACCGACAAAGAATCCTGCGTTGTCAGCCTTTCTTCCTGCAATATAAGATACCGTGAACAATATCACGAAGTAGGCAGCGATGGTAATGATTACGGAAAGTGGAGTCATGAGGTTATTTACGATTTTATGATTTACGATTTACGATTGAAATTACTTCTTTTGATGATATGTACGACTTTGATTATCCTATGTACGCTCTGACGTTCTCTTCCAATTCACGTTCATTTTTTAATCGTAAATCGTAAATCGTCAAATCGTACATCCCTTTATTCTTCGTAGAGCAGGTAGGGCTTGCGCTGTACCTTGAATTTCTCTACGTCGTCTTTCCATCTTGCCTTGATTTCTTCGGCGCTTTTCCCTTCCTTTATCATTTTGCGCACGTAGTCGGTGCCTATCAACAGCTCGAAGAAGGAACGGAAGAAATGGTCGTCCATGTTCAGATTCCGGTAAGCGTCTATCACGTAACTCAAGTCAATACCGCGTTTCCAGATTTCCTCGTCGCTCATGTTGCTCAGGTTCACGCCGTGGCAAAGCTTGCCCAACTGGGGCGGATTCTTGGCTCCGGGAACACTGCGCGGGGTGAAGCTGTAGCTGTAGCCCGTCATGTTGGGATGCCCGTAGACCTGGAAGGGGAGGTCGGTTCCTCTTCCCAGACTGACCGGAGTGGCCTCGAAATAGCAGGTCGAGGGGTACAGATAGATGGACTTCATGTTCGGCAGATTGGGGGACGGGGGAATCGGCAGCTTGTATAGGGTCCGGTGCGTATAGTTCTTGCAGGGAATGACGGTCAGGTCGCAAGTGCGTGACGCCGGCAACCAGCGTTCGCCGTTTACCATCAGGCCCAGTTCGCCCAGCGTCATGCCGTGCACCACGGGAATCGGCAGCCAACCTACACCGGATTTATATTTCATGTCCAGTATCGGGCCGTCCACGTAGTGTCCGTTCGGATTGGGGCGGTCCAGTATCAGCACCTTGCGGTTGTATTCTGCACAAGCGTCCATCAGCCGGCACATAGAGGCATAATAAGTATAGAATCTCAGGCCTACATCCTGGATGTCTACCACAAGGATATCGAACTTGCGCATGGATGCTTCGCTTGGTTTTCCGGATTTCCCGTCGTACAGCGAGAGGATAGGTACTCCGGTCTTCTTGTCTACCGAGCTGGACACGTGTTCGCCTGCGTCGGCATCTCCTCTGAAACCGTGTTCAGGGGAGAAAATGGCTACTACATTGAACTTGTTTTCCAGCAGAATATCCAACAGATGCTTGTCTCCTATCATTCCTGTATGATTGGAGAATATGGCAATTCGTTTATCTTTTAGGATTGGAAAATACTCGGAAGTCTGTTCATCACCTAAAATAATTCGTTCTTCTTGTGCCCGGCACAGTAAAGAACTACATAGCACAAAGGCTAAAAGCAGCAGTTTCTTCATAATAGTATTATTAAGGAGGACGTTGTTTGCAACAAAGATACGTTTTATTTTAATATCAAAAACACTTATTTGGGTATTTTTAGTATTATCAATCATAATTTGCAAATAGTCAACTGTTCACCTTATTAATAATGGTTGAACTGCATCAACTGCGTACGGAAATACTTTTTATAAAAAGAGTGAGGGCCAAGTTTGCCCTCACTTTGGTACAATCGGTGGGAGTGCCGGTTCATTCTTCTATTCTTACCAGATGATAAAGTGTTCCCCGGTTCGATTTCTTGTTGAGGATGTCCAGCTTGCGGAGCGTGCGTCCGAAAGCTGCTATCCGGTTGATGGCCAACTTATCCCTCGTTTTCTGTTGCAGGTCGTTGAAAATCTGCATGGCTGTGAGCCATTCGCCTTCTTCGCTCTCCTCCGCGCCACGGAAATGGCAAAGGAAAAGTTCTTCCAATGGGTCTACCCGCTCGAATTCCCGGTTGTATTCCTTTACGATTGCTTCGTCAGTGTCGTCCAGCCAGTAGCGTTCACCCTTCATGATGTCGTGCATGGCTTGGGCATAGAGTTGGCGATAATTGATAGTGACGTTTGTCTGGATAGGGCCGGTCACTTCGATGCAGATGAAACGGCGACTTCCCGACGGGTCGGTCAGCAGGTCTTTCAGATTGCTGGTCCCGATGAAGGAGGCATAGCGGCGCATTTCCTGAATAGTGGTACCGTAGGGCTTTCGCAGGTTGGCAACCGGTTTTTGCAGGAGGTGCTTCAAGAAGCCTTGCTGATTGGCGTTTATCTGGTCGAATTCGTCGATGTTAATCAGAAAAAAGCGGCCAAGGCTGCGCTCCGCTTCCTGCTTGCTCTTGAAGTCGATACTGTCGGTGTAGCCGAAACGCAGCTCCGGTGGCAATAGGATACGGCAGAAAGTACTTTTGCGGTAACCTTGCGAACCTACGAGCAGGGGCGAGGTATTGTTGCCGTGCTGTTTGTCGATTCCCCGCCAATGTGCCACCATGCCAAGAAACCACCGGTAGAACAGTTCCCTCCAGTGGGGATTGTGGCAGGGCACGAGGTCGGCCAATGCGCGGATGCGGTCTTTGCCGTCCCAGCGTCCGGTGTTATAGAGATATTCTTCGATGGGGTTGTATAGCGGCACGTAGTCCGAAGACAGGAAGCGGGTGATGTCGCGGTCCCACACACGTACTCCCTCTTTCAGTGCCTTCATGGCGATGCTGCTGCGTACGCGCTGGTCGGCAGGTTGGAAGTAGAAGTGGATGGAGTCGCGCTGTCGGTATTCCAAGTCGCCAAGCACGGTGTTGTAGCGGAATTCGTAGCGGCGTTTCATGAACTCTTCCAGCCGGAAAGCTGTTTCCTGGTCTTTGTTCAGGCTACTGCGGGTGCCGAAGCCTTTCAATTCCCCGTAAAGGTTATGCAGCGTCAGGCGTACAAGGGGTTCGTCTGCCTCCCGGTAGTAGTGCACCAGTGTCTGGCGCACCGCTTCTTCTTCAGGAATGCCGGCTTTGAAGCAATGTCCGGCAAGGCGGGACAACAGCGGGCGCAG
>OLOL01002334.1_pt1 | contig 13726 bp, 10 predicted proteins | sample 1673081 | NCBI WGS metagenome assembly OLOL01 (sample SAMEA3136753, study PRJEB25190) | human gut metagenome
CGTTTCTTTCTGTTTTTTCTTCATTTTTACTGTCCACGAAACCGGGAAGGGCACAATTTCGAGTCGGCTGGAATATACCCATCTTCATCATATCCTCCGCAACCCTCAAACGCTCCTTGCTCCTGCCATACCTCGTCTCCTTCTTCATGGTATACTTCGCAATCTTTTGGGAGCTGTACTTTCGTTAGCTTTGTATTTGCAAACGCACATGAATCAATCAATTTTAACGCTTTAGGAAAATTAATTTTCTCCAAAGCATTGTTATAGTAAAATGCGCAGGCACCAATTTTCTGAATGGTGTCTGGCAGCCGAACCTCCTTAATTCGTTCCCGCGCTATTTGCTGAATTGCTACATCTGCTAATTTTGCAGAGAACTGTTCAGCGCGCATGCTTTTATCCCATGCTAACCCAACCCGTTCCATTACTGCGTCAGTATCGAACGCACTATTCCCAATCTCTGTTACCGGATGTCCATCGATTTCCTCTGGAATTATCAAAATTTCCGGCCATTCCTTTGCGCCCAGGATAACAGCTTCTCCCTTAGCGTTTGTCTGATAGTAAAACCCTCCAAAGGTTTGTACTTCTTTTCCCTGTATAAACATTTTTTCTTTTCTCCCCATTCGTTTTCTATCTACTTAAGCTCCTTATGAAAACTTTGTAAACGCCCTTCAAAAAATTGAAAATTCTTATGTCGTTATCTCAAATATGTACATCAACTATTCAGATTTTATTGCTTCAAACATATCCCTAACGGATGGAGCATTTTTTGTAAGTCTCTTTATGCTCAAATCTTGTGCTTTGTCATTTGCAAGGCGCAAATTGCGGTCAGACGATATCAAATCTGCTTTTGTCTTTTCCAGCGCTTTGATTGTCTTATCAATATCGTTAATCGCATCTTGAAATTTTCGTGATGCAAGCTCATAATTGTGGGAAAACCCATCCTTAAAAACTCGCATGTTTTCTTCAAAATGAAGAATGTCAAGCTGCTGACTTTTTACAGCACGTAGTTCCTGCCGATATTTCAAAGAATTCAATGCTGCATTACGTAATAACGTTATAATCGGTATAAAAAATTGAGGACGAATCACATACATTTTCTCATAACGATAGGAGACATCCACAATGCCATTGTTATATAGTTCATTATCAATTTCAAGCAAGGAAACGAGAACCGCATACTCACACTTTTTTCTCGGCGATCCTTGTCGAGTTCTTTGAAAAAATCTTCGTTCTTATGCTTTGTAGCTGTTTGATCCATTTCATTTTTCATTTCAAACATAATGGAAATGAATTCGGTGCCGTCATCAGAAGATTCTCTGAAAATAAAATCGCCTTTACTCCCTGTTTTAACGTCATTATCTTTTTCAAAATATGCAGTTGGAAATGCAGTCATTCGAATTGAGTTAAACTGCGTAAGGCAATGTTGCTCCAGACTTTCTCCGATTATTTTGGTTGATTGACGAGCCTTAAAATCTTTATAATATTCAATCTGCTCGTCTTTGTTTTTCAATTTAACTTCATATTGCTCCTTTAACGATTTCTCTTTCAGTTGGCGCTCCGTTTCCTTACTGGATAGTTGTCCTTTTAACTCCGTAATCTCCATGACTTTTTCAGAAAGTTCTTTTTCTTTAGTCTGCACAGCTTCTGAAATAGCAAACTTTTTCTCGACATTCACTTTTTCAAGCTGAGACTTAAGGCGCTCAATCTCACGTTCTTTATCTGCAATTTCATCATTTTTCCTAAACAGCTCTTCGTTATAACTTTTCTCTTGCTCCATTCGTATAATCGTTAAGGCACTTTCTCCCTTCTGCTCTATTTCCTTTTCACGACGCTCAAGTTCCTTCTCAAACTCTTTATCTCGCACTTGTTGTGCAATTTTCGCATATCCAGATTCATCAACTTGAAATACTTCGCCACAATTTGGGCATTTTATTTGTTGCATAATAATCACCATGCCGCCCGTTGCACTGTCGGCACAAATAGGGATGAAAGTGTGCAGACAAACGGTCGCCTTTCTTATAAAACCAGATTGAGGAGAAAGCACACTATAACGCACGGAGAGGTAAGTCGTAGACTGCTTCCAGAGCTTAAAACAGTATAATAATCAGTGTAGGAACCACCTGTTCAAGCACAAATAAGTGACGTCGTGAGCCCATACACTAAGGATTGTATTACGCGGTGCTGGATTCCGTCGTGTCCGATATGTTTGGCAAGTCCGCAATCGCTATTACGGACCGCCTCACATCCGACGAAGATTTTGACGCCCAGCATTGCGTTTGTATCTCAATAGTCTGCTCCAGCGACGATTGTTTCTCCCGAATAATTTCCAATTTCCCCTTGCATTCCGCACCACTCGCAGGTAAAGACGTTGCTTCTCATAATGGTACAGCTCAAATGTCCGCAAGGGCACAATGTCAGGCCATGCCCGCCGCAGTATGGACATCCAGGGTAATCGTCAGAGAATGAAATGTCGCCCTTTACTTGGATTTTATCGTAACCCTCGCGTTTTGCAGACGAGTCTTTGATTGGGAATGCCCATGTTGTGAGCCATCGATCCGCCCCGGTCTTTTCCATACGTATTCCATAGCTCTTATGACTCTCGCCGCATTTTGCGATAAGCACAACAGCCTCTTTGAACTCACTCACTGGCAGTAGCCTCACTTTCCGGCGCACCATCGTCCATAAAATAAGCAATCAAGACGGTAATATCATCGCCGCATCCCATGGAGCTTGTTTCGTCAAGCCACGCTTTTAGGTTCGCCGCAACTGCGCCTGCTCCGTATTGTTCAATCATGCCAAAATAATCTAAGCAAGTTTTCTGGAAGTCATCAACGCTCTTGTAACTGTTGGCAAAGCCGTCCGTGGAAAGCATCAGCATATACGGAAAGCCACTGTCTGCGGTCCTGCGCCGAACTACGGACACGGCTCTTTTCCACGAGTCGATTTTACTGAGCGAGTGAGTTTCCACGCCGAGGATTTTTTCACCCTCTAACAAATGATTGAGACCATTCCGACTAACGATGCTGATATCTCCGTCGCCGAGTTGAAATGCAAAAATAAAAATCGGTGTAATCATCATCCCGACGAGTGTAGAGCCATACTGCTTATAGATTTCGGCTTTGTTTTTTTCGCCGGTTTCGGTAAGAGGGACTTCACGCTTTTGCTTCGTGTGTACTTTCAAGACGCGCCGTTTCCACTCAGCGTCAATCTCCTGCGCAACCTTTGTGTCACCTTCACGGTTCAAGTAGGTCAGCAGCATTTCAAGATTTTCTGCATAATTCGCATAAAACTCACCCATAACCTTGCAGAAAACATTGACTGCGATACTGGAGCCGGATTTACTATGTGGACAAGCCCTGCTGCCATGTCCATCTGCGATTGCCATGATAACTGTTCCGTCATCATATTCAAGCTTCTTGAAGGTATCCTGACACTCCATATTTACTCGCTTATGAGAAGCCCCCTGAACACTTTCTCCGAATACTATTTGTTTCATGATGCGTTCATCCTCTCTTGGAGAAAGTTCCAATCACCAAACATCATTTGCTCCAACTGAGCCTGGATCGGGAATGTTGTTCATATCCAGCACCAGCGGCGCATTGGTCGCATTAGGCGCATCATTTGCCTCTGGAAGCTCATCCATATCTTTCGGCCTGCTTGCCGGAGCGGACACCAGAGAAGCTGCAGTAGAGGCCCACTTGATCATCTTTACAAGCGCCTGCGGGTTGTTTGCCTGCAAGACCAGTTCGCTGTTGCCGGTAAACTGCTGCAGAACATCATCATCCGCATCCTGACCGATGGAAATTGCAATTCGGACTGCTTTTTTACCCCAGGGCAGATGCAGCAGCCTGTCCAGAGCGCTCTTATAATCGTCTGTCGGCTGGCCATCCGAAAGCAGCACGATAACGGGTGGAAGCGCACGGTCGCTCATCGGCGGAATTGTGAGTTGTGCTGCCAACATTTCAAACGCCTTGCCAAGATCGGTGACGCCGCCAGCGTCCAAATCATCCCAAGCGAAGTCTTCAACGTTTACAGGGGTTGGCGTAACCCAAGTTGCGCCTGTCGAAAATTTCAGCGTTCTCACGAGAAGCTGTGCGTTAGGATTATCCTTTGCAGCGTCGACCATTTCCGGGATTGTGGACTGGATTGCATGATTGACCGTCCCAATTTTTTCGCCGTACATGGATCCAGAGCAGTCAACCACCCAAAAAAAGTGAAGCGGCCTGCTTGCCAACTCACCGCCGGGACGTTTCAATGCTTCTGCCATTTTGATTTCCTCCCTATGTAATTTCAGTGTTTATTTGAACTCTCCGGTCATCTGGCCGAAGTCAATACGAACATCCTTTGCGATTGCGGCGCTCTTACCGATTGCAACGGGAACCTGTGTTCCGTCTGGTTTAATATACGTCCAATTTTCTGTGCTCTCATTGCGGATACCCCAAAGATTCGGGTTCTTCGGATTCTGAACAACAGAGCCAACCCCACTGTTCATATCAAAATTGCCATAGATATGATGGGCAAAGAGCTTCGTACCTTTTTGAAGCAGAACGCGGCTTTTACCAGCGGCCAGCGTTACGGGCATGGGTACCGTACCTTTGCAGTTCCAGCAAGCCTGTGCCACACCATTATCCTGCTTCTGCGCATCGAAAAAGACTTCCGCGCCGCACTTAGGACAGAGGACAATGCCCGAGAGAAGATTTGCGAATGCTTCAAGCCATTCTTTTTCTGTCACGCGCTTATTGGGCAAAGTTAGACCAACCGTAAAAGATTTTGTGAACAGGTCGCGAATGGTCTGCGGATACAGTTCCCAATAGATAATGACGTTGTCCTGATACCCTTTGACCGGGCGGTTGCTTTTATCGTTCGGGTCATAGATGAAGATTGGATTCCGACCGTAGAGCTTATTCATAGCATGGATGTCCATGCACTTGATCTCAGCTTCCAGCTTTCCTTCCAGCGGATGCCCCATCATAAACATATAGAACAATAGAACTGCCAGCGAATACAGGTCCGTGTTCCGGGAGGGACTGGCCCTGCCCATGACGATTTCCGGCGCCATGAAGCGCGGTGTTCCGTACACAGAGCTGTTGTCAATTCCGTTGGCGGAGACATTGTCGTTGTCGCAGATCAGCACCTCGCCGGTATCCGGATCAAAAAACATATTTCCAAACGAAATATCCCGGTAGCTGTATCCCATTGCATGCAGCTTTTGATAGCTGCTTGTCAGGTTATAGGCGGCTTTACAGAGCGTTTGAAACGACGGCTCCGCACGTCGCTTCATCATATCCACGATGCTTTTGAATTTCTTCGGCCGCAGCGGCATGATGTAACCAAAGGATTCCCCATATCCTTTAAAAATCAAGTCCAACGGCCAGAGGAACGAAGCATCCGGCGCGCCTCTGGTGATTAAATTGTCCAGGATTTCTTTTTGCGATTTTGTCGCCATGTGTTTGAAATACCACTTGAGCGCATAGTGCTTTCCACCGCACTCCACGTCGTAGACTTCGCCTTGCCCGCCTGCGCCAAGTAAGGAAATCACTTTGTATTTGTTGGAGCTTTCCGCTGTCAGGAAAGTTCCTGTTTTTAACTGCCCGTCCACATTCATCCCTCCTATTGTATCAGCTGCAAAACAGCTTGCGTTACATTGCCGTCGGGGACAAAAATTTTGTAATGCATCTTGCTCGTCTGAAGCTCCACGCAATTGCTGTAAGGAGTAATTGCAACGAGATCGTCCGCTTTCACATCGAACCCCTCCTGATTGCCTTGAAAGATGATTCTGCGGTTGGTAATATACAGGATTCCACGCAGAGTTTGATAGGTGACGTTATCCACCTGATCGGTTCTCCCTCGGCCGAAGTTGACACGCGTCCCTTTGAAAAGTCCGGGTGCGGAATAGCCTGAGTTCCGCCGCACATACCGCTTGCGGACCGTCTTCTTTTCATAGATTGCCTTGTCGATGTAATGACACTGTTCACCGGATTTCAAGAAAATCTTATTCGTGTTCAAAATCGGCAACCGTCCACGCAAAATTTCCTGAACAGCCGCCGCCGGCAGGATACTCTGTATCATCGGCATTTTCGGTTGAGGTTTGAATAAGTCAAGCAATCCCATAGGCACACCTCAGTAAATGATCTGGAACGTAATATTATGGCTTCTTGCATATCTTTCCGCTTCAGAAAGCCGGTGGCAAAGCAGCGTAAACTTCGGATGTGTTCCACCAAAAGCATTTTCGCCAATGGAACGCACCGACTCAGGAATCACAATGGATTGCAGGCTGCTGCAATTTTCAAACGCACCGGTACCGATACGGTCTGCCGTTTCCGGCAGCTTGATCTCACTCAGGCTGCCGCAGCCGCTGAACATCCTGTCCGGAATGGAAATGATATTATCCGGCACAGCCACATGGTCCAGCCGTTTGCAGTCTGCATAGACGCCCTCACCGACCCAATACACAGAGTGCGGAATCATAATTGTTTTGAGGCCGGAGCCGGAAAAGGCATATTTGCCAAGCTGCTCCACCCCTTGCGGCAGCACTGCCGTAATCAGTTCCGGGCAGGAACGAAACGCATCATTCCCAATTTCCTTGAGCGTGTTTGGAAAAATCACCTGCTTTAGCCCGGAGCAGCCGTCAAACGCGCTCTCGCCGATAATCTCGATGCCATCCGTCATCACCGCTTCACACACTTCACACCCTGCAAAGGAATGTGGCATGATCTGCTTTACGGTTTGATTGTTGTATCGGCTTGAAAAAATAATGGTTTTCTTGTTCTGCCCGGAAAAACCGGTGACACCGTATCCACCGTCGATTTTTGTATAGCGGAAAAGATCACCGTACTGCCTGCCTTCGTCCGGATGGCTGTTTTCCCTGATTGCCGGAGGCGCGCCGCTTTTTGCACGGCTGATTTGAATATCACAGGGCTTATGCAGCAGCCTTTGCCCGTAGCAGACGCACCAGACAGAAACCGCCCAATCCGCATTCAGCCGGCTGACGCCATATTCATCTACCAGACGTTTTACAAACCGGAACGCAAAGGCATTGTTGATATGCGCGGCATCCGCAATTTCACCGGCAATGCCAAGCGCATACGTTGTATTTATGAGGTTGATCTGCATCTGCTGCCCAGGAAAGAGGTCTTTCATCAAGCCGGCAAAAACCTTTGTATCCGCGACCGCCTCCGGGTAATCACGAAGCATTTTTGAAAAATCATCTTCAAACATATTGCCGCCTCCCTAGTCTACGCCGAGAGCCTTGAACACCGCTTCCTGCGGGGTGGAATAAAAAATCAGGCTGAACGCGCCGACCAGCTCGGAGGGAACGCTGCCGATGTCAGCAGCGGAGGTGATCGGCAGCAGAACCTTCTTCGCGCCGCTGTCAAGGCATACCTGAAGCACGTTGGCGAGGTCTTCGACTTTCAGGATCGTACCGCTGATGCTGATGTCCCCCAGGACCGCCAAACCGGTCACAACCGGACGGGCAAGTGCAACGGAACAAATTGCGATGACGGTTGGAAGCGCAAGGTGCTTTGTGATACCGATGCCGTTCAGGTCCTGGTAGTTGATGATATAGTCCTTGTTCGCCGTGCTGATATTCCCGCTGATGGCGTTGGCATTGGCCTTGAGATAATTGAACGCCGTATTGGTTGCTTCCTTTGCCTCCCGGTCTGTGCCAAGCCCTGTGCGCTCCAGCTTGCCGTTGCCGGGCAGCATTTGCGTTTCCAGGCGATAGATACCGATCATGCCGCTCTTACCACGGGAAATCGTATAGATATGGCCGGGCTTGCACATGCCGTCCGGAATCAGCTTGCCGCCGCCCTGCTCCGGAACGGAAACAAAGGTCTCTTCAAAGCTGTCGTTGTCGATAAACGAGAAATTCACGTCGTAGAACTCCATGCCGCCGATTTTCTTGAGCTGTTCTTTGACGCGGCGGCGCATCTCCAGCGCAAAGGTGAGCACTTCGCGGACTTCTTCCTTGCCAAAATCTCCGTCCGGATAGAGCAGCTTCAGCATGCCGGAAACCATCTTGCGCACGGCGATCGTATCGCGCTGGTTGAGGTTGCCGCCGAGTTTGAAATACTTGTCCAGCGCATCACCGAATGATTCTTTACGAAGCTCCCGCAAAAATTCTGAGAGGTAATCGGTAATGAAGCCATAGTCGTTGGTGAAGCTGTTCGGACGGAACTTCGGGATTTCCCACCCGGGAAGGTAGCAGTGAATACGGTCAAGAAACGCCGTATCGTAGGCCATTGCATCCGGGAATGGTTCAAACAGGTGCGAGGTCTTGAGCAGAACGGAAACATCCTGGTTGATATTGCCGACGAAGACCATCGAGGCAGACGCCGACTTTTCTTCCTTGCCGCGGGCAAAGGAGCCGGACGCCATGTAGTCCTTCATGATCTGCACGCCGTCCTTGTCCTTGAAGTTGATGCCGGCAATTTCGTCGAACGCCACACAGTCCCACATACCAACAAGCCCTACCGTCTTTGTACCGATGTTGTAGAACAGGTTGGCAACGGAGGTCTGGCCGCCGGAAACAAGAATGCTGTTTGGTGAAATTTCCTTGTAGATATGAGATTTACCGGTGCTGCGCGGCCCAAGCTCGCAGTAGTTGAAATTGTTTTCCACCAGAGGGATCATACGCGCCAGCAGCAGCCACTTCACACGCTCCGAAAAATTGTCCGGCTCCATGCCGGTGGAGCGCAGCATAATCGAAAGCCATTCTTCCCTGGTAAAGGCTTTGCGCCCGTTTTTTACTTCTTCCATGTCGATGTGCGGCATCTGAATCGGCGTGAGCTTGCGAATGCGGATCGGGCTGACCTTCTTGTCCTCCTCCATGAACTCATAGTCCAGCTGGACAATACACCAGATACCGCCGCAAAGCAGACGGTCGTACCTGGAAGCATATTCCGGCAGAATCGGGATATTCTTGATGCCAAGATTGGAAAACTCCGCCTCATAACGGTCTTCCCGGATATTCAGCTTGACGGTCAGTTTATCAATCACCGTATAACCGCCGCGCTCGCGCAGAATGGAGAGGATCTTCTGCGCTTCGTCCGGACGGACAAAGTTATCCGCCAGAATCTTCTTGACGTTGCGGATCCCCTCGTCGATCACATTTGGATCGTCCGAGCTGCAATATTGCCCAAGCAGGAATTCCAGAACGTAAACGGGTACATTCGCGCCCTCTTTGATCGACTTGGTGAGGTCCTTACGGACGATTTTGCCGTCAAAACAGGCGCGGAGCTTGCGGTCGAGTGTTTCGCCGGGGCTTTCTTCGAGAGGGTGGTCCTCCGGAATTTCGTGCTGCTCCATCTGTTCAAATTCATCCATCGCTTTTCATCCTCCCATCTTAGAATCCAAAACCGAAATCATCCGCGAAAGCGATGTCCATGATGATTTCCTGCCGCAAGGCCTCAAGACCGTTTTTGTCGTCGAAGGCAACGAGGTAATATTTCCGGCTTTTATCATACTTTTTGTTCTTGAACGAGAACCGCAGCCGGAAAACGCGCTTTGCGGTGTCCGTGTCCTTTTTGTCGGCAAGGTAGATGTTCTCGTTGGAGATTTTCTCGTTATCATCCGAGATGAAACAGAGCCGGTAGGCTGTTTCCTTCACCACATCGCTGACCGGTTCGGTCTGTACAAAATCGAGCGTGGTGATCAGATTTGTAATTTTGGAGGTCAGGCTGACAAGCGCGATCTGCGCAACCGACGTGTCCCGGCGTCCTTTTTCCGTTTTTACGTCGAGCAGCGGGATAATCAGCTCCTGCGGGGAGCTGCCGCCATGAACGTAGTTGAGCCCGGAACCGGCCGCCTTAAAGAGGTCGCTCCCAAGGGGAAAATACACATTTCGGGCATCTTCCGCGTTTGTGACTGCGGCGAGCGGAAGGCTTGCCACCCCGTCCGCCTGAACCGCTTGTGCACTGAGCGCAAACCTGCGTCCGGCGCCCGGAATGCCGCCGATTTTGTCGCTCTCCTGCAGCTTATCGCGCTTGTAAAGAAAACCGTGGTCCGCGGTGATAATGTAGTGAATGGTGTTTGCACTCACCGTCAGGCGCTTGATAAGGGCAAAAATTTCGTCAACCGCTTCCTCACAGGCGGCAAAGACCTCGTTTTCCGTGCTCGCCTTGTCGCCGCGGGCGTCGATTTGGTTGTGGTAAACATACACCACGTCCTGCCCGGTGAATATCTCCCGCAGCTCCGCTACCTTCATGGACCGGATATCGTCAAACCGGAGGCAGCGGCTGTTCGGCTGGGCGGCCTGCAAAACTGCCTCGCGCTGTTTGAGGTCGTCGGTCGGCTTCCCGTCCACCGTCACACGAAGGTCGGGGCAGAGCTCGATTCTTTTGTGGGGCAGCAACGCCGCCATGCCGAACCGCGTATAAGAAGGCAGAACCGCCTGCATTGCGGAAAGCGTCGCGGTGCATTTCTCGTCCGCCTGAAGCCGTTCAAAAAGCGTTCGTCCAACCTCGTAGCGCAAAGCGTCCGAGATAATAACAACGGTGCGTTCCCGGGCGGTGCGCACACAGCGGGAATAAAAATCAAGCTGGCGCGGCAGGCCGGTTTTGCCGACCGCTTCCGTGAAGCTCCGGTTCCAGCCGACAAGCTGCTTATTAAGATAATCGTTGGTATAAATATTCTCCGTCAAATCCCGCAGCCGCTCGAAATCCGCGCTGTTTTCCAGGCGGTCGAAATAAAGGTAAAAGTACCGGTAGTGGCGGTCAACCGCTTCATCCCGCTCGATGTATTGCCGGACGGCTTCCGCAATACCGGAAACAGGCGTATAGCTTCCGTGCGCCATGATGCCGAACGCGTTTTCAAGAATAAAATACTCGCTGCGGAACTGCCGGCCGAAGTGCAGCCTGCGCCGCAGCGCGCAGATTTCCGGAATGGACTTGCCGTCCAGCCTTGCGTCAAGGTCCTCGCTCTCCAGCCGTCCCCGGAGCCACGCGATCAGCCGCCGGTCAACGCCCGCGAAGGCGCAGCACCCCACCAGCGCTTCCACGGGCAGCCTTGCAAGCTGCCCGGCGGCGCCAAGGGCCTCATAGGCAAGCGCGGAAAGCGCGTCAAAGCGGTCCGCATAAAGATAGCTGTTCATCAGGTGGTCCAAAAACGCAACGATGTTGCCGGACTTGCAGGTGACGAACGGCTTCCACGCCCGGGGAAGCTCCGCGGATATGCTGCGGGCGGCATAGGTGGCAAAGCACGCCATCACAAGCTTTTCAAGCGTCGGCTTCGGGTCGCTGTAGCCAAAGGCTTCTTCAACGTGCCGCCAGAACGCGGGGAGCAGGCCGTACTTTTCAAGCTCCGCCAGATATTTGTTGTCTTCAAGCCCATCCTCTGTGAGGATGCAGCGGACGGCCTCCTCAAACGAGGCGGTTTTGCTTTTGCACAGCACGCTCATGAGCGCGGTCTCGATCGTGCTGCGGCTCCACGTTTCCAGCTCCAGCTCGTAAAACCGCTGTGTCCGCTCCCGGCTGGCAAAGAATTTTATGTACTGCTGGATCACGGGCTTATGCTGCTCGCCGATGCCGAGATCAAGGCAGAGCAGCGAGGCGCGGTCTGCAAAAAATTCTTTGGAATACCGTATCGTATCTGCAAGGTGGTTCTCCCGCAGGGCAGGCTTGGCAAAAGGCGCATAAACCAGGTAATTCGTTTCCCGGTCCACACACTCCAGAAAGTATTTCGTGTAAAACTGGTTGTCCGGCGCAAGATGCAGCACTTTGGCGTTTTCCAGCCCCAGCGCATCGACATCGCCGGCGAACTCCGCGCCCGCGTCATACCAGAACACCAGCTTGCGCACGTCCCCGGCAAACTCCGCGTTCAGCTTGTCCGTTATCTGTTTCAGGTTCAGTTCCGCCATAGTAGTACCGCCTTCGGTTTCGATAAAATATTGGAGCGCTGTTTTTATTTGAGCGCCGTTAAAATCGCCAGCTTTTTTCCGTCCGGCCCGGTCTGCACCTTTTCGTAATTCACCTTCACGCCGTCATCCAGGTTGATGCCGATGCGGGCGAGGGCCAGGTGGGCGATTTTTGCGTCGTAGTCCCGGGTCTCCTTCAACTGCTTCGCCAGCTTGTCCTTGCGCTTCTGCGCGGCGGACGCCTCTCGGGCGTTCGGGCTGTTGTCGATGACGTCCTGCATGCGGCTTATCTCGCTTTCGTAAACGCGCTGAATGCGGTGCAGATACTCCACGCGGACGTTGCCCGTGGTGTCGGCGTTCCAGCGGTGCATGTAAACCAGCGCCTTGAAGCCGTTCATTTTTCCGCTGTCGAACATCCAGTAGATGGGGCGCTTCTGATAAGTCTTATTGTGGTCCTTGATGAAATCGTTCAAAAAGTAATTGCGGATGACCTCGCGGCTGGTTGCGCCCTTATTGCCGAGGGCTCCTGCGATAAAGTCCAGATTTTCCTCCAGCGTATCCGCGCCGTACACCACCCGGACGAACTCCACCAGGCGGCCCACGACGTCGTCCGGGAAGTATTCTTCATCGGTGACGGGGATGCAGTTGTCCGCGTCGGGGCAGAAGCGGTCAGTGGTCAGTGCGCAGCGGACAGCTTTCCAATCAAGGCGTTCAGCATCTTTCCAACCTCGGCGCACAAGCTCAGCGCCGTTTCGATTTGTGAGCGCGTCAAGTATTTCAGGCGAACACAAATCGTAAGCTGTGTTTCCAGCTCCGCCGTCGAGCCCCGTGCAATCGAGAGAAAGTTTACAAATTCCTTCGTAGAGCTTCGCGCTTGTCCCTCTGCGATATTGGAGGGGATCGACACTGCCGCTCTGCGCATCTGGCCGGACAAAGCGTACAATTCTTCCCGCGGCAGCAGCTTCGCCAGCCGATACGTTTCCTCCGTCAACAGCATCGCTTTCTGCCATACCAAGAGCTCTTTGTAACTCTTTACCGACATAATACTCCACGGCCTCCCGCTTATAATACTGGCCACTGACCACTGACCACTGCTCACTGAAATCGCCGCCCGCGTAGGCAAGGCCCTCCGCGTCCAGCGAATAGCGGCCGAACATGCAGCCCACGGCGTAGGAGAGCAGCGAGATGATTTCGTCCCGCAGGGTGCGCACATAGGCGCTGCCCTTCATACTTTCAGGCACGTCGTCCTTTGTGCGGAAAATCCGATGGACCGTAACGTCCTTGTCGGCCACCTCGGGGGTCAGCTCGTCCTGCAGGCCGTAGATGCCGATGAAGATGCGGTTCAGCTCCTCCTCGTTGGCCTTGAGCTGCTGGAACCGGGTTTCACATTCCGCCTGCCAGATTATACATTTGTCGGCGATTAGGGTACCCATCAAGTCACATCCTTGTGCCATTTTTGAATTTGTTCAATGAAATCTGCATATTCACGGTAAACACTATCTGCTTGCCCGTTTTGAATGGTCTTTTCTTTTCGCTCTTTAATAAGGCTTTCTAAATAATTAGTATATTGAGTATACAACATAGTCCCCGCCATTTTATCAACAACACGAATATCATATAGTCCTATATTTACACCTGTACAAAAGCGTTCCATCTCTTTCAGATATTCTATCCGGACATTGTCTGGTACAGGGTTATGGGCTTTAGGCGATAAATTAGGGTATCTTTCTCTGATTATCGAAAACTCACGAATAGTGTCTTGTTTTTTCTGCCTTTTTACCGAGTTACGGTATGTCCCTACCGCAATAACTGCAGCAAGGATGGTTCCAGTAGCACCAACAGCATCCCATGAAAAAGACGGAAATTCTTTAT
>OLOL01002344.1_pt1 | contig 13649 bp, 9 predicted proteins | sample 1673081 | NCBI WGS metagenome assembly OLOL01 (sample SAMEA3136753, study PRJEB25190) | human gut metagenome
CTCACTGCTGCCTCCCGTAGGAGTCTGGTCCGTGTCTCAGTACCAGTGTGGGGGGAAAACCTCTCAGTCCCCCTATGTATCATCGCCATGGTGAGCCGTTACCTCACCATCTAGCTAATACAACGCATGCCCATCTCCAACCACCGAAGCTTTCAACTCCAACAGATGCCTGTCGGAATATTATGGGGTATTAGACCAAATTTCTTCGGATTATCCCCCTGTTGAAGGTAGGTTGCATACGCGTTACGCACCCGTCCGCCGGTCGCCGGCAAGAGTACCGAAGTACTCTATCCGATGCCCCTCGACTTGCATGTGTTAGGCCTGCCGCTAGCGTTTATCCTGAGCCAGGATCAAACTCTCCATTGTAAAAAAAATTATAAAGATTTTAGAGTCCTGACTACTTAAGTTTCCTTTAAAGGAATTGATAAATACTGCACTTTACTTGTTTTTCTCAAACAATACCAGTAATTCAAAGAACCTATTTCACGTTCTAAAACGTTCGCAAAAGTCGCTAAAAAAATCGCTCGGAATTCTGAGCGAATCAGACTGCAAAGATAAGAGAAGTTATCTTAACTTCCAAATTTTTCAGAGAAAAATTCGCGAACCTCATTTTAAGAACTTGCCCGCTAAACCGTGTTGCTTTCGTTTAGCGGGTGCAAATGTAGGGACTTTTTCGGACTCTCCAAATTTTCGGGAACTTTTTTTTGCGATTTTCGTGCATTTTTCCCGTTCTCATACTACAAGTCCCTGCGCACGATCCCGAACAAATCACTGATTAACAGATAGAAACTGCCAAATCTCATATCCTGTGCAAAACTTGCCCCCGAAAACAAACAAAGACCCCGTTTACAAAAAATTCGGCGAACGCTTCTTATCGAGACTCCGAAAACGGAGTGGACCGACGGGCCGAATCCACGAAAAGTGAGGAGAAAATGTCCGGAATCGACCCGCTCTATACGAAAGATCGCTTTACGTTATCCGGAAACGGAAACAAAAACTGCCCGAAAACTGCGGATCGGACAAAGCTCAAAGGATCGGCCCGCACCCGAATACGACGCGCTCATACCGACCGGCAGAGACGTGTCCTTTTCCGAATCGGCAAACCGGAATATCACGAAGAAGTCGCAGACGAAGAGGCGCCCGACACAGAAGCTATAAAAAGACACGGTACGGATCGGAGAACCGATCCGTACCGTGGAAACATCAAGAGAGGCAATCAGCCGCTCAATCAATAGGACCGGGCGAACAGCACCCGGCGGTGGGACGGCTTGCCGCTGACGATGCAGACGCCTTCTTCGGCCGGAGCATCGACAGGAATGCAACGGATCGTAGCCTTGGTTTCGGCTTTGATCAGCTCCTCGGTCTCGGGCGTCCCGTCCCAATGCGCCAGAATGAAACCGCCCTTCTCGTCGAGCACACGCTTGAACTCGTCGTACGTGTCGACCCGGGTAATCATGCTGTCGCGGAAACGCAGGGCCTTCGCATAGATATTGGCCTGAATCTCGTCGAGCAATCCTTCCACCCGGTCGGCCAGGCCCTCTTGCGGAACGGTCTCCTTGCTCAGCGTATCGCGACGGAACAGCTCGATCGTGCCGCCCGCCAGATCGCGCGGTCCCATCGCCAAACGAACCGGAACGCCCTTGAGCTCGTATTCGGCGAACTTGAAGCCCGTGCGCACGTTATCGCGCGTATCGATCTTGACGCTGATTCCCCGCTTTTTCAACTCGGCAGCCAGGCCTTCAAGTTGCCCGGCGATCCGCTCCAGCTCCTCGGTTCCTTTATAGATAGGAATCATCACGACCTGGATCGGAGCCAGCTTGGGCGGAAGCACCAAGCCGTTGTTATCGGAGTGCGCCATAATGAGCGCGCCCATCAGACGGGTGGAAACGCCCCACGAAGTCGCCCAAACGTATTCGAGCTTGCCTTCCCGGCTGGTGAACTGCACGTCGAACGCCTTGGCGAAGTTCTGCGCGAGGAAATGGGAGGTTCCGCTCTGAAGCGCCTTGCCGTCCTGCATCAGCGCCTCGATCGTCAGCGTGTCCTCGGCTCCCGCGAAACGCTCGCTGTCGCTCTTGTGACCGACGATCACCGGCAGGCTCATCCACTTTTCGGCGAACTCCGCATACACGCCGATCATTTTTTTCGCCTCGGCCAACGCCTCCTCCTTGGTTTCGTGGGCCGTGTGCCCCTCCTGCCACAGAAATTCGGCCGTGCGCAGGAAAAGCCGCGTGCGCATCTCCCAGCGCACCACGTTGGCCCACTGGTTGCACAGAATCGGCAGATCGCGGTATGACTGAATCCAGTTCCTATATGTATTCCAAATGATCGTCTCGGAAGTGGGACGAACGATCAGCTCCTCCTCGAGCTTCGCGTCCGGGTCGACGATCACGCCTTTTCCCTCGGGATCGTTCTTCAGGCGATAGTGCGTCACCACCGCGCACTCCTTGGCGAAGCCCTCTACGTGGTGGGCCTCCTTGCTGAAGAACGACTTGGGTATGAACAGCGGGAAATAGGCGTTCTCGTGACCGGTATCCTTGAACATCTGGTCGAGCGCCCGCTGCATTTTCTCCCAGATCGCATAGCCGTACGGCTTGATGACCATGCAGCCGCGCACGGCCGAATTCTCGGCCAAGCCGGCCTTCACGACCAGATCGTTATACCATTGGGAGTAGTTTTCCTCCCGCGAAGTCAGTTCCTTGAGCTCCTTTGCCATATTCTGTCAATCTTGGTTTGTTTCCGCAAATCCCGTCGGGCCGGCCCGGAAGCCGGCAATCGAAGGCCGGATTCGGCGATCGGCCCGCTCCAACCTTGCAAAGGTAAGCTAAATTTACCTTTTTCGTAAAAATTAGCTACCTTTGAATACGGATTCTTTCGACCGGAAGAGTAAGAAACAAACGGTCCGTGCAACGCCGCAAGGGGCGGAGGAATCTTACACGAAAAGCCCCGGGCCGATAAAAAACCGGACGGAAGCATAACTTTTCGGGTATGATTTTCGTTATATTCAGAAATAAGGGATGAGTTCCGCCGCACGGGCAAAAACGACGCAACCGAACAACGAACGATCAATGCATACGATCATGAAAAGGAGAAGAATACTCAACATGCTGGGCATCATGGCGGCAGCCGTCGCGACGGCAGGCTGCAGCTCGAGCATGTACAGCTCGTCCTCCCCGGTCGCCAGCGACGACCTGTATGCCACGCACGACCGCAAGGCGCTGATGGAGGCGGAAATCGAAAGACGGGCTCAGGAGATCGCGGCGGAAAAGGCCGCCAGAGCGGCTGCCGAAGCCCAGCGGGAAGAAGCGGCACGCCAACTGGCCGAGTACAGGGAATCGGAAGACGCGCAATACGACGGGATTCTGTCGGACGGCTATGCGGACTCGTACGAGAAACGACTGCGCGGCTTCACTCCGTCGGAAGACGAGGAACCGGCCCCCAAGACAGTCTATGTCTCGGCATACGAACCGGCCTATTTCAACGTAACGGTCATCGGCGATCAGGTATGGGTCGAGCCCAAGTACGTCTCGTCGCTCTACGGCACATGGGGCAGCAGCGTAACGGTGAACCTCGGCCTGTGGGGCTGGGGCTACCCGTCATGGAGCTGGGGGTGGAACTGGGCCCCCTACTCATGGTACGCCCGCTGGGGTTGGGGTCCCTATTACGGATGGGGATACCCCTATTATGCCAGCTGGGGATGGGGTTGGGGTTACCCCTATTACTACGGCTGGGGATGGGGCGGCTATTATCCGCACCACCATTGGGGAGGAGGAGGTCCTCACTACGGATATAACCACAGAAATACGGTTTACGGAAGACCCCGGACCGGATCGGGCGGCACCGTCTCGTCCGTCACGGGAAGCACGGGACGGACGGGATACCGCCGGGGCGGCACCGCGACCTACGGCCCGTCGAGAGGCTCGTCGACCGGCATCGGCTCGTCGAGCGGCACAGGCTATCGCCGGGGATCCTCCGGTACGAGAGTTACCGGCGGCATCTCGTCAGGCAATTCCTCGGGGAGCAGCGGCACCTCGTACCGTCGGGGAAGCGGCAGCTCGTCGATCGGCAACAGTCAAGGCGGCTATATGCCGGGCGGCGGCTCATCGGGAAGCTACCGCCGCGGCAGCACGATAGGCGGGAACAGCGGCATCTCGTCGGGAAGCAGCTATAACCGCGGGGGCGGAAGCTTCGGCGGAGGAGGCTATAGCGGAGGCGGAGGCCGCTCGACGGGAGGCTCCTCGGGCGGCGGAGGAGGTTACAGGAGATAGGTGCCCGGACAAAGCGGACGTGCGTCCGGCCCCGTTCTTCACCGATTTCCAGCTAAACTGAAGCAGAAAATATAAACGACCGAATTCATGAAACTTTCAAAATCCGTTATGTTCGGCGCCGCAGCCTGCCTGCTGAGCACGAGCGCCTCGGCTCAGGCGGCAGGAGACCTGCTCGCGCTGTCGCAATACAACTATTCGTTCTCGACGGCACGCAGCGCCGCGCTGGGAGGCGCGTTCACGTCGCTCGGCGCCGACCTGTCGTCGATGAGCATCAATCCGGCCGGGTTGGGCATGTACATGAGCTCCGATTTCGGGATCAGCCCATCGCTGACATGGAACAACATGCAAAGCACCTATCTGGGCACGAAAAGCGATTACTCGAGAACGCGCTTCACACTGGGCAATCTGGGCATGGCGTTCAACCTGTACCAGGGCAGCGGAACGCTGACGAGCTTCACGCTCGGCGTAGGCTACTCGAAACTAGCCGACTTCAACACGACTTCGGCCGCCTACGGACAGGGGATCGACAAATCGATCACGGACGTGCTGGCCGAATACATGAACGGCGTCCCCCTCTCGTCGCTGGGCCACCCCGACAACGATCCCTACCAGCCTTTCCGACGCGCGGACGTCGGCCTGTGGGGCGGCATTCTGGCATACCAGACGGGGATACTCGACCCGATGAGCGACGCGCAGGACAATAAGCAATATACCGTAGCGAACAATCTGGCCACCGGCTCGCGGACCAATCCGTCGATGCGCAACGTCAACAAGGGAAGCATCGACGAGTACAGCATATCGGGAGGCTTCAACATCCAGAACATCCTCTATCTGGGATTCACCATCGGCATTCAGGACATTCTCTACCGCAACGACAACTACTATGCGGAAACATACGACAACAACTCGCTTCCGCTCAACGGAATGAACTATATCCGCTCGCTGCACCTCGACGGCACGGGCGTCAACTTCAAGTTCGGCGCCGTCGTCCGGCCCATCGAAAACCTGCGCATCGGCGTAGCCGTGCATACGCCGACGCTGGTCAGCATCAACGAAGAATACATCGAGTGGATGTCGGCCGACTACAAGAACACGGCGCGCGGCGAACTGCTGGACAGTCCTCGCTCGCTGAACGAGTACGATATCAACACCCCGACCCGACTCCTGACGGGCATCTCCTACACGCTGCCGGGCGTAGGACTGATCACGGCGGACTACGAGCGGGTCTGGTACAACCGGATGAAGCTGCGCAACATGGGAACCGAGAATTGGGATTTCCAGCAGACGATCAACAACGAGGTCTCGAGCTTCTACCAGCCGGCGAACAATTTCCGTGTCGGCATCGAGGCCACGCCTGCCCAGAATTTCTACATCCGGGCTGGATACGCCAACTACGGGGAGTGTATCGCGACCAGAGACGCGTTCAACAACATGTCGAGCATCAACTCGTACGAAAACTACTCGGCCGGTCTGGGCTTCCGGTTCCAAAACATGTATGTCGATCTGGCCTATATCTATACCGAATATAAATACGCGCCGTACACGATGTTCTATTACGGCGATCCGGACTACGTGGTCAATCCGGGCAACGTGGAAACGAAGCAGAGCCGTAACACGATCACGATGTCGGTAGGCGTCAGGTTCTGACCCGTCGTCGCCCGATTCGACAGATCGGCCGGGGCGCTACGCGCTCCGGCCGATCTGATTATCATGCTTATAAAACCACTGTAGTCCCATACGATGCTCCGGCTCCTTTCCGACGACCTCGATGACGACCACGACATCCGGTTCCTCGAGAGTCATACGCGGAGAGCAAGAAAAATCAAAATTCCACACCTTCTCCATGCGAAGCAGGAGCGGGCTGAAACGAGCCGAACGGAGAACGCTTCCCCGGAAACGGAATGCAAAGCCGGCGGATCAGATCTCGACCAGATTGTTTTTGATCGCGTAAACGACCAGATTGGCCGTATTCTTACAACCCGTCTTGGCCAGAATGTTCGAGCGATGCTTGTCGACCGTCCGCTTGGAAATGAACAGCGCGTCGGCGATCTCGTTGTTCGACTCGCCCCGGCAGATATGCAGCAGAATCTCGGACTCGCGCTGCGACAGCTGCTCGACACTGTCGTCCGGAACGGCCGAAGGCGCCGACTTCAGGTTGCTGACCAGATTGAAAAGAAGCTCTTGCGAGAAGAAGCTCCCTCCCTCGACGACGGCCTCGATGGCGGCCACGACATCCTTGATATCGGAGTTTTTCAGGATGAATCCCTTGACGCCGAGCGACACCATGCGGAAATAGTAGTCCTCGTCGCCGTACATGGACAACGTGATGATCTTCAGGCCGGGCCACCGTCTGAGCGCCTCTTCGGCAGCCGCAATGCCGTTCATCTTGGGCATCTCGATATCGAGGAGCACGACGTCGGGCAGGCTTCTTTCCAACAGTTCCAGCAACTCGAGGCCGTTGGAAGCCTCGGCGACGACCTCGAATCCCTCGATGCCGCCGAGCAGGGTACGAAGCCCGTTGCGGAACAGCGTGTGATCGTCGGCCAATACGATTTTACAGGGTACGCTCATAATTTCCGGATTATCATATGTGAACTTCGACCAGCGCTTTCATGCCCCGACCGGGCGAGCTCGACAGGGTGAAGTCGCCTTTGAGCGAACTGATGCGGGAGCGAATATTGGCAATGCCCATACCCTCCTGCTGCTCGACCCCGCCGGTTTCGAAACCGCATCCGTTATCCCGGTAGTCGAGCCGGATCAGGCTGTCGATGCGGATCAGCGACACCGAGGCCTCGGCTGCGCCCGAGTGCTTGATGCTGTTGTTTATCAACTCGCAGATGACCCGATAGAGAATCACCTCGATGTCGGTATCGTAACGTTCCGAACGGAGGTTCGTCGTGAAACGGATCTTCACGTCGTGCATCGCCGAACTCTTTCCCACGAAGTTCTGGATGCCCCGCGCCAGGCCGAAATCGTTGAGCACATGCGGCGAAAGGTTGTTCGAAATTTCCCGCAGCGAGCGGATCGCCTCGTCGATCACATAAGTCGTATTACCGATGATCTCCTGCTGATCGGCCGGCAGCGACTCCCGTTGCAGGGCCGACAGCGACATACGGGCCGACGAGAGCAACGGCCCCAGCCCGTCGTGCAAATCCTTCGCGAAACGCGACCGCGATTTCTCCTCGGTGCGCAGCACGGCCGTCAGGATGCGCTTGTTGAGCAACTGCCGCTGGCGGTTGAGCCGGGCGATGTACTTGAAAAGCTTATGGGCATACATCACGCCGATCGACATACTGATCGAAATGACCAGTCCCAACCAGACGAACACCTCATAAGGCAGCGTCTGACCGTTGGCACGCAGGAATTGCACGACCCGTTCGACGGAAAGGAGCGTAAATCCGATGGTGAACAGAATCCAGATCGAATTGTACTTGGTCGTACGGATCAAACGGATGGCGAACAGAGTCGCGATCGTCTGGATGACGATGGCCACGATGAGTAAAATTTTGATCAGCATATTGAATATTCCGCTAAAATTCGAATTCTTCCGCTCCGACGCACCGGCCCGAACCGCTTCCCGTCTTCACGAATACAAATATAGGAAAAGACGGGAGTAATTGAAAATTTATTTTCGGACAGCCGGTTCAAACACCCTCTATTCACCTCGAAACGAACGAAAATCGCCTCGGCACATTCCTGCGACTCCGGCAATTCCGACTTCGGACCGAAATCCGGAATTACGCCCCGGGCAGCTTCCGCCGCAAAACAGGATCGCCCAATCTCCGGCACCAGCCTCCGGTCCGATAAATCCTATCCGAGTATCCGCTCCAGCGGAGCCATCTGCGCATAGTCGGTCATATCCGTCTGCACGGGAACCACCGAAACATAGCCGTTCGCCAATGCCCACTCGTCCGTATCGGTCGATTCGGGTTCGCTATTGACGAACGCACCCGTCAGCCAGAAATACTCCCGGCCCCGAGGATCGTGGCGACGGAAAAACTCCTCGCGCCAATACCCTTTGTTCTGGCGGCACACCCGAATACCCTTCACCGCTTCGGGCCGTCCCTTGGGTATATTGACATTCAAACAGAACGGCGTGGGGGGATTGGCCTCGACCACCGCACGCACGATGCGCTCGCTGTAAATCTTCGCGGCTTCGAAATCCGCCTCCAGACTGTGATCGTCCAGCGAAAGCCCGATGGCAGGACAACCGTAGAAACTGCTCTCGATCGCACCGCCCATCGTACCCGAATAGAGGATATTGGCCGCCGAATTCGAGCCGTGATTGATCCCCGAAAGCGCCAGATCGACCTTGCGGCCCTTGAGAAAGTAGTCGAAAGCGATCTTCACGCAATCGACCGGGGTTCCCGAAAAAGCATAAACCTCCACACCGTCGCCTTTCGACACTTCGCGCAGGAAAAGCGGATTATTGATCGTTATCGCCTGACTCATACCGCTCTGCGGCGTTTCGGGGGCAATGGCGACCACCCGGCCGAACTTGCGTGCGACCTCAAGGAGCGCCTGAATACCTCTTGAATTGTAACCGTCGTCGTTGGTGACGAATACCAACTTCTCTTTCATCATATTTTTCTCCGATTTTAGTGACAAATATACGAAAAGGCGGGCGACATTCGTCGAACTCGTTCGAAAAGAATGTCCGAACCGCCTCCCATATTCCATACAACATACATACTTCCTTCCCTGCACCCGGGAAATTCCCCGCATGCCGATCCCGTCGGAAAATTCCATTGTAAACAAAAAGGATCGGGGCAGGGAGTTGCAGACTAACCGCAAACCATGTGCCTCAAAGTTCGAGAGCCATCCATACGCACCGCCCGTCGAAGCAATCCGCACCTCCCGACACGATTCAAGATGAAACCCGTTCACCTCCCACACCCGCCGCAGCCGGCATCGCCGCACAATCGGTCCGGCTGCGGAGTCATCTATTTTTTAGACAGCCGATTGCCCGTTTGGGAAAAAGTTTCTATATTTGCGGACCGTATCAACCTCTTATATTGGGTGCGAAGCCACGACCGGGAACATCAATCCGTTGATTTTCGGAGGATTGCAGAGTAAGATCCCTGCATGGTAGGCAAACACAGCGATAATGTTGAACGCAGAAATCATCAAAAAAATTGTTGCAACAATGAACAAGGATGCAGTAATCCGGCTCGTCAACGAGCAGATGTGGACCAAGACGGATGTTCCGTCGTTCCAGGCCGGTGATACGATCACCGTTACGTACAAGATCGTCGAGGGTAACAAGGAGCGCCTGCAGAGCTTCCGCGGCGTAGTTATCCAGATCAAGGGTACGGGCAAGACCAAGATGTTCACGATCCGCAAGATCTCCAACGGCATCGGCGTCGAGCGTATCTTCCCCCTCTATTCGCCCCACATCGAGAGCATCGAGGTAAACAAGCAGGGCGTGGTTCGTCGCGCACGCATCTACTACCTGCGCAACCTGACGGGTAAGAAAGCCCGTATCAAGGAGAAGAGAGCCGCTTCTACGAAGTAGATCCTTCCGCCTGCAAGAAAAAAGCCTCCGTTCGAACGGAGGCTTTTTTCTTTAACACGAATCTTCACAACGCCGATACCCGCACCAGCTAAAAAAACGCTATTCCGGCCGGGCAAACATCTCGTCCGTCACCGGGTAGTCGATTTCGAAACCCCGGATAATAACTTTTCCCAACTTCCGACAGACAAGACAAAGATCGAGTTGCGGCCCGCCTTCCCGCGACCGACCGAAGAGCCACATATCCCTGCCAATACCCGGCCGTCGGCCGTCCGCACTACGGACGATCCCGAAACGCTCCGAATAAATTCGTTGCCTCCGAAAAACAAAAAGGTTGCAAACGAATATCGTTTGCAACCCAGCCGACCTCCCGGTCGTTTGCGGAGAGGGAGGGATTCGAACCCCCGGAGCCTCGCAGCTCAACGGTTTTCAAGACCGCCGCAATCGACCACTCTGCCATCTCTCCGAGTGCAAAAGTATAACGGATTTTCGATTCTGCCAAATCTTTCCTCCGGGTAATTCCAAGTCCCCCGATCAAAAAAACGTCCTGAAACAATGAAATCTGATCTCGAACAACGGTATTTTACTTTCCTGTTATTTTCGAATCGAATCCAATTCTGACCAATTATATCCATTTTAGTCCACTTTTTAAGAAATTACGAACAAAATATTTTCCTACTCGACTTTGTTTTCGTACTTTTGCTCCGTTTTAAGACAAGCATTTTTGAAAGCATGGATGAGAATCGCTCCGAAACTCGTCCGAGCGCATAAACTTACCACAGAAATCAATATATTTTTCAAATTATCAACTAAAAACTTTGATTATGAAGCAACTGCTACTAACGATCTCGGCCCTGCTGTTCGCAACGGCGGTCTGCGCCGAAGGCTACCAAGTCAATACCTTGAGTGCAAAACAGTTGGGAATGGGACACGTGGGAACAGGTATGAAACTCAATTCCGAGTCGATCTACTTCAACCCGGCGGGAACCGCCTTCCAAACCTCCCGATTCTCCTTCTCGGTCGGCATCACGGGCATCAAATCCAATGCAACGTACCTGTCGAACAACGACTACCGGGGCAATCCGCAGATCCAAGCCCACTCGGACAACAAGATTTCGACGCCGCTCTACGCCTATTTCAACTACAAAGCCACCAAAAATCTGGCCGTCGGCCTGGGATTTTATACCCCTTACGGCTCGTCTATGAACTGGGGCGACAACTGGGTCGGAGCACATCTGATCCAAAGCATCGACCTGCAAGCCTATACATTGCAGCCGACGATCTCCTACAAATTCTGGGATAAACTCTCGGTAGGTGTCGGCATGACGATCACCTGGGGTACGTTCGACCTGTCGCGCTCCATGTTCCCCGTCGGCGAAGCGACGAACAATACGATCGCCGGATTGCTGACCGCCGCAGGGCAGGGACAATACGCCGAACTGTTCACCCAGGCAGGAGATCGCTCCCTGGTATCCGCCCGGATCAAAGGCGACGCCAAAACTGCGATCGGCGTAAACGTAGGTATCCTGTGGGACATCACCCCGGAATGGACCCTTGGTTTCTCCTATCGTTCGAAAGTGAAGATGAAAGTGGCAAGCGGCACGGCCAACCTCCTGTATGCCTCTCCCGAAATCGGGCAGGTCCTCCAGGCAACGGGAATGATTCCCGACTTGAGCAGCGCTTGCGTCGAAACGGAACTCCCGCTGCCGGCCAACCTCGCTTGGGGCGTGGGCTTCCGACCGACCCCGAAGTGGGAAATGGCTTTCGACATCCAATACGTCCTGTGGAGCGCCTATAAATCGCTCCACGTAGATATTACCGACCCGACGACCGGGGCATCGGTTTACGATCTGCCGACGAGCATCAAGAACTATAAGAACACGGTGGCCACCCGTATCGGCGTCCAATACCACGCCTGCAAATTCGTCACGGCACGCCTGGGTATGTACGTAGATGAAAGCCCCGTACGGAGCGATTTCCTCAACCCCGAAACCCCTTCGATGACCAAAGTATCCTACACGGCCGGCGTGACGATCAACCCCTGCAAAAACGTATCGATCGATCTGGCATACGGATATATCACCTCGGCAGACCCGGAGCGGACGGGATCGTGCGACTACTACAATTCACTCACTTACAAAGCGGTCTATGCACAGACATACGGGCAGCTCATCGCAGGCGGAATGGCCCCGGAGCAAGCGAAAATCCAGGCTCATACCACGGCAAACGACAAGGCGATCCAGCCTTTTTCGGGCAACTATTCCCTGTCGGCGCACACTTTCGCTATCGGAGTGAACCTGAAATTCTAAAACCGCCCCGATTTCCCGTAAAAATCACTATATTTGCAGTGCGTACTTTCCCGGTACGCACTGTTTCTGTTTATCGGGATCTCCGGCACGACACACGCTTCCCGATCGAAAGCCAACGATTCCTCCCGGCCGAAACGACTTCGGGAAGAAGCCGGACAGCTTTACAAGGCTCCATAGTTCAAGGGATAGAACGGAAGTTTCCTAAACTTCAAATTCGCGTTCGAGTCGCGGTGGAGCTACTATCTTCTCTTCAGGACGACCTACCCGGTCGTCCTGTTTGCATATTGCTCCCCATATAATCCGATCGAAAGCCAGCTTTCAACGGCATACCACCGATCATATCGACATCCGAAATAGTTTCGTTCGATCCGGTTTCTTCCATTGCAGCCACAAAAACGAGCCAGAACAATTCGGTGTCCCGGTTATTCGCCCGACATGGCTTGAACTGCGAAGCGACCAAAAAACTCCGCAACGAAGTCCGCCATCTTCCGGAAGCAGGTGACAAAACCCCATAAAAAACGGGAGCAGACTTTCCGTCCGCTCCCGTTCGATTATGATAAAAATTATCTATTACTTGGCAGCCTGAATCGCCTCCAGATCCTCCTTCAATCCTACGACCAGATTGTCGTACTCCCGCATACCGGTACCACCGGGAATCAGGTGGCCGCAAATCACGTTCTCCTTCAGGTTCTCCAACGGATCGACCTTGCCCTGGATCGCAGCTTCGTTCAGCACCTTGGTCGTCTCCTGGAAGGAAGCGGCCGAAATGAAGCTCGAAGTCTGCAATGCGGCACGGGTAATACCCTGCAGAATCTGCGTGGAAGTCGCAGGAACGATATCACGCTCCTTGACGAGATTCAGGTCACGACGCTTGAGGCTCGAATTCTCATCACGCAACTTGCGCATCGAGATAATCTGCCCCGGCTGTACGGCCGTAGAGTCGCCGGCATCCGTTACGACCACCTTGTCATAAAGCTCGTCGTTCACGTCCATAAACTCCCATTTATCGACGATCTGATCCTCGAAGAAGCGGGTATCACCCGGATCTTCGATCTTGACTTTCGACATCATCTGGCGTACGATCACCTCGAAATGCTTGTCGTTGATCTTCACGCCCTGCATACGGTACACCTCCTGCACCTCATTGACGATGTACTCCTGCACCTTCGTCAGACCCAGGATATTGAGAATATCGCTCGGGGTAATGGCACCGTCCGAAAGCGCACCGCCGGCCTTCACGTAGTCGTTCTCCTGAACGATGATCTGACGCGACAGCGGCACCAGGTAACGGCGTACGTCACCTTCTTTTGACGTGATGATGATCTCACGGTTACCGCGCTTGATCTTGCCGAAGGTCACCTCGCCGTCGATCTCCGAAACGATGGCCGGATTGGACGGGTTGCGGGCCTCGAACAACTCCGTAACACGCGGCAGACCACCGGTGATATCGCCGCCCGACTTGCCGACGGCACGCGGGATCTTGATCAGGATATCGCCGGCCTTGATCTTGGCGTTGTCCTTCACGACGACGTGCGCCGAAACGGGCAGGTTGTATTGCTTGAC
>OLOL01002351.1_pt1 | contig 13626 bp, 10 predicted proteins | sample 1673081 | NCBI WGS metagenome assembly OLOL01 (sample SAMEA3136753, study PRJEB25190) | human gut metagenome
TGACGTTGATCTTCTTGCCCTTATACATAACGGGGGCAAAGGCCAGGGAGATGGATATCTGGCGCTTGATCTCCTCGGCATCATAGTCGCAGGTGGTGTTGCCGTCGGCGGTCTTGCCCAGACGGTCAGTACCCTTGGTCATAAAGAGCATCTGCTCAGCCAGAGAGGTCTTGCCGGAGCCTCCGTGACCCAGCAGGGCGATATTGCGAATGTCGTTAGCAGTCATAGTGATGATGTTCTCCCTTCATTTTCTTGAAGTCCGCCGCCCACAGCCGCGGACAGTAGCTCAACGTACCGATTATATAGTATTTCTTCAAGCCTGACAACCTCTAATTTAGATATTTGTGGGAAAAGTGCGGGAGTATCCCGCACTTTTCGTCACTTTGTACAACCAGCAGTGTCATTCTCTGTTCATCTCGCCGATGTCCCGCGGCGCATATACCGTTACGACCGTCCCGCCGTCCTGTATCCATATATCCTCCGGCAGGCGGCGCAGCCTTCGGCGCATATACAGGGTCATTCCCATCAGGCTTATATTGTTCATCTGCCAGAACCACGCCACCCAGAACCAGCTTCGCGGCAGCACCAGCGCCGCCAGCAGGATCACCGCAAAAAGTATCGCCGGCGCGGTCAGGGTGTACCGCGCATATGCCCCACGGCTGAAATATCCGTCACAGCCCACCGTACAGACCAACCCTTTGGTAATGCCGAAATTCGTCTTTTCCGCCCCGCACCAACGCATGGCGGCCGCGGCCAGCAGACAGGTCAGCACGATCACAGCGACCCCGCCCAGACCCGCGGCAATCAGCCGCAGGAGCACAGACAGCAGTGCTGCCATATCCGTATAGTCAAAGTGTATCAGCTCCGCCAGCGGTACGGCAAAACAGCCGACCCCTGCCGTGGCCGCCATCAGCAGTACGGAGAGGATATCTCCCCACACCCTCACTCTTTTGTCGTTCTTTATATCGATGACATCGACTTCCCGATACCCCGCCGGCAGTGTTGTCCTGTACTTTTCCATATGTGCGCTTCCCTTTCTGCCATTAGCGAACTATCTCCCCACATCGGAGAGATCTTCCGTCCTGCCGATGGCAGACCGGCGACGGCGTATCGGGTATACGTCGAGAAGGGCTGGCGCAGGCAGGGCGCAAAATTCCCCCGGGATCAATAGTGCTTCACCAGCCCCGCCAGCAATAGCGTCGGCAGCAGCCACAGCACCTGATACAGCACCATGGCAATGGGCGTCAGCAGGGCAAAATTGCCCACAGAGGTGAGATAGTAGGCCAGCGCCACGCCTGCCGCCGCGCCGATGTAGCTAAGGATGGTGGCGGTCCGTACAGCCTTCACCGCCCGGCGGCTCCCGGCCACAGACTCCACCAGCGGCATAAGCCCCTCCCGGCAGATGGCCACGCAGGGCTGCTCGCCCTGCTGCTCCGCCAGCTGGGCCAGCGCCAGCCGCGTGGACACGTCCGGATATACCGGCTTGGCGTCCACGCCGAATTTCCGCTTGATCAGCCCCGGTGTCACGTTGCCGCTTCGCACGGCCAGCACCGGCACGATGTGAAACCGCTTCAGCGTCCGCAGGGCCCATTCCGCGTTGCGGGAGGGCTGATATTTCACGGCAAACACCGCTGTCAGCGCCCCGTCTACCGCCAGAAACACACCGGTAGACAGCTTCATGTCCCGGGGCAGGGCCACCTTGCGCTTTTTCATAAAGTACGCACTGCCCATGAGCACCGTTTCGCCCCGGATATTGGCCTCCACGCCGCCCTCCTCGCAGTAGTTCACCCACTCCACCGACAGGTGAAAGCCTCCCTCGGCGGTGAGCTGGCGCTCCAGCAGCGGCGTCAGGCTGCTGCCAGCCGCCCTGGCTACCGACGCGGCGTAGGACACCGCGCGGCTGCGCTCCTCGCCGAAGACCTTATAGCCGTTCAGTGTCACCGTTCCCGCCGGGAACAGATCGTCGTCCGTCAGCACCAGCCGCCGCGGCCGGCTGACCGCCTTCGCCCCGGCATAGCCTGCGGCGGCGCAACCGCTGCGGCTCAGCCGCCGGGACAGATAGTACATGGGCAGGGCCCCGCTGAGGGGAATCCCCAGCCCCGCGCCGGCGGTGGTCAGCGCCGTCAGCACCCAGGGGAAATCGCTCATATTCCCGCCGGAAAAGCACACCACGCCGGACAGCACCGCCGCCGTGGCCAGCACCAGCGGCAGGGCGTAATTCTGCCATCTCCGCGCCGGATCGGGCTTGCTGCACAGACGGTAAAAGCCCTCTGCCGTCCCCTGCTGCCTGCATACGCCCGCCGCCGTCACCGACGCCACATAGGGCACGGTGCCGTTGAGCACCAGCAGATGGTAGGCGTTCCGCAGCGCCGATGCCTCCAGGTACAGCCCCCACTGGCAGGCCAGGATCAGCAGCGCGCCGGCGGCGGCATAGGGTGTGGCCCGGGTACTGCCCGTGACCACGCCGCACACACAGCAGATCAGCTGCGTCAGCACGGCGACAGCGGCGCACAGCTCACAGCCCGCCTTTCCCTCACGCAGCAGCGACGCAGCCTGCTTCCACACCGGCATACAGGCCAGCGCCGTCAGCAGCAGCCCCGCTCCCAGGGTGGCGCACCGCAGCAGCGACTCGTCCAGCCACGCCGACGGCAGCTTTTCCAGCTCCTGCAGCACCGCCGCGGCCACCAGTGCCAGCGCCGGGAGCATCCCCCATATCAGTCCGCCGCGTAGTCGGCTGCACCGGCGCTTGGCCTCCCGCAGCACGTCCTCCGGCAGGGGCTCCGGCTCCGGCGGTTCCTCCGGCTCCGGTTCCTCCTCCGGCTCGTCGAACAGCTGCTCGGTGTCCTGAAAAGCCGGACGGCGCTTCTGCTCCGCTGCCGGACGGTGGAACCTCTCCAGCACCGCCGCAAGACGCTCCCGCAGGGGCACCGGCTGGGCGATGACGCCGTCATCCTCGTCCTCCAGCACCGCGTCCACCGTCTGGGACATGATATCCTTCAACGCCACCCGATCCGGCGCGGGGGATTCATATTCCGGTCCCGGGACCCGCTCCTCTTTCTGGACCGGTTCCGGCTCCGGAATAGACTCCGGTTCAGGAACGGGCTCCGGCTGGGACGGAGGCCCCTCCGACGGCTCCTCCAGGACAGGCTGACGCCCACCCTTGCCGTACTCGGCAAGAATGGCCTCCAGTGAAAGCTCGTCCTCCTGCTCGTCGAACGCGCCATATAGTTCCTCGTCCCGTCGCCTTCTCATGCTGTTCTTTCCTGTTTTCTTCCTGTTCCGCGTCGCTTTCCGTTATCCGCGCTGCCGCACAGCCTCGTACAGCAGTATGGCCGCCGCCGCGCTGGCATTCAATGAGGATATCTTTCCTTTCATGGGGATGCTCACCAGAAAATCGCAATTCTCCGCCGCCAGGCGGGTCATGCCCGTCCCCTCGGAGCCGATGATAATGGCCGCCGGCCCCTTCAGATCGGCATTGTACAGCGTGGTATTCCCGTCCGCCGCCGTACCGAACACCCACACGCCCTGCTTTTTCAGGTCCTTCAGCAGCGCCGGAATGTTGGGCACCCGCGCCACCGGGATATAGCTCACCGCGCCGGCGGAGGTCTTTGCCACGATGGCCGTCAGCCCGGCGCTGCGCCGCTTGGGAATGATGACCCCGTGGGCCCCGGCACACTCGGCGGTACGCAGGATCGCGCCCAGGTTGTGGGGGTCGGATATCTCGTCGCACACCACCAGCAGCGGCGCCTCGCCCCTGGCGGCGGCAGACTGCAGGATCTGCTCCACCGTGGCGTATTCCCGCACGGCCGCCAAGGCGATGACCCCCTGGTGGGCATGGGTGCGGCTCATGGCGTCCAGCTTCCGCCGGTCGGCGTCCACCACCACGATACCCGCGGCGCGGGCCTTGGAGGCGATGTGCCCCAGCGTCTTATCCGTCTCGCCCTTGGCGATGTAAATTTTATCGATAGCCGTCTCCGTCCGCAGGGCCTCGATGACCGCGTTGCGGCCCTCGATGATGCCGTCCGCCTCGGCGTCGGGCAGCGGCCGTCTGTTCTCGGTGTCCTTTATCTCTCTCATGGGGCATACCTCGCGATCCATATAATTGTCACCAGTATACCACATCCTTTCGTCAATATAAAGGCACATTCATAGAAATTTTACAGGAAAACCCTCTGCCTTTGCCTTGAGACTTTTGGGCAGGTGTGGTATACTGTTTGGAAACTATATTCCCCTCACAAGTCAAACGGAGGATAAACATATGGCCAATAACAACAGCAGCAACAATAGCAACCGCGGCGGCAAGAACGGCAAAAACGGCGGTTTCCGCGGCGTTCTCACGCTGATCGTGTGGGCACTGGTGCTGACGGTGGCGTTCCAGTATTTCAACGCCTACAACAACAACGCCGCCAATAAGAGTACCAGCCACGAGATCAAATACAGCGACATGATCTCCATGATCGAAAAGGATCAGGTGAAGGAGATCCTGTTCAAGGACAGCACCATCTATGTCACCCCCGTGGACGGCTACGTCTTCACCGAGGAGGTCACCTCCGGCAGCAAGACGGAGACAAAAACCTACACCCAGTCCAAGGACTCCGGCCTGACGCTGTACACCGTGTACCTCTCCAACGCCGATCTGCTCCCCCTGCTGGAGGCGCACAATGTGGCCTATACCGGCTTCTATAAGGCCGAGATGAGCCCCTTCCTGATGATCATGATCCAGTATATTCTGCCCACCATCTTCATCGTGGGCGCGTTCATGCTGGTCATGCGTCTGATGAGCAAATCCGGAGGCGGCGGCTTCGGCGGCATCGGCAGTGTGGGCAAGGCCAACGCCAAGGTCTACATGGAGAAGTCCACCGGCGTCACCTTCAAGGATGTGGCCGGTCAGGACGAGGCCAAGGAGTCTTTGGAGGAGATCATCGACTTCCTGCACAATCCCGGCAAATACACCGCCATCGGCGCCAAGCTGCCTAAGGGCGCGCTGCTGGTGGGCTCCCCCGGTACCGGCAAGACCCTGCTGGCCAAGGCCGTGGCCGGCGAGGCCGGCGTCCCCTTCTTCTCCATCTCCGGTTCCGACTTCGTGGAGATGTTCGTGGGCGTGGGCGCCAGCCGCGTCCGTGACCTGTTCAAGGAGGCCGCCAAGGTCGCTCCCTGCATTATCTTCATCGATGAGATCGACACCATCGGTAAATCCCGCGACGGCAGCCGCTTCGGCGGCAATGACGAGCGCGAGCAGACGCTGAACCAGCTGCTGGCCGAGCTGGACGGCTTTGACCCCAGCAAGGGCGTCATCGTGCTGGGCGCCACCAACCGCCCCGAGGTACTGGACAAGGCGCTGCTGCGCCCCGGCCGCTTCGACCGGCGCATCACCGTGGACCGGCCCAACCTGGCTGGCCGTCTGGCCACCTTGCAGGTCCACACCCGCAATATCCGCCTGGCCGAGGACGTGAACCTGGAAAAGATCGCCCAGGCCACCGCCGGCTGCGTGGGCGCCGACCTGGCCAATCTGGTGAACGAGGCCGCCCTGCGCGCCGTGCGTAAGGGCCGCCGGGCCGTAAATCAGGACGATCTGCTGGTGTCCTTTGAGCTGGTCATCGCCGGCAGCGAGAAGAAGGGCACCGTCATCACCGAGGCGGAAAAGCGCATTATCGCTTACCACGAGGTGGGTCACGCGCTGGTGGCGGCCAAGCAGAAGAATGCCCAGCCCGTCAGCAAGATCACCATCGTACCCCATACCCAGGGTGCGCTGGGCTACACCCTGCACCTGCCGGAGGAGGAAAAGTTCCTCATGTCCCGCGAGGACATTCTGACCGAGATCCGTACCCTGCTGGCCGGACGCTCCAGCGAGGAGGTGGTGTGCAACACCATGACCTCCGGCGCCGCCAACGACATCGAGCGCGCCACGGAGATGGCCCGGAACCTGGTGGCACGCTTCGGCATGTGCGACGAGTTCGACATGATGGCCCTGGGCAGCGTTCAGAGCCAGTATCTGGACGGCGGCTACTCCATGACCTGCGCCCAGGAGACCTACGCCGCAGCCGACCGCGAGACCATCAAGATCCTGCGCCAGTGCCACGAGGAGGCCAAGCAGATCCTGCGGGAGAACCGGGAGCTGCTGGACAAGATCGCCGCGTACCTGCTGAAGAAGGAGACGATCACCGGCCAGGAGATGATGGCCATCATCGAGGGCCGTGACCCAGAGACCGTGGACAACTACGGCGCCAGCAAGAGCAGCCAGCCCGCCTTCCGGCCCAGCGTACCGGAGACCATCGAGGCCCCCGCCAGGCACATCAACATCGTGTCCGAGCCCATCCCCATGCCGGACTACGATGAGAAGCCGGAGGATAAGGACCCGGAAGGCACCCCCGCCGAAGACAAACCGGCGGAGCACGCGGACGGCGACCCCGAATAAATGCAAAACAGCCCTGCGGCAGCGCCGCAGGGCTGTTTTCTTTTCAGTTTTCCGGCAGCCCCCGCACCCGTTCGCACAGCAGCGGCAGCGCCTTTTCAAACTCCACGCCGTACCACCCGGCCTGCGGGTCCCGCGCCGTGGCGTCGATACAGGCAAGTACAAATTCCACCGCCAGCGAAGCCGCCTGCTCCAGCGTCATGCCCCGCATGAGCCCGCCGGTGACAACGGCGGCGAAAATATCCCCCGTGCCGTGGAAGGAGGCCGGGTTCCGCGGGCCAAGACAGGTGAAATACGTCCCCGCGCCGCTGTCATAGCCCATAGCGCCCAGCTTATCCGGCGCAAAGGACACCCCGGTGAGGATCACCTTCTTCGCCCCCAGCGCGGCCACTCCCCGCAGCAGTTCACGGGCAAAGCCCTCGTCCACCTCCTCCCGGTACGGCGTACCGGTCAGCAGGCAGGCCTCCGTGATATTGGGCAGCGCCACGTCCGCCCGAGCCGTCAGGCGGGCCATCGCCGCCGGGAAAGCGCCGTCAAACCCGCTGTACAGCTTCCCGTGGTCCGCCATGGCCGGGTCCACGATCAGCAGCGTATCCGGGCTCTTCACCGCGTCGAAAAAGTCCATCACCTGCTGCACCTGGGGCGCGGAGGCGATGTAACCGGTATAGAGCGCGTCAAAATGCACCTGCTGGGACCGCCAGTGATCGGCGATGGCCGGCAGCTGGTCGCTGAGATCCCGGCTGACAAAGCCCGGAAACGCCGTGTGCGCACTGAGCACCGCCGTGGGCACGATGGCGCACTCCACCCCCATGGCGGAGATCACCGGCAGCGCCACCGTCAGTGAGCACCGCCCCAGACAGGAGATGTCCTGTATGGACGCTATTCGTTTCATAGAGCCGCCTCCTGTTCATCATACCAAAAAGGGAGAGGCACATGAATATGTGTCTTTCCCTTCTTGGTGCGGGCGGCGGGACTCGAACCCGCACGCCTGTTGGCAATGGAACCTAAATCCATCGAGTCTACCAATTCCACCACGCCCGCATATCCACGCCGTATTGTAGCACACTTCACGTCGGCGTGCAAGGAATGTTTTGCCTTTCCCCTCCACCCTATGCTATACTATCATCAACAGTACACGAAAGGATGGTGCCCCATGAGCGAAAATGCCCTCGCCTTGGCGCGTCAGCACGCGCCCTGCTACATTTACTCCCGCGAGATCCTTACCGCACAGGCAGAGACTCTCCACAGGACCTTCCCCGGCTTTGATATTCTGTTCTCCGTGAAGGCCAACCCCTTCCCACCGGTAATACGGCACCTTGCGGCGCTTGGCATTGGCGCGGATGCGGCCAGCGCGGGGGAGGTCCGCCTGGCCGCGGAATGCGGGATCGCGCAAGAGGATATCTACTTCTCCGCCGCCGGCAAAAGCGATCGTGCACTGGCCGCCGCGTGGGATAACTGCCATCTGATCGCCGATTCTATCGGCGAGGTGCGGCGAATCGCCGCTATGGCCGCTGCCCGCGGCGAGACAAAGGCCATCGGCCTGCGCGTGAACCCCGCTTTCAGTATGGACGGCGGTACGGGCGGAACGTCCAAGTTCGGCATCGACGAGTCCGACCTCCCGGCACTGAAAACTCTGCTGCAAACGCTGCCGATAGCCGTCTGCGGCCTCCATGTCCACCTGCGCTCCCAGAATCTCTCTGCGGACACCCTCATCCGCTACTACAAAAACTGCTTCGCGCTGGCCCTCCGCCTCCGCGATATTCTGGACTGTTCCATCGAGTATATCAACTTCGGCGGCGGAGTAGGCATCGTTTACGACCCGGTGTGCCAACCGCCGCTGAACATGAGCACCTTGAAGCAATGTGCACAGGCCGTGGCAGAGGAAAACGCCCGTACCCTCCGCGCACGGCTGCTGGTGGAGTCCGGGCGGTTTCTGACGGCGCAGGCGGGAACGTACTATCTGCCTGTGGTAGACAAAAAGACGTCCCACGGCACCACCTATGTCATCGTAGAAAACTGTCTCAACGGCTTCCAGAAGCCCTCTCTTGCCGCCATGCTGCGTAACGCCGCCGGAGAAGGCCCCCTTGCGCCTCAGGAACCTCTGTTTACCGGCGAGACCGCCTTCCCCATCACCGCCCTGCCTGCGGAGGATACCGGCATCACCGAGACCGTAGACATCGCAGGAAACCTCTGCTGCGCCACGGACGTGCTGGCTAAGAACTTCACCGGTCCGGCGCTGGCGGTGGGAGATCTTGTGGCCGTGGGGAACACCGGGGCCTACGCCAGAACGCTGTCGCCGCTGCTGTTTTCCTCCCACGACGTCCCTGCGGAATTCTTGATCTGAAAAAACAGGGCAGCCCATTGGGCTGCCCTGTTTTCTTATTTCTCCCGTCTGATGGGCCGGATATACTTGAAGTACTGCCCCGGCACAAAATAGAAATACGTCTTGACGCCCTGTTCACTTTTGACCATACCGATCTCTCCCAATCCAAAGATATAGCGATCGAAGGGATGGATGCGGGTGCGGAGCACTACGGGGCGGGGCCGGCGGCGGTAAACACCGGGGGTAACGCCGTAGAGCGCCTTGAAGGCGCGGGTAAAGGCCTCCTGCCCGGAAAAGCCGTAGTCCAGCGCGATGTCCAACAAAGGCCGGTCGGTATCGCGCACCTCCTTCAGGGCAAAGGCCAGGCGCCGCTGGTGCAGGTAGGTACGCAGGGACATACCCGCGATCTCGCGGAATTTATGGGTGGCGTGGTACTCAGAATAGTGCAGACGTGCCGCCAGCGCCCGCAGTGTCAACGCCTGATCGTCCCGGCGCATAATGGCGTCGTCCATCTCATTGACGACGGTCTGGATCAGCTGCTGCCATTCGTACATAGGCTTGCTCCCTTCTCTCGCTGTGAACAGAATACACCCTTTCCGCCCCAAATGTTTGATATGAGTTGCTGTTAAAACAGGGACGGCTCCCGCCGTCCCTGTCCGCTTATTCCACTTCAGCAGCCTCCGCCGGCTCCTCCTGCCCCTGCTTGGGCAGCTGCTCGGGCCACTTGGCCCAGGTCTGGCGGATATAGGGGATCATCTGATCCCGGGGCATATCCAGTGCCGCGGCCAGCTCGCCGTAGAGCTGGTCCTCAGCCCGCTTGAGATAGCGCTCATCCATCTGGCTGACCTTCTTACCATGGCGCAGGGCCCACGCCCGCTTGCGGCAGATACCGTGGATCATGGCGGCCAGCTCGGCGCAGTCACAGCGGAGCACCAGCTGGTGGTAGAAGTCCTTGGCAGCACGCATACCGCGCTCGGCGGGCTTCTGCTCCGGCAGGACTGGCAGCGCGGCGATCAGTTTCAGCGCACAGTCACGGCTGATGATGGGACGCATGAGGACAGCGGTGTCCACCGGAGTCATAACGGTGCCGCCGCGGTACAGGGGAGAGAGATGATAGTAGACCTTGTCGCCGCCGTCATAGGCCAGACCGGATGGCCCTATGGACTCCACCCGGCAGACGCCCTCGCCGCCGTATACCACCAGATCACCCGCTGCAAACATCACACACGCTCCTTATCCGCAACATACATACACATATATACACAAAAAGGCACATGGCACACGACCATGCGTTCCCCTTTTGCTCACCATTACCTGACATCAGTATAACATATTCTGACGAAAAATGTAAGCACAAATTTTACCGTGACTGTCGATTTTCCCGGAAAGTTGTGATACAATGCAGGAAAACTTTTGCGAGGTGCAGCCATGAAAAAACCTGTCATCCATCCCTCCGCCTTTGTGGCGGACAACGCCACCGTCCGGGGCAGCGTGACCCTGGGCGCTAACAGCAGCGTGTTCTTCGGCGCGGTGCTGCGGGGCGACCGGGCACCGATCACCATCGGTGCGGGCACGAATATCCAGGACAACTGTGTGGTGCACGTGGACTACGACCATCCGATGACGGTGGGCGAAAACGTAACGGTGGGCCACGGGGCCATTCTCCATGGGTGCACCGTGGGTGACAACACCCTCATCGGCATGGGCGCCATCGTGCTGAACGGCGCGAAAGTCGGCAGCAACTGCCTGATCGGCGCGGGGGCGCTGGAGCTGCAGCGGTGTTTTCGGCACGGGCACGAGCATCAGCTCAAACTGCCCGTCGCACAGGTCCACCGCGTCGGGTGAGAGCTTCATCAGTCCCGCGATGGAGGTCGAGTTGCATACCGCGCCGAAGAGGTACTCGCCCTCGAACACCTCGCCGTCGGCGGTAATCTTCATGGGATAGGGGCAGAGCGTTTCAAGGTCCTTCACGCCCTCGAGAAGATAGGCAAAGTGGCCGAACATATTCTTGATGTCCTGCGGCACGGTGTAGGCCGTGCGCGTGAACGCGCCGAAGGACGCGACGTAAACGAAGTTCTTTTCATTGAACACGCCCACGTCCAGGTCGCGCGGCTGAAGGCGCATGGCGCTCTGCGCCGCGAGCGCGGGATCGGAGGAAATGGACAGGCTTGCCGCGAAGTCGTTCGTGCTGCCGCCGGGCAGGTAGCTCAGCGGCGGACGCTTCTCCCGCGGCAGGCGCATGATGCCGTTGACCGTCTCGTTGAGCGTGCCGTCTCCGCCGTGGCAGACGACGAGATCGAAATCTCCGCCGAAGCGCTCGGCCAGCTCGGTCGCGTCGCCGTGCCGCCGCGTCTCCGCCACGCGGACCAGATAGCCCGCCTTGGAGAAGATCGAAACGGCGTCGAACAGCGGTGCGCGCGATTTCGTCTTGCCCGCGCGGGGATTGACGATGAACAGCAGCTTCTTTTCCACAGCATTCATCCTTTCTGCGAACGAAAAAAAGTTTGAAGATTCGGTTAATTTTAGTATAGCACAGAAATTGTGCTATTGCAATTCCGCAATAATCATAGTATGCTAAGCTTGATCTATTCTGAATATGGGCAGGCACTGTGCCGGCCGAGGGCAAAGGAGGAAACATGAAGCAGAAAACCTATCTTCACTGGGGCGTGACCATTACCGCCGCGGCCTGCGCCATTCTCGTGTTTTACGACACCTTCTTTCAGGACGGCGTGCTGTTTATTTTTATAGAAAAGCTCTTCGGCATCCTCAAGCCCGTGCTCTACGGTCTTGCGATGGCCTACCTGCTCACGCCCATCGTGGACTTTTTCGACCGTCTCCTCCGCGACAGGCTCGGCGTCAAGCGCGCCGGACTGATGCGCTGCCTGAGCATCCTTGTGACCTGGCTCCTTGCGCTGGGACTCGTGTATCTGCTCTTCAGCATCCTGATCCCCGAGCTGGTCGCGAGCGTATCGCTGCTCTTTTCCAATCTCGAGAGCTATTACCGCACCATCTACACCTGGGTCACGCAGCTTGTGGAGGACAATCCCTACATCTCCGAGCGCGTGCTCACGCTGGTTCGTGATTACTACAATGAGCTGGTCGACTGGGTGAAGAACACCGTCATTCCCGGCGCACAGGTCGCCATCGTCGCCGTGACCGGCGGCGTGCTGAGCGTGCTGGTCTTTGCCAAGGACCTGCTCGTGGGCATCGTCGTTTCCGTTTACATCCTCGCCCGCAAGGAGACCTTCGGCCTCCACACGCGCAAGCTGCTCTACTCGCTCGTCTCCGCGCCGCACTATGAGCGCGCGCTGCGCGCCACCCGCGAGGCCGACCGCATCTTCTCCGGCTTTGTGCGCGGCAAGCTGCTCGACTCGCTCATCATCGGCATTCTGTGCTTCATCGTCTGCTCGATTTTGAAGTTCCCCTACACGCCCATCATCGCGGTCTTTGTGGGCGTGACGAACATCATCCCCATCTTCGGCCCCTTCCTCGGCGCGATCCCCAGCGCGTTTTTGATCCTGCTCGTGAGCCCCCGCCAGTGCCTCTACTTTATCATTTTCATCATTGCCCTCCAGCAGTTCGACGGCAACATCCTCGGTCCCAAAATTTTGGGCGAGACCGTCGGCATTTCGAGCTTCTGGATCGTCGTCGCCATCCTTGTCGGCGGCGGCTTCGGTGGCGTGCTGGGTATGTTCCTCGGCGTGCCGGTATTCGCCTGCATCCACTCCGCCGTGAGCTTCCTGTGTGAATCGTCCCTGCGCAAAAAGGGCGTGACGGACGACGCGATATTTGAGCCCCGTCGGGTTTTGACGGGCGCGACCACAACACCAAAAGGAGAATCCCATGAATAAGCACATCCTCACCCTGTTTCTTTCCCTGACTCTGCTCCTCTCCCTCGCCGCCTGCGGCGGGAACGCCGACACGACCGACGCGCGGCGCGACGCGAACGAGATCGTCGTCGGCATCGCGCAGGACCTGGAAAATAGCCTTGACCCCTATACCTCCGTCACCGCCGCGAACCGCGAGGTGCTGTTCAACGTGTTTGAGGGCCTCGTCAAGCCCGACGCGGACGGCAACCTGATCCCTGCCGTCGCCGAACGCTGGGAGATCTCCGACGATCAGCTCACTTATACGTTCCATCTCCGCCCCGGCGTGAGGTTCCACGACGGCAGCGAGGTCACGGCAATGGATGTCGCATGGTCCATCGACAAGGCCATGCAGTCCGGCAGCTGGAAGGCGCTGGATAACATTGACGCCATCGACATCGGCAGCGACTATGTCTCCGTTGTGCTCAAGGCTGCCGACAGCGATTTCCTCTCCTACATGACGCTGGCCATCACACCGGAGAACCACGCCGACGGCGCGGACCCGGTCGGTACCGGTCCGTTCAAGTTTATCTCCCGCGCCGCGCAGCAGAATCTTGTGCTGGAGCGCTTCGCCGATTACTGGGGCGAGGGCGCGAAGGTGGACAAGGTCACCTATCAAATTTATGAGAACGCCGAGGCTCTCGTCATGGCGCTCAAGAGCGGCGCGGTGGACATCTGCGCCCACCTGACCGCGACGCAGGCGAACCAGCTCACCGAGAGCTTTGACATTCTCGAGGGCACCATGAACCTCGTGCAGGCCGTGTATCTCAACCACGCCTACGAGCCGCTTGCGAACGAAACGGTGCGCAAGGCGCTGTGCTCCGCGCTCGACCGCGAGCAGGTCTTTGACGTGGTGGCCGACGGTCACGGCACGGCGGTCGGCAGCAGCATATACCCCAACTTCCGCAAGTATTTCCTGCCCGAGCTTGCCGACCTCTATCCGCATGACACGGAAAAGGCCAAGGCGATGCTCGCCGAGGCGGGCTATCCCAACGGCTTTGACATGACCATCTCCGTTCCCTCCA
>OLOL01002357.1_pt1 | contig 13600 bp, 13 predicted proteins | sample 1673081 | NCBI WGS metagenome assembly OLOL01 (sample SAMEA3136753, study PRJEB25190) | human gut metagenome
GGCAGGCAGGCAGGCAGGCAGGCAGGCAGGCAGGCAGGCAGGCAGGCAGGCAGGCGACTAATCCCGCCTTTTTTGGGTACTCAAAAATATATAGGGATACATTGAATACCGTTACGGCGTAAAGCGCCGGGGCGGTATTTTTGTATATAAAAAACGAAAGGGGAAGAATCAATGAAAAAAACACTTGCACTGATCCTTACATTTATAATGGTGCTTGCGCTTGTGCCGTCCGTGGCATTTGCAGCAGACCCTGTGGCTTGGATAGGTGAAACGGGCTACGAAACTCTCGAAGCAGCCGTAACCGCTGCCGCAGATGGTGCTGTCATCAAGTTAGGCGAGGGTGACTTCTCCACTTATGGCAACACCCCCCCAAAAAAGTCCTTGACTTTTGTTGGTGCAGAGAGCGGAAAAACGAACTGGTATATCGGCTCACCAACGCCGGATAAACAAAAAGAGGGAACTGAGTATAATGGTGATTACTCCTTCCAGAATTGTGAGAGTATTACCTTTAAAAACATAAAATTCAGCGTTTACCCATCCAATTACAAAGGCTTTATCCGCATTAACAATGTTGAAGTTGATGGGTGTGAAATTACAGGTATGTCTACCTATTGGGGTTACAGCAAGACAACGTTTAAGAATACCACCTTTAATTGCCCTGCCGGTGAATATGCGCTTTGGTATTATACGGGCACTGAAATGAGTTTCGATCACTGCACGTTCAATGCGTCCGGCAAGGTCGTACATGCTTACAGAGAGGGAACTACCAGTACGGCAGATAAACCGCTGGTTCTCAATTTCAATGACTGCGAGGTAGTCTCCAGCAAAGAAAACAAAAGCGTATTAAACATCAAAGACGCTAATAACTACTATACCGTTAACATCAGCGGAACCAACACCGTAAAAGGCTTGAAGCCCAACAATCAAACCTGTTCTCGCTTGTTCCAGGTTGAAGACAGTAAGGCAACCGTTAAAATCGATAATATTACCGTTTGGGAGAACGGCAGTATGGTAGGCCATGCTATCGACACCGAAAACGACAAGTACACCGACGGCTATAAGGATAATGCGTTTGAAATTACCCCCGTTACCACGGGCGGTTATCTGAAAACATGCAAATACTGCGGCTATACGGAACCTTTTTATGGCGAGCTTTCCAATGAAATAGGACTTACGCGCACCGTCAACGTCACTCAGAATAGTAATTCCGTCCTTAAAGATGCCGCAGACCCAAACAAATATAAGGTTGAGAACAGCAGAAATATCGCCGTTGACTATACCGCTACTATGGATATGGAGAATCTGGAGTGGAGGGTAGATGATGCAACATATAATAAGAATAACAAATATAAGTACAACGATCAGGATGTCTCTCCTTGGGAACTGCTGATGGCGCAACCGGATTGGATAACAGAAGATACAGTGGTTTTCCTCAAATTCACATTTGACCAGAACATCGACTTGGGGACATTCCAGACCAATTATAATAAGGCAACAACGCCTGAGGACAAGGAAAAATTGCTTAAGCTGGAAAGCACAATGTTCGAAATGAAAGATGTTGCTTTCGGCCCTGACAACACCATGACCATCATATGCAAGTGGAAGAAAGAAGCAAATACTGAGGACACCACCATCACTCTTAAAGGCTGTGGCCTGCCCGTTAAGGCCAACTGGGGAGGAAACAAAATAGAAATTACGAATAGCGGCTGTGTAGGGGGAATGGTGCATATAAACCCAATGGGCGGAGCAATGGAGGCGATGGCAGAACCAGCACGCTATGTAGCAGCCAATCGGGTGTCGAGTACCACTCCGTCCATGGATAATACGATCCGGATACCGATAGTGGGCGGATGCAAAACCGATAAGTTCACCCTCTATTACGGCGGCGGCAGCAGCGGCGACAGCGGTCACAGTTACTACCACCCCACCACCACCCCAGTCCCCGTGATAGTCATACCCCCCAAGACCGGCGATATGACGGTTTGGCAGAGCATACTGCACTTCTTAGGGATAAAATAAGTAAATAACGGAAATACAAAGCCCCTGACCAAACGGTCAGGGGCTTAGCTTATATTGCGTTAAATTGCGAATGTCATATCAAAAGCATCCTGTCGTTATTCAGCGCCTTGCCGGATATTTCCTTGAAGCGCAGCAGCAGGTCGGCAACCTCTAACACCTCGCGCTCCGCGCCGGATACGTCCATTACCACGCGGCCCGCGTCCATCATTATGGTGCGGCTGCCCAGCTCCAGGGCGGACTGCATGTTGTGTGTCACCATAAGGCAGGTGAGGCCGTTTTCCTCTACTATGGAGGTGGTCAGCGACAGTATCTTTTCCGCCGCGCCGGGGTCCAGCGCCGCCGTGTGCTCATCCAGCAGCAGCAGCATGGGCGGGTTTATGGTGGCCATCATAAGCGTAAGCGCCTGCCGCTGGCCGCCGGAGAGCAGCCCCACCGGCTGCTGCATCCTGTCCTCAAGGCCCATGTTGAGCATGGCCACCCTGTCGCGAAGCGCCGCCTTGTCGGCCCTGGAAAGGTGGCTGAGCCAGCCGCCCCTGCCGGAGGCTAAAGCGAGGTTTTCCTCTATGGTCATGCCGGGGGCGGTGCCGCGCATGGGATCCTGAAACAGCCTGCCTATATGCTTTGCCCTGATGTGCTCAGGCATGAGGGTGATGTCACAGCCTGCCATGGTTATGGTGCCGCTATCGGCTATGAAGCTGCCGGCAATGGCGTTGAGCAGGGTGGATTTGCCCGCGCCGTTGGCGCCTATTATAGTAATGAAATCGCCCTTTTCCACATTGAGGGAGAGGTCGTTGAGCACCAGCTTCTCGTTTGGCGTGCCCGGGTTGAAGGACTTTGAAATGTGGGAAATGTTAAGCATCAGGCAGCCCTCCTTCCGTTGCGCTGGGCAAGCTTGCGCTTATACAGCGGAAGCTGCTCCTTGAGGTAAGGTATGGATATTGCCGCCACGACTATGACTGAGGATACCAGCTTCAGCATGAAGGCGGGCATATTGAAGCGCAATGCAACGGTATAGACCAGCCTGAACACGAAGGCGCCTATAACCATACCGAATATGCGCAGCGGCATCTTGCGCCTGCCCATGAAAACATTGCCTATGAGCAGCGAAGCGAGGGCTATAGTTACCATGCCGGAGCCTATGTCGATGTTTACCGACTTCTGGGACTGAGCCAACAGGCAGCCGGACAGCGCCGTAAAGCTGTTTGCCACGCAAAGCCCGACTATGGTGGTAAAGGCGGGGTTGATGGAGGATGAGCGCACCATGTCCGGGTTATTGCCTGTGGCTCGTATGGCGAGGCCAAGGCGGGTACGGAGGAACAGGCCGAGAATAACGGCTATTGCAAGCACCGCGATGACTATAACGAACAGCTTGTACTGGCTGCCCAGAATTCCGCCGTTCAGCATATCCTTAGCTCTTGTGAACACCGTCTCCGTCTTGTTCATGTTCAGTATAGAGGAGCCCCCCATAACGCCTATATTGACGGAATACAGCGCGGTGTTGACGATTATGCCAGAAAGAAGGCTGTTCACGCCCATTTTGGTCTGTAAAATGGCCGTAATAAAGCCAGACGCCACGCCGGAGAGCATGGCGGCGGGAATGGAAAGGTAGGGGTGCCCGGATATGGCGACAGCCGCGCCTACCACCGCGCCCAGCGTGAAGCAGCCGTCCGTGGAAAGGTCGCAGACGTTGAGCATGGAGTAGCTGAGGAACAGCGCCAGTACCGTAAGTGAGGATATGAGCCCCAGTTCAAGGGCGGTCTGTACAAGGCCAAGGGCCGAACTCAGTGACATTGCAATAAGCCTTTCTTACTATTCTATATATATTATCAGTTGAGCTCGTCGAAGCTTTCGGCGGTAACTATGCTCTGAACCTTGGTGCAGAAGGGAGCGAAGGCCTTTTCAATATCGTCGAACTTGTAGCCAAGCTTTTCGCAGGTCTCTGTATTTACGGTAGCGCAGCCGTTGTCAAAGGTGCGAACGGGAAGCTCGGCGGGGTTTTTGCCCTCCAGAGCTACTTCGGCTATCATATTAGCGGTTTCAACGCCGAGGTTTGCGTAGTCCACGCCGTAGCCGAGGAATGCGCCGTTGAGGGCGAAGGAGTCCGCGCCGGTGTAGTGGGGTATTCCGGCGTCGGAGAGCAGCTCGCAGATGCTGAGCTCGGCCTTCATTATGGTGTTGTCGGTAGGGGTAAATACCGCGTCAACGCCGTCGGCTATCAGGGATTGTACAGCCAGCACAACCTCATCGACAGTGGTGCCGGTGTAATCGGCGTATGCTACTCCGCGGGCGTCCAGATCGGCCTTGGCGGCGGCGATGGGGGTTGCGGAGGAATCCTGACCTATGTCGTACAGCAGACCTACCTTAGCGGTATCCGGCTTTGCGGCGAACATCAGGTTTATTACAGCAGCGGTGTCAAGGTAGTCGGAGGTTCCTGTAACGTTGCTGCCGGGAGCCTCGAGAGATTCCACGATGCCGGTAGATACGGGGTCGGATACGGCGGCGAATACTACGGGTATCCTGTTATCCTCGGTGGCAGCCTGCATGGCCATGGCAACCGGGGTGGCAACGCCTACCATTATATCAACGCCGTCGGCGATGAAGTTGGATATTATCTGGTTCATAAGGTTGGCGTCAGCGTTGCAGTTGTCGTAGGATACGTTGAAGGTGACGCCATTTTCTTCGCCTATCTCCTCAAGGCGGGACTGTATGTTGTCCACAATCTGGTTAAGAGAAGCGTCGTCAACGTAGTTGCAGATACCGACCTTTATTTCCTTGCCGGCTTCTGTCCCGGAGGGAGCCTTGCCGCAGGCGGTGAGGCAGCTGAGTGCGATAAGTACGGTGAGTGCCAGTGCGATGATCTTCTTCATTTTGTTTTCCTTCCTTTCATAAGCTTGAAGCTTTAAAATTTTTAAAATAAAAACTCCCGTCACAGCAATTAAACACTGCTGGGACAGGAGTGATATTCCTGCGGTGCCACCCGGCTTGACGCGAACTGCGCCCACTTTGCGCGTACTATATAATACGCTGGCCTTTGTTTACGGAGAGCCTTGCTCCGTCTCACATACTCCAGGGCTTATGCCCTGTTTCCGGTCGCCCTCAGAAGTCCATTCGATCCTGTCTTATTCTGCCGCGATCGCACCTCCCGCGGCTCTCTGAAGGAACAGCTTCAGAATCTACTTACTCTTCTTCAACGGTTTTTTGCATTGTAGCACCAGGAAAGGCGGCTGTCAAGAATTTTATCAAAATTTGTTTTCAAAACAGCCATAGAATATACGGCGCAATAATGGTATGATATAGCATATGAAATATACGAGAGGGCGGTTACGCATATGCGCTTTGTAGGCAATGCATTATGGTTTATATTTGCAGGGCTCTGGCTTGGTCTGGGCTGGGCGCTGGCAGGGCTGCTCTGGTGCATAACCATAATAGGCATACCCTGGGGCGTACAGTGCTTCAAGTTTGCCAAGCTTCTGTTCTGCCCCTTTGGCAAGGACGTGCGGTTTGGGGGCGGCCTCGGTTCGCTTATACTCAATATAATATGGCTCTGCGTAAGCGGCCTGCCCCTCTGCGTTGAGGCGGTGCTCATAGGCTGCATACTATGCATCACCATAGTTGGCATACCTTTCGGCAAGCAGTGCTTCAAGTACGCCAAGCTGGCCTTAATGCCATTTGGTGCGGATATAGTAAAGACCTGATACGGTATTCAAGGATAATTGTTGATCATGGACAATACAGACAACACGCTTTTGCTGATCCTCAACCCCGAGGCGGGGCTGAGGTACGCAAGAAAGTTCCTTCCCGAGATAATAGCGCTGTTTACCGGTTACGGCTATCAGTGCCTTGTATTCGTTACCGAAAAGCGGGGGGACGCGACCGAATTCGTTAAAAAATACGGCGAAAGGGTCAAATGCATAGTGAGCATAGGCGGAGATGGCACCTTCAACGAGACCGTCACCGGCGTCATGCAGGCGGGCCTCAATATACCGGTGGGCTACATACCCGCCGGCAGCACAAACGACTTTGCCAACAGTCTGCACCTTCCTTCGGATATTATGAATGCAGCGAAGAATATAATGGAGGGAGAGCCTGTATCCATAGACGTCGGCAGGTTCCAACAGAGGTATTTTACCTACGTGGCTTCTTTCGGCGCGTTTACACGGGCATCCTACGAGACGCCGCAAAACGTGAAGAACGCCCTGGGGCATCTCGCTTATATACTGGAGGGCATGAAGAGCCTCGCCAGTATTCGCCCGGAGCACGTGAAGCTGATAGCTGACGGCAGGACGTACGAGAGAGAGCTGCTCTTTGGCGCCGTGAGCAACTCCACCTCCCTTGGGGGTGTGCTGACGCTGGATCCCGATGTGGTGGATATGAACGACGGCAAGTTTGAGATAATGCTTGTGCATATGCCAAATTCCGCCATAGAGCTCAACGAGATACTTACCGCCATAGCCAGCAAGCAGTATGAGTGCAGCATGATAGATTTCATACGCACAGAAAGGGCGGAGATATTCGCAAGCCCGGATATGGACTGGTCGCTGGACGGCGAGCACCAGAAGGGCAGCGAACACATAGTCATAGAAAACATACACGACGCATTGAGAATACTGACCAAAGAGACCCTTGGCGGCGAAAAGTAAATACCCACACAGAAAAAACACCCGTCAGGGTGTTTTTTGCATGTTCTTAATTTACTTCAGCAGCTTATCCATCAGGCGGAAACAGGGGGGCAGGTGATAGCGTCCTAATATATCGGATTCGCCGGCAAATTTCTTGTTGCAGATATCCGCCATGGCGCCGGAGTGGCAATTGAACAGCTTCATAAAATGCAGCCTGCCTTTATCATTTAATGTGGTACAGCCACTTTACCCTGCGGTAATAGAAGAAGAAAGCTACGTCCGTCACTATCCAGGATATTGGATACGCGAGGCATACGTTGAGCATGGTGTGGTGGGCTTTGTACACGGTGGCTATCCACACTACCCTCAGCAGGCATACTCCGAGACCTATTATTATTACCGGGACTATCGCGTCGCCCATGCCGCGAAGGATGCCCGAGATTATTTCTATATATGTCCAGGTAAAATACAGCGGTACCATATAGAGCATCATCTGCCATGCCTGGGCAAGGACCTCCGCGTCGTCGTTGAATAAGGGCAGCAGGAATCTGCCGAAGCCCAAAAGAACGGCGCTGAACAGTAACGTTATACCCATGAACAGTTTCAGACTGAGTTTTTCGCAGCCGTGCACACGGTCCATGCGTCCCGCCCCGTAATTTTGCGCGGTGAAGTTCATTACGGCTATGCCGGCGGCGTTGCTGCATGCCCAGTAGAATCCATCCAGTTTGCCCGTGAGGGACCATGCGGCTACAGTAGCAGTGCCTAGAAGGTTTACGGCCACCTGGATTATCATGTTGGAAATGGCATACATTGAGGACTGGAGCCCAGAAGGTATACCTATGCGCAGCATACGGCCCAGAAGATAGCGGTCGATGCATATGCCCTTTACGGTTATGCGGTATGCCTCGGTGCTTCGCATCAGCTTAGCGGTAGCGAGCACCGCGCTGAGTATCTGAGAGACGATGGTGGCTATTGCAGCGCCGGCTACGCCCATCTTGAAAATTGCTACCAAAAGCAGGTCGAGGAATATGTTGACTATACAGCAGATTGAGAGGTATATGAAGGGGCTTCTGGAATCGCCTACCGCATTAAACACACCCGCCTCTATATTGTAAAGAAGCTGAGCGGTCACGCCGAGAAAAACTATGCGAAGGTACGTTGTGGCTTCGGATATGGTATCCGCCGGGGTCTGCAATACGCGCAGAAAAAACGGCGCAAATATAATACCCACTACAGTCAGCACTATACCGGATATTATACAGAAAGCTACTGCGGTGCCCGTGGCCTTTTGTATGGATTCCTCATCCTTCGCGCCGAAAAGCTGGGCTATTACTACCGTGGAGCCGCCGGAGAGCGCCACAAAGAAGCCTATGAGCAGGTTGGTTATATTGGCGGCGCTTCCGCCTACGGCGGCTAGTGCAATCGTACCTACGAATTTGCCTACGACTATGGCGTCGGCAGCGTTATAAAGCTGTTGGAAAAGGGTACCCGCAGCTATGGGCAGAAAAAAACTTATAAGCTTTCTGCCGATACTTCCTTCGGTAAGGTCATTTTTACCATTATTCATTTTGATAAACCTCACAAATAAGCTAAAATGGCAAAATAAAGCATACATCATGAGCAGAATAAAAGCAACTGATTTAATTATCGGTTTTGTTTTGGTGAGGTATCAACGATATATCCTGCCCACCAGCCAGTTTACGGTGGTGGCTGGCAGCAGCTTGTTGATAAGGGTAAAAAGCTTATATTGTGCTCCTACGGTGTACAGCGCCCGGCATTTCCTGGCGTTTGCCGCCTTGAGTATGACTTTTGCCACGGCCTCCGGGGCCATGCCGTTCTGTTCATCATGCTCCATCACGGCCACAGCGCGGTCGAGGGATTTATATATATGGCTTCCGGCGTGAGATTTTTTCCTTGCGGCGGTGAAGCCTGTACGAATGTCCCCGGGCTGCACAGCGCAGACCTGTATGCCGAAGGGACGGACTTCATTGCGAAGGGCAAGTGTCAGGGAGTTTATAGCTGCCTTAGCCGCGGAATAGAAGGACTGGTAGGGTATGGCTATGGGCGCGGCCACGGAGCTGAGGTTGATGATGCGGCCGCTTGCCTGAGCGCGCATCTGCGGCAGCACCGCCTGTATACAGTTGAATGCGCCGTAGAAGTTCACCTCGAGCTGGGCGTGGGCATCGGCAGAGTCGGTAAATTCCACAGGCCCTGATATGCCGAAGCCGGCGTTGTTTACAAGAAGGTCTATACGCCCCTCCTTTCCTATTACCCTTGCCGTGGCGGCGGCGATGCTGGCGGGGTTTGTCACGTCCGCTGTTATGTGGAAGATGCTGCTGTAATTCTCGCCTCTGCGGCTGAACTCGTACACGGTATAGCCGTTTTCACAGAGCATGAGGGCGGCTGCTTTGCCTATGCCGCTGCTTCCGCCTGTCACGATAGCTGTCTTTTTCATCTGTTATCCTCCAGTACGCTGCCGAGTATGTCCATTGCCTCGTCAAGTATTGAGTCGGTATGTGTGGCCATGTAGCTGGTGCGCAGCAGGCACTCGGTCATGGGGGTTGCCGGTGGCAGCACGGGATTGACGTATACGCCACCGTCGTATGCACGCTTTGCCATTATCAGCGTATTTTCAGGGTCATGGGTATATATGGGTATTATGGGTACGCTGGTGAGCTTGTGGGGTATGGCTCGCTCAGTCAGCCCCTTCTGGACGTAATTCGATATATCCTTCAGCCGTTGTACCCGCCATGGCTCCTTTTTCAGCACCCTTAATGACGCCAAGGCGCAGGCGCAGCTTGCGGGTGGTATGCTGGCTGCGAATATAAAAGGCCGGGAGTTATGGCGAACGTGATCGGCTATGAATTTTGACGATGCCATATACCCACCGAGACTTGCAAGAGACTTGCTGAACGTACCCATGTATACGTCTATCTCGTACTCGAGACCGTAATAACTTGGGGTACCTCTGCCGCCTTCGCCCAGCACCCCTAAGCCGTGGGCGTCGTCCACCATTATACGCGCCCTGTACTGCCTGGCAAGGCGGACTATCTCCGGCAGGTTGGCAATATCGCCGCCCATGCTGAATACGCCGTCCGTTACTATGAGGCAGCCTGCGGTGTCAGGTATCTCCTTCAGCTTCTTTTCAAGGTCAGCCATGTCCCCATGGCGGTAGCGCAACATAGTCGCCTGGGATAGGCGGCAGCCGTCGTATATGCTTGCGTGGTTCTCGCGGTCGCATAGAATATAGTCGTGGCGGCCTGCAAGGGCGCTGATAATGCCAAGATTGGACTGAAACCCGGAGGGGAATGTCACTACCGCTTCCTTATGCAGAAAGTCCGCAAGCTCCTCCTCTAATTCGAGGTGCATTTTTAACGTGCCGTTTAGGAACCGGGATCCGGAGCAGCCGGAGCCGTACTGATCAAGCGCCTTTTTGCCGGCTTCAATGACCTCGGGGTTATTGGTAAGGCCGAGATAGTTGTTGGAGCCAAGCATTATGCGCCGCTTGCCTTCCATTACGACCTGGATATCCTGACGCGTTTCAAGCGCGTGAAAATAGGGGTATATGCCCTTTTCCATGGCCTCGGCGGCCAATTCGCAGGGTCTGAGCTTTTCGAATAAGTCCATTGCGCCTCCTTATCGGGTATATAAAATGGTTAAAAAAATTGAATGAATGAATTATTAAAATATTTTAATCAAATAGAGCGAATTAGTCAAGGTATTATGTATATACATTGACAAAACTACCATCAGTTGACAAGGACACACAAGGTTTTAGGAGCCAAACAGCACGGCATAACTGTGTCGTCCTCATTTGAAATACAACCAGTATTTCTGCACTCGTCCTCCTTGTTCTGCCATACTCTTTGGCTTCTAAAACTCGAAGACCCTAAAGAGCTTGTTTTGAGGGCGATCCAAGGCCGAGGAGCGCAGTACTACTGGATGTAATACAAGCGACGAGAACGCAGGAGCGTCCCAAAACAAGCCTTTCGGGCTTGTGTGCTCTTGTCAACTGATGGTAAGAAAAAATTAACATTTTTTGGAGATAATTACGGTTCGAATTGAATGCTTGCAAGAAGCGGTCAATTTTGCTATGCTTATCCTCGGAAAGGGGAAATAAATATGACTTTGGGAGAATTTTTTAAGGGGCTTGCAGAAAATCGCCCCCTCGTGAGTGCGGTAACGGCATGGGCTGTTGCGCAGGTTCTGAAAACGATAATAAACTATCTGATAAATAAAGAATGGAAGGCGGAGCGTCTTTGGGGCAGCGGCGGAATGCCCAGCTCCCATTCGGCAACGGTGTGCGCGTTTCTGGTGGCTACAGTCTTTAACTATGGCCCGGCCTCCTTTGAATTTGCTATGGCGGTCCTGTTTGCAATAGTGGTGATACACGATGCCCGGGGTGTGCGTCTGGAGACCGGCCGTCAGGCGGAGATACTGAATTCCATAACCCGATTTCTGCGTTCCAGAAACAGCAAGATAGAGCTGCCGGAGGAGGAGCTCAAGGAACTGGTGGGCCATACGCCTTTCCAGGTGGCAGTAGGCTCAGCCATAGGCATAATAGTGGGGCTTCTGATACATTAAAGCGGCGCGAAATGTGCGACATGTACACAGGGAATACCGAAAGAGGTATTCCTTTTTTGATTGAGAATTGCGGCGAGGAGGAGTGTGGTGTTAATATATGTTCAGAACAAACGTTCGAAACAAATACAGCAGGAGGAAAACATGATACACAGGCAATTCGCGCAAAGACGCAGGCTCATGGCGGGGGAAACAGTTAAGACGGTCACGCTGACGCTTACAGGAAGCTTTGATAATTCCGGCCTGTTTGGTGAAAGGTATGTGGCTGTAGACGGGGAGATCATAACGGAACTGGGCACGTACAAGGTGAGGCAGGGCAGTACCATAATACTGCATACAAAGATAAGCCCCATCATGGGCGGAAGCGAGAAGTACGGCATATTCGTGAACAACAAGTGCGTGAGGACTGCTGCAAACTGCATAAATCACGGCCCGGACTACGAGTATACCGTCACATGCAACTGCACGATAAACGGTCAGGGAAAGGTACACGCAAGGGGCGGCTATGCCAGGATAGACGTCACGACTGAAGAATAAGCACATATTAACAAACTGTGAATAGCGGGCGGCAGGCGTTGACATATATAGAATGCCGATATAAGATATGTATAGAATTCCGATATATGAAGGGAGCACATATGGACAAGACGCTTGTGACCCGCAGCACGGGTATGCTGCTGCTTAAGCTCATTGAAAACGAGGATATGTACGGCTATCAGATGATAGAGGAGCTGGCGAGGCGGTCTGACGATACCTTTACGCTAAAGGCCGGAACGCTCTATCCCATGCTCCACGACCTTGAGAAGGCGGGGCTGATAACCGCATACGAAAAAACGGCGGATACCGGCAGGGTAAGGAAATATTACAGCATAACAAAAGCGGGCAGGGCGGAGCTTTCCGCCAAAACCAGGGAGTGGCGGGAGTTTTCCCGCGCCCTTGACAAGGTGCTTGGAGGTGTGAGCTATGCCTTCTGACAGGGTAAACGAGTATCTTAAAAGCGTATGCGCCGAGGTACGCTGGAGGCAGGCGCACGACGCGGTGCGGGAGGAGCTTGCCGCACACATAGAGGATCAGACCGAAGCGTATATGCGCTCCGGCATGGAGAGGGAAACGGCGGAGCGGAAGGCAGTGGAAAGCATGGGGAGCCCGGCGGAGACAGGACTTCGCCTTGACGCGAGCTACCGGCCCAAGCCCCAGTGGGGGCCGGTGATCATGCTGACAGCACTGCTTATGATAAGCGCCGCCTGCAGATTTATGGAGTATGGAAACGGCGGCAGCTCATTAGGCAAATTTATTATTGCCGCCTGTATAGGCTGCGGGCTGTTTGTCTGGCTGTATAATGCAGACCTTTACCGGCTGGCGGGGCTGTCGTGGCAGGCTTATATTGTGGTGATAGCACTATGCCTTGCTGCACTTCCGCTGTGCTATTCCAGCGGACCCAGCGAGATGATAGTGCTTCAGACGGCTGCCATAACCATACCGGCGCTGTTTGCAGGCTGGCTGTATGTATGCAGGGGCTTTGGGGGGCTGCTCACAGGCGGGGCGATGCTGGTGATACCGATAGCGGGAATGCTTATGGCTCCATATACGGGAGCAGCCGTTAACGTCGCCGCTGCGTGCCTTGCGGTAATAGCGTTTGCCTCGGTATGGGGGCTTTGCGGAAAGAACAGGTGGCTGCCCATAGCGTTAAGCTGGGGCGGCGTGCTGTGCGGCGGCTATGGGCTGCTCAGGTCAAATGCGCACTGGTGGCAGCGCGTTGCGGTGATGCTGCGCCCGGAGGCGTTTCCCGAGGATTACAGTTACCAGATAAGGGTGATAAGGGATATGCTGCGCGCCTCGAGGCCCATAGGCCGCGGACAGGATACTGAAATGATGAGGTATTCCATGCTCTTTAAAAGGGACGGGAGCATAGACCGCGAAGCGTATGTGGATTTCATGCTCACCACAATAGCCCACCGTTACGGCTGGGTGATAGCCCTGATAATAGCTGCGGTGCTGATAGGGTTCATAGCGATGCTGTTCTTTAAGGCGCTGAAGCTTACGAGCCTGTTCGGCAAAATGATGGGCTGCGGAATATGTGCATCGCTTTTGATGCAGACGGTGCAATACATACTCGGCAACTGCGGCATTACGGTTATAAGCTGGCTGCCCCTTCCCTTTCTTTCCTACGGCAACACATCGCTTGTGGTGAATATGGCGATGATGGGGCTGCTTTGCTCCCTGATGCGCTCCGACGGGCTCTATGCGGACAAGGAGGCAAAGCCCCTGAATAAGCTCAGGCTACGGCTGGAGTGGGAAAAATAAATTAAGGGACTGCTGTTGCAGTCCCTTCAGAGTGTCAAAAAAGTGGCTGAATGCCACTTTTTTGAGTTTTACGGGTT
>OLOL01002358.1_pt1 | contig 13596 bp, 7 predicted proteins | sample 1673081 | NCBI WGS metagenome assembly OLOL01 (sample SAMEA3136753, study PRJEB25190) | human gut metagenome
GTCTTGCGTGGATTCCCTGTGCATCTGTTACTACATACTTAAATTCTTTCATGATTCAACACTCCTGTTCTTTAAAAAATATTTAGAAAATTAATAAGTTACTGCTCTGCTTTCAATGGCTTTTTGAGTAATACAATTCCCGCCATTGCTACGACAGCTCCTACAACCAATGCTATCAAAAACATCAATGGATTGTCAATAATTCCGATGACAAAAATTCCTCCATGCGGAGCTCTTGATCCGCATCCAAACATCATGGATAATGCGCCTGCTATTGCAGAACCAACCACACATGGCGGAATGATTCGAAGCGGATCAGATGCTGCAAATGGAATGGCTCCTTCTGTGATAAAAGAAAGTCCCATGATGTAGTTTGTGATACTTGTCTGCTGTTCACTCTTTGTGAAACGGTTTTTAAAAAATGTGGTGGCAAGTGCGATTGCGATCGGTGGAACCATACCTCCGATCATAACAGATGCCATAATATCAAACTGTCCACTTGCGATGGATGCCGTTCCAAATACATATGCCGCTTTGTTGAACGGTCCGCCAAAATCAATGGACATCATACCTGCAAGAACCGCTCCCAGAAGCATCTTGCTGGATTCTCCCATTCCGGAAAGGACATTATTCAGCCAGGTGTTAAATGCTCCAACCGGTGGGTTTACGATAAAGATCATAAATGCTGCCATGATCAGAATCCCAAAGAATGGATACAGAAGAACCGGTTTTGTCCCTTCCAGAGTTTTCGGAAGCTTGTCAAACAATTTCTTCAATCCGATCATCAGGTACCCTGCTGCAAATCCGGCGATCAGTGCACCGAAGAATCCGGATGAAATCCATGCGTCTTCTGCAAGGAATACAGAAGTTCCGGCTTTTGCAAGAAGTCCGCCTACAATACCAGGCATCAATGCCGGTCTGTCACCAATTGCCATTGCAATATAACCGGCAAGGATCGGGAACATCATCCCAAACGCTGTATTTCCAACGGTGTTGAAGAATTTTGCAAGTGGAGTTCCACTACCAAATGCTGCTGTACCTGCATTTGCACCGTCAACCAGAAAAGAAAGTGCGATCAGAATTCCACCGCCGATTACGAACGGAAGCATATGGGATACTCCATTCATCAGGCTCTTATAAATCTTGCGTCCGATGGTATCTCCGTCAGATGACGCACCACCCTCTTCTGTTGCTCCACCCTTGCTGTGATAAACTGGAGCATTTCCACTCAAGGCACGTTCGATCAGCTCCTGTGCTTTGTTGATTCCGTCAGATACCTTTGTACTGATCAGCGGCTTGCCGTCAAATCTTGCCATTGCGACATCCTTGTCGGCTGCAATGATGATACAGTCACAGGCAGCGATTTCTTCCGGTGTCAGTACGTTCTTGGCACCACCAGATCCGTTTGTTTCTACCTTGATGGTAACTCCCATTTCTTTCGCTTTCTTTTCCAGGCCTTCCGCCGCCATGTAAGTATGGGCGATACCGGTCGGGCATGCGGTAACTGCGAGGATCTGATACGGTTTTGCAGATGCATCCGCCGGAGCTTCTGCTTTTTCTTCTGCTTCTTCCGGGAATTTTTCTTTCTCGGCTGCATCAACATAAGCAAGAAATTCATCAACATCCTTTGCATGAAGCAGCTTGTTTCTGAAATCCTCATCCATCAGAAGCATGGACAGACGACTGAGTACTTCCAGATGTACATTGTCCTCTGTATTCGGTGCTGCGATCAGGAAAATAAGGTATGCCGGTTCTCCGTCCAGAGAATCATAATCTACACCCTCCGGAAGTACCATGGCTGCAAGTCCCGGTGCGCTTACCGCTTCAGTCTTGCCATGCGGGATTGCAATGCCTTCACCAATTCCTGTAGTTCCTTCTTCTTCTCGTTTGAAGACGGTTTCACGATAGGTGTCAATGTCATTGATGTTCCCGCCTTCTGCCATCAGATCGACCATTTCACGGATGACCTGCTCTTTGGAGTCTGCCTTGCCATCGAGGCAAATACTTTGCTTTTTGAGTAAGTCTGTAATCTTCATCTTGTCATTCCTCCCATTTGATTTTATATATGGTACACTTCTGCCGGTTCTCCAAGAAGTGCAACAATCTCATCTCTTGTAGCGAGCCACGAACAGAATGCCGAAGCGCTTCCTGCCGCCACACCCAGGCGGAATGCTTTTTCCATATCTTTTGTATTCAGATATCCGGTAATAAATCCTGCCACCATAGAATCACCTGCGCCAACAGAATTGACAACCTTTCCTTTCGGAGGCATGGTTTCATAGACTTTTCCATCCTTTGTCACAAGGATCGCTCCGTCACCTGCCATGGATACCAGTACATGCTGTGCTCCAAGTGCCTGTAATTTCTTCGCATGAATGATGATGTCTTCTTTTCTCTTCAGTTCTACGTTAAACATCTCACCTAACTCATGGTTGTTCGGTTTGATCAGGAACGGATGATATTTCATAACTTTTAAAAGAAGATCCTTGGTTGCATCCACTACAAAACGGATTTCTTTTCCAGAAAGTCTCTCCAGGATTCTCTCATAAATATCTTCCGGCAGAGTATTCGGAATACTTCCTGCAAGGATCAGTACATCGCCTTCTTCCAGCTTATCCAGCTTTTCATATAATGCCTGGATTGCTTCTTCTGTGATAACCGGTCCCTGTCCGTTGATCTCAGTCTCAGTTCCTGCATTGATCTTTACATTGATTCGGCTATTACCTTCTTTTAACGGGATAAAATCTGTCTCACATCCGAACTCTTCCAGCATCTTTTCCAGTACATCTCCGGTAAATCCTGCCTTGAATCCAAGCGCTTTGCTCTTAAGTCCCAGATTGGAAAGGATCACAGATACGTTGTTTCCTTTTCCTCCCGGATAGATATGTTCGCTTGTTGTCCGGTTGATCTCTCCCGGGATCAGCTGATCTGCCTGTACCACATAGTCCAAAGATGGGTTAAATGTCACTGTGTAAATCATTATTTTGCAACCTCCACAATATTTTTATATTTGTTAAATGTAGCATCCTTAAGCTTTGTTGTAATGATGTCCACTGCATCCAGTTCTGAAAATGTTACCGGTGCTACCTGACCGAATTTGGTTGAATCTGCAAGGATGTAAGCCTTTGCGCTTCTTAAGATCGCCATCTCTTTGATCGCAGCCTCCCGGATATCCGGTGTGGTGCATCCACTCTCTATATGAATCCCATTGGTTCCGAAGAATCCTTTTGTGAAATGGTATCTTCCCAGGGTTTTCATTGCTTCCTCTCCGACCAGTGCCAGCGTTGCTTCTTTTAATTCCCCGCCGATCAGATAAACTATACATCCTTTCTGTGTCAGCTTCTTCGCATGCATGATTCCGTTTGTCACATACACAGCGTCCTGCTCTGTCAGGAAATCAATCAGAAAATCAGTGGTTGTTCCTGCATCGATATAGACGAAATCATCTTTTTCAATCAGAGATGATGCATACTTTCCGATCTGCACCTTTTCATCAATGTTCAGATCCTGTCTGACTGCAACAGATTCGTCTCTGGTGTACTGCGCCATATTGACTGCGGTTGCACCACCATGTACCTTGATCAGCTTTCCTTTTTTATGAAGTGTTGTCAGATCTCTTCGTATCGTTGACTCTGACATATCCAGAAGCTCGGTCAGTTCCTGAACAGTGATTGTCTTGTGTTCATTCACTAATTTCAGAATTTCACTGAATCTTTCTTCTGCAAGCACTTATCTCACCTCCATTTCGACTGGTTATGACTGATTTATTCAATTGTATTTTATATTTCAGTCATTTTCAATCATTTATTTTCTTTTTCATTCATCTTTAGGTCTAATATATCGCCTTTTTCAGTCAAAGTCAATCATTTTCAGCCATAAATAACTACCAAAAAAATAGTGATCATTTTGTGCATTTTTATGGGTGTGGAATCGGTGGTGCCAGAGTTCCGACTTGTGTTTCATCTCTATTGCACTCAACGGAATTGGAAATGGATATAGTCGGAACGGAACTCTGGCTTCTACGTTACTGGCAAAATGCAGTAAAAGGCTTTGTTTAACCTAACCAAATGCAAATTTATACTTTTCTCTTATATGCAAAAAAGCCAAAGCACTTTTTTAAGTTATATTGAATGATAACTTATCTTTAAGTACTTTGACTTTTTATTTAGGCAAAATCAAACAGGGATAACTGATTGGTCTCCGGGAGGTCACCCAGCAAACCCATATCTGCCATCAAGTCAACCAATGTCTTGCTGACTTTTGTTCTCTGACGGAAATCATCTTTAGAGAGGTATGGTCCGTCTTTAGCGGCAATTTCCATAGCCTCGGCGGCTTTATCGCCCATGCCGTCAATGGTGTTGAACGGTGGAAGGAGCTTGTCGCCGACGATCTGGAACTTGGATGCTTTGGATTTGTAGATATCGATCGGTAAAAAATCAAATCCTCTGGCATACATTTCCAGTACATTTTTCATATCTTTTAAGGTATCCTGATCTTTTTTACTGAGCTGATTGAGTTCTGCTCTTCTTTTATATTCTTTCATATGGTAGAGAAGTTTTTCTTTTCCCTGTCCCATCAGTTCGTAAGAGAATGCAGATGCACGGATTCCGAAGTATGCCGCATAATAAGCAAGCGGATAATTGATCTTGCAGTAGGCAATCCGGTATGCCATCATGACATAAGCTGCAGCATGGGCTTTCGGGAACATGTATTTGATCCGCTCACAGGACCAGATATACCATTCCGGCACGTCATGCTCCAGCATATCTTTTTTAAACTGTGACCACTCTTTACATTTTCCTTTTGCAACGGTTCCTTTACGCACACGTTCCATGATTGTGAAGGATTCTTCACTTTCAACACCTTTGTTGATCAGATAAGTCATGATATCATCACGGGTACAGATTGCCGTGGAAATGGTTGCCTTTCCTTCTTCAATCAGGGTCTGTGCATTGTTCAGCCACACATCTGTTCCATGAGACAGACCTGAAATACGGATCAGGTCCGAAAGCGTCTTTGGCTTGGTATCAATTACCATCTGGATAACAAAATCTGTACCAAACTCCGGGACTCCCAGACAACCAAGCGGACATCCGTCAATGTCCTCCGGTGTGATACCGAGCACCTCTGTTCCTGCAAAAAGTCCCATTACACCTGGATCATCCAATGGAATATCAGTCGCTTTAAATACATTATTCACTCCATCGTATTTATTGTCCATCGCATCGGAATTGATCAGCTCTTCCAGCGTTTTGATCATGGTCGGATCATCGTGTCCGAGAATATCTAGTTTCAAAAGGTTGTGGTCGATGGAATGATAATCAAAATGAGTGGTGATAATATCGGTCGTCATATCATTTGCCGGATGCTGGATTGGAGTGAAAGAGTTAATGTCCTCTCCATGCGGAAGAACTACGATTCCCCCCGGATGCTGTCCGGTACTTCGGCGGATTCCGGTACAGCCAGCTACGATACGATCGATCTCGCAGTTTCGCTTACGGTCACCACGCTCCTCATAATAATTCTTCACATATCCATAAGCCGTCTTTTCTGCAAGTGCGGCAATGGTTCCGGCACGGAAGGTCTGACCTTTTCCGAAAATAACCTCCGTATACTTATGCGCTTTACTCTGGTAATCTCCGGAGAAGTTCAGGTCGATATCCGGCTCTTTATTTCCCTTGAATCCAAGGAAAGTCTCAAATGGAATGTCAAATCCGTCTTTGACCAGCTTCTGTCCACAGACCGGACAGTTCTTATCCGGCATATCGTGTCCACAGCCACCCACATATTTTTTCACTTCTTCCGAATCAAAATCACTATAGTGGCAATTGCTGCAATAGTAGTGTGGAACCAGAGGATTGACCTCCGTGATTCCTGCCATAGTTGCAACGAATGAAGATCCTACCGAACCACGGGATCCTACCAGGTAACCATCCTCGTTGGATTTCCATACCAGCTTCTGCGCAATGATATACATAACCGCAAATCCATTGGAAATGATGGAATTCAGTTCTCTTTCCAGTCGTTCATGTACAATCTCCGGAAGGGGATCCCCGTACATAGAATGGGCTTTATTATAACAGATATCTCGCAGCATCTGGTCGGAATTCTCAATAACCGGAGGACACTTATCCGGGCGGACCGGAGAAATCTTCTCGATCATATCCGCGATCAGATTGGTGTTCCTGATCACAACTTCATACGCTTTTTCCGAACCAAGGTAGGCAAATTCATCCAGCATTTCCTCCGTTGTACGAAGGTATAGTGGTGCCTGCTTATCGGCATCTCCAAATCCTTTTCCTGCCATGATGATCCGGCGGTATACCTCATCTTCCGGATCCATGAAATGTACGTCACAGGTTCCCACGACCGGTTTGTGGAACTGCTCCCCAAGATGCACAATCTTCCGGTTCAGATCCATGATATCTTCCATAGAATTGACCGAAGTTACTTTGTCACTCTCTACCATAAATGCATTGTTTCCAAGCGGCTGGATTTCCAGATAGTCATAAAAATCCACGATCTTCGCGATCGTCTCATCCGGCTTTCCATCCAGAAGTGCACGGTAAAGCTCTCCGGCTTCGCAGGCACTTCCCACGATCAGACCTTCCCGGTGCTCATTTAGCACACTTTTCGGGATACGGGGTCTTCGGTTATAGTAAACCAGATGGGATGCAGAAACAAGCTGATACAAATTCACACGACCAATGTCATTTCTTGCAAGAATAATGACATGATAAGTCGGAAGCTTTTTAATAGAATCCGGGTTCAGATCCCCAAATTCATTAACTTTTGCAAGCGTTGTCAGTTCCCGTTCTTTGAGCATCTGCACAAATTTCACAAAGATTTCTGCCGTGCAGCCTGCATCATCAACTGCGCGGTGATGATTCTCCAGGGAAATATTTAAAGCTTTTGCAACGGTATCCAGCTTGAAACGGTTCAGTGCCGGAAGAAGGACACGGGCAAGTGCAACGGTATCTACATAAGTAAAATCAGCCTCAATCTTCTGCCTTTTGCAGTTCTGCTTGATAAATCCCACATCAAAAGAAGCATTATGCGCCACCAGAACCGCATCGCCAATAAATTCTATAAACTGCGGCAAGATTGTCTCAATATCCGGCGAACCGATGACCATCTCATCGGTGATGCCGGTAAGTTCCGTGATACGGAACGGGATCGGACGTTTCGGATTGACAAAGGTACTGAACTTATCTGTGATCTTCCCGTCTTCCACTTTTACCGCGCCAATCTCGATGATCCGGTCAGTCACAGCGGAAAAACCGGTTGTCTCGATATCGAATACCACGTAAGTGCCTTCCAGGTCCTGTCCTTTTTCGTTCTCTGCGATCTTAGTCAGATCATCTACCAGATATCCTTCCACTCCATAAATAACTTTAAATGGATCATCCTTATCCAGATCCTCGATCACATGATTGGCATCGGTAAACCCCTGCACCACACCATGATCGGTGATTGCAATCGCCGGGTGCCCCCAGTCATGTGCTCGCTTTACCAGATCTTTTGCCTCGGAAACACCATCCATATCGCTCATCTTGGTATGGCAGTGAAGCTCCACGCGTTTTTCCGGATACTTGTCTTTTCTTGTTACACGGAAATCCGAAGTTTTGCGGATTCCGGTTACAGAACCAATGGTCAGCTCTCCATCAAATTTATCAATCGTCGTAACTCCTTTGATTTTCAGAAATACACCTTTTTTAATCTCCGCAAGCAGATCCGGGAGCTGGTCATTGCGGGTAAACATCTTGACCATGATCGTGTCAGTAAAGTCGGTCACGGCAAACATGACGATTGTCTTTTCGTTCCGGATCTCACGGGTATCAAAGCTGATCACCTGTCCCCGGAAAGTAATCTCACCCATCTCTCCGGTAACTGTCTTCAGCTCGATCGGCATATCATCAAAGTCCCGTCCATAGATTACGTTCGGGTCATCGGAGCGCTTGAGCGGATAATCCCGACGCACAAAGCTTCCCTTGCCACTTTTGAACCCACTGGACTTTCCTGCAAATTCCTGCTTTTTCGGAGTCTCCGGTTTCTTCTGTTCCTGTTTATTCTGCGTACTTGATGCATCTGCTTCTTTAGCGGCATCTTCTGCTTTTTCCGCTTTCTTCTTTGATACGCCTTCCGTTTCTTTTGCTTTTGCCGCCTCTTCCGTGGCATGCTGTGCCTGCAGCTTCTGATTCCTTTCCCTAATCGCATCTACTTCCTGTTGAAGCTGCATCTCATTGAATTTCTTGTATTTGCTCTCTCCTACTTCTTCATAATCAATTTCTACATCCACCGGCACGTGGAAACGGTTCTCAAAGACGTCCTTCAGATAGCTGGTGATCTCGCTGGTCTTTCCCTCTGCAACAATCGTGTCCGCCATAGTCAGACACATAGTACGCTCCCCTTCGAAGCGGCACTTCGCCTTCTGGAACATATTCTTCTCCAGCACACTTTTCTGTTCCAGTTCAAAAAGGATACTCTCCTTATACGCATGCATCAGGTTCTCCGGCGTATACTGCTCGGAAAGCCGGTATTCCTCGACGATCGTCACCGGAATATTCCCCTGCGAAAACAGCTGCTCCTCAATCTGATCCTCCACATAACATACCGTCTTCTTCGGGATCAGATGGGTACTGTAAATATAAACCTTGATATGATTTCTGGCTGAAGTGGAGGTGATTTTCGTCACCTCCACCTTTTCAAACAGCATATGGCTGTCGTTATCCATATTCAATGTTGGAAACACATCAAAAAATAGCTTTGTCATCTTCTATTCGCCCCAATGTTCCAGTTCATTACGAAGTGCATCTAAAAGCTCATCCTCTTTTACCTTACGGATGATCTCTCCTTTTTTGATCAGAAGACCTTCGCCCACACCGCCGGCAATTCCGATATCTGCTTCCTTTGCCTCACCGGGGCCGTTTACCACGCATCCCATCACTGCAACCTTGATATCAAGTGGATATTCAGCAACCATCGTCTCTACTTTATTGGCAAGTCCGATCAGATCAATCTTGGTACGTCCACAGGTCGGGCAGGATACAACTTCAATTCCTCCTTTTCTAAGTCCCAGTGCTTTCAGGATCATTTTTGCACTCTTGATCTCTTCTAATGGATCCCCTGTCAGCGATACACGAATCGTATCTCCGATTCCCTGATAAAGGATGATTCCAAGTCCTACTGAAGATTTAATATTGCCTGAAAGCAGCGTCCCGGACTCGGTGATTCCCACATGCAACGGATACGGGCATTTCTTTGCGATCAGCTCATGCGCTTTTACACACATCATGACATCTGAGGACTTAATACTGACCACCAGATTGTCATAGCCCATGTTCTCGATCATGTGTACCTTGTCAAGTGCACTTTCCACGATTCCCTCTGCAGTCACACCACCATATTTTTCCAGAAGGTTCTTCTCCAGCGAACCACTGTTCACCCCGACACGGATCGGAATCTCGTATTCTTTTGCTTTCTCCACAACCGCACGGACTCTGTCCTCACTTCCGATATTCCCCGGATTGATACGGATTTTATCTGCACCGTTTTCAATTGCAGCAATCGCAAGACGATAATCAAAATGTATATCTGCAACCAGTGGGATATGAATCTGCTTTTTAATCTCTTTTAAAGCCTGTGCCGCTTCCATATTCGGAACTGCACAGCGGATAATCTCGCATCCTGCCTTTTCCAGAGCAAGAATCTGTGCAACTGTAGATTCCACGTCCTCTGTCTTTGTATTTGTCATGGACTGGATCGCTACCGGATTGCCTCCACCGATCTTTCTTCCTCCGATATTTATTACTTTTGTCTCCTTCCTTGTCATCTGCTTTTAACCTCCTGTTCTCACACAAAACCCTCTGCCTGCGGACTTTCGTGCCCACAGAGAGAGGGTTCTCTTTATTTGTCTGCTTTTTCAAAAATCATCTGGTCCCCATAATCCCACTCGGTAAGTGTAAGCTCGGTTCCGTCCACACTGTAATTGAATGTAGTGAGTACAGAATTGATCGCCTGCTCTACTTCCGATGCAGTTACATTATCACCAAGTTCTTTCGCTGTCTCATCCAGCTCTTCCTGCTTTACAGTAAATGTAATCTGCTTTGCCTTGATATCCAGTGTATATCCAAGTTCCACATCCACATCCTTACCATCGATCAGGTTCTTCCAGTCAAGCTCTGCTTCATTATGGTCATCTACTTCCAGTATCATATCACTCTCATCATGCTTCCACTTTCCTTCCAGCGGATTTCCGAAAAATCCCTGGTAAATGAAATATCCAGCCACGATAATGATCAGAACGGTCGTAATTCCTGTCACATAGTTCCACACACGGCTTCTTTTATCTTCATCATTCTTTGCAATAATCATAGAATCAAGCCCTCCACATCATGTCAATCTTATAATTCATTATACGGGTTTTAACTTTCACTGTCAACGGGGACTGCAAAGAAGAAGATTCAATGTGACTGACGCCATAAAAATCTTATATTCAATTACTGAATATGCGGAAATACCGGTTTGAGTGCCGGATAAATCTGACGGAACTCCTGGTATCTCTTTTCGTATTTTTCAACCAGTTCTGCTTCCGGTTCTACGGTATCTACAATCTTAACCAGCTTGTCAGCTGCTGCTTCTACGCTTTCGTATTCGCCGCATCCGACTGCTGCAAGGATTGCACCTCCAAGTGCCGGTCCTTCTTCGCTCTCGATGATATCCACTTTCAGGTTCATGATATTGGCAATCATCTTTCTCCAAAGAGGACTCTTTGCTCCACCACCGCAGATCTTGGTACGTTCAATCTTGATTCCAAGGCTTTTTGCAACTTCAAGGGAATCACGGAGTGCAAATACAACTCCTTCCAGTACTGCCTGCATCATATCTGCTCTTGTGGTATCCATCGTCATACCGGTAAAGGTAGCTCTTGCATATGGATCATTGTGCGGTGAACGCTCTCCCATCAGATATGGAAGATAGAACACATGGTTCTCACCTAGCTTTGTAATATCTTTCTGCTCTGCTGCAAAATCATCCGTGTGAAGAATCTCTTCTGCCCACCATTTATTGCAGGATGCAGCACTTAACATGCATCCCATCAGATGATAATGACCGTCTGCATGTGCAAAAGAATGCAGGGCATTGTTCTTATCTACGCCGAAGTTTGCACTGGAAATAAAGATGGTTCCGGATGTTCCAAGGGAAATGTTACATCTTCCGTCACCAACTGTTCCTGTTCCGACAGCTGCCGCTGCATTATCGCCTGCTCCTGCAATAATTTTTACATTTTCAGAAAGTCCGAGTTCTGCTGCTACTTCCGGCTTCAGACTTCCTACGACTTCGTAACTTTCATAAAGTTTCGGAAGCTGTTCTTCTGTTACGCCGCAGATGTCCATCATTTCTTTGGACCAGCATTTGTGTTCTACATCCATCAGAAGCATGCCGGATGCATCCGAATAATCAGAGCAGAAGCTTCCTGACAGGCAGTATGCCAGATAATCTTTTGGAAGCATGATCTTTGTGATCTTTGCAAAATTCTCCGGCTCATTTTTCTTTACCCACAGGATCTTTGGTGCGGTAAATCCAGTAAATGCAATGTTTGCTGTGTATTTAGAAAGCGTTTCTTTTCCGATCTCGTTATTCAGATAATCCGTCTCTTCTGTGGTACGTCCATCGTTCCAGAGAATTGCCGGGCGGATGACCTGGTCGTCTTTATCCAGAATGACCAGTCCGTGCATCTGTCCACCAAAGCTGATTCCTGCAACCTGGCTCTTATCACACTCAGAAGTCAGTTCTTTGATGCCTTCTACGGACTGGGTAAACCAGTCTTCCGGATGCTGTTCTGACCAGCCCGGATGTGGGAAGTATAATGGGTATTCTTTTGAAACAATTTTTTTGATGTCGCCTTTTTCATCCATTAACAGAAGTTTTACTGCGGATGTTCCAAGGTCTACGCCTATATAGAGCATAATGTTCCTCCTTGTTAGGGTTTTTATATCAACCTGACGGATTCGAGGGATTGTGACCAGATTATAGAAAATAAATATTGCATCTTCCAATCGGCAAAGCATTCCGATGAGCCTCTTAGGGCGGAAATTGTGTCAGCAATGGCTTCCACAATTTCTGAGTCTCATCTTCATTGCCTCAAATGGAATCTGCCATATTTATTTTCTATAATCTGGTCCTCAAGACATTGAACCGCCTGCTTGAAACATAAATCCTGTTTTTAATTCGTGTTTCTTTGTACTATAAAGGGGCGGGTTCATTCAGCCGCCCCTTATATGATTATGTATAGTTTTAATTAGCCCCAAGGATTTTCTGTTGGGTAACGTACACCTTTTGGCTGGTTGTAGCCGATTTCGTCTACCGGTACTCCGATGTATTTGAATACTTCGTAAAGTGCTTTTCCGTAATGTCCGAATGCTACGGCTCCGTGATGCGGGAAGTTCTTTTCGATCAGTACATGACGATAGAATCTGCCCATTTCCGGAATTGCGAAGATTCCGATTGCTCCGAAGGAACGTGTTGCTACTGGAAGGACTTCACCGTGTGCAATGTAAGCTCTCAGTACATTGTCTGATGTGCTCTGCAGACGGAAGAATGTGATATCTCCAGGTTTGATATCTCCTTCAAGTGTTCCCTGTGTTACTTCAATCGGAAGAGATCTTGCCATGATCATCTGGTATTTCATCTCGCAGAATGAAAGTTTGGATGATGCAGTATTTCCACAGTGGAATCCCATGAATGTATCTTTCAGTGTGTAATCGAATTTGCCCTTAATGTCTTCTTCATAAAGGTCGGCCGGTACAGAGTTGTTAATATCAAGGAGTGTTACAGTGTCTTCACTTACAACTGTTCCGATGAATTCGCTGAGTGCTCCATAGATATCTACTTCGCAGGATACCGGAATTCCCTGTGCTGTCAGACGGCTGTTGACATAGCATGGTACAAATCCGAACTGTGTCTGGAATGCAGGCCAGCATTTTCCGGCGATTGCAACATATTTGCGGTATCCTCTGTGTTCTTCTACCCAGTCTTTAAGTGTCAGTTCATACTGAGCAAGTTTTGAAAGGATTTCCGGTTTCTTGTTACCGGCTCCAAGTTCTTCTTCCATCTCTTTTACAATTGCCGGAATTCTTTCATCTCCGGCATGTTTGTTAAATGCTTCAAACAGGTCAAGTTCTGAGTTTTCTTCAATCTCTACTCCGATATTGTAAAGCTGCTTGATTGGTGCATTACATGCAAGGAAGTTCATCGGTCTTGGTCCGAAGCTGATAATCTTCAAATTCTGAAGTCCTACAACAGCTCTTGCAATTGGAAGGAACTCATGGATCATATCTGCACACTCTTTGGCATCTCCAACCGGATATTCCGGGATATATGCTTTGATGTTACGAAGCTGTAAATTATAGCTTGCATTTAACATTCCGCAATATGCATCTCCACGTCCATCTAATAAGTTATCTCCGCTTTCTTCAGCTGCTGCTACGAACATCTTCGGTCCATCAAAATGTTTTGCAAGTAATGTCTCAGAAATCTCTGGTCCGAAGTTTCCAAGATATACGCAAAGTGCATTACATCCTGCTTTTTTGATAT
>OLOL01002387.1_pt1 | contig 13445 bp, 10 predicted proteins | sample 1673081 | NCBI WGS metagenome assembly OLOL01 (sample SAMEA3136753, study PRJEB25190) | human gut metagenome
ACGCCACCCCGCACGGCTCGTACACCATCGATACGCGCGGTGAACACTTCTACAATGCCGAAGAAGGCATGGGCGCCGACTATTGGGGTGCAGTTCTACGGTTCGTACCTGTTCCACTCGGTGCCGACCGGCGAGGCCTTCGGCGACTATCTGCCGGAGGAGGGTGCCAAACTCGGCCAGCCCGCCTCGCACGGCTGCGTGCGCCTGGCCGTGGCCGACGCGCAATGGTTCTATGACCAGGTGCCGGACGGCACGCTGGTCACCATCGCGTAGGGTGGTCTCTCCCTCAGTCTCGTTGCGCTCGACAGCTCCCTCGTCAGAGGGAGCTTATCAGAGGGAGCTTAGCTGATTAGCGCGCTTCGGGCGGGCGGTATTGGTCGTCGGCGGTGAAGCAGGTGCGGTAGATCATGACCATGATCAGGCCGTCGGCCAGCAGGGTCAGCGCGGCGATGGCGTCGAGGACCACGAACTGGTACTTGGCGGCGTTGAGCGGGTCGCCGCCGGCGATCACCTGACCGGCCATCATGCCCGGGATCGTCACGATGCCGCTGGACGCCAGCGAGGCGGTGGTGGGCAGCAGGCCCAAGCGAATCGACGAGACGATGGACGGGCGGGCCGACTCCCACGGGGTCGCTCCCAGCGCCAGCATCATATCCACCTCGTCACGCCGCTCCTCCATGCTCTCGTAGAAACGGCTCAATCCCACCGCCAAGGCGGTTACGGTGTTGCCCAGCAGCATGCCGGTCAGGGGCACCACCAGCTGGGGCGCGTACCACGGGTGCGGGCGCACGATGAGCTCGGTGACCAGCGCCAGCATCAGCAGCATGGTGATGACCAGGCTCAGGAAGATCGGCCCGGCAAGGCCCTTGGGGATGCCGCGTGCGCGGGACATCACGATCTGCACGGCCGCCACCAGCATGACCGCCATCAGGGAGAACACCATCCACACGTTGTTCGACCGGATCACGTAGCCGATGATGAAGCCCATGGCGCACAGCTGCACCAATGCGCGGCACGACGACCACATCAGGGTCTTGCCGATGCCCATGTGCATCAGTTCGCTGATGATGGCCGCCACGGCCACCATGCCCAGCGCGATGAGCAGACCCCAGATATCGATGTTGTAGGAATTGCCCAGATCGCCGCTCATGCCTGCGTCTCCTCATTTTCATCGGCGCCGTCAGGCACCGCGTTCGCGTCCTGCGCCGCCGAATCCGTCATCTCGCGTTCGGTCAGCCGCCCCTTGTCCAGCGTCAGCGTGCGGGTGGCCCGTCCGTCCGGCGGACGGTGGCGGATGCGGATGATCGCCATGCCGTGTGCGGCCGCGTCCGCCATGATTGTAGCCACCTTGGCCGCGTTGTCGTCGTCGAGACCGGCATCTACCTCGTCGGCCAGCAGCACCTTCGGATCGGTGAGCAGTGTGCGGGCCAGGGCCACGCGGGCCGTCTGGCCGCCGGACAGGTCGTGCGGGGCGCGCTCCAGATCGATGTCCTCGCAGCCCATCGCGTCCAACGTCGTGCGGATGCGCTCGTCGGGCAGCAGCTGCTCGGCCTTGCCGCCCTTGCTGCGAATCGCGAGCGTCCAGGGCAGGCGGATCGCCTCGGCCACGTTCTTGCCCGTCAGAATCGGCTTCTGCGGCAGGTAGGCGACATCCCGCCGCCACTGCTGCGGCGTGAACTCGCCGCTGCCCTTGCCTTCAAGGGCGAACGTGCCGTGCGCATGCGGGTTGAGCCGGGCGCACGCGGTCAACAGACTCGACTTGCCGGAGCCGGACGGTCCCACCAGATCGACGATCTCGCCGCGCTCCACGGCAAAGGACAGGTTCTCGAACACAGTGCGTTCGCCGCCTGCCTGCGGTTGCGCGGGGACGACGCAGGACACGGATATGGCTTCGAAGAAGGATCGCATATTCATCCAGTCTAGTCGGGGGGTCACGTGGGAAACCCCAGCGTTCACTTCCTGTATACCCGGTGTGGCATAATAGCCGAGGCAATTTTTGGGCTTTGCCTAAGCTAGTTTGAATTTGAAATAGGTGAATAACGTGGCACAGACTACTAACGACATCAAGAACGGATCCGTCCTGAACCTCGACGGGCAGCTGTGGACCGTCATGAAGTTCCAGCACGTCAAGCCGGGCAAGGGCCCCGCCTTCGTGCGCACCACCATCAAGAACGTGCTCTCCGGCAAGATCGTCGACAAGACCTTCAACGCGGGCATGAAGATGGAATTCGAGACCGTGGACAACCGCACTCTCCAGTACTCCTACGAGGACGGTGACAACTTCGTGTTCATGGACATGACCACCTACGATCAGATCATGGTTCCGAAGACCCTCGTGGGCGACAAGGCCAAGTTCTTGCTCGAAGGCACTGACTGCCTAGTCTCCTTCCACGACGGCACCCCGCTGAGCGTCGATCTGCCGGGCTCCGTGGTCCTGACCATCACCCACACCGAGCCGGGCCTGCAGGGCAACCGTTCCAACGCCGGCACCAAGCCGGCCACCGTTGAGACCGGTGCCGAGATTCAGGTCCCGCTGTTCATCAATGAGGGCGACCGCGTCAAGATCAACACCGAGGACGGTTCCTACACCGGCCGCGAGAACAACTGATCTCCGCATCCTCAACAGACGACCGACCGTATAAAGGACTAGGACAGCAGCAGTATGGCACGTTCCACCGCGCGCAAAAGGGCTCTGAACACCCTGTACGAAGCCGACGAAAAAAGTCAGGATATTCTCTCCCTGCTTGACGAGCGCATCGCACATCCCGGTGCCCAGACCCCGCTTCCCGACTATGCCATTGAAATCGTCAAGGGCGTGGCCGAGCACCGTCGTCAGATCGACATGACCCTGGACGAACACTCCACGGGTTGGAAGGTCCGCCGTATGGGCGTGGTCGATCGCAACATTCTGCGTATCGCCGCTTGGGAGATTCTGTTCAACGATGATGTGCCGGACAAGGTCGCCATCGACGAGGCTCTGGCATTGGCCAAGACCCTGTGCGATGACGATTCGCCCGCTTTCATCCATGGCCTGCTGTCTGCAGTGTGCACCGCCAAGAACGCAGCACCGGCACCGGAGTCCGTGGCAGAAGAGGCCGATGAGGAATCGTCCGATTCCGATGCCGCCGCATCCGAGCCGACCGATGAGGGCGATGTTTCCGATTCGCCCGATTCGTCCGGTGCATCCGACGAGCCTGCTGCCCCGTCCGCTGAGATTCAGCCGACGGTCGATTAGTCATTTGTTGTTCAGCCTCCCCATTCGGGAGGCTTTTTCATGGGCGGACACTTGTGCCGCCGTACATTCTCAAGTCGGCACCTTGCCGACAGCCCCGCCAGCGGGGTGAGACTTTGCGCCCAACGGCGTGTGAGTCTGCGCTGGCCGTTAACCTTGGTACGAATACCCGAAAAACATAAGGGGGTTTTGGTGAGCCAGAACGAGTCCGGGACCATCGCAATTCCGATGTATGACAAGGACGATGCAGTCCTCGTTTTGGAAGACGGACAGGTATATGTGGGGAAGCCATACGGCGCCCTTGGCGAGACGACCGGTGAGATCGTCTTCGCCACCGGTATGACCGGATACCAAGAGACGCTCACCGATCCGAGCTACGATCGCCAGATCGTTGTGCAGACGTTCCCGCACATCGGCGATACCGGCGTCAACAGCGAAGACCCTGAGTCCTCCCGCATCTGGGTTGCCGGATACATTGTGCGTGATCCCTCTCCGAACGTGAGCAACTGGCGTGCCGAAGGCAGCCTGGACGACGACCTCGCCAAGAACGGCATCGTCGGCCTGAGCCACATCGACACCCGCAAGCTGGTGCGCCACCTGCGTTCCGCAGGCGTGATGCGCGCCGGCATCTTCTCCGGCGACGCCCTGACCGATCAGGCCACCGGCGCGCTCAAGACCATCGAGCAGCTGCTCGAAGACGTCAAGAACACCCCGCAGATGCAGGGTCTGAGCCTGTACGACGAGGTGTCCACCAAGGAGACCTACACCATCGAACCGTGCGGCGAGTACGAAGGCAAGGAGCCGCTGTACACCGTGGCCGCTGTGGACCTCGGCATCAAGGGCATGACCCCGCACCGCATGGCCGAACGCGGCTGCCGCGTGCACGTGGTGCCCTCCACCATCACCTTCGCCGAAATCGAGAACCTGAACCCGGACGGCGTCTTCTTCTCCAACGGCCCGGGCGACCCGGAACAGGCCGGTCCCGAAATCGAGCTGCTGCGCCAGGTACTTGACGCCGGCTACCCGTTCTTCGGCATCTGCTTTGGCAACCAGCTGCTCGGCCGCGCACTCGGCTTCGGCACCTACAAGCTCAAGTTCGGCCACCGCGGCATCAACCAGCCGGTCAAGGATCTGACCACCGGCAAGGTCGAGGTCACCGCCCACAACCACGGCTTCGCGGTCGACGCCCCGATCGGCAAGCAGGTCGACGCGCCGTTTGAAAACGGCAAGTACGGCAAGGTGTTCGTCTCCCACATCGATCTGAACGACGACGTGGTCGAAGGCCTGCAGTGCGTGGACATCCCCGCATTCTCCGTGCAGTACCACCCGGAGGCCGCAGCAGGCCCGCACGATGCGGCCTACCTGTTCGACCGTTTCTGCGAACTTATGAAGAACAACTCCAAGGAAGGTAAGTGATATGCCGAAGCGCACCGACATCAAATCCGTGATGGTCATCGGCTCCGGCCCGATCGTGATCGGTCAGGCTGCGGAGTTCGATTACTCGGGCACCCAGGCATGCCGCGTCCTTCGTGAGGAAGGCATCCGCGTCATCCTCGTCAACTCCAACCCGGCCACCATCATGACCGACCCGGAGATGGCTGACGCCACCTACATCGAGCCGATCGCCACCCCGATCCTCGAGCAGATCATCGCCAAGGAACGCCCCGACGCGCTCCTGCCCACCTTGGGCGGCCAGACCGCGCTCAACGCCGCCATGGCGCTGGGCGAGGCCGGCGTCCTGAAGAAGTACAACGTCGAACTGATCGGTGCTTCCCTGGAAGCCATCGACCGTGGCGAGGACCGTGAACTGTTCAAGAAGGTCGTTGACGAGGCCGGCGCCGAATCCGCCCGCTCCGACATCGCCCACAGCATCGAGGAAGTCGACAAGATCGCCGAGAAGTTCGGCTACCCGCTGGTCGTGCGCCCGAGCTTCACCATGGGTGGCCTGGGCTCCGGCATCGCCCACAACGAGGAGGAGCTGCACCGCATCGCCGGCGCCGGCATCCATTACTCGCCCACCGACGAAGTCCTGATCGAAGAGGGCATCGAGGGCTGGAAGGAATTCGAGCTCGAGCTCATGCGCGACCGCAACGACAACGTCGTGGTCGTCTGCCCGATCGAGAACGTCGACCCGGTCGGCGTGCACACCGGTGACTCCATCACCGTGGCCCCCTGCTTCACCCTGACCGACCGCGAATACCAGAAGCTGCGTGACATCGGCATCGCCATCATCCGTGGCGTGGGCGTGGACACCGGCGGCTGCAACATCCAGTTCGCCGTTCATCCGGACACCGGCCGCATCATCGTCATCGAGATGAACCCGCGCGTCTCCCGTTCCTCCGCACTGGCCTCCAAGGCCACCGGCTTCCCGATCGCCAAGATCGCCACCAAGCTGGCTCTCGGCTACACGCTCGACGAGATTCGCAACGACATCACCCAGTCCACGCCGGCCTCCTTCGAGCCGACCATCGACTACGTGGTCACCAAGGTGCCGCGCTTCGCTTTCGAGAAGTTCCCGGGCGCCGACCCCACCCTGACCACCTCCATGAAGTCCGTGGGCGAGGCCATGGCCCTGGCCGGCAACTTCCAGGAGTCCCTCGGCAAGGCCATGCGCTCCATCGACAAGCGCCACATGGGCTTCAATTGGGATGGCGAGAAGCCGTCCGCCGAAGAAGTGGCCGAACTGCTTGAGACCATCCACACCCCGACCGAACACCGTTACCTGCAGCTCATGCGCGCCATCTGGGGCGGCGCCACGCTGGAGCAGGTGTTCGCGGCCACCAAGATCGACCCGTGGTTCCTGAAGCAGATCTTCCTCATCAATGAGACCGCCATGACGGTGCGCGAGGCTGAAACCCTCACCCCGAAGCTGCTCAAGAAGGCCAAGCTCGCCGGTCTGTCCGACGTGCAGGTGGCCCACCTGCGTGGTTTGGGCGATGAAGGCGAGAACACCATCCGCGAACTGCGCTGGACCTACGGTCTGCGCCCGGTCTACAAGACCGTCGACACCTGCGCCGCCGAGTTCGACGCCGCCACGCCGTACTACTACAGCTGCTACGCCGACGAAACCGAGCTGCGCCCGCGCGAACGCGAGGCTGTGATCATCCTCGGCTCCGGCCCGAACCGCATCGGTCAGGGCATCGAGTTCGACTACACGTGCGTGCACGCCGTGCAGGAGCTTGGCAAGGACTATGACACCATCATGGTCAACTGCAACCCGGAGACCGTGTCCACCGATTACGACATGTCCGACCGCCTCTACTTCGAGCCGCTCACCTTCGAGGACGTGCTCGAGATCTACGAGGCCGAGAAGAAGATGGGCCCGGTCAAGGGCGTCATCGTCCAGCTCGGCGGCCAGACCCCGCTGTCCCTGGCCGCGCGTCTGAAGGCTGCCGGCGTGCCGATTCTCGGCACCACCCCGGAATCCATCGACTTGGCCGAGAACCGTGAGCTGTTCGGCGAAGTGCTCAAGAAGGCGGAGATGAACGCCCCGCGTTACGGCACCGCCCTGAGCCTCGAAGAGGCCAAGGAAGCCGCCCACCGTATCGGTTACCCGGTGCTCGTGCGCCCGAGCTACGTGCTCGGCGGCCGTGGCATGGAAATCGTCTACGATGACAAGCAGCTCAACAAGTACGTGGACCGCGCACTTACCGAGGCCAAGGCCGATACCGTGGTCTCCGGTCGCCTGCCCTCCCCGCTGCTCATCGACAAGTTCCTGCAAGACGCCATCGAAATCGATGTCGACGCACTGTTCGACGGCGAGGAACTATACATCGGCGGCATTATGGAGCACGTCGAGGAGGCCGGTGTCCACTCCGGTGACGCCGCCTGCACCCTGCCTCCGTCCACCCTGTCCGACGACCAGATTCGTCGCCTGCGTGAAGGCACCTACGCCATCGCCAAGGGCTGCCATGTGCAGGGCCTGATCAACGTGCAGTACGCCTTCATGGCCAACACACTGTACGTGATCGAAGCCAACCCGCGCGCCTCCCGTACCGTGCCGTTCGCCTCCAAGGCCACCGGCGTGGCACTGGCCAAGGCCGCCGCCCGCATCATGGCCGGCGAAACCATCGCCGATCAGCGTGCCAACGGTCTGCTGCTGCCCAAGGGCGACGGCGGCGACATCCACCCCGGCCAGCAGGTCGCGGTCAAGGAATCCGTGCTGCCGTTCAAGCGCTTCCGCACCCCGGTGGGCAAGACCGTCGACATCCTGCTCGGACCTGAGATGCGTTCCACCGGTGAGGTCATGGGCTTCGACCGTGACTTCCCGCACGCCTTCGCCAAGAGCCAGCTCGCCGCCTACGACGGTGGCCTGCCGACCCACGGCAACGTGTTCATCTCCGTGAACGACACCGACAAGCGTCAGCTGCCGTTGATCGCCGTTCGTCTCGAGGAGCTTGGATTCAAGCTCTGGGCCACCGAGGGCACCGCCTCCGTGCTTCGCCGTTACGGCATCGAGTCGAACATCGTGGACAAGATCAGCACCCGCGTGGACACCGATCCGGAAGCCCCGGTCGAGGTGCATCACGCTGCCGGATCCGTGGGCAAGAACGTGGTTCAGCTCATCGAGGAAGGCAAGATCGACATGATCCTCAACACGCCGAACTCGCGCGGCTCCCGTTCCGACGGCTACTCCATCCGTGCCGCCGCCATTGCCGCCGATCTGCCGCAGTTCACCACCATCACCGAGTTCCAGGCCGCACTGCTCGCTATCGAGGCCGTGAAGCATAATGATTATCAGATCATGAGCATTCAGGAGCATTCGAAGCAGCTGTTCGAATTGGAGCGACGGGAGTTCTGATGACTACACTCAGCAGTGAGGAATTGCAGGCACAACGTTCGGATTTCGGTCTGCGATTAAGCAATTCAATGGCCAAATACGGGCCGCTGTGTGTGGGCATTGACCCGCATCGCAAGCTCCTCACCGACTGGGGATACAACGTCGACGCCGAAGGCGCCGAACTCTTCTCCATGCGTATGCTGCAGGCCGCCAACGGGCGCGCCGCAGCAGTCAAATTCCAGACGCCGATGTTCGAGCGCTACGGAGCCAAAGGTTTCGAAGCGCTCGAGCGCGTGCTCTACGCGGCACGACAAATGGGCGTCATCACCATCGTCGATTGCCTGCGCGGCGGCCTGTCCACCACGATTTCCGCCATCGCAGACGCCTATTTCAAGCCCGGTGCACCGTTGCTGGCCGACGCCATCACGCTGCTGCCGTACTATGGCGCGCGTTCGTTGAACGGCCTGATTACCGAAGCGCTGGAAAACGGACGCGGCGTGTTCATCGCCTCCCTGACCTCCAACCCGGAAGGCATGAGTCTGCAGACCGCGTTGCGCCAGAGCGGCGATTACAAGGGACGTACCGTGGCCTACGGCATCGCCTCCACCGCGCAGAAGCATAACGGGGATATCGAAGGCATGGGCTCGGTTGGTCTGATTATCGGTGCCACCATCGGCCAATGGATGCAGGATTCCGGCGTGGACCCCTCCAAGTTCACCGGTCCGATTCTTTCCCCCGGTTACGGTTGGCAGGGTGCCGAGGCCAAGGATCTGAAAACCGTGTTCCGCGGTACGCGCGGCAACGTGCTGGTCACCGTGTCCCGCTTTATCGCCTCGCATGGGCCGGATATCGCCGCACTGAGCCAAGCCACCGAGTCGATTGCGCTTGACGTACGTCAGGCGCTGATGGAAGCCACTGTCGAAGGCTCGGAAAACCAGTAATCAGAACGGAATCAGATGTCGCGGCATGCGTACGTGTCTATCTCATCGCGTACGTCGCAACACGATTCATATTCTTCCCTGTTCGTCGGGGCTGTAGCAGTTACCGGTCATCTCGCCGGTGAGCCGTTACCACATTGGATTCATAATCGCTGCACACCACATCATCTCCGGAGGAACCCATGACTGAAAACACCCATGCTGGCCGTCTAATCGTCCTGACTGGCCCCACCGCAGTAGGTAAGGGCACCGTGGAAGCCAAGCTGCGCGCCGACCACCCCGAAGTGTGGGTGTCCGTCTCCGCCACCACACGCGCTCCGCGCCCGGGCGAGGTTGATGGCGTCAACTATTGGTTCCTTACTGAAGACGAGTTCCTGGCCCGCGAAGCGGCCGGTGAGTTCCTGGAAACCGCCGTGGTGCACGGCATGGCCCACTACGGTACATTGCTCAAGCCTGTGGAGGAACATCTGGCCGCCGGTGTGCCCACGATTCTGGAAATCGACCTGCAGGGTGCCCGCCGCGTCAAGCAGCGCGCCGCCGAGCTCGACCTCGAAGTGGTGTACGTGTTCATCGCGCCGCCAAGCTTCGAAGAGCTCGAGCGCCGCCTGATCGGCCGCGGCACCGAAACCGCCGAACAGCAGGCCCGTCGCTTGGAGACCGCCAAGGTGGAGCTCGCCGCCGAAAGCGAATTCGACGTCACCATCGTCAACGAAACCGTTGATCAGGCCGCTGCCGACCTCTGGTCCGTCATCGCCAAGGAATACGGGCTGTAAACTACCGCTTTACCACCAACTGCTGGTGGAGGATTTCGGCGCTGTTTTTGGCCGGCGCCTGCTTCCAGCGGATCGCTTCGGATTCGTGATGCTCGGTGACATAATGCCGCATCCATTCGAAGCACTGCTGGGTTTGGATGGCATCGCTTAATGCGCGGTGCTCCTCATTGTCCGCGATGCCGAAGCGTACGATCAGGTCGGCCAGACGGTGATGCCGCTGCGCGGGGAACAGGGCGCGGCTGATCTGCATCGTGTCATAATCCGCGCAGGCAAAGCCGCAGCCGGCGATATGCCGGGTGTTGTAATCCAGGAATCGCAGATCGAAGCTGACGTTATGGCCGACAATCGGCTCGACGGCGGGACCGGCAGCCGGGGTAGCGAGCCATGCGATGAATCGGGGAAGCACCTCGTCAATCGGATCGAGGTCGGCCACCATCGCATCGGTGATGCCGGTCAGCGTGGTGATCTGACGCGGAATCGGCCGCAAGGGATTCACCAGCTGCTGGAATTGATCGACGATATGCCCCTCCCGCACGCGCACGGCACCGATTTCCGTGATGGCGCAACTGTTCGGGTAAAAGCCGGTGGTCTCCAAATCCAGCGCCACATAATCGGTGGGGAAGACGGCATCGTCCATGGCGATTCGCCCGCCGGCACCATGATTGGGCTGGGATGGTTGGCCGAAAACGGTAATGCCGGAAGTGGTCACGGAGGCTCCTCATATCAGTCGGTGTTCGGTGACTTATTGTACCGGCATCCCGGTCTGACGGTAAAATTATTCCCTCCCGGTTTTTCTCGGATATATTGGTTAGGCGGCCGGCAATTGCGCGGCGCATCGGGAAGGGAGCACAGCTGATGAAACAGATAGTGGCAGGCATCGTGGCGCATGTGGACGCGGGCAAGACCACGCTGTCCGAGGCGCTGCTCTACCGTACCGGTGAGATCCGCAAATTGGGGCGAGTAGATCACGGCGATGCGTTTCTGGACACCAATTCCTTGGAGAAGGCGCGAGGCATCACGATCTTCGCGCACCAAGCGTTGGTTGAACACGGCGACCTGCGACTGACCCTGCTGGATACGCCGGGGCACGTGGACTTCGCAGCCGAAACCGAACGGGTGCTGCGTGTGCTTGATTACGCGATTCTTGTGGTCTCCGGCACGGATGGCGTGCAAGGCCATACCGAGACACTGTGGCGTCTGCTGGCCAGATACGGTGTGCCGACGTTCATCTTCGTCAACAAGTGCGACGCCGCCGGATTCGACCGCGAGGCCATTCTGGCACAGTTGCGCAAACGCCTGAGCGATGCGATATATCCGCTGCCGGCAATGGAGCAGTCCACTGAGGGCAGCGCGGTACCGTTGGACGCGCTTGCCGAGGATATCGCCACCCTGGACGAGGAGGCGATGAACGACTATCTGGAACATGGCGCGCTGTCCGTGGACAGATTGCGATCGATGATCGCCGTGCGCGAGCTGTTCCCCGTATATTTCGGCTCGGCATTGAAACTCGAAGGAGTCGAGGAATTCCTGGACGGGCTGGAGACGTTCACCCGCGAACGTGAATGGCCGGCCGCCTTCGCCGCACGCGTGTTCAAAATCGCCCACGACGGCCAGCACAACCGTATGACGTGGCTGCGCGTCACCGGCGGTGCGCTCAAAGCCAAGGAGATCGTCTCTTCATCCTCGTGCGCCGCGGCGTCGACAGCACCGTCGCCGGTACAGGGGGATGATGGCACGGTATGGTCCGAGAAAGTCGATCAGGTGCGCGTCTACAATGGCGCCAAATTCGAGACGGTCACCGAGATACCTGCCGGATCGGTGTGTGCGGTGACCGGACTGACGCGGACCTTCCCCGGCGAAGGGCTGGGAGCGGAACCGGACGCCGAATTACCGTCGCTGCAACCCGTGTTGACCTACACGGTGTTGCCCGCCGGAGCGGAATCCGATACGGCCGGCACCTCGGGAGCGGCCAAACGCGGTGGCGCCGGCCATAACAGCGTGAATCAGGACGATGCCGAGCATGATGCCGCCAAGTCGGGAACCGGCCGCAATGAGGAGAACGACACCGCTCGCCAGACCGCGGCGGACAATAGCTCGCCGGCCCGTCCCCAGTTCGATGATCTGACCTTGCATAAGGTCATCACCGCATTGCGTGAGCTGGAAGACGAAGACCCGTTGTTGCATGTGGTGTGGGTGGAACGGCTGGCCGAGATTCATGTGCAATTGATGGGCGCAGTCCAGCTGGAGATCATCCAGCAGACCCTGCACGACCGGTTCGGTCTGGATGTGTCGTTTGGCCCCGGCTCCATCCTGTACCGTGAGACCATCACTGCGCCAATCGAAGGCGCAGGTCATTTCGAGCCGCTCCGTCATTATGCCGAAGCACATATCCTGCTGGAACCAGGGGAGCCGGGCAGCGGAGTCACTGTGGCCTCGGCCCTGTCCGAAAACGATTTGGACCGCAATTGGCAACGGCTGATTCTGACCCATCTGACCGAGCGTGAGCATCTCGGTGTGCTCGTTGGCGCGCCGCTCACCGATATCAAGATGACTTTGGTGGCTGGCCGCGCGCATCTGAAGCATACCGAAGGCGGCGACTTCCGCCAAGCCACCTATCGTGCGATTCGTCAGGGGCTTATGGAAGCCAGAGCTGGAGTCAGTGGCCGGCCCGAGACGCCGGTCGAGAGCCGTCCGGACACCGCAGGGGAGGGCAACTGCCGACTGCTGGAACCGTGGTACCGGTTCCGGCTCGAAGTGCCAGCAGACATGATCGGCCGTGCCATGAGCGACATCCAGCGCATGGCCGGCACCTTCGAATCCCCGGTCACCGATGGCGAATACGCCGTGATCGAAGGCGAGGCGCCGGTGTCCGAGATGCGCGACTATGCGATGGACGTGAACCAGTACACGCACGGCCATGGCCGTTTCTCCGCCACTTTCGGCGGCTACAAGCCATGCCATGACGCCGAACAGATCATCGCAGCCGCCGCTTACGATCCCGAAGCAGATCTGGACAACACCCCCGACTCGGTCTTCTGCGCCCACGGTGCCGGCTACCCCGTCAAATGGTATAAGGTCCCTGAATTCGCCCACGTAGACTACGCCATGTGAGGTGGTGACTACCAAATCTGCGGCCGAATGAATCCGTTGGTCTCCAAGAACCGTTGAATATCGCGCATTTCCGGCATATTAATGGAATGGGCCATGCCCGGATACACTTGTTCGGTCAACGTGCCGTGCTCGTGCCAGAACTCACCCATCGCCGTCACATCGGCTTTCGGGAAGATGTCGTCTGCAGCACCATGCCCGTAGAACACCGGCGGCTTCAACGCAGCCAGCTCGGCGTCTCCAGAGACCGGCCCCGGAGCCAACCAGCCGGAGCAGGAGACCGCTGCCGCATACCGTTGCGGATTGCATCGCAAAAGATGCGCGGCCAAGAGGCCGCCCTGCGAGAATCCCATGGCAACCACCGGCCGAGTGGCGGGAATATGCTCCGCAACCCATGCATCAATGGCTTGGGCGGCTTCAGTCGCCTGCTTGTCTAATGATTCGCCCTCCGGCACACCTTCATGCGCCCACGCACCGAACCATGTATATCCCATGCCATAGGCGATGGGTGCCTGCAAACTGGCATAATCAGCCGAACCGGCACCGCAATAGTTCAGCAGATCGGGCAAATCGTATTCATTGGAACCCCAGCCGTGCAACAGCACGAACACCGG
>OLOL01002392.1_pt1 | contig 13404 bp, 8 predicted proteins | sample 1673081 | NCBI WGS metagenome assembly OLOL01 (sample SAMEA3136753, study PRJEB25190) | human gut metagenome
TTCGCGTTCCTGAAGAAGCGAACCGGCATCCTTGACGGCGTCTGCATCACCGGCGGCGAGCCGACGCTGCACAAGGATCTGCCCGCGTTCGCCGAGAAAATCCGCGCCCTCGGCTTCGCCGTCAAGCTGGACACCAACGGCTACCGCCCCGACGTGCTGCGCGGAATGGTCGAAGCGGGGCTGGTCGATTACGCCGCGATGGACATTAAGAATTCGCGCGCCAAATACGCGGAAGCCTGCGGGCTGGACAAGCCCGACGTCGCCAAAATCGAGCAAAGCGCCGCGTTCCTGATGGAAGGCCGCATCCCCTACGAGTTCCGCACGACGGTGGTGCGCGAGCTGCACAGCTTCGCGGATTTCGAGGCCATCGGCCGCTGGCTCGACGGCGCGCGCGCGTATTATCTGCAAAGCTACGTCGACTCAGAGGACGTACTCGTCCCCGGCTTCACCGCTTACGGCAAGGACGAGTTGGAAACCTTCCGCGCGCTGCTGGCGCCGCGCTTCGGCGTGGTCGGCATCCGCGGCGTTTGAGGTCTTCGTCGCTTTGCACAAAAGCCGTGCCTCTTTTGCAGCAGCATGACCAAACCCGCAAAAACACGGCATTTTTCAAAAATATAGTGCCGTCTGCTCTTGACAACCGCTATATATTGTGGTATACTTTTCCCGTAGCCAACACAAGCCGCGTTTGCGCATAGACGCGGCAGCGCATAGAACGCGCGCCCGCAGGGATCGCGGGCGGACAGCGGGGAGGAAGCGGGCGCGCTTCCTTTCAGAAAGAAGAAGGAGAGAGAACACCCAATGTATCAGGTTGTAAAAAGAGACGGCAAGGTTGTGGATTTCGACCTTTCCAAAATCGGCGCGGCGATCACGAAGGCATTCGAGGCGCAGAACCGGCAGTACACGCAAAGCATCATCGATCTGCTCGCGCTGCGCGCGACGGCCGACTACGAGAAGAAGATCAAGGACGGGCTTGTTCACGTCGAGGACATTCAGGACTCGGTGGAAGCGGTGCTGGAGCAGGCCGGCTACGCCGACGTCGCCAAGGGCTATATCCTTTACCGCAAGCAGCGGGAGAAAATCCGCAATATGAAGTCGACCATTCTGGACTACAAGGAGCTGGTCGACAGCTACGTCAAGGCCTCCGACTGGCGCGTGAAGGAGAATTCGACCGTCACCTACTCGGTGGGCGGGCTGATCCTTTCCAACTCGGGCGCGATCACGGCGAACTACTGGCTGTCGGAGATCTACGACGAGGAAATCGCGCAGGCGCACCGCAACGCGGACATCCACCTGCACGATCTGAGCATGTTGACGGGCTACTGCGCGGGCTGGTCGCTCAAGCAGCTCATTCAGGAGGGGCTGGGCGGCATTCCGGGCAAGATCACGTCGGCGCCGGCCTCGCATCTGGCCACGCTCTGCAACCAGATGGTCAACTTCCTCGGCATTATGCAGAACGAATGGGCGGGCGCGCAGGCGTTCTCGTCGTTCGACACCTATCTGGCGCCCTTCGTCAAGGCCGACAACCTTTCCTACCGCGAAGTCAAAAAGTGCATCGAATCCTTCATTTTCGGCGTGAACACGCCGTCGCGCTGGGGTACGCAGGCGCCGTTCTCGAACATCACGCTCGACTGGACGGTTCCGAACGACCTCGCCGAGCTGCCCGCGATCGTCGGCGGCAAGGAGATGGATTTCAAATACAAGGACTGCGTCGAGGAAATGGCGATGGTCAACAAGGCCTTCATTGAGACGATGATCGAGGGCGACGCGAACGGCCGCGGCTTCCAGTACCCGATCCCGACCTATTCGATCACGAAGGACTTCGACTGGTCCGAGACCGAAAACAACCGCCTGCTGTTCGAGATGACGGCGAAATACGGCACGCCCTACTTCTCCAACTACATCAACAGCGATATGGAGCCGTCGGACATCCGCAGCATGTGCTGCCGGCTGCGTCTCGACCTGCGCGAGCTGCGCAAAAAGAGCGGCGGCTTCTTCGGCAGCGGCGAAAGCACCGGCTCGGTCGGCGTGGTGACGATCAATATGCCGCGCATCGCGTATCTGTCCGAAAACGAAGCCGACTTCTACAAGCGGCTGGATAAGATGATGGACCTTTCCGCCCGCAGCCTGAAGACCAAGCGCACGGTCATCTCCAAGCTGATGGAGGAGGGCCTGTATCCCTACACCAAGCGCTACCTCGGCACCTTCGACAACCACTTCTCCACCATCGGGCTTGTGGGCATGAACGAAGCCTGCCTGAACGCGAAGTGGCTGCGCGCGGATATGACCGACGAGCGGGCGCAGGCGTTCACGAAGGACGTGCTCAACCATATGCGCGAGCGCCTGTCCGACTATCAGGAGCAGTACGGCGACCTGTACAATCTGGAGGCGACCCCGGCGGAATCGACGGCCTACCGTCTCGCCAAGCATGACGTCGAGCGCTACCCCGACATCATCACCGCCTCCACCGGCACCGACAACGCGCCCTACTACACCAACAGCTCGCACCTCCCCGTCGGCTATACGGAGGACATCTTCGAGGCGCTCGACATTCAGGACGAGCTGCAGACGCTCTACACCTCGGGTACGGTGTTCCACGCCTTCCTCGGCGAGAAGCTGCCCGACTGGAAGTCGACGGCGAAGCTGGTCCGGAAGATTGCGGAGAACTACAAGCTGCCCTACTACACCATCTCCCCGACCTATTCCATCTGCCGCACGCACGGCTACATCGAGGGCGAGCACTACAACTGCCCCACCTGCGGCGCCTCGAGCGAGGTCTATTCCCGCATCACGGGCTACTACCGCCCCGTGCAGAACTGGAACGTCGGCAAGCGCGCCGAGTTCAACGACCGCAATCTGTACGACATCGACAACGCCGTCAACGCGGACATGAGCGGCCACGGCCATACGCGCACCGCCAAGGCAGAAAGCGCGCCGGCTTCGTCCGCCTGCGGCGAAGCGCTGCTGTTCACAACCAAAACCTGCCCGAACTGCGCCGTCGCCAAGCGGATGCTGGCGGAAGCGGGAATCGGATACAGAACGGTCGATGCGGAGGAGAACGCCGAGCTTGTCGAGCGATACGGCGTTATGCAGGCGCCGACGCTGATTGTTCCCGGCGAGAACGGCGTCGCCAAATACGCCAACGCCTCCAACATCGGCAAATACGCCGAAAGCGTGAAGAAATAACTTAGGCATCCCGTCGGTCGGCGGTGCGATCAGAAACACTTTGAGGGACGGCACACAGCCGTCCCTCCTTGTTTATGTAAAGCGGCGCTTCGGCTGAGACGGAAATAAGAATTTAGAGGGACGGATGTCGCCATCCCTCGAAATTTTCTCAAAACAACGCGCTTAATAAGGCGTTGAGATAAGGAAAGCATTCAGCAGGGACGCATACGATGCGCCCGCAGGCGGCTGATCGCCCCTTACGAATATTATCCCAACAACGCGCAAACACAAGGCGCTTTTTACATTTCCTTATCCCTGCCGCCGACAGCGCGACTTCGGCGCCAGACGGCTTTCTGAGGCGCGGCGGGCAAGGGCTGCGCCGTTTTTGCCGCACCGCTCCCTTCCCTGTTCCGATCAGACAAAAACCGCCGAAGCGTTTCGACGGTTGCGAAGCCCAGCCGAATGCCGTTGATGCCCAAGAAAAAACGGACACAATAAAAAGGCGCCGCTATGGCAAGAAAGAAGCGCGGCGGCATCCCGTGGGTGAAGGGCGCAGACAATCGGGCTTCCGGCAGCCTTTGCCAGTCCGCCCTTTACCGGCTTTTTTACAAAGCGTCTGATATAAAGAGGCGCAAAAGCCCTCCGGTGCGGCCGCATTCGGGCGGATATTGCCGAGAACCCGCCACGATAACCCGTTCCCGCAGTGCAAATATACGACAGCAACGCAGGCGCATATTTCGTTCCGGCCGACGACAGCGCGATGGTTTTTCCTTTTTTTGAGCGGCGGCGCGCAGAGGAGAAATACCATCCGTTTTTTGCCGGGAGACGGCGTTGATGGATTCCGCTTCCGCCGAACCGAAGACCCGAAAGCCTCCGAAGCCGGAAAAAGGCTTGCGCCGGTCGACGCAAGCCTTTTTGAATTCACAAAGCCGCCCGTATTTACAGCGCCGCCTGTACGTCGTACTTGTCGTCGATCAGCAGCGGCTCGACGCCGTTTGCGCGGCAGCGGGCAAGGAAGTCCGCGTTGTCGGCCAGCACGCCCTCGAGCGTCAGCCCCTCGTCCGCGCCGCGGTTCTCAATCACGCTCGCGTAGGCGCGGACGTCGTCGAAGTGCGCGCGGATATACCGTTCGGTCATCACCAGACAGATACAGCGAAATCGACTGCCGATAATACGCGTCAAAGTCCTTTGCCCAATCCAGAGGGATATACACGCCCTCCAGAATGAGGTTTTGGTTGTTTTCGACGGCGGTTTTATACTTAAACGCAATTAAAACTGTGCAAAAAACGAGCATAATCTCACATATATGGATTATGCGACGTTTTTTGCTTTACAGTTTTATTGCGTTTTAGTATTACGTTTCGCGCAGGATCGGCCAGAGATACGCGGTCAGCTCGTCGTCATCCTCGGGCGTGAGGGTGGTGCTGCCGCTGCGGATGCGTCCCATCTTCAGCAGGTCGATCGATATGCAGGGATAGCGGTACTTCTCCGGCAGCCGGCCCACGGCGGAGAGCACCGCTCCGGCCTGGGGCAGCTGTCTTGCCCGTATGCGAAGCGCCGGTGACAAGGATAACCATTGGTGTTCTCCTTTCCAGACAAAGGGGTACAATCAATCACCTAAATTTCACCTTCCAGAAAGATGCGGAAGGCCGTGGGCAGCGCGTAGGTCTCCCGCAGCTCGGCCGGCGACGCCCAGACAAAGCGCGGCGGCGCGCACTGGCAGCGGATGTGGTAGCAGACCATCTCCCAGCGGATATGGGTGAACACATGCGTTCGGCGCAGCTCGCGGCAGAGCTGCGCCGGCTGCGTTTCCAGCGCGGCGGCTTCGCTCATCGCCTCATCCGCCGTGCGCTCGCCCGTCAGGTTGGGAAGCTGCCAGAGGCCGGCCAGCAGGCCGCTCGCGCTGCGCCGCTCGACGGCGAAGCGTCCCTCGCATTCGAGCAGCAGCACCGTGCGCTTCTCCGTCCGCTTCTCCCGCTTCGGCAGGCGGACGGGATAGCGCGCCGTCTCGCCGCGCGCGGCGGCAAGGCAGAAATCGTTCGCCGGACACAAACCGCACTTGGGCGACTTAGGCGTGCAGACGACGGCGCCCAGCTCCATCAGCGCCTGCGTAAAAGCTCCGCAGGCCCCCGCCGGATAGACGGACTCCAGACGGGCGGCGATGTCCGCGCGCGTCGCGGGCAAGTCGACCGGCGCGCCGTCGGCCGTCAGACGCGAAAGCACGCGGAGGACGTTGCCGTCGACGGCGGCGCAGGGACGCTCAAAGCAAATCGACGCGACCGCGCCCGCCGTATAGGGGCCGACGCCGGGCAGCCCTTCCAGCGCCTCGCGGGTGTCGGGGAACACGCCGCCGTATTCGTCGCAGAGTACCCGCGCCGCCTTTTGCAGATTACGCGCGCGGGAATAATAGCCCAGTCCCTCCCACAGCTTCAGCAGCCTTGCCTCGTCGGCCGCGGCAAGGTCGCGCAGGGTGGGAAACGCGTCCAGAAAGCGCAGGTAATACCCCCGCGCCGCCTCGACGCGCGTCTGCTGGAGCATGATTTCCGACAGCCAGACATGATACGGCTCCCGATCGCGCCGCCACGGCAGGTCGCGCGCGTGCGACGCGTACCACGGTAGCAGCGCGCCGGGCAGCGCCGCATAGATTTCTTCCCGCTGCATACGCCCTCCCTACTCTTCTTTCTTGATTTTCACGCGGGCGTAAACCTCGCTTTTGGGCAGCCCGCGGTCGGCGGCGACGGCCTTTATGGCGTCCATCTCGGGCATCCCCTGCCCGACGTAGAGCGCGACGTGCGCCTCCACCGACAGCGACTCCCACGATTCGGCGGGCGACGCGCCCTCCACGACGAGCGCCATCTCCCCGCGGATTGTGAACGGGCAGTCCTTCAGCTCGCCCAGCGGCAGACGCAGGATTTCCTCGTTGCGCTTGGTCAGCTCGCGGCAGAGGGCGGCGCGGCGGTCGCCGAGCGCCCGATACAGGTCGGCCAGATCGCGCTGCGCATCGTGCGGCGCAATATAGAAAACGAGCGTATGCGTATCGCCGCGCAGACCGGCAAGATAGCGCTCGCGCTCGCCCTTTTTGTCGGGCAGAAAGCCCTCGAAGGCAAACCGGCGGCTGGGCAGTCCCGCGCCGGACAGCGCGCAGACCGCAGCGCATGCGCCGGGCAGCGGCACGACGCGCACGCTCTCCCGCGCGCAGTCGGCGACGAGCTGCTCGCCCGGGTCGGAGACGGCGGGCGTACCCGCGTCGGTGACAAGCGCGCAGCTTTTCCCCGCCTTCAGCGCGGCGAGGATATGTACGCCCGACGCGCGCGCATTATGCTCGTGATAGGCCACACACGGCTTCTTCAGCCCCAGCAGCGCCAGCAGCCGGCCGGTGTTGCGCGTGTCCTCCGCCGCGATTAAGTCCACGCCCGCCAGCACGATGCGGGCGCGCTCGGTGACGTCGGCCATATTCCCGATCGGCGTGGGCACGACGTAGAGGACGCCCGGCTCGACGAAGCTTTTGCTTTTCGTATCCTCCGCCATCATCCGTTCTTCTTCGCGCGCTTATGATGGCGCAGCATGCGCAGCTTGAGGTAAAGCGACGGCATATGGTTGACCAAAAAATCGCGCAGCTTATTGCGCCCGCCCATATAGCGGTCGTGCAGCCACACATAGAACTTATGCGGCACAAAGCGGGAGGTCACGCGGAAATCCAAAAAGCGCTCGTAGGGCCTGCCCAGCCAGCGCGGCATCGCAAACGCCCACTTGTAGCGCTTGACGAAGTGCATAAAGTACGCCTCGATGAACAGCACCTCATGCTCGGGGAACTGCTCCTGCTTGAGCGGCACGCGGCAGTCGGGCGGAATGACGTCCGGCAGGTAGCCGGCCTCCTTGGCGATGTCGTAGAGCTTGGTGCCGGGATACGGGTAGAAGATGTTGGGGATGGTGCGGTCGGACTTGATGCGCGCGTTGAGCTTGATGGTCTTGAGCGCGCGGTGGATGTCCTCGTGCGGCAGGCCGATGATGTTGTAGGTAAGCTGCGAGATGCCGTATTTGTGGAACCACCGGCTGCAATTGATGATCATTTCGTCGGTCATATTGCGCTTGAGGTACTTAAAGCGTATCTCGGGGTCGCCGCTTTCCAGCCCCATATCGATGGTATAGCAGCCGGCCTCCTTCATCCTGCGGACGGTGTCCTCGGTGAGAATGTCGAAGCGGATGTTGCCGGTGAAGGGCAGGTGGATCTCCTGCTTGTACAGCTCGATGAATTCGTCGAACCACGCGGGGAACATATTGAAAATGGCGTCGCGGAAGTTGATGAATTTGATGTTCGGATGCTTTTCCAGCAGCGTTTTCAGATAGAGGATGCCGTTCTGCGGGCTGCGGAAGCGCGCGTAAATTTTCTTGTTCGGATACACGTTGCGGAACTGCGAGTTGCCGCAGTAGGTGCAGTTGAAGAAGCAGCCGCGGCTCATCATCACGATGGCCGTGTTGACCTTGGAGGACTCGAGGTTGTCATAATCGAACAGGTCGAAATCGGGGATAGGGATGCGGTCAAGGTCGGCAAACAGCGGGCGCACGGGGTTTTTGATAAAGCTGCCGTCCTCGTTCTTGAACCAGAGCGACTCGATGGAGGTGTAATCCTCCCCGGCGCTCATTTTGTCGCAGAGCTCCAGCTCGGCGTATTCCCCGTCGCCGATGCAGACGCAGTCGACCTCGGGCACGGCGAGCACTTCGCCGGGCACGAGGGTGCAGTGATAGCTGCCGCAGATGATGAACACGTCCGGCCAGACCTCGCGCGTCCAGCGGATATAAAGCTGCGCGTCGGGGAAGGCGGTGGTGCGGATGGAAAAGCCGATGACGTCAAACTTCCCCTTTTCGCGCAGCTTTTCCTTGAACTCGGCTTCCTCGTGCAGATACAGCAGATGCAGCAGCTCCACCTGATGCCCGCCCTGCTTGAGCACGGCGGAAATGGAGGCCAGCCCCTCGCTGTAATTGCCGCCCGAGACCTTGCCCTTCACGTCGCGGTCGGTATAGTCGGGGTAGACCAGCAGCATCCGCGCCTTACGTCCGTTCAGATTTACCATATTCCAAGCCCCGTTTCATCGGGGCGCACATCCTTTCTTATTCAAATTCAGCCCTTTGCGTCGTACCACGTCCGGCCGATATGCGTCTCGGCCACCAGCGGCACGCGGAGGGAAAACGCGCGCTCCATACACGTTTGCAGCAGCGACGCGGCATGCTCGGCCTCCGATTCCGGCGACTCGACGATCAGCTCGTCGTGAATTTGCAGGATCAGGCGGCTTTGCAGCCCGTTTTCGCGCAGCGTTTTCGCAGTGTCGATCATCGCCTTTTTGATGATGTCGGCGGCCGTCCCCTGAATGGGCGTGTTCATCGCCACGCGCTCGCCGAACGCCTCAAGCTGCTTGCGCTTGGACTGCAGCTCGGGGATATACCGCCGGCGGCCGAACAGCGTGCTCACATAGCCGTCGCTGCGCGCGGCGGCCTTGACGGCGTCCATATACGCGCGGATCCGCGGGTATTTTTCAAAATAACTCTCGATATACGCCTTCGCCTCGCGCATCGACACGCCGATGTCCTCCGACAGCGAATAGTCGCCGATGCCGTAGATGATGCCGAAGTTGACCGCCTTGGCGCGCTTGCGCATCTCGCCCGTGACCAGCTCCGGAGAGACGCCGAACACCTGCGAGGCGGTGATGGTGTGGATGTCCGCGCCGGCGTTGAAGGCGGCGATGAGCGTTTCATCCTCCGAGATGTGCGCGAGCACGCGCAGCTCGATCTGCGAGTAATCCGCGTCCACGAGCAGGCAGCCGGGGGCGGCGACGAAAAACTTCCGGAAGGTGCGGCCAAGCCCCGTGCGGACGGGGATGTTCTGTAAGTTCGGCTCGACCGACGACAGGCGGCCCGTCTGCGTGAGCGTTTGGCGGAAGGTGGTGTGGATGCGGCCGTCGGCGGGGTCGATGACCTTCAGCAGCCCGTCGGCATAGGTGCTTTTGAGCTTGGAAAGCTGGCGGTAATAGAGAATCAGCTCGACGACGGGATGCCTGTCCCGCAGCCGCTCGAGCACATCCGCGTCGGTGGAATAGCCGCTGCGGTTCTTTTTGTAATGCGGCAGGCCCAGCTTTTCAAACAGCACACTGCCGAGCTGCTTGGGCGAGTTGATGTTAAAGGTCTCGCCCGCAAGGTCGTAGATATGCGCCTCGGCCTCGCGCACGCCCTGCTCAAGCTGCGCGCCGAAGGCCCGCAGGCCGTCCGCATCGACGGCGAACCCGTCGCGCTCCATATCCGCCAGCACATAGGACAGCGGTTTTTCGATCTCCTCGTACAGCGAAAGCTGCTCGTTCTGCAGAAGCAGCGGGTAGGCTTTCGCGTCCAGCGCCGGCAGCGCCGCCGCGTCGGCCGGCGTGCCCGTGCCGAGGTACTCGCCCGCCGCCTGCGCAAAGGTCCGGCCGCCGCCGGTCGGCGACAGCAGATAGCAGACGAGCGACAGGTCGCGGCAGTCGGCGGTGAGCGCGATGCCGGCTTTCCGCAGCAGGCCGACGGCGTCCTTGATGCTCCAGAGAATCAGCCGGCGGGCGAGGTCCTCAAAAAAGCCCTTCAGCCGCGCGTCCAGCGGGCAGCGCAGCAGGCGGCCGTTCGCGCAGACCGTCACCGCCCCGTCCTCCGGCAGCACGCCCAGCGGCGTTTCGGGCGGCAGCGCGAGCAGCGCGTCGGCGTCGACCGTCTCGACCGTTGCCGGCGCATCCGGCGCGGCGCCCGCAGCGGGCGGGCCGTCGGGCCACAGGCGGGAGACGAGCTGGCGGAAGCCGAGGCGCTCCAGCATCCGAAGCAGCTCCGCATCGTCCCGCGGACGCAGCCGATAGTCGGCGGCGGAAGAGGAAATCGGCGCCTCGGTGCAGATTTTGGCAAGAAAATAGGACTGATAGGCGCTTTCCCGCCCGTTTTCGAGCTTGGTCTTCAGCGCGCCCTTTTCCGACTCAAGATGGGCGTAAACGCCGTCCAGCGAGCCGTATTTCGCAATCAGCGCCAGCGCGCCCTTTTCGCCGATTCCGCTGACGCCCTTGATGTTGTCCGAAGCGTCGCCCATGATCGCCTTCACGTCCACGAGCTGCGCGGGCGCGACCCCGTATTCGGCCGCGATGCGGGCGGGGTCGTAAACCTTCGTCTCGCTGTTGGCGGCAAGGTACACCGAGACATGCGGCGAAACAAGCTGGAAGCTGTCGCGGTCGCCGGTGACGAGCACGCACTCGTCGCCCTCGCGCTCGGCGGCTGCGGCGATGGTGCCGAGCAGGTCGTCGGCCTCGTAGCCCTCGCAGGTGACGACGGTATAGCCGAGCAGCCCGCAGACATCCTTGGCGAACGGAAGCTGGACGGCCAGCGCGTCGGGCATCCCCTTGCGGTTGGCCTTGTAGGTCTCACACGCCTGATGGCGGAAAGTCGGCGCCGGCAGGTCGAAGGCCACCGCGACGGCCGTCGGCGCGACGGCGTCGATGTTTTTCAGCAGGATATTGATAAAGCCGAAAATCGCGTTGGTCGGCAGCCCGTCCGGCGCGGTGAGCGGCCGCACGCCGTAAAAGGCGCGGTTCAAGATGCTGTTGCCGTCAAAAACAAGTATTTTCTCCACGTTGGCCTTCCTTTCGCAGCTTCCCATTTTCTCATCCTCCAGTATACTACCCGCGCACCCTTTTGTCAAGGCAAAAGGACGTGCGGATTTATGTATTTACAAACCGCTGCTCTTGTGTTATAATAACCGCGATACATAATGGCCGCATACCATACGCACAAATTCGGGTTCGTGCGGCGGCCATTCGAGTTTCCCGGCCTTCAGCACGGCAAACTCCGAGTCCGGCAATAATAAGAAAGCCGCATATATTACGCACAAGTCCGAGTCCTTGCGGCGGCCATTCGAGTTTGCCGGCCTCCGGCTCGGCAAACGCCGAGTCCGGCGATAACAAGAGAGCCGCATTCCAATTTACACACCCCATATCCGCGCGGCGGCTTGACGGGATTCCCCCGCCGGCGGTTATGAAAAGCCGCAAAACGCCGCGGCCGCAAATCAACACTGTACAAGCTCCGCCCGCGCACGGCCGGCGGACATGCCCCGCTTTCGCGGAGAAAAGGAAAGGCGCTTTTCACGATGAAACAAAAATCCATTCTTCTGCTGCTCGCCCTGCTGTTCGTCCTCGTACCGGCGACGTCCGTACAGGCGGCGGAGAACGAGAGCTTTACCGTCAGCTACGGCAAGGGCTATTATTTCGTCAATCCGCTCACCGGCGCGGAGGCGACCGGCATCTTCACCGGCAAAATCCCCGCGTCGGTCACGGTGAAAGCCGGCGGCAGCGTCACGGTAGCCGAGAACACCATCGTTTTCCGCGATTACGAGTTCGTCGCGTGGGAGCACAAATACACCGTGGTGGAAAACGGCGAGGAAAAGACGGTCACCAAGCGCTATTCCCCCGGCGACACGCTCGAGAACGTCACGCAGGACGTCACCCTGCAGGCGGTCTGGAAGCGCCCCGCCGAGCTTCCGCTGCAAATCGGCGGCTTCCTCTATTACAAAAAAGGCGACGTCAACGTCGACGGCGACGAGCCGACGCCGGTGCGCTACACCACCGGTCAACCGCTGACGGTGGCCGACTGTCCGTTCCGCAAGGACGGACACAGCTTCACCGCGTGGGTGGACGGGGACGGCCGCGTCTATCCGGCCGGCAGCGAGCTGACGCCGGACAGCGTCACCGTCACGCTGCTGCCCATTTGGGCCAGAGACAACGAGGCGGTGGCGACGCACCGCGTCACCTATACGACCGACGAGCCGGGGCTGACCGGCGAGCTGCCCGCGTCGTTTGAGCTGTATGAGAAAAACACGTTTATCGTCGCGGAGAACACCCAGTCGAAGACCGGCTTTGCTTTCTCGCACTGGGAGGACCCCGACGGCAACCGCTACGCCCCCGGGGACACATACACCTGCACCGGCAGCGAAACGGTGCTGCGCGGCGTCTGGGTCCGAACCGACGCGCAGTTTACGCTCACGCCGTCCTGCTCTTCGGGCGGCAGTATCACGCCCGCAGAGCCGCAGAGCGTGCCGCAGGGCGGGACGTGCGTATTCGTTTTTCTGCCCGAAGCCGGCTACGAGGTGTATTCGGTGACGGTCAACGGCGAATCGGTGGAGACGTCGGACAGCTATATGTTTGAAAACGTCTCGGCCGACGCCGCGCTCTATGTCGAGTTCGCGAAAATCGGCGCCGCGCCGTCCGGCGACGTATTCCGCATCACGCTGCACACGAGCGAGGGCGGCGCCGCCGCGCTCGACGGCGCGCCGGAGGTGGAGGAGGGCGGCAGCCGCGTCCTCACGGTCACGCCCGAGGACGGCTACCGGCTCGCGCGGCTGACCGTCAACGGTCTGGAGTGGACGGCGGACGAAAACGGGCGTCTCGCGCTCGAAGGCATTCTCGAGGACCTGACCATCGAGGTCACGTTTGAAAAGGCCGACGGAAACGACGCGCTCTATTTTATTATGATTGCCGTAATCGTCCTGATTTTTGCCGCCGTGGGCTACTTTTTCTATCAAAAACGGAGGTAACCGATGCGGTCAGCAGAAGAGATGTTAAACGCGGTGCTGTCGTTCGCGCGGGCGGACGACCGTATCCTCGCCGTAGGGATGGAAGGCTCGCGCGTGAATGTCAACATCCCGCCCGACGCGTTTCAGGACTATGACATTACCTACTTTGTCCGTTCGATCGGCGCCTTCACGGGCGACGACGGCTGGCTGGCGCGCTTCGGCAGGCCGCTTCTGGTTCAGAAGCCCGAGGACATGGAGCTGTATCCCGCCGAGGAGCCGGGGTACAGCTATCTGATGCTGTTTGACGACTACGTCAAGCTCGACCTCACGCTGCTCGAGCCGAAGGACCTGCCGGCGTATCTCGCGCAGGACCGTCTGCGCACGATCCTGCTGGACAAGTGCGGGCTGGTCGGCCCGCTTCCGCCCCCGACGGACGCCGATTACTGGCTGCAAAAGCCGTCCGCGCGGGCGCTTGACGACTGCTGCAACGAATTCTGGAGCCTCGCCGCCTATGTGACGAAGGGCCTGTGCCGCCGCGAGTTCCTCTACGCCGCCGACCATTTGCACCTGCTGCGGCGCGAGCTGCTGCGGATGCTGGGCTGGTCGGTGGGGTTCACCTACGGCTTTTCCTTTTCGCTCGGAAAAAGCTATAAGTGCATCGGCCGCTATCTCGACCC